>Ga0307445_10001163_pt1 | contig 14809 bp, 13 predicted proteins | sample SalMarSW160330MG_FD_202147 | JGI IMG/M metagenome (GOLD analysis project Ga0307445, IMG submission 202147) | Salt marsh sediment microbial communities from the Plum Island Ecosystem LTER, Massachusetts, United States - SW1603-30 | ecosystem: Environmental > Aquatic > Marine > Intertidal zone >...
AGCGGCGTGGCTAATCTAGCGGCGGAAGCCGCCGCTTACGGCGCCGATAAGGTCTATGTCGTTGATGACCCGCTGCTTAAAGACTACCAGACCGATAGTTACGTCCCGGTCATGGAAAAAGTGGTCGGGCAGGCGATGCCCCAGGTCTTAATCATGGGGCAGACCTCCATCGGCCGCGACCTGGCCCCCAGGCTGGCTTTCCGGCTTAACACGGCCGCCGCTCTGGGCTGCCTGGAGCTGGCCATTGACCTCCAGTCCAAGAAACTGTTACAGACCAAGCCGGTCTACGGCGGCAACGCCCAGGCCGTTTTCACCACCGAATCTTTCCCCCAGATAGCTACTGTCCGGCCCAAGGCAATGGCGCCGCTGGCGCCGGACCAGTCCCGAAAAGGGGAGGTAATCAAAGTTGATGCCGGTCTTGACGCTTCGGCGGTAAGGACTAAAGTTTTAGAGAAGGTCCCCGAAGAGGTGAAGGGGATAAAGCTGGAGGACGCCGAGGTGGTGGTCGGCGGTGGCCGGGGCATAGGCAGCGCCGAAGGTTTTGCCCAGTTAGAGGAGATAGCCAGGCTATTAAAGGGAGCGGTGGGCGCTACCCGCCCACCCTGTGATAACGGCTGGGCTCCGGCCGGGGCGCAGGTAGGGCTTACCGGTAAGATTATCACCCCCGACCTGTATATCGCCGTCGCCCTCTCCGGTTCCAGCCAGCATATGTCCGGCTGTTCCGGCTCCAAGACCATAGTGGCTATAAACAAAGACCCGGAGGCAAATATATTCAGAGAAGCCCGCTTCGGCGTGGTGGGCGACTGGAAAAAGATAGTACCCGCCTTCACCGAAAAGCTCAAGGAGCTTCTGGCTAAATAAAGACAGTAAATAAGGAGCAATATCATGAAGCTAAGAATTTTGGCTGGTTTATCCTTACTGCTGGTCAGCCTGCTGGTTATCTCCCCGGCGGCAGCCATTCTGGCCCAGGAGGAGGAAGCTCCTCCCCCAGAAACGATTACGCTTACCACAACCTACTCCAAGCTGTCGGGAATTGCCGGCACCGGCTTTGAGTTTGAAATCGGTATGCAGTACACCGGTGGAACCGAAGCCCGTGTCTTTGACCTGGCGGCTACCGGACCCCAGGACTGGACGACGTCTATTACTCCCACCTACCCCGCCGACAAACAGATACTGGATATCAGGCTTGAGCCGGTGCAGCCCTACCAGACCACCCCGCCAACCAAGGTACTTATTCATGTATCTCCCCCCTACTGGTTGCTTCCCGAGCCCGGCGAATACCCGATAACCGTAAGTGTAACTTCGGGTGAAGTTACCGGCTCTATCGAACTCACCGCCGTGGTAACCGCCACCTATATAATGGCTCTGGCCCCCACCGAGGAGCGCTATGACACCCCGGCTACGGCGGGCCGGGATAACTACTTCTCCGTAGAATTGCAAAACAACGGCTCGGCGGCTATTGATGACATCGCCTTCTCTTCCCAAAAACCGACCGGTTGGACTATTGAATTCTCCCCGGACAAGGTAGATTCGCTGGCCGCCTTCGATTCTCAGATTATAGAGATTAACATGAAGCCGCCGGCCAAGACTATCGCCGGGGATTATCAAATCAGCCTCACCGCCAAGGGCAAGCAGATCTCGGGCGATATGAATATCCGGGTCAGCGTGGAAACGCCCACCATCTGGGGCTGGGTAGGGGTGGCTATCATTGTGGTAGTTATCGCCGGGTTGATATATGTATTTATGCGCTTTAGCCGCCGGTAAAATATGGACAAGAAGATAGTCTTAGAGACCCAGGACCTGACCAAGCGCTACGACGGCAATACGGTGGTTGATAACCTCAATCTCCATGTCGCCGAGAACGAGGTCTTCGGCCTGCTCGGTCCCAACGGCGCCGGTAAAACCACCACCATTCTCATGCTGCTGGGACTGACCGAGCCGGCCTCGGGCAGCGCCCGGATATTCGGCTTTAACTCCACCCGGGAGCCGCTCAAGGTAAAGCGCCTCACCGGCTACCTGCCGGAACGGCTGGGTTTCTACGAAGGCCTCACCGCCCGGCAGAACCTCAGGTTTATCGCCTGGCTCAATAACATGAGTGACGAAGAAGCTGAACGCCAGATTGAGCAGGTGCTGGAATCGGTCGGTCTTACCGAGGTGGCCGATAAATCTGTGGGCAAGTTCTCCCGGGGTATGAAACAGCGCCTGGGGATAGCCGACGTGCTGGTCAAGAAGCCCAAGCTGGCTATCTTAGATGAACCTACCGCCGGCCTTGACCCGGAGGGGATTAATCAAATTTTAGACCTTATCGCCGGCCTGCCCGAGCTGGGCACCACCGTGGTCATGTGTTCCCACCGCCTCTATGAGGTGCAGCGGATATGCCACAGCATCGCCATACTGGCCAAGGGCAAGCTGGTGGTTGAGGGCGCTCTGGATACCCTGGGACGGGAGGCCCTGGCCGAAGGCCGCTATAGAATAGAGGTGGAAACCGACGAGCCCAGCCCGCAGCTGATAGAGATCATCGGCAAAATCAGCGGGGTAAAGAATGTGGAAGCGGAGGGCAATTTCCTGCACATCACCACCGATTCCGACCTGCGGGCAGCCATCTCCAAGGTGGTGGTGGATAACGATGTCGCCCTTATTCAGGTGAAGGTCAGGGAGTTCTCACTGGACGATATATACAAGAAATATTTTCATGAAGGTTAGCCAATGATAACTATAATCAGGAAAGAACTGGCCGACTATTTCACCAGCATAAGGTGCTTAATATTATTTCTGCTGGTATTTGTTGCCAGTGCCGTAGCGCTTTATGCGGCTCAGCAGGGAATGCGCGGGGCAAACACTGAAAGCGGCTTTATTTTTATGGGCCTCTTTACCGTTGGGGGAACTATATCACTGTACACCTTTATTGCCCTCCTCGTACCCGTGATAGGGATAGCCCTCGGCTTTGATGCTATAAACAATGAACGTTCCACCGGCACTCTAAACCGAATCCTGTCCCAGCCTATCTACCGGGATAGCGTCATTAACGGAAAATTCCTGGCTGGTATGATTACTCTGGCTATCATGATATTTGCTGCCATGCTGCTGGTTGGAGGTTATGGCCTGAGGATGATTGGCGTGCCGCCGGGTGCCGAGGAAATCATCCGGCTCTTTATCTACTTCGTCGCCGTCGTTCTCTACGGGGCCTTTTGGATGGGTCTGGCCGTCCTTTTCTCTATTTTATTCCGCAGCCTGGCTATCTCCCTGCTGTGCCCGCTCGCCATCTGGATATTGCTCGGCATCCCCGTTTCCGTTTTTAACCCCTATATCAGTTTCATAGTGCCCGCCGTAACCGATTCTCTAGGGACGGGACTGATATTGCTGCGGCTTTCCCCCTATTTTTTGTTTAGCGAAGCTACCGCCGCGCTGCTTGACCCGTTATTCAAAGGCATGGGAATGTACACCGGCGATACGACTGGGATGCTATTATATAGGCCCCTCTCTTTAGACCAGAGCCTGCTAGTTGTCTGGCCGCAGCTCACCAGCCTGGTGTGCTTGACCATTATCTGCTTTGCCGTCAGCTATATCGTCTTCATGAGGCAGGAGATAAGGTCTACCTAAGCCTTATCTTTTTCCGCCTGCCGGTCGGCGATAATCTTCTGGGAGACATGGGCCGGCACCTCTTCGTAGTGGCTGAAGGCCACCTTGTAGTTGCCCCGCCCCTGGGTTATCGATTTCAGGTCTATGGCGTAGCGCAGAACTTCGGCCAGCGGCACCTGGGCTTCAATAACATTGATGCCTCCCCCCGGGTTCATCCCCTGCACCCGCGCCCGCTTGGTGTTAAGGTCGCCGATGATATCGCCGGTGAAATCCTCGGGTACGGTGACCTCGATGTTCACTATAGGCTCGAGCAGGATAGGCTGCCCCTCGGCCAGGCCTCTCCTGAGTGCCCCGGCCCCGGCAATCTTAAAGCATATCTCCGATGAATCGACCGGGTGGAAGCTGCCGTCATAGACGGTTGCCTTGAGGTCGGTGACCGGGTATTGCGCCAGCACCCCCTCCTTAAAGGCTTCGTTAACGCCCTTTTCCACCGCCGGGATATAGTTCCGGGGGATAGTCCCGCCAACTACCTTGCTGGCGAACTCGTTACCGGCGCCCCGCGGCAGGGCCTCAAGCTCGAGCTTAACATGCCCGTACTGGCCGTGCCCGCCCGTTTGCTTCTTGTGCTTGTACTCGGCCTTGGCGCCGGCCGTAATCGTCTCTTTATAGGGTACCCTGGGCGTCTCCAGCGTTACCCCCACCCCGAACTTGCGCTGCATCTTTTCGGCGGCCACCTCTAAATGTGACTCCCCCATTCCGGATAAAACCGTTTCGCCGGTGTCGGTATCACGGCGCACGCGGAGGGTGGGGTCTTCTTCGGCCATGCGGGTGAGGGCTGCTCCCAGCTTATCCACGTCGGCCTTGGTCTTGGGGTGTACCGCCAGGCTGAAAACCGGCTCGGGGAACTCGACGGGGGCAATCTTTATCGGCTTATCCTGGCTGCTCAGGGTATCGCCGGTGTTGGTCAGGGCCAGCTTGGCTACCGCCCCGATGTCCCCCGCTCCTAGTTGGGTTACCGGCTCCTGGTTCTTGCCCCTCAGCAGGAAAAGCTGCCCGATGCGCTCGGCACCCTTGTGGGTGGCGTTCCACACCTGGGAGTTGCTGCTGATGGCGCCGTTATAGACCCGGAAGTAGGTCAGCTTGCCCACATAGGGGTCGGCGCTGGTTTTGAAGACTAAAGCCGCCAGCGGGGCATCGGCGCTGGGCTCGACTGTCTGCTTGGTTGAATCGCTTATAGTTACCACTTTCCGCTCTTTGGCCGAAGGCAGCAGGTCGCTTATGGCATCCAGGAACAGCTTGAAGCCGATATCTTTTAGCGCCGAGCCGGTAAAGATGGGTATCACCTTGCCGCTCACCACCGCCTGCCTTAAGCCACTGCCCAGCTCTTCCTGGCTGAGCTCGCCGCCTTCCAGGTACTTCTCGATGAGCTTATCATCGGCCTCGGCGGCGGCTTCTATCAGCTTCTCCCGGCAGGATTCGGCCTGGCTCTTAAGCTCGGCGGGTAACTCTGCCTCTTTTCCATCGGTGCCGGTGTAGGCTTTCATGGTTAGCAGGTCAACTACGCCCTCGAATTTGTCCTGGGCGCCGATGGGCAGCTGCGCCGGCAGGCACCTGGGGCCGAACCTGGCCTGAATCTGCCCCACCGTTTTGTCGAAGTCGGCGTTCTCCCGGTCCATCTTGTTGATAAAAATAAGCCGGGGCAGGGCGTCTTGCTCACAGTATTGCCAGGCCTGTTCGGTGCCCACCTCAACGCCGGAGGCGGCGCAGGCCATAATTACCGCCCCTTCGGCCACCCTTATCCCCGCTTTGACCTCACCGACGAAGTCGGCATAGCCGGGGGTATCCAGCAGGTTAATCTTGGTATCTTTCCACTGGCAGGGGAGAATAGACAGGTTTATGCTTATCTGGCGCTTTACCTCGTTGTCCTCGTAGTCCGAGGTGGTGCTGCCGTCATCGGTCTTGCCCAGGCGCTTGATGGCGCCTGCGGTAAACAGCATGGCCTCGGCGGCCGAGGTCTTACCGGCGCCGCTGTGTGATAGCAGAACGACGTTTCGTATACTCTCCAGTCCCTGTTTTGGCATATGGGCACCTACTCTCTAGTTTAATCTGGTAGTCCAACAAGCATTATACTCGGAGGTGGCTGATACGGCAAGTTTGGTTTTGTCTTTTTGCCCCGCTCATTTTAAACATTCGTTATTCTTCCCACCCCCCGCTTATATCTATTCCCGCCCGCCGCCCTTTTGGTAGGGCTAAAGCCCTTTTTACCCCACCCCCCTTTAAGGGGTTGATAGAGGTCTAACCTATATAGGGTGGGAGGGCGGGAAATTTAACTCTCGTTTAATAAGGGGATGGGTTTAGAGAGTAAAGAGAGGTGAAACATCTTTTGGGCGGGCTGGGTGGGTAGAAAAACACTGGTTTCAAACAGGTTGGGGGGCTAACGTGTGCGCCGCCTTTTTCTTCTAAATAAAGAGGGGATTATCCATAAAAGGAAAATTATGCCGAAGAAGGAATAGCGGGTGATAGAAACTCCTCCACCCCCGCCTCCGGCCTGGGAAACGGCAATCAGGGGCGGCGCCGCCGGTTCGGTGGCAACTATCTCTTCATCGGTTATCTCGTAGGCCGCCAGGCTGACCCCGATATACTCCTTGGATGTCCAGCCCAGCGGGTTATTCTTGCCGGTAGCCTCGGCCCAGACCCAGCCCGGTTCGCCGCCCACCTCGAAAATTACCGGCGCCGTGTTGTAGTCGGGCAGGTAAACCATGGCGGCGGTGTGCTTCTCGCCGATGATTATCGCCGAACGGTAGCCCGCCCCCTTATACATCACCGCCAGCAGCACGGCGCTGTCTTCGCAGTCGCCGTAGCCGGCCCCGCCTCCACCGATAATGTCCGCCAGCTCGTCGGCGTTCTGGGCGAACTCCTCGTGCTTAAACTGGTCGATATCGGTGGTATATCTTACCCGGTCCCGCACGAAGCTGAATATCGCCTCCGCCCTTTTGTTATGGTCGGGGTACTCGTTAGCAAACTGCTCCCCCAGGCGGTAAGCGGTGGCCGCGTTTTCGCCCAGGCTCTCGAAGGCTATCACCGGGCGGAAGGTGGTCTGTGTTACCTGGTAAAAGCCATCTTCGCCGGAGGCGCGGGTGCGGCATATTTCCCAGTCGTCAAAGACATCGCCTTCTTTCTCATTGAAGTGCTGTGATGGAGACGCCCAGGCGTAGCCGGCGGTCAGCAGGCTGGCTAATAAAATTAAGCCGGCTATAATGGCAACCTTTCTCATAGCGGCCCTGTCAGGGCGGCGTGGAGAATCAGGCCGAAGAAAACCAGGTAGCCGAAGACCTGTATCCCCACCGCCACCGGGCTTTTCTTGATGCTGGTAAAGGGTATCATGGGCGTCAGCTTATCCATGATGTAGAACAGGGCGACCCCGATAAGCAGGCTCACCACGAAGCTCATGGCCAGCAGCCCCCAGGTCCTGAAATCAAAGATGTAAAATACTATGGGGGTGGTGACGGCGGTGAGAGCCGTAATGGCACCGTGGATGACCAGCCCGATTAGAATAAAGAAGCCGCCGATGAAAAGTCCGGTAGCCACCGGGTCCTCCCCGATGCGCTCGCGGTGGGGGATGTGGGGGGTGAGAACGTCAAACACCCGCACGCCCAGACAGGCCAGCAGCCCCGAGATAAAGGCCAGCAGTACCACTTTGGCCAACCATATCAGCACGATTACCCAGAAGGGAGCGACCAGACCCAGCTCGTTCATAGCGTTTCCTCCTTGTCGTTGTGTCTCATGCCGGCTTGAGCTTTATTCAAACCCAAACTTGTCATAGCAGACGATTTCGGCCAGCTTTTTCCTCGGTCTGGAATTGGGGGTTTCATCGGGGTAGCCAAGCGGGGTCATGGCGACGACGGCAAAATCTTCGGGTACTCCCAGAATTTCGGCTACCTTAATAGCGTCAAAAGCGCCGAGGTGTACCGTGCCCAGCCCCAGGGCGTGGGCGGCCAGCGTCAGGTTCTGCATGGCCAGGGCCACGTCATACATATACCAGTCGCCCTTATCGGTAACCGGCCCCTTCGGCTTACCCAGGGAATAGCCCGCCTTTCTCATCTCGGCGCAGGCGACGATGGCTATCGGTGTAATTCTCATCGCCTCGGCGCCCCGGTTGGGTTTACCTTTAGGCACCGCAATGGCGGTATCGGCCAGGCTGTTTCTGAGCTGGCTGTCCCGCACCACGATAAACCGCCAGCATTGGGTGTTAGCCCAGGACGGCGCCTGGCGGGCGGCTTCCAGGATAACATTGAGGGTTTTATCATCCACCGCCCGGGATGTGTATTTGCGGATGCTTCTCCGGCCCTTGATTGCTTCCATTAGTTCCATCTCGTTTTCCCTTCTATTCCGTTTCCCAGGCGCCCCTGCCGATTAGAGAAACGAAGCGGCAGCCACCAAGGTTTTCTATTTTGTTTTTCTTCTTGCCACGGCTGACCTTGCACAGCTCCTGGATATTGCGGGAGCCGACCGGAATTACCAGCCGCCCCCCGATGGCCAGCTGAGCGATAAGCTCGGGCGGCACCTTGGGAGCGGCGGCGGTAACCATGATGGCGTCATAGGGGGCTTTACGCCGCCAGCCCAGGGTCTCCTCGGCCGGGTGCACCTCGATGTTGGTATAGCCCAGCCTGTCCAGCAGTATCTTAGCTATCTTGGCCAGGGGCTTGACACGCTCGGTGGTAATCACCTTCCCAGCTAGCTCGGCCAGGATGGCCGCCTGGTAGCCGCTGCCGGTGCCTACCTCCAGCACCTTCTCCCTGCCGGTAAGCTCCAGCGCCTCGGTCATCAGGGCGATAATAAACGGCTGGGAGATGGTCTGCTCGTAGCCGATGGGCAGTGGTTTATCGGCGTAGGCCAGGTGACGGCTTTCCGGGGGTACGAAGAGTTCCCTGGGGATAGCACCCATGGCTGCCAGTACCCGCTTATCCTTGATCTCGGTGCCAAGTTGCTCAATTAACTCAGCCCTGGCTGATTCAAAGTCCATAATAGCCACCCGCCGCCGGGATAGTGCTCAAGCGAAAATCAGGGCCAGAATCACCAGAATAACTATAATTGCCCCCGCCACGATGCCGATTCGGCGCAGTTCGGCGACCACGTTGGAGGCTTCAGCTGCCATAGCCGTGGCCTTCGCCTTAGGCTTCGGCGCCAGAGGCGCCTTGGTTGTCTGGGGAGCAGGCTCAGTTACCCCCGCCGCTACCGGCTTTAAAACTGCCGGTGCGGTAAAAATCTTCTTGCCCTTTCTCTTGCTCCGCGACAGGTTTTTGCCATGCTTTGATTTGCCTGCCATAAAGTGACCTCCTACTTAGCCCTCGGGTGAGATTTTTCATAGGCGCGCCGGATGTGTTCCGTGGTCAGGTGGGTATAGACCTGCGTGGTTGATATATTGGCGTGCCCCAGCAGTTCCTGCACCGACCTAAGGTCGGCCCCGCCGCTCAGCATGTGGGTGGCAAAGCTGTGCCGCAGGGTGTGCGGGGTAATCTCCACCCCCAGCTTGGCTGATTTGGCGTAGCCCTTTATTATCTGCCACAGCCCCTGCCGGGTCAGCCTCTCGCCCCGCCGGTTGAGGAAAAGGGCTTCCTCCCCGCCGCCGGTCTTCAGCCTGGTGTGTCCCTGGCTGATATAATCTTTAAGCGCCGCCACCGCCTGGCTGTGGATGGGGATAAGCCGCTCCTTGCCCCCCTTGCCGAAACAGCGCACATAACCGCCCTCGGTGTCCACGTCTTTCAGGTTGAGCGATACCAACTCGCTTACCCTCATGCCGCTGGCGTAGAGCAGTTGCAGCATGGCTTTGTCTCTCTTGGCTTCGGGCGTCGCCCGTTTTTCCGTTTCTTCCAGTAGCTGGCGGGCCTGGGTGATTGAGATTGGCTTGGGCAGCGACTTGCCCACCCGTGGCGAAGGTACGTCCCGCGTCGGGTTGTCTTTTACCAGCCCCTCCGCCACCATAAAACCGAAGAAGGACTTGATGGCGGCTACCTTGCGGGCGACCGTTGTGGCGGCATATCTCCGCTCCTTCATGTTGGTCAGGTAGCTTAAGATGGACTGCCGGTCAAAGGCCGTCCACGGCTTGATAGCGCCCCCCTTGGCCGCCTCTTCTTCCAGAAAGCCTACCAGTTGATTAAGGTCGTTCCTGTAGGCTTCTATGGTATTCTGGGAAAAGCCCTTTTCCACTGCCAGATAGTTTAAGAATTTATCAATAGCTTCTTTCACCGCTTCTCCTCGCTGCCGGATGATTTTATGTATTTTAACATAACTAGAAAGAAAATTCAGCCGTTAAGGCGTCTTGTTCATTGGGGAAGAACGGTTTTACTCCCCGCCCGTTGTCCCTATCAGCCCGGCGATAGTCTGCCCGCTGCTCTCTCTGGGGTGGAATTTTAAACTGGCGCCCCAGTACGGGTCGGGCCCGATGCCGGTCATGGTTTCGAGGGCCGCCTCATTTACGGTCATGCCCCCGCTGCACAGGTTGGCAATCAGGTCGGCGGTGGCCCGGTCAACATAATCCAGGTTCACGCTGCCGTTCCAGCCCAGGTAGGTTGACGCCCCTTTAACGATAAAGGCGGTGGCCATATCCTCCAGATAGGCACTGGAGCAGCCCATCATTATTATCAGCGTATCATCAAACCGCCCCTCCGTCTTTTCTATGATGAAGTTGGCGTTAACGGCAAAGACGAGGGGAAAATCCGCCTCCATTTCCGCCGGCAGGAGCTGGTCGTCAAGCTGCTCGCGGACATAGCGGGTCTGCCGGTATTCCTCGGCGGTAAACAGGTAGGTGGCCTGCTTTACCCCCACCACCTCCGAATTCTCTTCCGCCTGCAGCAGACCGGCGTGGGCGCGGAAGATTATCAGTTCATATCCGTATTTAGGCAGCTGGCGGTAGAGCTTAACATTGACCTCCTCCCCCGAGTAGACATCCACCTCAAAGCCGCAGGCTTCAAGCTCGGCGGTAACCTGCTCAATGAATTCCTGGTTCGGCTCCATGACGGCCAGCTGGTCTACGATGGCGGCATTTAAGCCGGAGTCGGGGTGGGGTGGCGGGCAGCCGACGGATAAAAATAACCCCGGCAGGGCTAGAGTGCACACCGCCAGGGCTATAATCAGATACCGTTTCACAATTATCTTAGTCTACCGGCTCGCCTTACTAAAATCAAGCCGCCGGCGGCTAAAACCAGAACCAGCCCCAGCCCGAGCCAGGGCAGCAAAAGGGTTGTTTTATCTACGGGATAGACCTCTCCACCCACCGTGCCCCCGGGTGGCGTGGGTGGTGGGGGTATATAGTACTCATCGGCGCCCATATCCGCCGTGGCGGTGCCGTCGCCGTCGCCGTCAAAGACGCGGGGGTCGCCCTCATAGTCGGTGCCGGGCAGGGATGGTGCACTATTATAGCCGGCATCAATGCAGGGAGAGGGGTCTAAGAAATCGGGTGAGTCAGGGTCAAGGTGGTACTCTGGGTCGCCAACGATGAACTTGGGGTCTGATGAGATGTCGTTTGCTCCTGCCGAGCAGCCGGAATAGTCGCCGCCGGTGTTGTTCCATACATCGTTATAGTCGATATATGGGGTGTAGGAGAATACATAGATTCCGCCACCGGAAGGGGCAGTGTTGCCGGCGATGATGTTATTGGTAATGTTGGGTGAAGAAGTGTGGACGTAGATTCCGCCGCCGCTATTCCCAGTTGCCGTGTTGTTGACGATGGTGCAGTTGGTGATGTCGGGACTGGAGTTAGTCCGGCAGGCGATCCCCCCCCCGAAGAAACCGGCTGTGTTGGTATCAAAGATGCAGTTGGTCACCACTGGCGACGAGGAAGTAATGAGGCGCATCCCGCCGCCGTTATTAGTTGCTCTGTTATTATAGAAGATACAGTTGCTCACCGTCAGTGAGGAGCCGCTGAGGTACATCCCGCCGCCGTAGGTGGCCCAGCCGCCGGTGATGGTGAAGCCGTCGAACACGGTTCCCGAGTTTACACCATCGGCGGTCACCACCGAGCCGGTGCCGCTGCCGATAATGGTGGTGACATCAGCTCCCGCCCCCAGCACCGACGCCCCGTTTACCAGAACGATGTCCTCATAGTAGTCGCCGGCGGCCACATAGATAGTATCTCCTAAGCCGGCAACAGTCAGAGCTGAGCTGATGGTCGGGTAGCTGGGGCTCGGGACATAAAAGTCAGCCCCCAGCGCCGGTACCGCCGTTACCAGACTGAAGCTCAATACCAGCCCCAGGGCGAGCAGGACGCTCAGCAATCTCCTCATCTGATACCCCCCTTGAGTAACTATATTATGTACTATGATATACCAACAGGCGAATTTGTCAAGAGTAGGGTAAAGACAGTTGTCAACAGCCGCGAGACTTTGCCCCCTGCATAGGCTGTGCTACAATAAATCTGTATGACTTCAGGCTATATCACCGAGCAGATAAAAGGGCTGCCCGCCCGCCCCGGCGTCTATCTTTTTAAGGATGCCAGAGGCAATATACTATATGTGGGCAAGGCAGTTAGCCTTAAGCATCGGGTGAATTCCTATTTCGGCGCCGGGCAGAAGCTGACGCCCAAAATCGGGCGCATGGTGGCTAATATCGCCGACCTGGAATACTTCGTCACCGGCTCGGAGCAGGAGGCGCTGATCTTAGAGCTTAACCTGATAAAGCGGCACCACCCCCGTTACAACGTCCGCCTTAAGGACGATAAGACCTTCCCCTACCTCAAGATAGATTTAGGCGAAGACTGGCCCCGGGTGCACATCACCCGCCGCCTGGAGGAGAACGGGGGGCGCTACTTCGGCCCCTTTGCCAGCGCCAGGTCAATACGCCGGACGCTCAAGCTGCTAAAAGGGATTTTCCCCTTCCGCTCCTGCTCAAAGCCAATCACCGGCACCGATGACCGCCCCTGCCTTGAGTATGACATCGGGCACTGCCTGGCGCCCTGCATCGGCTCCGTCAGCCGCCGGGAGTACGCCGAAGTCATCAGGCAGGTCATCCTCTTCCTTGAGGGTAAGCAGGAGAGGGTGGTCAGGCAGCTCAAAGCCCGGATGGAGCAGGCGGCTGGCGCCATGGACTACGAGAGGGCCGCCCGCTTGAGGGACCAGATTCAGGCGGTGGAGCAGGTGGTCGAGGGGCAGAGAATCGCCGCCACGGTAAAGGGTGAGCAGGATATTATCGCCTTCGTTGAAGATAAAGAACAGGCTTACGTGCAGGTATTCTTTATAAGGGGCGGCAAGCTCATCGGCAGGGAGAGCTTTCTCCTGCAGGGCACCAGCGACGAAGAGCCGGGCCGGATAATGTCCAGCTTCATCAAGCAGTTCTACGCCTCCGCCCCCCACATTCCCCCGCTGTTATTGTTACAGCACCCTGTGGAGGATGCGGCCATGCTTCAGGAGTGGCTGCAGGCCAAACGGGGGAGCCGGGTAAAGATTCAGGTGCCCCGCCGGGGCAATAAAAAACAGCTGGTCGGCATCGTGGCTGAAAACGCCCGGCAGGGGCTGGCACAGCTAAAGATTAAGCAGCTGGCTTCGCCTAAAAACGTATCGGCGGCGCTGGAAGAGATACAACGGGAGCTTGATTTACCCCGCCTCCCCGCCCGTATCGAGGGCTACGATATATCGGATATCCAGGGTGCGGCGGCAGTGGGCAGCATGGTCGTTTTCGAGCAGGGCAGGCCCAGGCCCTCTCATTACCGGCGTTTTAAGATAAAGACCGTCGCCGGTATTGACGACTACGCCATGTTGGCTGAGGTTCTTAAAAGGCGCTTCAAGCGTGGTGGCGACGCCTCTGGCGGCTGGGCGGCTGTGCCCGACCTCGTTCTCATCGACGGGGGCAGGGGACAGCTTAACGCCGCCCGGGCGGTAATGAAGGAAATGGGGGCTGATTCTATCCCCGCCGCCGGCCTGGCCAAGGAAAACGAGGAGATTTTTATCCCCCAAAAATCAAAGCCGGTTATACTGCCCCGCTCCTCCCCCGGCCTCCAGCTTTTACAGCGCCTCCGGGACGAGGCGCACCGCTTCGCCCTGGGCTATCACCGGGGACTGAGAAAAAAAGAGACCTTCGCCTCGGCGCTGGATACCATCCCCGGCATCGGCCCAAAGCGCAAGCGGGCTTTAATCCGCCGGTTCGGCTCTGTTAGCGCTATAAGGGAAGCGCCGTTAGAGGAGCTGGCGGCGGCCAAGGGCATGACGCAGAGTTTAGCGGAAAAGATAAAGGAGGATCTATGATTTACCCAGAAAAATCTACGATTTTTCCGGGGCCCCGGAGGGAATATGCCGGCTAACCTGCCCCCGCAGTACTTTGACGCCGAAAAGAACTTCCGGGAGGCTAAAGACCCGATGGAAAAGATAGCCGCCCTGGAAGAGATGCTGGCTATCATGCCCAAGCACAAGGGCACCGACCACCTACGCGCCGAGCTGAGGACCCGCATCGCCAAGCTCAACCAGATGGCGGCCAAGAAGAGCGGCGCCCGGCGGGCATCCCTGGGGATAGAGAAGGAGGGGGCCGCCCAGGTAGCCGTTATCGGCCTGCCCAACGCCGGCAAATCCCAGCTTATTTCAACCATCACCAACGCCTCCCCGCCCGTGGCCGAATACCCCTTTACCACCCACAGCGCTACCCCGGGGATGATGGAGTTCGAAAATATAAAAATCCAGATGCTCGATACCCCGCCCCTGGTGCCCCAGGCCGTCCAGTTCTGGCTGCCGCCACTGCTCCGGGGGGCGGACGCACTGCTGATAATGCTGGACTTAAGCCAGGACCCGCTGGAGCAGATGGCCGCCGTTATCACCCAGCTAAAAAAGATGAGGATAGTCCTCGGTGAGGGTGGGGGAGAGGAGGAGGACCCGGAGTTCACTATCTGGCACCGGAAGGCGCTCATCATTGGCAACAAGCTTGACCTTGACGGCGCCGCCCCTAATTATGAGGCGCTGAAGGCTAAATATGAAGGCCGGTTCCCCGTTATCGCCGTTTCGGCCAAACAGGGCACTGGTTTAGAAGAGCTTAAAGCTAAAATCTATGAGGTGCTGGATATTATACGGGTCTATACCAAGATGCCGGGCAGGAAGCCCGATTTTACCGACCCCATCGTTGTTGGCCGGGGCAGCACACTGGCCGATGCCGCCGCCGAGGTGCATAAGGACTTCGCCGCCGATATGAAATACGCCCGCATCTGGGGTTCTGGCAAGCACGACGGCGTCATGGCCAGAAGAGACCATGTCCT
>Ga0307445_10001164_pt1 | contig 14807 bp, 13 predicted proteins | sample SalMarSW160330MG_FD_202147 | JGI IMG/M metagenome (GOLD analysis project Ga0307445, IMG submission 202147) | Salt marsh sediment microbial communities from the Plum Island Ecosystem LTER, Massachusetts, United States - SW1603-30 | ecosystem: Environmental > Aquatic > Marine > Intertidal zone >...
ATCCATACCTGGTTTTTCCTCCAGATAACAGATTTCGATGCATCCTGCTTTTTTTTCATCTACAACAATATCTGCACTTTGCATCCATTTCGTTCTTTTGAAATTCTTCGTTTTGTACTTCTTCCCACCAAAGGCAATGCAGCCTCCGGTGATATCTGGATATTGCCAACTGGGAGGTAAAAGTCGAGCAGCACTTTTTAAGAGTTTCTCAATTGTGATTTTTTCTGTCCTGCTTATTTTTTCTAATTCGTAAAAACAGTTGAGTTCTTTGACTCTTTTGCCAAGGTCAAAAGTCCGTTTTTTTAGTTTTTCATTTGTCTTCATCTGTTTAGTTTTGTCGAAGGCTATCCCATCGATTCCCTCGAGAATCCCTGCTTTTGTGATGGATGAGGTTTTGTGGTCTTCAATCCAGCGGATGCTACCGTCTTTGGCAGTGATTCTATACTCCTGTGTGATAGATAACGGTTTTTCCAAGATTCTCGACGCATCTTTTAACACGGGTTCTTTATCTTCGGGGTGTATGAGGTCAATCCAACTCACTTTACCAGAAAGAAACTCTTCAGGAGAGTATCCACAAATTTCTTCACTGTTTAACAGGATTCTCGGTCTCCAATCAGAACCGGAGCGATGAATCATGCCCGGAATATTCTGTGACAAACTCTTGTACTCCCTCTTGTTCTCCTGCAGCACTTCCTCAGCCTGCTTGCGCTGGGTAATATCTCTTATAATCGCTGTGGCGATGTGCTTTGTTCCAACTTTGCTCGATGAAATAGTGAGTTCGATCGGAAACGACGTCCCATCTTTTCTTCTGCCCTCCAACTCTAACGTTTTGCTTAAGGCTGGACCGGAACCGGCATTTTGAAATTTTGCAAATCCTTTTTCTTTCGCAGTATGAAATCTCCTAGGAACAATCTTCATCAAGCTCTGACCTAACATTTCTTTTGATGAATAACCGAACATTCTTTCTGAGGCCGGATTCCATAGGGTGACCTTCATATCGGAGTCAACCGATATCACAGAATCAACAGTCGTATTGATGAGCACATGGGCACCATCTGATCTTTCCAAATCTGCAATTCTCTGACGCAATTCATCCAATTCAGCCAAAAGATATGCTCTGGATTTTGTTTTTTGCACCATTTTTTTTATCTCATTGATTGGAGATCGAATATTATGAATATGAAACGGATATAGGTGATAAATAATATTTTAGTGTAAATTATGGGCTAAAAAGTTGCTTCAGATATTGCGGTTTCTGTCGCCTCTATGATAATCCTCGCAATCTCATTTCTTAAATTCAGGGCGAAACGACAGTTTAAACAATCGTCATTGATTTCATCATAGTCGGGACAGCTGGAAAGGATATTTATTATGTCGATTAATTCAAAAGCATCATCCACTTTTTTCGAGATGATCTTGCATCCGTTTATGGATCGAGTCAATTTTTTTATTCTGTCCTCATATCTTAGAAAACTAGAGCAGTTTATTTGAGGCATGGATTTTTTATTTTTTTGCATAACTTAATTCTGATATTTTTTCACTCGATAAAATTTCCGAGAAAATACCTGTTTTCTTTTTTCTTGATCACTCCCAAGCTCATTAATTTCTTTATTTGTTTTGATAACATGACGGAGGCCGTATCCAAGATATAGGCAATCTCGGGCAATCTGATTCCCTCTGGATTTTCCTTGATAACAGAGATAATTTCCCTCTCTCGCATGGTAAGATTTAAAGGCTTTGGCATCATTCAGCTTTATACAGCGTGTTTCGATATCAATCTGTTATATTCAACTTTTTTTATCCATTCCCGCCATTGCCTTTTGGCCTCGATTCGATTCCCAATCCTGGCAGCGATTATTGCCAAGATCAATGCAAAAATAAATGATCCAAGCCATACAAAAATACTCATTTTCCCCCCAAAAGATGAACATTTCTTAAATTTTTAATCATAGGCAATGAACATATAGCAATATTTATGCCGTTTTTTGTTAAAAAAAACATATATCCAAGGCTAAATAGCAAATAATCTGCCTCAGGCCAGCAGTTTAGAAAGATAATCACAGCGAAAGTATTTTTTGGCGGATGATCCTGACAAGACTCAATCGTCTTCGATTGGGCAACTTATGGATTTTTTTCCATACACTATGGTTTTTTTTTCAGATCCTCTGGATGTCGTAATCTTTAATTTTGTTATACAAAGTTTTGTAATCCACTTCCAGCATTTTTGCAGCCCTGCTTTTATTCCAATTGACTTCATCTAAAATCCTGACAATGGTTTCTTTCTCAGCTCTCTTCTTAGCGTTATTTCCCACTTCTCTGAGGGAGCTGGGAAAACCGCTATTTTTTTCGGATGAATTCTGGATTTTTGAAGGAAGATGTCGAGGGCAAATCTCTTCTGTTGCTAAAAGAACCGCCGTTTCCAAAACATTCCTTAATTCTCGAACATTGCCAGGCCATGCGTATCGAGTCAAGAGATCCATAACCTCTGGAGAGCAATGCCTAACACTTTTATCGAACGCCTTATTAAACTTTTTCAGATAATACTCCACAAGTATTTCTATATCGCCATCTCGTTCTCTCAACGGAGGAAGAGAAATGGAAAAAACATTTAACCTGTAATACAAATCTTCCCTGAAGTGCCCATCAGCCATGGCCTTTTCAAGGCTGAAATTAGTCGCTACGATGAGCCGAAAGTCCACCTTAATGGGCTTTTTTCCTCCAAGGCGTTCAATTTCCCGTTCCTGGAGTGCTCTAAGGAGTTTAACCTGGGTATGAGCCGTTAAATTCCCGATTTCATCCAGAAAAACAGTCCCTTTCTCAGCAAGCTCAAACTTACCCAATTTCATCTCATGGGCCCCGGTAAAAGCTCCTTTTTCATGGCCAAAGATTTCACTTTCCACTAGGGTATCGGGCAATCTGCCACAATCGATAACAACAAAAGGCATTTCTGTGCGCCCACTCATATTGTGAATGGCTCGAGCGACTAATTCTTTCCCGGTCCCGCTTTCTCCCTTCAAAAAAACTGTTATGTCATATGCTGCAACTCTTTTAATCAAATCGTGGATCTTTTGCATTTGGGGGCTTTCTCCGACAATATGTTTAAAACTTATCTTTCCGTTGGCCGAATTACGAGGCTTCCCCTTTTTTTTGAGAATGCTTTGTGCTAGCAAAGCATCTTTGATAGTGGTCTTTATTTTTTCAATATTTACTGGCTTGGAAAGATAATCATAGGCACCGAGTTTCATCGCTTCAACAGCCGATTGCACCGTTTCAAACCCTGTTAATACGATTACCAATAAATCTTTATCAAATTTTCTAATCTCTCTGAGCGTCTCTATTCCATCCAAACCAGGGAGTTTCAAATCCAGAATAACAAGATCGGGCTTTTCCTGTTTTGTGATCGAAATTCCGTCGATGCCAGTATGAGCTATCAAGACCTGATAACCTTCCTCTTTTAATATTTTCGAGAAAAGCCAGCCTATATCTTTCTCATCATCGATAACTAGTATTTTTGTCTTAGCCAAAGTCTCCCCTCTTTTCATAGGGTTGTCATTACGCATTTTCAATCAATACAAAAAAAGTATCAATGCCCCTTATAGACTAAATGAGAGGTGATTTTTTGCCTTGTTTCTTAATCCCTTAAGAGGAAATGAGCTCCTCGAAAGAGATTAACTAAATTAAAGATTTGTACGACTTCTTCTCTTTTTTTTTGGGATGTCCAGGGAGAGTCATCAGAAACAAAAGAAATGCCAATATCCCCAAAAATACCCAGATCAATAAATCGGAATTCATCATAACCTCCTAGAAGATATTTTTCGTGCTTCATTTGTTCACAACATAAACAGGAAGCTTTATCTGAAATATCGTCCTTTTTCCCATTTCACTATCCACAGTGATAAAACCGTTGTGTTCCTGTATGATTCGATGAACAATCGATAATCCGAGTCCCGAACCATATTCTTTTCGAGTAAAGAACGGATCAAAAATCCGCGAGCAATCCGATGGAGAAATTCCCTCTCCTGTATCTGATATTTTCACTTCTATCAAGTTCTGTATATCCAAAGTACCCGTGGATATCACCAATTCTCCTCCCTTCGGCATGGCCCAAAGAGCGTTATCTAAAAGATTCAAAAAAACTAGCTCCATCAAATCTTTGTCAATTTTCACAAACGACAAGGGATGGAAATAATTTTTCATAACTTTTATTTTTTGAACAATACACCTAATTTTCACCAGACCAAGCACACGGTCCAAAATCTTGTGGATATCACATTTTTGAAATTTTGGTTCATTAGGCCGCGCAAATAACATGAGATCTGAGGCAATTCTGTTTAGCTTCTCCACTTTATCTAAAACAGCCTCTGTAAATTCTCTTCTCTCATCCTCAGGATTAAACTTATTATGCAAATGTTGGACGGACATCCCGATTACATTCAAGCAACTCCTGATTTCATGAGCAATTCCTGCAGCCAGGCCACCCGCTAAATTCAATTTTTCTTTTTCGATTAATTCTTTTTGGGCCTTTCTCAGTTCTTTATAAGCTGAATCCAATTCATCGATAAAACTTCGAGTTTCTTGTTCCAACTCCTTAAGTTTTTTCTCTTTTCCAAACAACTTTTTCTTCAAATTCTCGATGGATTCAATTTTGAGAGTTTTGACGTCGCTTTCAATTATCATTTTTTTGTCTTTAGGTCTGAAATATTTAGGTTTTGGCAGGCTACCGCCGGTGGGCATTTTGGGCTAAATTTTCATTTTTCTGCTTTCCGCTCGAAAATGTCTATCTCAGCTTGATTCCAAAGGAATTATGAATCCGACTTTGATCTTTCGTTTTTTTCCATCCCGATTTTTCTTTGGAAACGGTGTTGTAATCCAAGCTTCATGCCATTTATTATCGAAGGAATACGCAACAAATCTAATTCTATTATTATCATATAGTTAGAGAGTAATATAATTTTATTGATTCTTTTACTTGGAATATTTTCCCAATTTTTTCCTTATAAATTATGGCTTTTTTTCCATAACTTTTAATGCAATGAGCTGACCGGGAATTGCTTCACCACGAACGCAACGGAGGAGAGGTGTTTATTATGGATTTACATCCATAATATTCTTGAATTTTGAAGAAATCACGATTGAATTTTATTCAACTGACCGGAATTTAAAAAGTCATAACTAGTTGAAATAGAAAGAATTATAATCTTTTTTTATTTTTACGGGATAAATTTCTAATTTTTGGCACTTTTTTTGCATGTCAAAAAAATACCATGGGTAAAACTCCTGTTTGGCTGGCTGGGCAGGATACCCCTCCTTTTGTCCCTTCATCTACCCGGCAAATCCCCTAACAGCCAGCCTTCTCACCCTTGATTAATCGGAAGTGTGACAGTGAAAGTCGTTCTCTTATCGACTTCACTTTCGACCTCTATGGTACCTCCATGTCTCTTTACGATTGCATAAGACACAGTCAATCCGAGTCCAGTGCCCTGAACCTTACTATCTCTGCCGACGGCTCCTTTTGTCGTAAAAAAAGGCTCAAATACCTTATCTAAATCCCTCTTTTTTATGCCTTTGCCCGAATCACTAAAGCGTATATCCACATTTTTATTATGGCGCTTTACCTCCACTTCCAGCGTACCTCCCTTCTCAAACATAGCATCGCGAGCATTTGTGACCATATTTAGAAATACCTGCTGTATTTCTTCTTTATTCGCCTCAACTGGAGGCATCTTATGATATTTCCTCAAGACATCGATATTTCTCTTTCTCAGCTGGTTTTCAGTCAAAGAAAAAACTGATTCAAGAAGCTCAGGAATATCATGGTGTTTCACCTCAGATATGCCAGTCCTTGAAAAAGCCAGCAAGTCCTTAATAATTTTGGCGACCCGTTCAGAAGCTTTCAATATGAGATCTATTGCTTCTTCCATATCTTCTATTCTTTTTGTCTGTTGGGAAAACTCTGCATGCCCCATCATTATCTGAAGGAGATTGTTGAATTCGTGGGCTATTCCGCTGGTCAGTGTTCCAACTCCGGCCATTTTTTCTGACTGAATAAGCTGTGCTTGAAGTCTTTGTTTTTCTTCCTCTTCCCGCTTACGCTCGGAAATGTCTCTGCCAACGACTTGAATCCCTGATATCTTGCTCTCACCCTCCAATAAACCCACGTGTATTTCGATCCAACGCAAAGTCCCATCTTTATGAACATACTGAACTTCAACGGGTTTAGGAATCTTTCGTTTTAGCAGGGAAACAAAAATCTTTAGATATCTTGGGATTTCTTTAACAATCAAAAACGGTAGCTTCGAAAAGTGATTGCCGATGATTTCATCCAGGGAATATCCTGTGATTTTTGTCATGGCATCATTACATGTCGTGATTGTCCCTTTAGGATTTAGCGACAAGATGACATCAGGCGCTGTCTGCACAATAGTCCTGTATTGCCTTTCACTTTCTTGCAACGCCTCCTCTGCCCTTTTGCGTTCGGTTATGTCTCTATTGACCGCTTGAAATCCGATTATTTTTTTATTCTTTTTCAAGGGACTGACATAAACCTCACCTATGTGACTATTTCCTTCCCTGTCTAGCCACCCAAACTCTAATGGTTTCGGTATCTTACCACTCATAAGAGAATTCAGAGCTTTTACATCTTTCGGGATATCCTTAGCCCGTAATGTTGGGATTTTCGTGAAATGCCTTCCGATGAAATCCTCTCTGGAATATCCGGTTCTTTCTAAAAGAGCAGGATTGATTGATATGATCATGCCTTTTAAATCCACTGTTAGGATGCCGTCCGGAGCCGCTTCGACAATGCTTTTGAACAGCTCTTCTGATTCCTTTATTTTTTCTTCGTTCAATTTGAGCGTTTTAACAAGCTGCTCCAGCTCGATAATTCTCTGGCGTAATTTGGCTGATTCTACAACAAGCTGTTCCTTTGTTTTGCCCTTTTTCATGCTTCCTCTGAAAAAAGAAGGTTAATAGATTATTATAGACTCCAAGTTCACAATTTTTCAACAAAAATTGACAAAAATTGAGCGGATTAATCTTAATCGGGGAGATATTTCATTACGTTTTCTATTTTGAATGGCTTTTGGAGTATGTCCACTGCACCTCTTTTTTGAACGGATTCCCTTAAATTTCGATCGATTAATTTCCCAGTGATGGCAACTACTTTTGACTTCGGAGAAATTTTTTTAATCCTTTTGAGCACTTCAACTGCCGACACCCCCGGCATGACAATATCCAAAAACACTATGTCAAAATAAGTTTTTTCTAAAAGTCCCAGAGCCTTATATCCGGACAACACACACTCTACTGTGAATCTCTCATGCTCAAGCCACTTCGCAAACATACTGCAAATGTCTTCCTCATCATCCACAACCAAAATATTCATGTGTTTAAATTAATCCACCTCAGATGAGAAATGTCCTCTCGGCAGTACCATCATCCTACTTTATAACTTACTAAAAAAAGTCTAGAAGTCAAGCAATTTTGAGAAAATGTCGCATCATGTCACATCTATCGCTTGTGTTTTGTGGGCTAATCTTGATCCGGAAGAAGTTTCATAACATCATCTAGCTTGAAAGGCTTTTGTAAAAAATCAGAGGCACCTTTAAGCTTCAGTTCATTCAGCAAACCGGAATTAATCAATTTCCCGGTGATTATCACAACTTTTGTCGACGATGAAATTTCCCTGATTTCTTCCAATATTTCGTGCGTGGGAATTCCCGGCATGACAATATCCAAAAAAACAAAATCAAAAGTCTCCTGTTTTGCCAAACGAATGGCCTTTTTTCCATCCAAAGCATATTGCACTTTGTGACCCCTCAACGATAGCCATTTGACAAACATCTCACAGATCATTTCCTCATCATCGACGATGAGGATGTTCAAATCTTTGGGACTTTCCATAATCTATTTCTCCACAATTACTTTTTTTGGCTTTATCTTGGCCACAGGCATGGTGACCGTAAATGTCGTTCCTTTCCCTTCTTGGCTCTTGGCATCGATCGTTCCCCCATGTCTTTTCACGATTCCGTAGGAAACAGATAAACCTAGCCCGGTTCCAGGAATATCGCCTTTTCCTATCGCCCCTTTTGTCGTGTAAAAAGGTTCAAATATCCTGCTCAGATTTTCTTTTTTTATTCCAACTCCTGTATCTGTGAAACTAATATTGACTCTATTCCGATTCCGTTTCGTCTCGATTTTCAGCTTTCCCCCTTTTGGGAACATCGCATCACGGGCATTCGTGATCAAATTCAAGAACATCTGCTGCATCTCCCCCTTATTCACTTCCATTTGGGGAGCCTTCTGAAACTTTCTCACAATTTCTATATTGCGTTTCTTGAAATGCTCTTCCGTAAGCAACAGAACGGAATCTATCAACTCATCGATGTTTACACGCTTTTTTCTCGTGCTCTCATCAACACTCGAGAATGTCAGCAAGTCCTTGATGATTTTGGCTGCTTTTTGGGCATAGGATGTCACAATGTTTAAAGCTTCGTCGATGTCTTCTTGTTTTTTTGTTCTCTGTGCGAACTCCACATGCCCCTCGATTATCTGAAGGATGTTGTTGAACTCATGGGCAATCCCTCCTGCAAGAGTTCCGATTCCAGCCATTTTTACAGAATGAGCTAGTTGTTGATGAAGCATATCTTTTTCCTCTTCTGCCTTCTTGCGCTCGGTTATATCCCTCATGTATAAACGAGTTCCGATAACCTCGTCTCCTTTTTTATGAATAACTGCATCTAATTCTAAGTATCTTATCGAACCATCTTTCCTGATTCCTCTAAACACATATCTTGAAGAAACACTTTTCCCTTGAACGCAGTCTTTATGGAATTTTGCGACCATTTTAATATCATCAGGATGAACGAGAGACTTGATTGATTGTTTTTTGATTTCCTTGATGGAATATCCAAACAACTCTGCGGCCTTTTCATTAGAGTATAGAATTGTTCCCTCAATATCATCGATCAAGATACCAATCCTAGCTTTTTCGACTACCTCTCTATACTGCTCGCTTTCTTTTAACTCGAGCTCCAGATCGCGTCTCAAGAGCGCCATTTCGATGGTCGAGAATAGATCCTTTTCTTCAATGGGTTTGTGTATGTACCCATAGGGCGCCGTTTTTTTTGCCCGCTCCAAGGTGGCTTTATTTGTTAAAGCTGTGATATAGATGATCGGGATATCTGAAAGCGATCGAATTTGTCGAGCTGCCTCTATCCCATCTATCTCGCCTTTTAATTTAATATCCATTAATACGAGATCGGGTTTTTCCTTCTTCGCCTCCTTAACAGCTTCTTCTCCAGAAGGAACGATGGAAGAAACAGGATAGCCCAGAAACTCCAAAGTTGTTTGGATGGCTTCGGCCGTAATCCTCTCATCCTCAACGATTAAAATTTTTGTCTTTGTCATGAATACCCAATCTCCTAACAATCAGCTTTCACACCATACCTACAAACTTATATGTATACTATAAACTGAATACAATCATCAATAATATATTGTCGTTCTTTTGCTACAATAATTTATCATCCCTAAAGAGGATATTGGGGGTGATTTCATTTAGATTTTCTTTCGATCAATCGATCATTAACTTTAAAAAGCTTTTCCGGGGACTGGAGGATGTCCTTATCTTCTCGGTGGATAATCTCAAAGGCATCTCGGAGGCCATAGAGGCTGTTTTCCCTCAGGCTGAAGTCCAGAAGTGTATCATCTATCAGATCCGTAACTCCCTGCGGTATGTCTCCTGGAAGAAGAACTGGGGTGAGATTGCCACCTTTTTCAAGTATCCCCCGGAGATCCGTACGCTGATCTATACGAGAAATCCTATTGAGAGCCTGCACCGGCAGATCAAAATTGTGGCCAAGAACAAATCAAGCTTTCCTAATGAGCAGGCTTTGACCAAACTGGTTTACCTGGCCGTGGAGGAGGCAGCAAGAAAATGGACAATGCGACATCGAGATTGGGCTATGATACACTCACAGCTGATGATCTTTTTTGAAGACCGTTTGGGAAAATATGTTTAAATGCAAAAAAGGAGTTTACGCAGAAAATCGGACACTCCCCTTTTCCGGCTCAAGAGGTTTGCTGACATAAGCATCCATGCCTGCCTCAAGACAGTGTTCCTCGTCTCCCTTCATGGCATGGGCCATCATGGCAACAATCGGGACATGCATTTTTGTCCTTTTCTCCCTTTTTCTGATTGCAGCGGTAGCTTAAAAGCCGTTCATTCTGGGCATCTCGATATCCATTATACGCGCTTTTTTATTGCAAAAAAGATGCCATTATCAAAAATCTGAAGAAGCGCAGATCAGATTTTTTTTAATCCATTTATTTTCAATAATATAAGCAAAATCGAGGATAAAGGTAAATAACTTTGGCATCCAATATTAAGAAAATAATTCCATACTTCTAGAATTTTGACCATAGATTAAGATTAAATAAATACTTTCTTTCCTATTCTCTTTTTCTCTTCAAATTGTTGATAATAATAAAATTAAAATTATTTTCTATATTTACTTCCTTCATTTTTAATTTTGGCACTTTTTTTGCTTTATAAACTGTTGGTATTGATCTATTCATTCTGAGTATTAGGAGGTGGGAAATATATCAGTCTAAAAGGCCTATGAAAGACAGGAGCTAACTATGGAGAATTGCTAATGTCAGACGCAATCACCATAATCATCGTCGTTATAGTTGTAATAGTTGTTAATAGAATAAGGCATGATCAAAAAAAAATATGTAACTCAATGAGCAAAAACGCTCGCAGACAAAGACCTGAAATTAAAGTTATAAAAGATAAAAAAATTGAAAATAATAAATTAGAAGAACCCATATGAGACTCTAGGAAATCTGGGACTGTAACACTTACGCCTCCTCCATTTCAACAATCCCAGGATTAGCATCTTTCTAGAACTCGCGGAATCTCTCGTAATGCTCTATGTTTCTCCTTTTCTCTAATTCATTAAGACTCTAAACATTTCCTTATGTCTTCTATCTTAAAGGGTTTTTGGATAAACCCTGAGGCACCTTTCTGTTTGAGGTCGTCCCAAACATCTTCTTTCAATTGGCTGCCACTCATCATGATGACTTTTATCTTGGGTGATATTTCTCTGATTTTTTCAAGGACTTCAATGCCTGAAACTCCCGTCATGATTATATCCAAAAACACAACATCAAATAACTCCTTTTTAACCAGACTTATAGCTGTTCTTCCTGTTAATGCAGATTTCACTTTGTGGCCCTCTACTGATAACCACTTCGTAAGCATCTTGCATATCTCTTCCTCATCATCTACTGCCAAAATCTTCACAGTTTTTGTCTTTTCTGCTTTTGTCTTTTTTTTCTCTTTAACGGTTCTCTTCTTGGCTTTCACCGCATTGACTGGTAATCTGATAGTGAAAGTCGTTCCTTTTCCTACCTCGCTCTCTACCTCAATGCTACCTCCATGTCGCTCAACAATCCCATGAGAAACAGATAATCCAAGCCCCATTCCCTGGATTCTAGTGTTACCACCCACAGCTCCCTTGGTCGTATAAAAAGGTTCAAAGATCTTGCTCAGATTCTCTTTCTTTATTCCTCTCCCTGTATCCGTAAAGCTTATCTCAACATTATCTTTAACCTTCTTAATCTCTATCTCCAGCTTCCCTCCTTCAGGAAACATCGCATCTCTGGCATTTGCAGCCATATTCAGAAACACTTGCTGTATTTCACCCTTATTGACCTCAATTTTTAGAGCTCTTCCATATTTCCTTATTACAGAAATATTTTTCTTCTCCATCTGTTCTTCTAACATCGACAGTATGAAATCCATTAATTCAGGAATACTACTGAGCTCCCTTTCCAGTACATCTCTGCTGGAGAAGGTAAATAAGTCTCTAATGATCTTTGAGACTCTATCAGAAGTATTGCAGACTATATCTAAAGCCTCTTCCAAATCTTCTTGTTTCTTTGTTCTCTGAGCATATTCTGTATGCCCGATCATTATCTGAAGCAGGTTGTTGAATTCGTGAGCTATGCCGCTTGTCAGGGTTCCTAATCCCGCCATCTTCTCAGAGTTTTTGAGCTTTGTCTGAAGCTTGACTTTTTCTTTCTCTACTTTTATTCTTTTGGTTATATCCCTTATAGCAAGGATTATTTTTTTTCTTCCCTTAGAGATAAAGGCCGCTATATTGATTTCTGCAAAAAATTCAGTCCCGTTCTTCTTTTTGTGTTTGTGTGCGGGAATATCAACACTACCTGGCTCGCCATTTACAATTTTATCCACAGCGACCTTAGTTTTATCTGGTCCCCCTGATATATCAGTTAGCTGAAGCTTTAGGAATTCATCTCTTGTGTATCCAAACAAATCTAGGGTTGCTTTATTGACATCCTCGAACCTTCTTGTCTCTCCATCGAAAATCATCAAAGCGTCTGTTTCGTTTTCAAAAAGCTGACGATATCTCTCCTTGCTCTCTTCCAATATCCTTATCATCGGGTTGGTAATCCTTAAGAAAAGCATTGCACCCAAACCAATAACTAAAACAGCAAAACCCAAAGCTATTAGGGAAGTCCTAATGAATGGAGACCGTATCTCATCAAGGTCTATCTTTGCTACGATGCCTAAGGCGAGTTCACCTACTGGCTCATAGGCCGCCAGAACCTTCTCTCCTCTGTAGTCAAGCCCAATTATTATCCCCGACATCCCTGAAAGAGCTAGCCGCATGGGCTCAGCAAGCTCAGATTCAATTGGAATTGGCATTGTGAATTCGAGGTCGTAGTGACGGTGGTTGAGTAAGAAAACGATTTCATCCCCCACTCGTCGAGCCAGGGTAAACTCTCCAGTTTCTCCAAATCCCTTGTAGTGTGAATGTGCATCTATGATCTGGCTCAAGGTTCTTTCCATTATGGGCCCTTCTTCCTTCTCAAGTTGTTCATCCCGTGCAATGGCTTCAATAAGACGAGCGTGGCTCTGAGCGGTTTCTGTCAATCGAACTTTTTCCTCATCTAAGGCTGTCCTGTACATCATGAAGCTCGCCATCCCAACCACAACCAAAGAGATTATTATCATAGTAACAATCAATAAAAGGACTCTATTTAGGTCCTTCATTGTCCACCTCCTACATTGTATAAATCTGCCAGAAATGGTGATTTTGTTTTGACCTGGTTTTTCATTGGCATCCTTTCAAAAAAAGCAGGAATTGTCTCTAAATGGAGGAGTTTGTCTGAGAATCGGCTGGGGTAGTTAAAAGATATGAACTTACTTTGCTATATGGATTTTTACCCATCTGCTTTTGCTTTTACAATTCCCACAGAGGATTATTTCACAGAGAAAGTTTGTAGTCAATGTGGAAAGGATAGATTTCTTCAACCGGGAATAGGATACTTAATTAGTATAAATTGGCTTTTTTGAGGATTTGGACGATGCCGGGCTTTTTCATCTGGACCTCGATATCCTTTACAGTGCGAGGGATGCCGGCTGTCAGGTTCTCACAGCCATCTTCGGTGATCAAAATCGTGTCTTCCACCCGCACTCCCAGGTTTTCATCCGGAAACACGCACAAAGGCTCGTTGGCAAAAACCATTCCCGCTTTCAACACGCTCGGTCCCCCGCCAACATCGTGAACAGCCATTCCGACATAGTGGCCAAATCCTCCACTCATATGCTGGAAATAATCCTTGGTTAGGTCGAATCCCTGTTTTTCCAAAATTTCCTGCACTTCCAACCGGCATTGCTCCCGCGTCAACCCAGGCCGATAAACCTGTAAACAGGCTTCATGGACTGCATTGCACGCTTCATAGACCTCCCTTTGCCTGGGAGTGAACTTACCGTTCACAGGATAGGAAACGGTGATGTCGATGTCATAATACCCCAAATCCGGCCCGACATCGATTACCAAAAAGTCCCCGTCCTCGAGCAGCCTGTCGTGTTTGTAATAATGCAAATACGGATGATTCTCACCAGAGCAGATGATCATGTAATAGGCCAGATCCTGGGCTCCTTCCTTTTTGACCATGTATTCATACAACGCCGCCAGTTCATATTCATACATCCCAGGCCGCGTTGCCTTGATCATTTCATTGTGGGCTTTCACCGCGATCCGTCCCCCTTTGCGCAAAACCTCGATCTCAGCCGGGGATTTGATCGTACGCAAGTCCCAGATCATCTGCGAACAATCATGCACATCGACCTGAGGAAAACGTTCTTTGATAAGTTTCACAAACTGCATTTCTCGAGTCAGGCGGCCGTCCCAGTCGTCAAACACCATGTTTCGTTGAAGGGTGCTGAGTTTTTCCCGGCTGCATTCCCTCAAGAGCTCTTCCGGTTTGAACGACGTGTAAAAAAGGCTGGAGCCATCAGCCAGGCGATTCAGATAGGAGGAAAATTGATCGCGGGATAAAAACCTTTCAATTCCTGTGACTTCCGTCGGGATTTGCACATAATCCAAATCGATCCCAACATTTCTAGCCTCCCTTTCGGAAATGGTGTAGAAAAGGGTGCTCTCATTGCGAACACCGTCTATGATAAGGATGGCATCGGGAACCTCGACTCCGGTGAAATACATGAAATCGTTGTTCTGGTAATACTCATTATAGTCCACTCGGTGCTTTGCCCCGAGAACGATCGCAATCCCATCTGGGATCTTTTCCATCATCCGTGCACGCCGGGCTGCATATTCTTCTTTGGTGAATTGGGCCGCAAAAAGGGACGACCCGACCAGCAAAATTCCGGAAATTATTATGGATAAATATCGAAATCGCTTGATCATCGCCACCTCCTTCTCGATTCCTTACCATGCTGACACAAAGAAAGCAAGCAGAACAGAAGATTC
>Ga0307445_10001165_pt1 | contig 14805 bp, 15 predicted proteins | sample SalMarSW160330MG_FD_202147 | JGI IMG/M metagenome (GOLD analysis project Ga0307445, IMG submission 202147) | Salt marsh sediment microbial communities from the Plum Island Ecosystem LTER, Massachusetts, United States - SW1603-30 | ecosystem: Environmental > Aquatic > Marine > Intertidal zone >...
TCGTGCGGACATTTATCCTGTCAGGATCTATACGGTTGCGGTGTTCCTGTTCGGGGTTCTTCCACTGGCCCGCAAAACGGGTGCAGGCAATATCCTGATAGGGGACGAGTACGATACTTCGATGAAATCCAGCTACCGGGGCATAACCCACTACGAAGGCCTGTATGACCAGAGCAGGTATTTTGACCGTGCCCTCACCCGCTATTATACCAAAAAGGGCTGGAACACCTGCCAGTTTTCGATCCTCCGGGGACTGTCGGAAATGCTGATCGAAAAAATCCTGGCCAAACGGTATCCCGACCTGCAAAAGCATCAGGTGTCCTGTCATGCCGCACATCTGGAGGGGGACCGTGCCTTTCCCTGCGGCAAATGTGAAAAGTGCCGCAGGATCGTGGCCATGCTGAAGGTGCTCGGCGAATCGCCTCTGGACTGCGGATATACGGACGCGCAGGTCAAGCATGCACTCGCCATGATCGGGAGCAGAGGGGTAAAACAGTTCGATACCGATGCCGCCCATCTTTACCATCTTCTTCTGGAAAAAGAATTAATCGGCCGGAATGGGAATTACACCCGGCTTGCAAAAGCCCAGCCGCAAATCATGAAAGTTCGTTTTGACCGGGACAGGAACAAACTGAATGAGATCCCCAAAGCTTTGCTGCAGCAACTCCTGCCATTATATCTCCAGTATGCGGACGGGGTGGTAATGAAAAAGAACCGGCAATGGACCGATTTCGACTTCCCGGCCGAACTGGAGAAATCCCCGCCCTATCCCTTTGAAGTACTGGCGCCCGGCAGGGAAGAGACCTCAGCCGGCACTTCCTATCGCTGGGAATTCAACACCTGGATGGAGATCGAGGAAAGGCTGAAAGAGGTGGACACGGTCATCCTGCCCTGCGGGTCCATCGAACAGCACGGTCCCCATCTTCCGCTTGACGTGGATTATTTCGACAGCGTATACCTGGCCGAAAGGGTTGCGGAAGCCTGCAGCCACCCGAAGCCTTTTGTCCTCCCGGGCATTCCCTACGGTGTGGCCTACCACCACGAAGATTTCAAGGGTACCATCAGCATTTCAAACCATACCCTGTCCTCCCTGGTCTATGACATCGGGATGAGCCTGGCCCGGAACGGCGTGGCAAAACTGATTATCCTGAATGCGCACGGGGACAATGCTCCGACGCTGCTGTATTCCGCCCAGATGATCAACCGCGATTCGGGGATTTTCGTTTGTGTCGAATCGGGTGAAAGCAGTGATCCCGATATATACAGGCTGATCGATACGCCCAACGATATTCATGCAGGAGAGATTGAGACCAGCACCACCCTGGCCCTGAGGCCCGAAATGGTGCAGATGGACCGGGCGGTAAACGAGACCATGGACTTCGGCAGTTCCTACCTGGATTTTACCTCGGAAAGAGGCGTTGCCTGGTATGTCCGCACGAAAATTATCTCCAAATCGGGCATTATGGGCGATCCGACAAAAGCCAGCAGTGAAAAGGGAAAAAAGATATGGGAGATCATGATTGCACACCTTGTCCGCTTCGTTGAGGAGGTCAAGAAAAGCAGGCTGGAGGATCTGTACCAGAGAAAATACTGAACGAGCCATGAAGATCAAGGAATTGCAATGCCGGGTCAGAACGATGAAATTGAAGGAACCTTACTCGATTTCCTATGAATCCGTTGAAAAATGTGATAATGTTTTCATCAGGGTCACAACCCGGAAAGGCTTCGTCGGAATGGGTTGTGCGGCACCCGACCTTCAGGTTACGGGCGAGACGTCCAGTGATGTGGTCGGATGTTTTGAATCCGTTATCGAGCCTTTGTTGCGGGACAAGGATGTGTTCGAGTATTCCTGGATCATGGAGTTCCTTCGCAAGGAACTGCCGGATAATCCTTCGGCAAGGGCCATGGTGGATATGGCGTTGTTCGACATCATTGCACAGAAGGCCGGTGTTCCCCTGTTCAGCCTGCTGGGCGGTTTCAGGCAGGCCATTCCCACCAGCATAACCATCGGGATCATGCCTTTGCAGGAAACCCTTACCCGCACCAGGAATTACCTGAAGCAAGGATTCACCATTCTCAAGGTAAAGGGGGGGATCAACGTGGATGAGGACATCGAAAAAGTCAACCGGATCAGGGAGCTGGCAGGAAAACAGGTGCAGATCCGTTTTGATGCCAACCAGGGGTATAACCTGGAGGATTCCCTGAAATTCATTGCAGGAACCAGGAATGCCGGGATCGAACTGTTCGAGCAGCCTACTGCCCGGGACGATAAGGAACTCCTCAAGCAGGTAACCCGCCGTGTCCCGGTCCCCGTCATGGCCGACGAAAGCCTCCTTTCGCTGAGCGATGTCTTCCAGCTTTGCCGCAACAACTGCACCGACCTGATCAACATCAAGCTCATGAAAACCGGGGGGATCCTGGAGGCGATGCACGTCAACTCGATCGCCAGGGCGGCCGGGATCAATGCCATGGTGGGCTGCATGGACGAATCCGCGCTCGGCATTGCAGCGGGACTCCATTTTGCCCTCAGCCGTCCGAATATAAAATACGCCGACCTGGACGGGCACCTGGACATCCTGAACGACCCCTTCGAAGGCCTGCTGAAAATTGATAAGGGCGTGCTCTACCCTCCGCAGGCAAACGGGCTTGGCTGGACCGGGCTCAAAAAGGTTGATTTCTGATAACCCTGTTTTTTACTGCGATGAAATTTTGTCACGCCATTTAAAAATTATTTTACATGCAGTTATTGAATCATCATACCGGATTGTATACCGACCATTACGAACTTTCAATGGCCCAGGGATATTTTCTGAACGGCATGGAGGAGGCTACCGCCGTGTTCGATTATTTCTTCAGGAAGAATCCTTATGATGGGGGGTATGTGGTGTTCGCGGGACTGGCGGATCTTCTTGAATTACTTGAAAATTACAAATTTGAGCCCGAAGATTGCCGGTACCTGGAAGAAATTGGATTTAAGAAGGAATTCGTATCCTATCTGAAGGATTTTCGGGTCAAAGCTGATATTTACTCCGTCAGGGAAGGGGAAATCGTGTTTCCGTATGAGTCCTGCCTCAGGGTGGAGGGAGGGATCATTGAAACCCAGCTGATCGAGACCCTGGTGCTGAATGTCCTTAATTTCGAATCCCTCATCGCTACCAAGGCTTCCAGGATGAGAATGGCAGCCGGAAACAGGATACTGCTGGATTTCGGGCTCCGGCGGGCCCACGGACTGGGAGGGATCCAGGCCAGCAGGGCGGCCGTGTGCGGAGGTTTCGATAAAACGTCCAATGTCTATAGCGCCCGTCAATTCGGGTTGGACTCAACAGGGACCATGGCACATTCATGGGTGCAGTCATTCAAGAACGAACTGACTGCCTTCAGGGCTTTTGCCGAATTTTTCCCGGACAGCTGCATCTTGCTGGTGGACACCTATGACACCCTGGACAGCGGGGTGCCGAATGCCATTAAAGTGGGAAAGGAGATGGAGAGCCAGGGGAAAAAGCTGGCGGGGATCCGCCTGGACAGCGGGGACCTGGCCTTTCTGAGCAAAAAGGTGAGGGAGATGCTTGATCAGGCGGGACTCGATTATGTGAAGATCGTGGCCTCAAATCAACTGGATGAATACGTGATCAAAAGCCTGGTGGAGCAGTCAGCGCCGGTTGATGCATTTGGCGTGGGGACAGCCCTGGTTACAGGCGATGGGGCAGGCTCCCTCGACGGTGTTTACAAACTGTCGGTGATCAACGGCGTGCCGACTTTGAAAATTTCTGAGAATATCAATAAGATTACCCTGCCCGGGAGGAAAAACATTTACAGGTATTTTGATGAAAACGGGATGTTCACGGCCGATGCCATCTCCCTCGACGGTGAAGGCAGCCCCGGGACGATATATCATCCGATTGAAACCCTTAAATCAAGCGACCTGTCCTGTTTCGAAAGCGAGCAGATCCTCCGCAAGGTTATGGATAAGGGCCGGATGGTGGAGAAACCCGGATCACCGGGAGAAATTTACCGGTTCGTCCGTTCCAGGCTTGAAAAGCTGCCCGGTGAACATAAGAGGTTCATGAATCCTCACGTTTACAAGGTGGGGATAAGCGGGAAGCTGCTGGAGTTAAGATCCCGCTTAATTGATGGGACAAACCACAGCATTTGACCCGCAGGCGATGATCACCGCCTGCCGTGAATGATTATTTCCGGCCCGAAGCATTCGATTAAAACCGGGAACGTAAATTGTAAAACTAAAGTACCGTGAAAGCATTACTTATCGTAGACCTGCAAAACGATTTTCTGCCCGGCGGGGCGCTTCCCGCTCCGGATGGAAACTCGATCATACCCGAGATCAACAGGATTATGGAAGGGTTTGACCTGGTCATAGCGTCGAGGGACTGGCATCCTGAGGACAGCAGCCACTTCAGTAAATGGCCGCCGCATTGCATCCGGGATACGCAAGGGGCTGCATACCCGGAAACACTGAAAAAGGGAAAAATCCGGCAGGAACTTTTCAAGGGTACAGGGAACCGGGACGACGGTTATTCGGCCTTCGAGGCAACCAATATCAATCTTGATGGATTCCTGAAGAAAAATAAGGTCACCCATCTGTACCTGGCCGGCCTTACCACGGAATACTGCGTGAAATCGACAGCCCTGGATGCCGTGAAGCACGGTTATAAAACGACGGTCATAGCCGCTGCCACAGCCGGTGTCAGAGCCCACCCCGGCGATGAGGCAAAGGCTTACAGCGAAATGGAAAAGGCCGGAGTGAGGATTGCTTAGCCATACGGCCGGGTCAATCGGCCATTTCTTGGATCATTGGACCATCCGACTGCATTAATCAGCCATTTGTCCGGATCATTCGCCTGCATTAATCAGCCATCCGTGCGTGGCGTCATCTCGATCCGCGTGCGTGGAAGGCTGTCCGGGTAATTCTTCTGGAGGAAGCCGATCAGCTTTTCCCTCACCAGGACCCTCAGGTCCCATGCTTTGGGCGAATCGGCCGCACTCATCAGGGCCCGGATCTCGATTGAGCGGTCCGTGGCGTTTGTGACCTGCATGACCTGGGTCTTCCCGTCCCATAGCGGGGTCCCCTCGAGTATCCTGCTGAATTCCTTGCGCAGCTCATCCACGGGAACCTGGTAATCGGTGTAGATGAAGACCGTACCCAGGATGTCTGCGGAAACCCGTGTCCAGTTCTGGAAAGGCTTTTCAATGAAGTAGGTTGTCGGGACAATAAGTCTGCGCTTATCCCAGATACTTACCACGACATAGGTCAGGGTGATCTCCTCGATCCGTCCCCACTCGTTCTCCACGATCACCACGTCATCGATGCGTATGGGCTGGGTCAGGGCGATCTGGAAACCGGCCAGGATCGATCCCAGGAGTTTCTGGGCGGCAAAGCCGATGATGATCCCGGCAACACCGGCCGAGGCGAACAGGCTGATCCCGATCCGCTTGATGCCGTCGAAGGTCATCAGTGCCACGGCAATTGAGATCAGGATCAGGACGAAAATAATGATCCTTTCCAGTACCCTGAACTGGGTATACACCTTCCGGGCTTTCAGGTTATCCTTATCGGAAATATCGTACTGGCGCAGGATCATTTCCCTGGCGAGATTGATCGAACGGATCATAAGCCAGGTGATGCAGAAGATCACGGCGATGGTGATGAAGTGGCGCACCACGGGGGATGTTTGCTGCCCTGGTGTAAACACGCCCTGGAGGATGATGAAATCGATCAGCAGGAAAAGCACCAGCACCGGGTTCCTGAATTTTTTCCAGGTGATCTTTCCAAGTGTGCCGGATTCCTTACGGATCCTGGTAAGCAGCAGGGAGAGCAGGAAATAAGTCAGCAGGCTTGCCAGGAGAACCGATGCGGCAATGATCAGTCCGGACAGGGTGGAATTGCCGGCCAGCTTCCATTCATTAAGTATGCGTTCAAGAATTCCAATCACAATGCAAAATTAACAATAAACCGATAACATCCCTTAATTGAGATGTGCACCCGATACGGCCAGTCTGACGGGATCAGGCGCTGGATTTTTTATTTCACAAGCAGCAGGTAGATCTGAGTGGTGAAAAAACAAACGATCAGTCCCAGTACAATGGGAAGGAAAGTCGACACCAGGGTCCATTTCACACTCCTGGTCTCCTTGAATATGGTATAGATCGTCGTGGAGCACGGATTATGCAGCAGGCTGAAAAGCATGAGGTTGACCCCGGTCAGCAGCGTCCATCCTCCTGCATGAAGGATATTTCCCGTATCGTTGATCGAATCAAGCTGGAACATGACACCGTTGCCCGAGCCCACACCCGTAATCCCGGTGCTGAGCACGGTCAGCATCAGGACGGTCGGGATCACTATTTCATTGGCAGGGATGGCAATGATATAGGCCAGCAATATCACGCCGTTGAGCCCGAAAACCAGCGCAAAGGGATTTGCCCACCCGATGAAGTGCTGGGCAAGGCTTAATCCCCCTATATGAACATTCGCCACCAGCCAGATGACGATCCCTGCAGGAAAGGCAAAAACGATCGCTCTCCAGAGGACGAAGATTGTGCGGTCGATAAGGGAGGTGTACAGGGTTTGTAGTATCCGTGGGGGCCGGTAGGGTGGAAGCTCGAGGCTGAAGGCCGATGCTTCGCCGCGCAGAACAGATTTGCTCAGTCCCCATGAAACAACCAGGCTGAACACGATGCCGAGCAGTGCTATGCCCACCACGGCGCCTGCGGAAACCAGTCCCGCCAGACTGGCAGGTACTAGTCCCCCTATAAAAATGGTCGCGATCAGTATCTGGGTCGGCCATCGCCCGTTACAAAGGGAGAAATTATTGGTAATGATGGCAATCAGGCGTTCACGGGGACTGTCGATCACCCTTGCGGCGATCACCCCGGCGGCATTGCATCCGAATCCCATGCTCATGGTCAGGGCCTGCTTGCCGTGTGCTCCGGCCTTCCGGAAAAGCCGGTCCATATTGAATGCCACCCTCGGCAGGTAGCCCAGGTCTTCGAGCAGGGTAAAAAGCGGGAAGAAAATGGCCATCGGGGGCAGCATCACCGCGATGACCCAGGCCATGGCCAGGTAGGCCCCGTCGATCAATCCCCCTTCGAGCCACCATGGCGTCCCGATCGAAGTGGCGGCAGTTTTCAGTATCGGATACAGTTTATCGATCAGCAGGGATGCCAGCAATCCCGATGGATAATTCGCCCCGGCCACCGTGATCCAGAAAACCACTGCCAGCATCAGGAACATGAGGGGGAATCCCAGCACGGGACTGGTGACGATCCGGTCTATTTTCAGGTCCAGGTTGTAAGCGGTTTTATCTCCATTCAATCTAACCGTCTTTCGTGCAATCCGCGAAGCATCCTCATAGATCGATTCAACGACCGAGTCGTGGAGATCGGTGCCTAGGTCCCATCTTATGGTATTGGCCATTGACAGGATTGCTTCGCTTTTGCCGGGGGCTGTGTTGTCCGTCATTTTCGTTTGTTGATGTTTTTAGTGGGACTGAACGGCTGACGTATCGATTGAGGCGTCGGCACTCAGGTTTCCCAGCTCGCCGTTGCTTACTGCTTCGATGATGCTGTTGTCCCCTTCCAGCAGGCGCAGTGCCACCCAGTTAAGGTTGGGGAGGTGGGGGAATTGTTCGGCCAGTTTTTCCGACAGGCTTGAAATCGCATGGTTAAGCTTCGGCGAACGGCTTTTCATCTTGTGCGGCCTGCAAACATATTTCCCCGATGCCACCTCCTCGATGGCGGCCAGAAGTTCCTTCATTCCCTGTTTCCTTCGGGCTGCCGCCGGGATCACCGGGATGCCAAGTTCCCTTGAAAGGGCTCTTTCATCGATTTCAATCCGGTTGCGGCGGGCCTCGTCCATCAGGTTGAGGCACAGCACCGCGCGATCCGTGATTTCCAGTATCTGGAGGACCAGGTTAAGGTTGCGCTCCAGCCGGGTTGCATCCACAACGATCACCGTAACATCGGGCTTTCCGAACAGGATGAAATTCCTTGCCACCTCTTCATCCGTACTGGTGGAGAGCAGGGAATAGGTCCCCGGAAGGTCCACCACCTTATACCGTTTGCCGTTGTAGGAAAAACCGCCTTCCGCCCGGGCAACCGTCTTACCCGGCCAGTTGCCGGTGTGTTGCCTGAGTCCCGTCAGATTATTGAAAACCGTGCTTTTCCCGGTATTCGGATTGCCGGCCATGGCAACCACGAAATCCACATTCTGCATATCCAGTCCGAGCCGGATCAGGTTCTCCTTGTGGTGAACCGGGCAGTCTGCACAATTAGGCTGAGTATTCATGGATCTGTTCATTTTCTTTATGGATAAATATCATGTCGGCCTGCTGTTTGCGTATGCCGATCGTGGTCCCCATCACCCGGTAGCCCACCGGGTCCCCTGAAGCGCTTTTTATTTCTGCCGATATCAGGCTTCCGGGAACGATGCCAAGATCCATCAGCCTTCTTCGCTGCTGTCCCCTGCAATTGGGAGAAATACCTGCGACTTCGGCACTTTCCCCTATGTCGAGCGAGGAAAGCAGGGAGTATTTCCGGGTTGCCGGAGCCTTTCCTGAAACCATTTCCACGGTGATCTGGGAAGCAAACAGCGGCGTCAGCACCCGTTCCTCGCCGTCGGCCGCAAAGGTGATCCTCCCTTCCTCCACATCGGTGACGTAAACCTGCATCCCTGGATAGAGTCCCAGTACAACCAGCTGCTCGTAAATGCTCCTCGGTTCGTCCTCGATATGAATAATCCGGGCGAGATTGCCTTCCTTCAGGCAATTCAGGGCCTGTCCCCTGGGTGGGGGCAATTCCCCCTCAACCGTCGGAATGGGATCTCCGTGAGGGTCATAGACCGGGTTACCCATCTGGGCCGCAAGCTTTTCGGTATCTTCCGGAGTAACCTGGTGCTCGATCCAGTCGGCCTCATTATGCCAGTCCGCCTGTGCCACCCCGGTCTCGTCGGCAAGGTAACTCTCCCAGATCCTGTGCACCCGTATGATCCGCAGGGAATAGGACCTTCCGGTATCCGTCAGGGATATGGTGTGGTCCTTCATAGTGATCAGTCCCATGTCATGCAACCGTTCCACCAGCCTGCCCGTACGATCGCCAGAAATATTCAGGTTGCCCGCGATGCCGTTCATGTCGCTTGCAATATTCTTATATTCACAGTCAAACAGGAATTTAAGGGCATCTTCCATCAGCACCCGCTGGTTCATCAACCTGACCCTTGACAGTCGGGCGATCAGTCCCCTTCCAGGCCAGAAAACCCAGGACAGGACCAGCAGCATTGCCATGCCTGCCAGCAGCATCACGCCCGGCTGAACGACCACAGGTAGTATAATAACAGGCCGGGAGACCAACGGCCAGGTGAATCCCGGCCATGTCGAATTCATTAAAAAAGTATGCATCATGTTCGTCCCCATCTTTTCAGGATTTCAAATTTAACATCCGGTTGTACGATTTTCTCTCCCTCATTTTCTTTTTAACTTTTTAACGTATATCGTGCTGGCGATCTCAGCATTAAGCAAAAGCCTGGTATTGCTGAGCTCTATTTCGGTCATCCGGTTTTTCTCATACTGCCTTCTAACCCGTATTACGGAACCGACCGAAAGATCAGTTGCCTGGCAGAAATCAAAGAACTCCTGGTCCGAACGGGACAGGCGGCATATTTCATAACGGCTTTCGGGTTCTGCCATGGAAAGTATGGTGCTGTCATTTTCCGGCGGGAATGTTCCTTGTTCATCGGGTATCGGGTCACCATGCGGATCGGTCGTGGGCTTACCCAGGAAAAGGTCGATCTTATCGGCCAGGAAGTCCGACGTCAGGTGTTCGAGCGATTCAGCCTCACGGTGGATCTCGTGCAGCGACATCCCGAAGACCCGGTGAAGGAAGGTCTCCCACAACCGATGCTTGCGGACAATGCTCAGGGCCATTTTTTCCCCGGCAGGCGTAAGTTTCAGGTCCCTGTATTTTTTATAGTCGATCAGCTTCTTAAGGGCCAGCTTGCGTGCCATATCCGTCGCCGCGGCACTGGTGATGCCCAGCTCCCTGGCAATGGAACCGGGTTTCGTGTCCCGCGCTTCCCCCTGATCAAATTTATAGATGGCCTTGATGAAATTTTCGGTGGCGATCGACACTCTGCTTTCCATCAGGTTTTACTTTATTAAGTAAGCTTAAAATAAAAAACAAATATACTTAAAAATAATTTTATACAAACAAAAATTAATACAGAAACGGATTTAAAAGCGATTGATTGATTTTCGGTACAAAATCACCTATTTTTAATAACGCAAGTTACAATAAAGCGAAAGGTCTCATCTCAGGATCGATCATGAAACCCAGGCGATACATACTTCTGTTGGATGCAGCAATCAATTTCATCCTGGGTTTGCTATTGATCGCCTATACCCCCCGGCTTGCAAGAATTCTGGGAGTTCCCGTCGTGGAATCCGGTTTTTATCCGAATATACTGGGGGGGATTTTCATCGGGATTGCCCTGGCCCTGATCATTGAGGCGTTTAAAAAATCCCTTGATACCTCCGGGCTGGGACTTCTCGGGGCCATTTGCATCAATCTGTGCGGTGCAGCGGTTCTGTTGTTCTGGCTGATCCTCGGAAATCTCGACCTTCCTCCCAGGGGGACCATATTCCTCTGGAGCCTGGACATGCTCCTCATCGTATTGAGCAGTGCAGAATTGGTCCATCATTTCAGGTCCGGAAGATAATGCATCCTGGTACAGGATTTTCTGGAAAATCCGATAAAAAATAGGTAGATATCGATATATCAAAATAACGGAATTTCGTATTAACTTTACTTAGGGAATTATAATGTTCCCTCTAAGATGGAAAACCAGTCATCATTTTGCTCCATACGGGGAATAAATCAATCCGAAAGCCGCGCAGGAGGTTTTTCCTGACTAAACTTTCTGCTTTTTTTTCATTTACCGTTAAACATTTTTCCTGAAAGATCTTTCTTTCAGCAAAGCTTTACATGGACTTTAAATGGCTGTCATAATCAGAGCATCCATTTACTTATGAGTACTTCGAACCTAAAATATTAATCCATTGATCAATGCGATGAATGCAAATGAGAATCTCTTCAGAATCATCATTGAAGAAGGTTTTACGAAAGGCGATACAACAGTTTTTGATAAACACGCATCACCTGATTTTATTGAACACCAGTACGGAACATTCCCCCGGAATGCAGAGGGGGTCAAGCAATCCATCAGGAATCTGCATCATGCATTTCCTGATTTCTCATTGACAATAGAGGATCTGGTAACCGACGGCGACAGGGTCTGGGGCCGCATGACGGGACGGGGCACACAGAATGGACCGTTCGGTCCCCTTCCTCCAACCGATAGAAAGATTGAGATCACAGTCATCGATATCATGCGGTTCAAAGATGGAAAGCTGGCTGAACACTGGGGTGTCCCCGACCGGTTTGCACTGATGGATCAACTGGGAGTAAATCCCTTTAAAAATAAAAACAGTTAACAGGTAAATTATTTATCATGGAAAAAGAGAAATGGGGCACGGTTGTTATCGGTGCAGCTCAAGCCGGATTGTCAACAGGATATTACCTTAGAGAGATCAACGAAGATTTTCTGATAATTGATGAAGGGACCCGCATTGGTGATTCATGGCGGCGCAGGTGGGATTCGCTTATGCTGTTCACACCTGCAGAGCATGACGGCCTGCCTGGATTTCCCTTTCCGGCAACCCGGGGCGCCTGCCCGACGAAGGAAGAAATGGCGCATTACCTGGACCGTTATGCGCAAAAATTCTCGCTTCCTGTTCAATTGAATACTAAAGTAATTGAGCTATCACAAACCGAGGATGGTTTCCGGATATTGACTACCAACGGGCAGCTGCAGGCGGATAAAGTTATTGTATGTACCGGGACGAACCCCGTTCCATACATTCCGGATTTTGCGAAGGAACTGGATAAGGATATTATTCAGATTCACTCTTCCGGGTACAAGAATCCACAATCATTCTCGGCTTCAAATACACTGGTAGTGGGAGCAGGAACATCAGGGGTGGAGATTGCCATTGAACTTTCCGCATCGAGGCCAACCATGATTTCCGGACGTCCGACACCGCATATTCCCGATTTCCTCACCCGGTATGCGGGTAACTTTTATTGGTGGGCAGTCCATAATGTTCTGACAATCAGCACTCCGATCGGCCGCAAAGTGAGACAGAAAATAATTAAGGGGGGAGGTCCCCTGATACGTGTATCGTTTGACGATGTGAAAGCAGCAGGAGTTGAGCATTTGCCCCGGGTATCGGGCGTAAAAGGCGGATTGCCGCAACTGGCGGACGACAGGGTAATTTCAGTTTCTTCCATCGTGTGGGCAACAGGGTTCAGACCGGACTTTTCCTGGATCCGCATGAATGTGACAGACGAAACGGGCTGGCCAAAAACCAGCAGGGGGATTTCCGGAAATATCAGGGGACTGTATTTTGTCGGGATGTTGTTTCAGTATGGTCTGACCTCGGGACTGGTCGGAGGGGTTGGAAGGGATGCAGCATTTGTTGTCAACCACCTTGGAAACAGGAAGTAATGGTTCCGGGCGACCGTATATCAATGAAAATTATTTATTGAATTTATTAAATATCAGTTCGTTGTTTAAAACCTCAGGAAAGGAGGTATATCGAATGAAATTAAATGTACGGGCTTTTGCTCTGACGTGTGGAATTTTCTGGGGTCTGGGACTTTTCTCAATCACCTGGTGGTTGATTGCATTCGGCGGAGTTTCCGATGATCCCACCTTTATCGGCCGCATCTACCTGGGTTACCGGATCAGTCCCCTTGGCAGCATAATCGGACTGGCATGGGCATCGGCGGACGGTTTTATAGCCGGTGCGGTTTTCGCATGGTTATACAATCGAATTATTTCACGTATTCTGAGCACAAAGGAATGATCGGCGGTCCTGGGAACAATAGCCTGATTAACCTGACTTTGTCCGTCAGGTTGTATATGCCACTATTGTGTATTTCAGGCAATTTAAATTCGAAGCATTATGAAAGAACTTAAAAACGTCTTGACAATCCTCGCGGTCATCGGCAACATTCTTTATATCCTCTGGATCTTGTATAATGGCATCAATGAAGGATTTGAAGGCACGTTGCTTGAAATAATCTCTTACATTACACTCATGGGACTTTTGGCCGTAAACACAATTCTCCTTCTCAGCGGAAGGTCATCAAGTACCAGGTAAATTTCAATTGATTTATTACCCCTGAACCACAACTTCACTATTATGGTAAAAACAAAAAAGTCCCGCCTGGCCGGAATACCGGCTTGGGCCCTGTCCTTAATCACATTCATCGTAGCAACCTTGCTTATATTTATCCTCGCAGCCCTGCTGGGTTCGCTGGAAATATTCCACAATAACTTCAGTGAAGTGCTTGCCTATATTTTTTATGGCATTGTGATTGCTGTTGCCTGTTTCTTTATTTGCAAGATTCACCCGAAAAGCTTCTGGTACACTCCGGTCATCTGCAATTTAACCTGTATCATTGCGGCTGTGGTCGAACCAGGCTTCTGGACATCAGAACTGGGAATAGTGCTCGGTGGCAGTTTTCTGCTATCCTATGCTGGGGCAATTATCGGGGCAAGGACGGGACGGCGTTTGATTAATCAAGCATAGAATGAGAAAGACCTGATTTGAAGCGCGCATCCGGATATTTTTATTTTGTCGGTGGGGTCCGACTAACACCCAAGACTTGAACGTATTATCATCATGAAATCTAAATAATAAGCTGCATTGATGCTACCTGGCTATCCATATAATATTCACAAACTTTGCATTGTTGATTATGAAAAATGTCTGTTTGGTATTATATTTGTATGATGTATTAATGCGGGAATAGCCTGAAATCGCATGTTTTATAGCATAGTTTCATAAATAAAAGTGTATTACATTTGTCTTACAGACAACACCATTGCAGATGCAATGGCCCCCTCAAGGATACGTTCTTGAGGGTTTTTTACTTTATATGAGGGTCTCTTTTCTAATCGATGGTTTTAATCTTTATGGCTCTGTTGTGGAGGTACTAAAGAGTAAATCCATTAATTGTAAGTGGTTAGATGTACATTCGCTTCTATCATCTTATCTTCCCCTTATTGACAATAAGGCCAGGTTAGAAGAAATTTACTTCTTTACAGCGATTCAGGATTACCTTAAAAAACAACGTCCCGACAAAATTAGAAGACACCTGGATTATATCAAGTGTCTTGAATCAACAGGTGTATTTGTTGAAAGAGGAAAGTTTAAAAAGAAGGATGTCTATTATAATAACAGAAATTGCAAGATTTGGCTACTCAAGCATGAAGAAAAGGAGACTGATGTTGCAGTTGCTGTGAAATTATTTGAATTGTTTCATCTAAATAAATGCGATTTATGTGCGATTGTCTCAGGTGATACCGATTTGTTGCCAGCCGTAAGAACAGCGCAAATACTTTTTCCCGCTAAGATCATACTTTTCATAATACCCTATGGTAGATCTCATAGTAAAGAATTAAGCAATGTCGCTCCGAGATCCTTCAAGATGAATTTTCAACAATATGTTAACCATCTTTTTCCGCCAAACATTCAATTAGCAGATGGAACAACAATATCGCAGCCAAATGAATGGAAATAATTCAGAATGATTCTAAATAAGATGAATCCCCCCGTTCTAAGCTATTTTCCGGTCAAAACTGTATAGCCTCCGACTCTCTTTTTTTTGGATATTTGTTAACACTTGTATAAATTAGCTTAATAAAAACATAGTCAGCATGTTACGATTATT
>Ga0307445_10001170_pt1 | contig 14795 bp, 10 predicted proteins | sample SalMarSW160330MG_FD_202147 | JGI IMG/M metagenome (GOLD analysis project Ga0307445, IMG submission 202147) | Salt marsh sediment microbial communities from the Plum Island Ecosystem LTER, Massachusetts, United States - SW1603-30 | ecosystem: Environmental > Aquatic > Marine > Intertidal zone >...
GTTCTTGAATTAGTTGATGCAGATATAATGATAAAAAATAAAAAAATGTTTTACTTTAACAGCTTTGCAATCATTATCACCATTACCCTATTTGCTATCCTTCCTTTATTATACCTAACAGCAATTATTGCCGCTTTAATCCTTGTCTTATCAAATAGACGATTTACAAAAAAATTAATGGGTGATCTGCTAAAAGATATAGAATGGGAAATTATATTTTTCTTCATCGCTCTATATGTAATCGTAGGTGCAATGGGAAGAGTTGGTTTTACAGAAATCTTCAGCGGGATACCATTTCAATTATTAGATCCCGCAGTATTGGGAGTCATTATCCTAATATTGGTTAGTCTTGTCTCAGGTGTAGTTGCTAATACACCTACAGCATTAATTTTTATACCAATCATACAAACTCTAATTACTGATTTTAACTTCCCAGAAATACCCTTATTATTTGCTTTTATAATTGCTATAAACTTAGGTGGCAATCTTATCCCACAAGGAGCCGCTGCTGATATGATGACTTTAAAAGTTGCTCAAGATTCTGGTGTAGAAAATCTCTCCTACAAAAGATTATTGAAAACTGGAGCTATGTTTGCAACTATTCATATTGGACTCTCTTTATTATATCTTTTAGCTTTAACGTATTTTATATTTATGATCATATTTTTTGGTTGTGTTATAGGTCTTATCATATTGATCTTATTGCCAATGTTTAAAAAATAAAAGAAGACTATTAAGGGAAAATACCCCTTAATTCAATAGCTCTGGCAACTCTAGATACCGCTATGACATAGGCAGCAGTCCTGAGCGAAATTTTTCGCTCCCTTGATATTTTATAAGTTTCTTCAAATGCTTCGATGATTATTCGCTTTAATTCTTCATTAATTCTGTCCAATTTCCAAAAGTAAGAATGTATATCTTGGATATATTCAAAATAGCTCACGCACACACCTCCACTATTAGCTAAGATATCAGGAACTACATGAATCCCTTTATTAAACAAGATTTTATCGGCTTCGGGGATTACGGGTCCATTTGCTCCTTCTAGTACAATTTGGCAATTAATTCGATCTGCATTTTGTTGCGTGATCTGATTTTCTATAGCAGCAGGTACCAATACATTACATTTTAATGTGAGAAGTTCATCGTTAGTAATGAATTGATAGTTTTCTTCTTTATAATCCTTGAGATAATTACCCTGGCTTACCCAATTCAATAATTTAGTGACATTTAATCCCGATTTGCTATAAATCGCAGTAGAGATGTCTGAAACGGCAAGAATTTTGCATCCATGATCATAGAGTATTTGGGCAATGGTGCCGCCTACATTACCAAACCCTTGTATCACAATCGATTGGTCTTCTAATTTTAAGCTTAACTTTTCACATAACGCTTCCAATACAAAAAATAATCCCATACCTGTAGCAGGTTCTCTCCCCACGCTCCCACCAATTTCTATCGGCTTTCCAGTCACCACACCGGGAATAGTTCTTCCCTTCTGCATTGAATATACATCCATAATCCAAGCCATTATTTTCTTATCAGTACCAACATCAGGAGCGGGAATATCGATGTCTGGTCCGATAAAATTAATTATCTCTGCCGTATACCTTCGAGTTAATCGTTCAAGTTCTTTATTCGATAACTTTTTTGGATCGACACACACGCCTCCCTTGGCACCCCCTAATGGAAGATTCAGAAGACTCGTTTTCCACGTCATCCAAGTTGCAAGTGCTTTTACTTCATCTAAATAAACATGAGGAGAGTATCTAATACCTCCCTTTCCAGGACCTCTCACCGTTGAATGATGGACTCGATATCCTTCAAATATTTGCATCGAACCATCATCCATCATTATTGGAATCGTAACTATTAGTGCTCTTTCTATTCTTTTTAAATATTCTCTCACGTTGGGATCCAAACCAATTTCTTTAGCAACTATATCAATTTGAGTTTTAGCTACATCAAACGGATTGATTTCATCACTCATTTTCATATTTTACCTTTTCTCATGTAATTCTATTTTCAAATGAATACATGTTTATTGTGAATAAAATTTTTCGGATTCTATTTAATTTTTTTTACAGTTTATTTGATTACTCGCTCAACCCTAAATATATGTACCCAATACCCTTAAATCCCGCTTGCCCAAAATTTTCCCATCAATTAAACGAATCTAATTAAAGAAATTTAAATTCTAAAATTTGTTTAATATCTTATTATACAAAAATATTAAATAGTTAACTTGGTAGAAAGAAAAATGAGTGAAAATCTCGATCCGTTTCAAATTTCACAAACTCAACTTTGGGATGCGTGTAAATTACTTGGAATTGACAAAAATACGTATAATGCCTTAAGCCAGCCACAAAGATTTGTAGAAATAAGCATTCCCTTGAGAATGGATGATGGCACATTAAATACATTCCGAGGATTCAGATCTCAATATAATTCTGCTAGAGGCCCAATGAAGGGGGGAATCCGATGGCATCCAGAAGAAAGTGCTTCACTTGTAAAGGCTTTGAGTGCTTGGATGACATGGAAGACCGCCGTGGTTGATATACCATTAGGTGGGGCTAAAGGAGGGATTATTTGTAATCCCAAGGAAATGAGCAATGGAGAAATTGAAAGACTAGCAAGAGCTTATATACGGAAAATAGCTGATGTTCTCGGTCCTCTAGTTGATGTTCCTGCACCCGATGTATATACTACGCCACAAATAATGGCCTACATGATGGATGAATATGAAAACATTGTTAGAAAACATGCTCCATCGATAATAACGGGCAAACCATTGGCAATTGGAGGAAGTGCCGGTCGATCCATTGCTACCGCACAAGGAGGTGTATATTGTATAAGAGAAGCAGCAAATGATATAGACCTCGATTTAAAGAATGCAACTGTAGTAGTTCAAGGATATGGCAATGCAGGCTCTTGGGCCGCGAAAATTCTATATGATACATTTGGATGCAAGATTATCGGAGTTTCTGATTCAAAAGGTGGTATTTTTAATAAAAACGGCATTGATCCTCATAAGGCAGCTGAGCAGAAAGAAAAAACAAGAACCGTTGTGGGATTAAATGGAACCCAAGAAATCTCAAATGAAGAAATTATAGAATTAGAGTGCGATATTTTAATTCCAGCTGCCCTTGAAAATCAAATCACGCAAGAAAATGCTAAAAATGTAAAAACAAAAATCATAGCCGAACTTGCAAATGGTCCAACAACACCAGCAGCAGATGAAATTCTTTTTCAGAATGACATACTCGTGATTCCGGACTTTCTTTGCAACGCAGGAGGCGTTACTGTTTCATATTTTGAAATGGTGCAGGGTTATTATCTCTATTTCTGGACAGAAAAGGAAGTTTTCGCAGCTCTTGATAGAGTCATGACGAATGCTTATCGATCCACTGTTGACCATGCTAAACACTACAATACCCATAATAGGATGGGAGCCTACAGTATCTCCGTTGATAGAGTTGTTAATGCCATGAAACTAAGAGGATGGTTGTAACAACTAAAACTTCTAAAATATTTTATTTTTTCTAAAAATTAAAGAGAATTAATTTTCTAATAGCATTTCTAAACTTCTCTAAATTATCTCTCTGAATTATTTCAACTGATACATTTCATTAGTAAGGTATCCCATCTCTTCAAGATTTAAAGAATTAGGAACTTATTTTCGATTATAAATAAGATTATAAACACAATTTCCATTTTCCTTTATTTCTAATCTGTTAGCACAAGGTGCATTTTTTTCCTTGTTAATTTCTTTCAGTTCATAAATCCCTCTCGATTTTATTTGCTATAAAGGATTCAATTTCAAAGTTTAAAAAAAATGAAAATTTGCTATTTTCCTCGGCTTTATCAATACTTTCATAATGATATCCAAAATGACATTCAAATTAGTAATAAAATTACCATGGAAATTTCATTAGAAACTGAACGTGAAGTGACCTTCCATTCTAAAGGTTAAATTAGAACTTTATCAGGATTATTTTTAAATATGTGTATGTATATATGCATTCATATGACATCGAAAAATATTAGTATAACTGAAGAAGTATATCATAAACTCTTGAAAATTAAAAAAGAGGATGAAAGTTTCTCAGAGTTATTCTTAAGGTTGCTCAAAATTCAAAAAGTTAAATTAGAAAATTGTTTCGGTGCGTGGAATTTTTCAGAAGAAGAAAAGAAAGAGATTTGGAGTGATATTACCGGTCGATCAGGGCGTAATTGGAAAAAACTAAACTTGGTGAATTAAATTGATTATTCTTGATACGAATGCTTGTATCGATTATTTAAATGGAAGTGATGAAATTCAAAAGGTTATCACAGAACAAGAAGATTTTATATACATTACATCAATCACAGTATATGAAGTTAAAATTGGGTTAGAACGTACAAAGAGAAAAATATCAGAAAAAAGATATAATGAATTATATAAAATCTGGGTAGAATTTATTAGCAGCATGGAGATTTTTACTTTAGGATATAAGGAAGCAGAAAAAGCTGCTGAAATCTATGATATCCTTGAATTGAAAGGCAATGGAATTGATGATAATGATATTCTTATCGCGGGTATTATGCTTTCCAACGGAATAACAAAAATCATAACTAGAAACGTCAAGCATTTTGAAAAAATAGAAACTCTAGAGATAATAAAGTATTAGATTTGACCTTAAAACTTAAAGCTTTTTATAAGGATAATAAGTAATTAATAATACTAAATCTTCCTTGTTTCTTCTTTTTAATAATCATGCACCAAGTAAATTCAAATAAGAAATAGATTTTGGGCAATAAAAGTTGTTAAATCCATGATCTTAAGTCTGTGTTTTAATTCTTCATGTTCATTCAAGTAACAATTGAAATGAGTTAAGCATTTTGGGCAGCTAACTATCAAGTATTCCGCACCAGTTTTGAGTGCTTCTTTTATGCGAGTCTCTTGAATTTTTTTTGAATAGTCATCACAAGATACATATGCAGAAACACCGCAACACAAGGCATCCTCTTTATTGTTTTGCATCTCAACCAATTCCACAAAGGGCAATTTATTTAGAATTAAACGAGGTGGGTCATATGTTTTACTCAATCTTCCCAGTCTACAATCGTCATGGTAGGTGACTCTCATTTTTTGTTGGTTAGTGAATTGTATCCCATCAAGAAGTTGTTCTTTTAGTATATATTCAGTCATGTGATATATTTCAAAATCAAAATCACTATCACCAGCAAAAAGTTTCTTATATTCATTTTTCCAAGTATAATACCCTTCTGAGCAACTAAAGATAATTTTCTTCACGCCAGCATCCTTAAATAACTTAAAATTGTACTTAGCTAATTTTTCAAAGGTTTTCTTATCTCCTTGCCAAAGAGTATCATGGCCGCAACATTTTTCATCAGCAAGTACAACGGGTTCAATTCCCTTTTGATTTAAGAGAGCTATTGAGGATTTTGCTATCTTTGTATAATCAATATCGTTTACGTTCAGGAGTGGTGCATTCTCTCCATAAAAAAAAGTTGTTTCTTTGGAAGACTCGTCATAAATTTCAGCAGATTGATCGCTACTTGAACACATGTTACATAGCAAGCATCTATTTGCTTCTTGAATAGCTTTCGCTTCATCATATCCTAATTCAATCTCATTGAAATTATTAATTCGTTCTATAACTGAGAGTTCTTGCATTTCTTCTCTCTCTTTTGTAAAAATTTTTTTTTTTGGAATCGGAGATCTCTTAAAGACATGTTTATTTCTATTAATCCTGCCTTCTTTTAAATCTTTCCCCCTAAGATAACGATCAATTGAAATTGCGACCTCTCGACCATCAGCTATCGCTTGTATTGCAGTACATTCACCTTCTAGAATATCTCCTCCAATAAAAACACCCGGAATATTTGTTTCAAAAGTATCGCTATTAAATTGAATTTTTTGATTTTTACCCATTATTAATTTATCATGAGCTGTTTGAAGTAAAGATAAATCGGGTACTTGACCGAGAGCGAATATTAAAACATCCAAGCTAAGCTTAAATTCTGAACTTTCAATGGCTTTTGGTCTCCTTCTCCCAGACTCATCAGGTTCTCCAAGTTCCATTCTCACACACTCGGCTTCGGAGCAGGCTCCCGCTTCATCGCCAAAAATCTCCACTGGATTAGTTAAATAAAGGATTTCAATGTTTTCTTCTTTTAATCCCTTTAGATCTTCTTCCAATGCTGGCATTTCGGTCTCAGTTCTCCTGTAGATGATCATGACTTTTTTTGCTCCCAATCTTAATGCAATTCTAGCTGAATCAACAGCAGTACTCCCGCCTCCAATCACGCCAACATTTTTATCCTTAAAGTCATATTCCTTTAAATTCATATTTGTTCCTTGAAGGAAATCGAGACCATGTAGAACATTTTCGAGATTTGCACCCGTGATTCCCATTTGACGACTATTTAATAGTCCGATGGAAATCATTATGGCTTTAAATCCTTCGTTATATAAATCATCAAAGGTTAAATTTTGACCTATTGGAGTATTAGTTCTTATCTCGACACCCATATTCTTAATAAATTCAATTTCGTAATTTAAGATATCACGAGGTAACCGATATTCAGGGATGCTATCCCTTAATTTCCCTCCAGTATATCCTTCTTTTTCAAAAACTGTAGGTTTGTATCCTTTCCTAGCTAAAAAATAAGCTGCTGTTAGTCCTGAAGGTCCTGATCCTATGATAGCGACTTTCTCCTTATCTTGAATTATTGGTTTTATTTTAGAGAAACCCTTGTTTTCAATCTCCCAATCAGCAACATATCGTTTCAAAGCTCGTATATGGATTGGATCGTCAATATATTTTCGATTACATAAATCTTCACAGGGATGAGTACATACTCTTCCGCATACAGCGGGAAAAGGATTCTTTTCCCTGATTAAATCAAGGGCTCCTTGATAATTCCCCTCCCTAATTAAAGAAATATATCCTTGCACGTCGATCCCTGCGCTACATCCTATTGAACAAGGCGCAATACTGTTCATAAAAGGAAGACATCCAATAAAATAAGCAATTTCTCCTTTTTGTTTGAATTTAAGACCCGTGTTCTTGAGAAATCCAATTTTATTTTCAATTTTTATCATATCATTTGCCATGAGAGAGGGCAAGTTAGAATAGGTTCTATTGTGTTGGCATGCGATCTTTTCATTTTGTAGAGGTTGGTATTCAGTTGTCAAGGATCTTAGATTTAGGATGACGTCTAAAATATTGACTCCTACATTATTTGTAGACATTGGACAATATTCCATGCATAAACTGCACGTCAAGCACGCCCACACATTGTTCTTTTTTAAAGATTCTTCTACTCCTAAAAACTCTATATCTGCAAATAGATTCCTTGGATAAAAAGCACCATATAAAGATACTGGGCAAACATTCACACATCGATTGCAATCATAACAATAATTTATGGATTTTCTTAACTTATTTATTAGATCTTCAGAAAAAATATCCTTCGCACTATCAGTATTATTTTGGGAATTATATTCTGTCATTATTCTGTATTTATCCAAATATGGTCATGATTGAACCAATTTATATACTATTATTTTCTGAAATAATATTAATAGTTAACAAACCTATTTTAATATACTAAATGGGGAATGAATTCCCCTAATTAATACAATTCTTTAATTACTCAAAGTTCTATTATATAAATCGAGTTACTTTCAATTCAGAATGAAAACATCATAATGAAGATATATATTTTATATAACAAAGGTTCATTAACGTTAAAACTTAATTTAAATCTAATTATACTATTATTTTGGTTAAATTTTCATGGATAAAATTTACATTATCGATATGGGCTCTCAATATTCTCACTTAATTGCTAGACGTGTAAGAGAATTAGGAGTATATTCTGAAATCATCCCTCACAACATTTCAATACCTGAATTAATGGTTCTATCTCCTAAAGCATTGATACTTTCAGGGGGTCCTAGTAGTGTTTATGAAGAAAACAGTCCAAAACTCGTAGATGGTTTTTATGAATATGTCGAGACTCAAGGCATTCCCGTTTTGGGTATTTGCTATGGTTTGCACTTGATAATTCAACAACTAGGAGGGAAAATTCAACCTAATGAAAAAAAAGAGTATGGAAAGACCAAATTAGAAATCTTGGATAATAATTCGCTATTTTACTCCCTTGATAAAGAAGAAATTGTGTGGATGTCTCATGGCGATCAAATCTCAAGAATGCCTGAAGGATTTAAAACACTTGCAAAAACTAGTACTTGTCCTATTGCTGCATTTGGAAATGAAAAACTTCGTATATATGGTGTTCAATTTCATCCCGAAGTTGTTCACACTTTAAAAGGCATAAAGATTCTTGAAAATTTTATATACAACATTGCAGGCGCGAAAAAAGAATGGAAATTAGAAAATTGGATTGAAACTGCGATTGAATCCATAAAGAAAAAAGTAGGACCAATAAATAGAGTAGTACTTGGATTAAGTGGAGGCGTTGATTCATCTGTATGTGCTGTTTTACTTCATAATGCTATAGGTGATAGATTGCATTGCATCTTTGTCAATAATGGAGTACTACGAAAAAACGAAGAAATTGAAGTCCAGAAACAATTTAAGGAAAAATTAAAATTTAAAAACTTTCACTATGTTGATGCTGAAAATTTGTTTCTAAAACGTCTTAAAAATATCGATGATCCTGAAGAAAAACGGAAGATAATCGGACACGCTTTCATAGAAGTATTTGAAAAACAAACTATTGAGTTAGAAGCTGAACATTCGTCAATTAAATTCCTTGCCCAAGGAACGATTTATCCAGATAGAGTAGAAACAGCCGCTACGAGTAAAAATGCCGCAAAAATTAAATCTCATCATAATCTCACGCTACCAGAAGATATGAAATTGACAATAATTGAACCCTTAAAAGATCTGTATAAAGATGAAGTGCGAAAGATTGGTAAGCAACTAGGATTAGAATCAGAATTAATCAATCGGCATCCTTTTCCAGGTCCTGGTTTAGCAGTAAGATGTGTGGGAGCCATCGATAAAAAAAAATTGGATATTCTGAGAGAAGCAGATCTTATCCTATTAGAAGAGGTAAAAAAAGCCGGTATCTATAATGAATTATGGCAAGTTTTTTGCGTGTTATTGCCAATAAAAACAGTAGGTGTTATGGGAGACTTCCGGACATATGAATATATCTGCGCGATCCGGGCTGTTAAATCAAAAGATGTCATGACTGCGAGTTTTGCAAAGTTAGATTGGGATTTGTTAGAGAAAATAGGAACTCGGATCATAAATGAAGTCAAGGGATTTAATCGAGTCGTGTATGATATCTCTAATAAACCTCCAAGTACAATTGAATATGAATAATAAATGTTTTTTAGAGAACGCTAAATTATTGCGATAATATGATTAAATTTTAATTTTCCTGAGAATTAGTTTTTATCATTCACAATCCATATTAAATTGAGAAAATTGACAGAAAAGCAAATCACTTGGGATTTCACTGAGATATATAAAGGGAGCACTGACCCAAAAATAGCTCTGAATATGAAGAACCTGCTAAAGAGGGCAGAAGAATTCGAAACTACCTATAAAGGAAACATCAAAGCACCTCGATATACTGCTCAAGATTTAGCTGATTTATTCAGAAAGATTGAAGATTTTTTGGTGGATAAACAAGAAATCGGAGTTTTTTGTACAAATACTTACAACGCACTCATGACCCTTCCTGAAAATAAAGCCTTGCTTAATAAGTTCGAAGATTTTGACACAATCATCACCACCAAATTAGCGTTTTTGAATTTAGAAATAGCTAAATTCCTGCATGAAAATAAGCATTTTATTTCGGATCCAACTCTTGAGAATTATAAGCATTATTGCGAGAATGTATTATTAGAATTTCCACATCAATTATCAGAACTGGAGGAACAGCTCATTGTTGAAAAGGATCAATACGGAATAAAAGAATGGAGTAGATTGCAAGGTATCTGGCTGAATACCCGAGAATATAAGGTAATGGTAGAAGGTAAAGAAAAAATTTTATCCTATGGAGAAGCAAATAGCTTGTTTACCCATCCCGATAGGAACACGAGAATTTCTGCTAATAAGGCAATTTATGGTCTTTTAGGGAAAGATCAAGAGATATTTACAACAGCCCTCCGAAACGTGTGTTCTGATTGGATGAAAACATCAAAACGTAGAAAATTTTCCAATCCATTGCATTCAAGTTTAATTGTTAACGATGTTACCGAAAATACGATCATAAATTTAATGAAAACAATAGAAAAGAATGTTGATGTATATCGCCGGTATTTAAACATCAAGGCAAAACTCCTAAAACTACCCAAATTATCATGCGCAGATATTATGGCTCCACTTCTTGAAACACCACATAAAAAATATACGTGGGATGAGGCCCATTCATTGATCATTGAAGCTTTCAGTAAATTTAATGCTAAATTTGAAGAATATGCTGAAGACATGTTTACTAGAAATCATATCGATGCTATTCCTCGGATGGGTAAAAGAAGCGGTGCGTATTGCTCCTCTTGGCATAAAGGGAAGTCAGCATTCGTGTTACAAACATTCATGGGTAATTTAGGAGAAATCTACACGCTTATACACGAACTAGGTCATGCGGCACATGCCTATCTAGCTTCACGAGAACAAACATTTTTAAACGTTCATCCAGGATACCCGGGAGCTGAATGTGCTTCAACCTTTGGAGAACTTTTATTGACGGATCTCTTATTGAAGAAAGCTGAGACAAGGCAAGAAAAAAGAGCGATTCTTGCACACATTTTGGATGATGCGGGGCAGGCAGCTTTCCAAGTTAGTGCAAGATTTTGGTTTGAAACGAGTTTATATGAAGCGATTGAAAATGGACAAAACTTAGATGGCGAGACCGTATCTAAATTGTGGTGTGCTGGGAGAGATAAAATATATGGGGAGAGCGTAGAATGGTTTGATGAAATGATATGGGAATGGACCATGAAAGGTCATTATTACATTCCAAATTTCCGATTCTATAATTATCCATACGTGCTAGCTCAATTATTTGTTTACGCATTATATCGCGTTTATAAAACCGAAGGAAAAGCGTTTATCCCTAAATTCATCAAAATTTTAAGCTTGGGTGGAAGCCAATCACTTGAAGATTTGGGGAAGCTTGTAGGATTTGATATTACCAAACCTGATTTTTGGAAGCTGGGAATCGAACAATATGAAGAATTCGTTAAGCAATTAGAAGAATTAATTTAATTAAACTTCTTTACTTTTTTAAGCTTGATTTTAAAGAAAGAACCAGTTTTTTATGCCAGCCCTTGCCATTTGTATAAAAGATATCTTGTTAGGGAAATCAAAAATACTGGCAAGGGCTCTTGGCATATTTTCTACTTGGGTCGTTGAGATTTTTGCTGTGGGGGAGCAATTTAATAACTTTTATTAAAACCACAATTAATTATATCGTGGAAAAAAAATTGAAAATATTAGAAATACCGTAAGATTTCGAGATGTTCTATACTGCTTCATAGAACCGGGGGATCTTTTCCCCATGGATCTCTATTTTTTCAGGTGTATGTGTCAAAATTCGGCGGATTACCTTTCGGAGAGCATTCGGATTAGTGTATCCCATCGCACCTGCCCATTGGGCAGCGGTGGATCTACCAACTTCTTTGAGCTTATCCAAGCAGATTTGCTCATAGGTGCGGAACACTGGTTCCGCCGACATTACAGCTACCTGTGTTTCTACATTTACGACTTTTGCTGACATTTTTTTACACCATTTAATTTAAAATCTAAGTGGGAAATATTTCCCATTAGACTTATAATTATATTTACTTAAATTCCTTTATAAATGTTATTACATGAAATATGTATACGTCTAATATTTCATAAATTTTTTGTTGGATATTTTAAAAAAATATTATATTTATAATTAAATTTCATTAAAAATATATAACCGTGAAAAAAATTTAATTTATTACGAGACTCCTATTTAAACCTTCCGTTTTGGCTAAAAAATATTCAGAAAGGAATGAAAGCAAAATTTCCTCATTTTAATAGAATTAAATTACATTTATTTGTAATTCCCCGAATAAATCTCATTTTTTACTTGTTCAAAATCGAGAGATTCTTGAGAAGAAATTCCTAAGTTCCACTGATCGATCACGCTCTTCGCTCGTTGAGATAAATAAGCTATGTCATTTCGATCGATTAAATCAAGGTTAAATTTTCTGACTCCTGCTAATAATTGCTTGATGCCAATTCCTAATTTGCTTGCAAAGAACGTGTACACTCCGATCGCTGAAGCGGGAATTTCTTTATCGGGATGGGTCAATTGTAAATTATCATATTCAATGAATGCTTCATTAAGTGTCAATGATTCAGGGTTTTTAGTGCTTGGGAATCCTAGAGTTTTTAGCATCGCTGGAGTAGCTTCATTTCGTTTAATGACATCTCCAACATATTTACTTTTCATTGCCGCGGTAATGGGTGCTCTTGCCATTGCTATGCATTTAATATAAGGTGATCCCATGGCAAGTGCTTTAAACATTTGAGTTTCATTTGCAATTCCTCCGGCAATTGACATTGATGGTATTTTAGCATTCGGATTTTTATTTTTAATCATATCCAAGCATCCTACAACTAAGGCTTCTAAGTATGCGGTAGGAATCGATCCTTCATTCATCATGCTTACTGGACTCATTCCAGTTCCACCACCAGCACCATCAAAGGTCATTCCATCCACCTTTCCTTCAAGTCCTAATCTTAAAATCCATGCCGTGGCAGAAGGACGATATGCGCCAGTTTTTATAAATATATTCTTAATCCCCTTTTCCCTGATATGGTCGATTTCTTCAAGAATTTCTTCGGTAGTACTCAAACCAACACGACTATGTCGTTCAAAATCAAGAATTATTCCGTTATTCCATTGTTCAACAACGTTGGGATCAGATGGATCAGGTAATACTAAATAACCCCTATCTTGAAGCAATTGAGCACGTTCGAGATCATTGAGTCTTACTTCACCTCCAATTGCTTTAGCTCCTTGGCCAAATTTTAGTTCAAGTGATTCTACATCCAACTTTGACACGACATAATCAAATACTTTAAGCCTTGTATCTTCTACATTTTTTTGGACAATAATATCCCCATTTACTCCATCCCAATATTCTCTATACGACAATATGCGATATTTCATGTCTTCAGAAGATAAAACACTTGGATAGTGTGCGTGATTTGCAAATTTTGACTCAGGATCCATGCCCACTACATTTTCTCCAACGGTAATGCTAATACCCGCTAAGGCAGCTCCCATTGCTAATCCATCCCAATTATTTTTCGCAACATACGTGCTTCCCAAGCCAGCTATTATCACCGGAAGTTTTTGCTTGATGTTACCCCAATAAGTCGTGGTATCAACATTTGGAAAAATGACTTTATCGATATCTGCTTCAATCCCTTTCACACCACGAACCTCGAATTGAATTTGGAAGTCTGCATATGAAAAACCAAAATCTTTAGGACTTCCAGCCGTAGAATTTCCAAATAATTCTCTTCGTGGATAGAGAACTTCTCTCCCTCTCAATGCTGATTTCGATACTTCACAAAAGACAGGACAATCAGCAATACATATTGGACATAAACCAGATTCACAAGAATCTTCAACACGAGTTCTAGAACCTATTATGCTCGATTTATGTGTCATTAACGCAAATTTGGTCATCTATATAATTCCTCTAAAAAATATATATACTTAATGGGAATTGTTTCCCATAATGAACGTTTTATAACTAATAATTCACGAGTTTACTTATAAATATTTCTATTAAAACATGCATTAATAGACTCATTTCGACAAAATTACTAAGTAATTATATTGTTATTTAGTTCATTAGTTTACTGAAATTATTTACTCATAGTTTAAATAACTCTGAAAATAATTAAAAAAAATTCAATTGCATATAGTGCTCCGAGACAAAAAATGAATATTTTTTAATGTAATAAAAAGGATTTAAGAGAATAATAAGAAATAAAAAAAGAGAATTTAGAAGTCATAAAAACTCTTTCATCATTATCTCTTTAAAATTAGCGTCTTTCGCAATCATAACTGGCTTAACGTAAAATTCTGAAAAGGGTATGATTATCTCAGAAAGATTAAAAAAGATTTCCTCAATAGGTTGGTAATCTTCAATTTTTTCATTAAAAAAAGGGTTTAAACGTTTAATTTTTCCGCAACTCAATTTGTCATCACCAAGTAGATCAAATATTCAGGACATATATAAAGAGAGTCCCGACAAAATTAGTGATGTTTTGCAAGATGATTAGAGAGAGAATCAAATAATAACAGTGGATTAGATCAATTCTTTGGAGGTGGGTTGTTCCTTGATTACATTCAAAATTAGATGTGTGTTGGTTCTTTCTACTTCCGGAGATTTATGAATTTCCTTGATCATCGCGCTAAGTTCCGATCGATCTTTAAAACGTGCCAAAATGAGAGCATCATACGTTCCTGTTATGTCGTAAACCGCAAAAACATTAGGATTAGCAGCGATCTGGCTTTCGATTTCTAGCATTTTTCCCTTTGATACGGTTAATTCAATTACGGCTATGATATTATAACCAAGCTTATCGAAATCGATTTTAACGCCATAATCTTTAATAACTTTATTCTTTTCTAGTTCTTCCACGTGTTTTTTAATGGTGATTGGAGATTTTCCTAATTCAATCGCAATCGCATTATGAGTCTTTCTAGAATCTTGACAGAGAATTCGTAGGATTTCTTTATCAATT
>Ga0307445_10001172_pt1 | contig 14789 bp, 14 predicted proteins | sample SalMarSW160330MG_FD_202147 | JGI IMG/M metagenome (GOLD analysis project Ga0307445, IMG submission 202147) | Salt marsh sediment microbial communities from the Plum Island Ecosystem LTER, Massachusetts, United States - SW1603-30 | ecosystem: Environmental > Aquatic > Marine > Intertidal zone >...
CAGGATAATCTGGTAAGTGTGCATGGAATTTATCCATTCCTTTTATCTTCATATTACGATCCTAAGATAATTATAATTTAAAAATATTGATATGATATTTTAAAAAAATAGATATAGAAAAAAAAATATTACTATTTGGGGTGCTTTAGAAAATACTGGGCGCTTGCATTCGCAAGCTTGATTCTAAAGCACTCTATTTTAATTATTCTCCTCTTCAACTATATTGATATTCTTGGCGGGTTTCTTAACTACCGTGATTCTGAGAAGACCGTTTGACATTTTGGAACTAACTGAATTTTCATCTGCATCAGCAGGTAATGGAATGTCCATGTTCACATCAATAAACTTGAATCCATTCATTGGGAATGGAACTCCACAGCAACCTTCTTGCCTTGTTTGTTCTTCCTTTCCTTCCTTTTCAGGAACATTTGGTTTTTTAGCTTCCACGTTGATATTCTTGTTTATGAGTGATACTTTCACATCATCCTTGGTTCGGCCTGGTAATGGAATTGTAATCAAGTATTCCGTGCCAAGATCATCAATATTATGTGGAACGAATGACTCCATTTGATGCATGAATCCTTTCATGAAACGTCCTGCCATGTGTTTCATTCTTGCTACATCTTTCGGAGAAAAGCAAAAATCTGCCGAATATCCATGAGGGTGCATCCTTCTTGGGTCAAAATTCTTTTCTTCACACATGATATTGTTTGCCTCTTGATTTTTTATTTAATTTATGTTTTTTTTACGATACATAATCATCTTCAATATCAATAGTTCGTCTGCTCTCTTCACGCTTCTTGAGAATATTGGCTAATAAATCCTCGTGATACTTTATTTCTTGGTTGATATGGTCTGCTCGACGTTTTAATTGCCGAATTTCTTTATTTATTCTATCAATGTTCCGTTGAGAAAGATCTAATACGTCCTCCCGGTTAGTGGTTCCATGACAGGTTTGATAAGGGAAATTACAAAACGTTACTTCTGTTTTAGCCCTCATTTCAGGTATCGCTTTGAAAATTGTCTGTATGTAATCTTTTAAGGAATCTACACTGACTGCAAAGACTTTATCTAATTTCTTTAGCTCTTCTTCCCCTTCACTTGTAATAAAGTATATTTTCTTTAAACGATTGCTTTCTGTAACTTCTTGAATTTTTACCAGTTTTTTGTCTGCAAGTCGGCTTAATAGAGGATAAATGGTTCCAGCAGAGGCTTGCCACATCCCACCAAATTTTTCTTTTATCATTTGGATGATATCGTATCCTGTAGTACCATTATGATTTTTAATTATGGAAAGGACAAGAATCTCGATCCCAGATAATGAATCGGCATGATAACTGGCAAATCGTTTACCAAAAAACATTTTTTTCACTTTATTGAAGATGATTTTTAAGTCGAAATGCGATATATATCACAAATCGAACATATTAAAATAAAGAGAAACAGCCTATTTAAATGTATCGGAAATCGAAGTATTCACAAAATAGCACCATGAGGTACTTTGGTTCATAAATTTAACGATTTCAAAATACGGGAAAAGATATTCTACAAAATATCAAAAGAGAAGGCTTCCCCCCATAATAATGAACTTAAATTCATGTTTTAGATTCTTTTAGATGAATAATATAATTTATGAATGAGAGAATGAAAGGCCTCGGTCACCCTTTCTCCTGTAAGTGCACTAGTTTTGTAATAACCAATAAATCCGAGTAAATTTACTATCTGATCTACTTTTAGATCAGAGTTTTTTAAAGTATCATTTTCCTCAAGTTCTTTCACATCAATGAGATCAATTTTATTTCCAAAAAGAATCATGGGTATTTCTCCGCAGTTAGATCTTACTTCATTAACCCATTTATCGATTTCAGATAAAGTTTTTCTTTCATCTGGGGCATGAGAGAATACAACAATACATCCGCTACTTCCCTTGTAAAATTTCTTTCGCATCGTTTCATACGTTTCTTGACCTGCGATATCCCAGATAATTAACTCTACTGTGTCATTCTCAATTTTTTCTTCAAATCGAGAAAACTGAGCTCCTAAAGTTGAAATATATTCCCTTACAAATTCTCCCTTAGTATAATTTTTAACTAGAGAGGTTTTTCCTACTGCAGGTGCTCCTACTACGATTATTTTATGTTTTATCACTCTCATTTTTCAACCAACACTTGATAATTTAAATTGTGCTATTTATATATAAATAACAAGATATTTTCGAAAGGATTTAAATCTAATAGTAGCATCGGTATCTTCCCAATTACGTTTTATATTTCACTCTTAATCTTACTTATCAATAGAATTGTATTTATAGTTTAAATAAGAAAAAAAGAATTAAAAATAATTATTCATAAATCGGCCATGCATAGAATCCATACATATCTGTTGGAGAATATGGTACATTTTTAAGATAGGATGCGTGGACTGTGTAGTGATAAGAAGCCCAAAGCGGCATGTGAACAAATTCTTTTTGAAATAAAATGTATTGAATGCGCTGGTAAATATCAATCCGTTCAGATATATCGGTTTCAATTGATGCATTATGGAGCAATTCATTCACGAGGGGTATGTCTACTTGACCAAAATTCCATGATGACTGAGGATTAAATAAGGGATCGAGTATATTATACGCATCAAAATAATCTCCTGGAGCCCATCCACAATGCCACACATGAATATAATCGGATTTATTTAGAAGATCTTCTAGCCAATCAGAATAACCCAAATCCAAATCGGTGGCATCTATTCCAATGAGTTGCCAATTTTTTAAAGCAAGCTCATTCAATTTCATATTAATAGATATTGAACCTCCTCCAATACGAATTAAATTCAAAGGAGCACCAAAAATCTCAGTTGCGAACGACGCGTTGTTCCAATAGGACTCATCTAAACCAGGATAGTCCACATCCCACCCCACACCGTATCCCATCTGTTGCATTAACATCCGAGCTCGTGTAATATTTATGTAAGGTAAATTGGATTGAACACTTGCATTATGCCCCGGCATTCCAGATGGAACTGCAGGGCAACCACGTTCTGCATTGCCTAACATTATTACGTCAATCACATGCGAGTAGTTATAAGCAAACGAGAGTGCCTCCCTTAATGTCCGATTAATCAATTTGTTATTAAATCCCATGTAGTAATAGGCTAATGTCGTGCCTGTTTCTTCAATTTTTATCTGAGGACATGCTTCAATTGGATATATATTTTGAGCAAAGTCAATCTCTCCCACAAGCAATGCTTGAATTCGAGTTGCTTTGTCATTGATGATTGAGAAAATTAACTCTTCATAGAAAGTTCCGGTCCTCCAATATCGATCCCATCTAGAGAATTTTACTTCTATGTCTTCGATGTAACTATCAAATTGAAATGGACCCGTTCCAATAAGATCTCCCTCAACAAGTTCAATGTATTCTGTTTGGGAATGAGAATAAGGAGATATGATGCTACAAAAAGGAGCGCTTAAGAAGGAAAGAAAAGGACCAAAGGGTTCATTAAGGGTTATATTGACGGAGTATTCATCAACAATTATGCAGTTCTTTATTATTGCAGTTCCATTGGAGCGATAGAATAATGAACTTGGAGAAGCTAAATGAGCATAAGCGGAAAGGAGTCCCGTCGCATTGGTAAGATAAAGCCACCTATCAATGTTCCATTTTACAGCGGTAGAATTGAAAGGAAAGCCATCATGAAAGAAAATGTCCCGTTTCAAATCAAGTGATAAAACGGTATTATTGGAATTCCAAGAATAATTTTTCGCTAATAATGGTTCAAACGGTAGGGATGGATCTCGTACGTCATACCAAAACAACGTTTCTACTACTTGATTAATAACATCATATGATGTGGTATCCCAAGCATCGATCGGGTCAAGTGTCACGGGGCTGCGAGATGTTCCTACGTAAAGAGTTAATGGTGACGGGCCTGGTGGACCAGGATCACTATTATTAAATAGACTTAATAAAATATTACCTATCATTGAAAAAATGAGCATTATCGATAAAATGGAGATTGCTGCTTTTAATTTAGTAGAATTATTATTATGATTAAAACTCATTTTAAAATATTATTCTCCTTGAATATTCATGTATATGATGTTTTTTCAACTTAAATAATTATCTAGCAACTTTTTTGCATTTTATAAATTAAATTCATCATCTCATGAGATTGAATTGAATTTAGGATTAAGTGTTTTATAGGTATCGAATAAATGATGAATTAGTAGACGTATAGAAATAATTTAAAAAGTTAGTTAAAAACTGAAAAAGTCAATAATTATTAAAAATCAGTTTTAAGAATGAGAACTTTTATTAATTTGGATTGGCTCTTCTAACATGTTTGAGATTTTGATCTTCCCATTCGCTTTACCATTTTGCCTGGAATATAATGGAACATCTTCCATTAAAGCTTTTTTATTTTTAAGTTCTTTAGGGACCCCATTCTCTGCCATGCCATTAGCTGATAACATGCTTCGACCGTTTAGAACCATTTGATGTATGAGTTTAAGAATTTTTTTAGTCATCCAATTAAACTTACCGAAAGGATTGAGATATTCCATTGCTTTTCCCATCAACCACCCCCATTGCAAGTAAAACGCGTTATAAGCCTCAGCTACCAGTTCATAGATTTCTTGAGCTGATAATTCTTCAGTACTCATCATCGTGTGGAACAGATCATAGTGAGTGTAATTGGTGGAAGTGATCATTCCTTTTTCATCCATTTCCTCATAGAATGGTGTACCGGGAAATGCGGTAATTGGAGTAAACTGTACTATATCGAGTTTCATATCTCGTGCATATTGTATGTTTTGACGTACCATTCTTTTTGTTTCTCCCGGAAATCCAATAATGAGACCTCCAAAAACGGAGATTCCACGATCACGTAACGATTTGACAACGTGTTTTACCATTGCTGGTGTCGTATTTTTTTTATTCATTGCATCTAGACTTTGTTGATGAACCGATTCTATCCCTAAGAATATTTGACGAAAACCAGCCTTATGAAATTTATCTATGAGTTCTGGGTTTCGAAAAAGCACGTCTACTCGACTCTGGCAAGTAAAATGCATTTTATGTTGGACCCCCGATTTTATGATGGCATCAAGAATTTTATTGGTTCGTTTCAAATTAATGCTGAAATTGTCATCAGTAAAAAAAATAAAATCAGTCTTCCAGCCTACAGCATATATCTCTTGCATGACACGTTTTATAGATTTGGTTCGATAAGTCGGACCGCCATTAGAATTACGCCACATTTTAATTATACAACAGAAGGCGCAGTTATGGGGACAACCTCGAGAAGTTTCAACAGGCTGAGTTAAAGCTCCTAATGCTGCATATTTTCTATTTCCTAATAAATCTCTTCTTGGTATAGGAAACACATCTAAATTTTTTTCAAGCTCTCTTTCAGCATTATGAACTATATTGCCATTACTATCTTTATATGAAAGACCATCAATTTTCTCTAAATCTTTTTCATTCTTTTCTGAACTTAAATAATCAATGAGTTCCTTGAAAGTGTGCTCTCCCTCACCTCTTATTACATAATCTACCTGTTTATGTGAAATAACTTGGATAGGATCCAACGTAGGATGATAGCCCCCTAAAATGGTGGTACAACCTTCTTCTTTTGCCATTTTAGCAACTACCAAGGCATGGCTAATTTGAGGGGTTAAACTCGTGATCGCCACGATATCAGAGCTTCGCAATAAAGTACGAAAGCTTTCTTCTTTATATTTATCCATTTTAAAATCAAATAATTCAGCATCATGTTCTGGGACCATTGCTGCAAGTGTGACTAGATTCAAAGGTGCTCCTTTAACAATAGCATCTAATCCAGAACTTAGTTTCCCTGGATTTACATATAAAATTTTCATTCTTATTTACTTTCCTTTAATTTTTAGCTTCATTCCTTACTTGAATTATGCCTTATTTAATTAGGAAATTAGCTTGAAACCAATTAAAAAGAGTCATAAAAGCATGTAAGCTATAATAAATATGGAAAATCTAATATATAAATCTTATTGTTGGATCTACTATCCATTGTTGATCAACAATATAGTGTTGATTTAACAATTTGAAATTTTAAGCTACTAAATAGCATGATCTTTGACAAGTTCGATGATTTGTGCTTTTCTGCATGAAGATGGAACCATAATATCGTTTTCAGAGCAAAATGTTTTTAATTCTTTAACTGTCCATTTATTATAATCTATTTCTTTTTCTTCCATGGTAGATTTTACGATTGATTGTTTCTCTTTTATTTTTTCTCGTGTATTATCAAGAGGTTCAAGGATCTCGATAGCTTCAATTCCATGTGACTCATCGTAGTGAACTCGTAATTTATGACCATCTAACTCAAAAGATCCGCTGGGTAGATTCTTTACAGGCTCCCACGTTGTTTCTTCGATATTTTGTCCAAAGATCTCTACTTTTTTAGTAATTAATCCGTAAAGAATATTTTGACCGGTTAAAATATTCCGTCTCTTGAAATTTTCAGGTAATTCCATGCCCAAAATTTTATCTAATTTCTCTTTATTTGATTCTGCTTTTTGATGTATTACTTTAGAAGTCTGATCTTGAGAAAGTGAGTTTTTTAAGAATGACTGTTTAGCTTTAGAAATAGGGGATGAGGTAGGAGGTTGTTTTGTTATCTTAAGAACATCAGGTATTACTTCACCAGTGAACCCCGTAGCCCTTGCTAATTCTTCAAGTTCAAATCCAAACGATCTTAAAAATTCATTGGGTTCATCTCCTTGTTCAACCGTAACCACCTTACAGCGATGTAAGTGACCAATTTGTACCAATTCTGTTTGTAACTCTTGAGCTACCCTGCTTGCAATAAATTTTTTTCTAACATGAGCTGCAGATCCCTTGTATATATATATTCTTCTAAGATCCTCCTTCACAATTATGGCTACTTGTTTAAGATGAAGGATTCCTGAACCTTTATTTTTTTGGAATTCATTTTCAGTGATATTTAAACGCTGTCGTTCACCTGTATCCAGAACTTCGAATATCATGAAGCTGTCATAAATCATTATTTCATTCTCATTGGGTGTAATAAATTTTGATTTTTCGATTTTATATTCCATTTTTACTCAATGCTAAATAATTCAATAAATTAAGGTTATTTATATTATATGAAAATGAAAGAGAGAGCGCTTGATTAGTGAAGATTTAGACCTTATCATCAAATCCTCGATTACTATCTATTTTAGCCATCTTTTAAGTTCATAATCATTTTATTATAAAAAATAACGATTAAAATTATATGTGACATTTCTGAGATAATTCTCAGAATATTTCAACTTATTATAAAAAGATGTGATAAATATTGATTGATGATGTTATTTCGGAAGATAAAGATAAAGCATTTCTTTTTTGTAACGAAGCTATAGTGCGAGGAGCATTAGAGGCAGATGTAAAAGTAGTTGCATTTTACCCAGGTTCTCCCGTATCAGAGATTTTAGATACATTTTATCAAATCTCAGATAAGATGGATGTCAAGATGGAAATAGCCACTAATGAGAAAGTTGCTTTGGAAATTGTTGCGGGGGCTTCTATGGGTGGACAAAGATCATTGACTGCATTAAAAAGCGTTGGGTTAAACGTGGCATCAGATACATTTTTCAGTTTGGGATATACGGGAGTCAATAAAGGATGCGTAATGGTATTTGCTGATGACCCTTACTGTCACTCGTCACAAAGTGAAGAAGATGGACGATTTTTTGCAGAATATGGTTATTTTCCCTTGCTTGAGCCCACTGATCCGGTTGAAGCAAAACAAATGGTAAAAGATGCGTTCGAAATATCTGAGAGATTCCACACTTTAGTGCTCATTCGAACTACAACTCGTATTAATCATCAATCCACAATTGTACCATTAACACCATTAAATAGAACCAAATTTATACCAGGCAGTTTTCGCTCTTATAATAGAAGTTATGCTACAGTAGGGTCTCGAGCACGTGAATTGAAGGCCGAATTGCTAAGGAAAAGAGATAGATTAAGAGAAGAGTTTGAAAATTCAAAATACAATATCATCTCGGGGGATCCTTCTGAAATTGGGATTATCACATCTGGAGTCTCGTATAATTATGTTTTGGAAGTAGTTCGAAAATTGAATATTAATCCATTAATACTCAAATTAGGAACGACAAACCCCCTCCCAAATAACTTGGTAAAAAAATTTCTCAAGCCTTTAAAGAGTGTTGTTATCGTGGAGGAATTGTCTCCTTTCTTAGAAAATAAAATAAAAGCCCTATCAAAGGATGTGAATCCAGACATACAAATTTTTGGTAAACTTTCGGGACATTTTAGCGAATCAAATGAATACAACATTCCAATAGTTCTAAATGTTATCAGAGATGTATTTAACTTATCTTCGGACCATGATTATGAAAAGATCTTACATAATACTGATGAATTGAAGTCAATCCTTCCTGTTAGAATTCCTGTTTTTTGTCCGGGATGTCCTCATAGAGCTACATTCTGGGCACTTCAGAGGGCAGTTGGGAATAAAAGTGATAAAATAGCGTTCATAAATGATATTGGATGTTATTCCATGCTGTTACTGAATGCTAAAATATATTCAAAACTCCACCCTGACGACTTACTCCTCGCAATGGGTGCGACGATTGGCGCTGCAAGTGGGCTATCCTTAGCGTCTGAAGAAAAAATATTCTCAATAATTGGAGACAGCACTTTTTTCCATGCTGGATTGCCCGGAATGATTAACGTGAGCAATAATAATGAGAACGTGATAGTAATCATATTAGATAATTCAGTTACTGCAATGACGGGACAACAACCCAATCCTGGGACGGGATACGGACCTTCTGGGGTACCCAAACATAAGATTCCGATCGAAAACGTGTTGAAAGGAATGGGATTTGAAAATGTCATAATTAATGATTGTTATGATGTGAAAAATAGCATAAAGTCATTTAAGAAAGCTTTAGAACAACCCGGTGCTACCGTGATAATTTCACGGGGACCTTGTGCGTTATGGAATGATAGAAACAAACGAACACGTGGTGAAAAAATACAACCCTTTTTCGTAGATAATGAAATTTGTCGAAAATGCCATACTTGCATGCGTGATTTTTATTGTCCAGCGATAAGCATGGAATCCATGGAAACAGAATATATGGACGATAACGGAAAAATGTGGAAGGGATTTTCATCTCACATATCCACGGAATTATGCGATGGATGTGGCGTGTGTTCAATAATTTGCCCTTATACTGACCATGAGAATCGCTCAGCAAACGATGTGATAAAACCTTTTTCAAAAAAAAGGGAGGTGCCTCATGACTTATAATATCATGACCTGTGGAGTAGGTGGGCAAGGTTTAATGCTCGTTTCTAACATTATTGGATTAACTTGCGCCGAATACGGATTTAATATCAGAACTGCAGAAACTCATGGATTAGCACAACGGTCTGGTTCCATCTATACTCACATACGAATTGGAGATAATGTTTTTTCTCCCCTAATTCCATATGGAGAAGCTGATGTGTTATTAGGGATGGAAGCTATTGAATCTCTACGATATATAGAATTTTTAAAACCTAACGGTGTTATTATATTAAATGATTACGTATGGCAACCTGTTCAAAGCACCTTCGACCGTGTTAATGATTCCAAAGTAAAATATGTTACAGTTCAAAATATCATTGAAAAAATGAAAGAAATAACAACTAATATATTCATCATAAATGCTTTGGAATTAGCTTTAAAAGCAGGTAATTCTCTAACTTCTAACGTCATACTTCTTGGTGCTCTTTCAAAAATAAAGGGATTTCCAATCCTTAAAGAACAACTGATCTCTATGATACCCAATGTAGTTCCAAAAAAAGCTATTGATGTAAATTTAAAGGCTTTTGAGATTGGTTATGAGGAAATAAAATAAAAAATCAATTTATCTAGAGTTCTATTATTCATTATAATTATTTTTTTTCACTAAATCGAGTAAGTGCTTGTATTGCCAAAGACGTTCTTTAGCAATAGCTTTAGCAGCATGAACAGCGTGACCTGCAACATGGGCAGTTGCAACAGCATGAGCTGCAGAACGAGCAACTGCGCGAGTTACTCCTTCATCAACATCACGGGCAGCAGCATGAGCCGCGAATGCAGCAGAACGAGCCTCACCAACAGATATCTCATCACGAACCCAAGCTCGCCCTACTTCTATAGCATTTCTTGGTCGATCATCTTTTGGATACTTTTCCTCAAAAAATGATAGTACATGCTCCGCACAATCAATAGCCCAAACAGCTAAAGTTTTGTGGTCTATTTTACCTGCAATCTCTATTATCTTCTCTTTTATATCATTTTCTCCCATAATATAAATAAAATTCGTAAAAAAATGATTATTTCTGTTTTCTTCTTTTTACTAATTCCATGAATTCAATAACCGCTCCAAAAGTATCTACAAAATCCATGTACGCATATTTCAATTTCGGTGGAAACATGCCCGATTGTACTAATTCTATTCCTTCTTTTTGAAACATGTCCACATATTTATCTACATCATCTACAAAAACACCGAAATGATGAAGCCCTTCTTTTTGAGAATCTACAAACTCTTTATAGATACACTCTCCTTTTAACCATTGAAATATCTCAATAGTGGTATTAAAGCATCTACTCATTCCTATTTTTATAGAAAATTTAATATCTCTGCCCCGATACATCGCAGGATGATCTAAATCTTCAGAAAATTGAAATTTAGGCATTCCAAAAAGCGATTCCATCATCTTAGCATGTTTTTCAGGATCTTGAAATATATAACAGATATGGTGGATTTGAAGATTTTTAAAATCAAATTCAAGATTGTTTTCCATTTTTAATCATTTTTAAAGTGTTATTTTATTGAACTATATCTTCAACTTATATAGTTAAAAATCTATATGTTAAAGGGAAAAAAAATTACTAGTAATATTGGTAAATTATTTTGGTGTAATATCTGAGATAATACCTTTTTTTATCGCATCATCTTCATCTTGGAATATAGCCATTGCAGTATTCATCATTTTAAATCCGAGTTTGTAATAAAATCCTTCTTTACCAGAATTTGCATAGAGAATTATCTTTTTATGACCCTGAGATTGTTCAATGAGATCATGAACTATTTTTTTTCCAAGACCAATACCTTGATATTCAGGGTGAACTGCTATATCACAAATATATGAACAATCCTTTCCGTCGGCTAAAGCTCTACCAACACCAACAAGGATATCCCCATCAAAGATGAAACATTTAAACTTGCTATTAGAAAATGAACACTTTAAATCATCAAGTACTTTTAAACCAAGAGGAGCAATTTTATATAATTCACATAGTTCTTCCCAATTTATTGTAGATTGATCATGACTCATTGTTATCTTCATTTTTTTTTTCCTTCTTAAAATATAGTTCAATGTCTGTCCAATTTCCGACTCTAATCACGTTTTGCGTCTCATTAATTTCTTGATTCCAGGGTTGATCGTATAGCAATAAAAATTTATCTTTTTGCTTATTAATAGCTTCTGCTAGTTTAGGGTTGTCATCAATAAAAATTTCAAAATCTTGATCTATTTTTAGGTCATAAGGTTTATGAAAGAGAAGAACAAGTTCATTGTAATGCGAACCCTGCATTATTCCATGAAATCGTAATTTCTCTAAAATAGCATCCCGATATTGAGGAGTTCGTGCTGATACTATAGATACGTCATATGTTGAATTCAAACTCTTTAATATTTCTGGGGCTTTATTATCTTGGAGAGGCGTACTCATTGAGTCAGCATAGATTTGAAAAAAAATGTCCCATATATCTTCCTCTGGAATGTTCCAATCAAGAAAAAACTCCCAACTGGTAACATCACTTTTTTGATAGGATGTTCCATGTTTTTTATTGAAGAGTTCACAAAAAGTAATTACTGTATCGAGTAAAACACCATCAATATCGCAAGCTACTTTCATAGTATTGTTCAAATCATCAATAATTATAAAATTTGTGTTATTTACATTCTTTTAAAAGCTTTAATGTGTATCAAATGTTTAAAACAATAAAATAAGAAATAGGATCACTTCAACATGCTACTTTTTTGAATTGGGATAGATTACAGTAATTGATTATTATAATTTTAGAAGAAGAGGTGGTTAGATGAGTGAAAAATTTGCTTTATTTGCATTTAATGGCGATCCAATGTGTTTTATTCACGTGATTCTCAATGCTCTAGACCTCAATAAAAAAGGATATGACGTCAAGGTTATTGTAGAGGGCTCTGCGACTAAACTGGCAGAAGAATTCGAAAATGAAAAGAATCCCTTCTTTAAACAATATCAAGATTTGAAAAACGCTGGTTTAATTGATTGTTTTTGTAAAGCATGTAGTAATAAAATGGAATCATTAAAAGAAGTAGAGAAATTAGGATTTAAGACTTGCGATGAATTGATGGGACATCCAAGCATGGAAAAATATATCGCGCTGGGGTACACCATAATTACATTCTAATTTGATATTTTATTTCATTCCTTTTTCTTGATAATTACTTGTTCTATACCAATCCATTTCTTCGCTTCTTCTAAACTTGAAACAATTTTCCTTTTGGAAGAAGCTGCTTTTTCGAGAATATATTCAATTTCCTTACTTAAAGGAGGATTTTGTGTTATCATAAACGCGGAACGGTAAAGTTTATTGTTATTTCTTTTGAGTAGTTCCAATATTATCTCTAAAGAGTCTAAACTCAAGAATATTGCATCTGTGATATCAATTATGACACTCAAATCATCTTTTAAATTTTTTATTATTTCATTAAATTCATTAACGAATCTTTTAGCAACTGGAGGTGGAAAAGTACCTATTGCTTTAATATAAAACTTATTTTCTTGTAGTTTTTCAATTTGATACATGAGAACTAATCCTTACTAAGCTATAACCAGATATTAAATATTAGTATTTGATTTTATAAATTTTTATTAGTAACTTTTTACTATAAAAAATAATTTTTAGCTAATGTGATGTATAAATATGAATATACCCGATTATCAAATAAAACAAATCCCATTTTATTCAATAGTACTTACCGATAAATTTTGGAAAAATCGACTTGAAACTAATACCACAGTTACAATTCCTCACGTATTAAGACGATGTGAGAAATCTAAACGGATCGCAAATTTTGAGATAGCTGGATCCCTCACCACAGAAAAACGATCCTCAAAATTACCATTTGATGATTCGGATGTATTTAAAATTTTAGAGGGCGTAGCTTATACGTTGAAATTGACACCTAATGCTGAATTAGAGAAGTATGCTGATGGAATCATCGATAAAATTGCTGCCGCACAAGAAGATGATGGTTATATTTACACTCACCGGACAATTAATCCTGAGAATCCCCCTTTAATGTCTGGAAAAGAAAGGTGGGAGAATTTAACTATTTACAGTCATGAACTTTATAACGTAGGTCACCTATATGAAGCTGCGGTTGCATATTATGAAGCGACTGGAAAACAGATACTCTTAAATATAGCAATTAGTAATGCTGAATTGGTCCTAAAAACATTTGGTTTTGGGAAAAAGGAAAGCCCTCCAGGACATCAAGAAATAGAAATCGGTTTAGTACGGCTATTCAGGTCAACAAATGATCAAAAATATCTTGATTTAGCAAAGTTTTTTCTAGATATCCGTGGTTCCAAGAATAGAATTGGATATGAAGATTATGTATTCAAAAGTGTTGATGCTTTTCCATTTAAAGGACCTAATCGATTTAAATATAATCAAACACATGAACCAGTAATAAATCAAAAAAAAGCCGTAGGTCACGCCGTGAGAGCCGCATACATGTATTCAGCAATGGCAGATATTGCCATGCTGTTCAATAATGAAAATTATCTTATTGCATTGAATCATTTGTGGGAAGATGTAATCCAACATAAACTATCCATAACTGGTGGAATAGGCGCTCAAGCTAGAGGAGAAGCTTTTGATGATGCATACGTATTACCAAATTATTACGATAGTTATAACGAAACGGGAGTCTATAACGAAACGTGCGCTTCGATTGCGAACATCTTTTGGAATTACCGAATGCATCTAATGCACGGCAACTCCAAATACATTGATATCCTAGAAAGAACATTGTATAATGGATTGTTATCGGGGATTTCTTTGGAGGGAAATACCTTTTTCTATCCAAATCCCTTAGCTTCAAAAGGAGATATTTATAGGAGAAAGTGGTTTGATGTTGCTTGTTGTCCGTCTAATATCGTGCGTTTTATCCCCCAAATACAAGGTTATATTTATTCTTTTAAAGATTGCAAGATTTTTGTTAACTTATTTATTGGAAGTATTCTGAAGATTGCTTTAATGGGCGTAAATCTGGAAATCCAGCAAAAAACGAATTATCCATTGGATGGATTGGTAGAAATTGACGTGAATCCTTCTAAAAGCATGGAATTTTCTATTGCTTTACGAATTCCTGGTTGGGCTCAAAACAAACCTGTCCCAAGCGACTTATATCATTATATAACCCCAAATGAAGATAAAATACGAATAGAAGTGAACAATGAATTAGTGGATTTGGTCATTAATGATGGATATTGCATCATTAATCAAACATGGAAAGAAGGAGATCAAATTCTAATTGAAATTCCAATGCCAGTACGTCGTGTATTAGCACATGAAAAGGTAAAAGAGTGTAACGGAATGGTAGCTTTAGAACGAGGTCCAATTGTATATTGCATTGAATCAATCGATAATTTTAATGTGGAGAAATTAAAATTACATGATAAAACTC
>Ga0307445_10001174_pt1 | contig 14770 bp, 13 predicted proteins | sample SalMarSW160330MG_FD_202147 | JGI IMG/M metagenome (GOLD analysis project Ga0307445, IMG submission 202147) | Salt marsh sediment microbial communities from the Plum Island Ecosystem LTER, Massachusetts, United States - SW1603-30 | ecosystem: Environmental > Aquatic > Marine > Intertidal zone >...
TCTGGGATTATGACCCTTCCGACGAGTGGCCTGCTGCCGCTGTAGAGCCATTTAAGGACGTCATTTCCTCGCCCGAAGCCTGGGCCAAGAAGTGTGTCGAAGAATATGGCGCAGACATGATTGTTCTCCAGCTAAAGAGTACCGATCCCAACGGCATGGACCGTGGGGCGGATGAGGCAGCAGAAGTGGCAAAAAAGGTATCGGATGCTATTGATGTGCCACTCATTTTGTGGGGTACCGCAAATAACGATAAAGATGAAGCAGTATTAAAGAAGATTTCGGAAACATGTGAAGGGAAAAACCTCGCCCTAGGCCCGGTTGAGGAAGCAAATCATAAGGGAGTGGGCGCGAGCGCGCTTGGTTATGGTCATTGCATTGTATCATCATCGCCTATTGATGTGAATCTGGCCAAGCAGTTAAATATTCTGCTCGGCAATCTAGGTGTAAAGCTGAACAAGATAATCATTGACCCGACTACAGGTGGACTCGGATACGGAATGGAATACTCTTATTCTGTGATGGAACGTATAGGAATGGCGGCACTGACTCAGGAGGACGATAAGTTACAAGCCCCAATGATAAACAACCTTGGGAACGAGGTCTGGAAATGTAAAGAGGCGGGCCAGCCTATCGAAGAAGCTCCGACACTGGGAGATCCTGAGAAACGAGCTATCCTTATGGAGAGCGTTGCAGCCGTCTGTTATCTTATGGGTGGATCTGATATTTTGATTCTGAGGCACCCTGAGACAGTACGTCTTACTAGGGCATTTATCGATCTGATGATGAACGGGGGTATGGCCAGTGATGTGCAGGGGATAACAAAGAACCTAGAGGCCAAAGAGGTTGATATTCTTTCTCTTTCACCGGAGCCGAATCTTGATTTTGGCGTTGAAGAAGCGGCTGCGAAGGAAAAAGCTGAAAAGCCGAAAGAAAAAGCTGCTCCTAAACCAAAGGCGGCTAAGCCTGAGGAAAAGGCGGCTGCCGAGAAGCCGGAGAAGAAAGAGGAAAAGCCCGCACCTAAACCAAAAGAGGAAGAGAAGGGTGCGGAGGTGAAGCCCAAGGCGGAGGAAGAAGCCGAGGCAAAGGCCAGGGCAGAAGCAGAAGCAAAGGCCAAGGCAGAGGCAGAAGCAAAGGCAAAGGAAGAAGCCGAAGCAAAGGCCAAGGCAGAAGAAGATGCAAAGGCAAAGGCCGAGGAAGAGGCCAAGGCAAAAGCCAAGGCCAAGGCCGAGGTCGAAGCTAAGGCCAAGGCAGAAGCAAAAGCCAAGCAAACCGAGGACCTGCAGACCCTGAGATACCAGAGGGCCTTAGAGAGACAGAAGCATGAGGAAGAGAAGCTGGCCGCCGAAGAAGTAGAAATTACAAAGACAGCGGCAAAAGCCCAGCTAAGCCTGGTGCAAAAATTAAGTCAGAATCTGGATCGTATACACAAGCGTGTGTAATTAAAGATTCAAGGATTAGGCCGTAATCAAGCTTGACGGACTCGTAAAAAGTCCGTCAACAGGCCGAGGGCGGGTAAGCCCCGGCCTGGGGTGAGGGTGGAACCATTTGAATTTACTTCAAATGGCGGGGGAGGGGTAGCCCTCTCCCGCCGAGCAAAAAGGCGCAACACGACTTTTTACGAGGTTATCAAGCTTGGGAGTCTCAAAATGAAAAAGCAAGAAGCTAAACCAAAATTACGCAAGGGAAAGAAGAGACCAAAAACTGCGGCAGAGAATCAGCTTAACCTGGTGGAAAAGCTGATGATGAATGTTGACCGTATACATAAACGTGTCTAAGTAAGACGCAAATTCAATAAAGAGGAGGAACCTCATAATGGCTACGGAAGAAGTCAAGAAGGTTGTTGCAAAGGTTGAAAAGAAGGAGAAAACGCCACCAAAGCCGGAGGAATTGGCACTTGATGTGGCAAGCCAGAAGATGATCACAAGGTCCAGGGAGATGGGGGTTGAGACCATTTTTGATCGTGCCCAGACCATGAAGCCTTGTAATATAGGCGCACAGGGCACCTGCTGCAAGAACTGCGCGCAGGGGCCGTGCAGGCTGCCGCTGCCAAAGGGAGGCATCGAAGGAGAGGATACAAGGAAAGGCCTGTGCGGTGCCACGGCCCACACCATTGCGGCAAGAAACTTTGCCAGGATGGTTGCCGGCGGAGCGGCGGCCCATTCCGACCACGGCAGGGGTGTGGCAGAGACATTCCTGGCTGCAGCTAGGAAAGAGACGGACGACTATCATATAAAGGACACCAAAAAACTCCTTGAGATTGCACCCGATTATGGTGTGGATATAACTGTAGAGGGTGAAAATGGTGAAATCTTAGATCGCGATATTGACGAGATTGCAGTGGAAGTGGGTGAAAATGCCCTTGCCCAGTGGGGCCAGCAGAACGGCGTGGTATGCACGGCCCTGAGGGCACCAGCGCCTCGCGTTGAACTCTGGAAAAAATTAGGCGTTCTTCCGAGAGGAATTGACCGGGAGATCGTGGAGATCATGCACCGGACCCATATCGGCGTGGACCAGCACTATGAAAACATTGTGGAACAGTGCAGCCGGGCCGCCATTGCGGACGGATGGGGCGGTTCCATGATAGCAACCGACTTGCAAGACGTGCTTTTCGGATGTCCTTATCCTGTGAAAAGTTCCGCAAACCTGGGAGTTTTGAAGGAGGATCATGTAAACATAGTTATTCATGGACATGAGCCTCTTTTAAGCGAGATGATCGTTCAAGCTGCAGAGCTTCCCGAAATGGTGGAGCTGGCCAAAAAGAAAGGCGCGAAAGGGATTCAGTTAAGCGGTATCTGTTGTACAGCTAATGAGCTTCTTATGCGGCACGGAATCCCGCTTTGCGGTGACTTTTTGCAGCAGGAATTGGCAATTGTCACCGGCGCGGTGGACGCCATGGTGGTGGACGTACAGTGTATCATGGAAAACATCGCAAACGTGGCCCAGTGTTTTCATACAAAGATAATTACCACAAACCCGAGGGCAAGGATCGCATCGGGTGACACAATCCATATCGAATTTGATGAGCATACCGCCTTTGAGGATGCCAAAAAGATTGTAATAACCGCCATCGAGAATTTCCCGAACAGAGAAAAAGAAGTCATAATCCCTGATGACAAGCATGATTTGATCGCCGGGTTTAGTTATGAGGCGATAGAATATCACTTGGGCGGGACTTTCCGGGGATCCTATTACACCCTCAATGACAACATCATAAATGGCCGCATACGAGGAGTAGGCGGCGTGGTTGGGTGAAACAACGCCAGAACCTCGCTGGATGCGGGGCATGTCGCAGTTGTAAAGGAATTGATCAAGCATGATGTAATCGTACTTACTACAGGATGTAACGCCATTGCATGCGGAAAGGCAGGGCTGCTTACGCCCGAGTCTGCAAAGGTCTTTTGCGGTCCGGGATTGGCAGAAGTCTGCGAGACCGTGGGTATCCCGCCGGTACTGCATATGGGGTCATGTGTTGATAACAGCCGGATACTTTTAGCAGCCACCGAAGTGGTCAAAGCTGGGGGCCTGGGAAATGATATCAGCGATCTCCCCGCTGCCGGATCAGCGCCGGAATGGATGAGTGAAAAGGCCATCAGTATAGGGCACTATTTTGTGACCGCGGGTGTGTACACGGTCTTCGGGGTTACAATGCCCGTAAGTGGCTCGCCAATATTTGAAGACTATCTATACAATAAGCTGGAAGGTTTATACGGCGGTATGTGGGATCTTGAAGTGGATCCAATTAAGCATGCCCACAAGATGATTGCGCACATTGATAAGAAGCGTAAGGCACTGGGTATTGACAAGGCCCGGGAGAGGGTTCTCATGGATATGGCCGACCGCCGGGAGCTGGAAGCAGCATAAAACAAAAAATACCTCTTAAGAAGGGAGGAAACAGATTATGTCAAAGATGGTAGCATTTGCAGTAGTTCAGGGCGCATATAATATCGTGTCCAAGGCAGAAGGAAAATACAAGGAGGCCCTGGAAAAGTACGGGGGAGCCCAAAAACTGGAGTTTCCCAATACAGCTTATTACCTGCCGATCATCTATTCGCTGACCGGCATCAAGGTGACGGACCTGGATTCTGCCAAACAGGTCATGGATTTCTCAAGGGCCCTTTTGCCACCCCATATTAAGAACGATTGTAATCTCCCCTATCTCGGTCCAATTCTGGATGCAGGCATGGGGGCGATTTTCGCCGAGGAGATTGTGGAGGCTATCCGGTATGTGGAAGACCCGGATTTTTATCAGCCCGAGGTTGAAGACCCGGACGTGGAAAACGGGAAGATCTGGTTGGGGGCGGCAGATGACGCGATCATGAGAAAAAGGGGTGTGGAGTTTGTGGACGGCACGGCCCCAGGATTCGCGGCCATTGTGGGCGCGGCCCCGGATTCGGCAACGGCCAAAAAGATCGCCGAGGAATACCAGCTAAAGAGCATATATGTGTTCATGGCCGCAAACCAGAATGGCACCACATTTGCCGAACAATTGATACAGGAAGGAGTTCAGATAGGATGGAACACCCGGTTGGTGTCCTTTGGGCCGGACATATCGGCGGCCGTGTTTGCCCTTGGATTTGCCAACAGGGCTGGCATGTCTTTTGGAGGGATAGCCCCGGGTGATTATAAGAGGATGTTGGCCTACCAGAAAGACCGTATTTTTGCCTTTGTAAACGCATTGGGAGATGTGAATGCGGAATGGGCGGCAAACGCGGCTGGTGCTATCAACTGGGGCTTTCCCACTATTTCGGATACCGATATCCCGGAGATCTTGCCGACCGGTATCTGTACCTATGAGCACATTGTGTCTAATGTTACTCATGACGAAATGACTCAGAAATCCATTGAAATAAGGGGCCTCAAAGTTACAATCACCGAGATAGATATTCCGCTTTCCTACGGACCGGCCTTTGAAGGCGAGCGTGTTCGCAAGGATGATCTTTTCCTCGAGATGGGGGGCAGCAAGACCCAGTGTACTGAACTTTGCAAGATGGCCGAGATGAATGAGATCAATGACGGCAAGGTGGAGGTGATCGGACCAGATATAAAGGATATTAAGCAGGGTGACGTTCTGCCGTTAGGTATTTATGTGCAGGTGGCCGGCCGTGAGATGCAGCTGGACTTTGAGCCGATCTTAGAGAGGCAGATACACCATTTGATCAACTATGCCCAGTATATCATGCACATCGGGCAGAGAGATATTTCGTGGATCAGGGTGAGTAAGAACGCTGTTGAAAAAGGCTTTACGCTCAAGGATATCGGCACCATTTTACACGCCAAGCTCCACCAGGACTTTGGGAGTATCCTGGATAAGGTGCAGGTGACCCTTTACACCGACAAAAAGGATGTGGATAAATTGACAAAAACGGCCAGAGCGGATTACAAGGTGAGGGATGAGCGTGTTGAAAATATGACAGATGAGACTACGGATATATTTTATTCATGTACACTCTGCCAGTCCTTTGCCCCGAGCCATGTCTGTGTGGTAAGTCCGGAAAGGACGGGACTTTGTGGCGCCTACAACTGGATGGACTGTAAGGCCTCTTACCAGATCAACCCGACCGGCCCTAACCAGCCCGTGGAAAAGGGTGAGGTACTCGATCCTGTTCTAGGACAGTTCAAGGGGGTCAATGAGTTCGTATATAAGGCCTCCAGGCAGAGCATAGATCATTACAATTTTTATAGTATTGTCACTGACCCCATGACTACATGCGGTTGCTGCGAGGCCATAGCGGCGGTTCTTCCCGGATGCAACGGGGTTATGACGGTCCACAGGGATTACAGCGGTATGACCCCGTGCGGTATGAAGTTCTCGACCCTGGCGGGTACGGTCGGTGGTGGATTGTCCTCTCCCGGTTTTGTGGGTCATGGCAAGTATAATATTACCCAGCGTAAATTTATATTAGGTGACGGTGGGCTTCTTCGTATGGTGTGGATGCCCAAGTCCTTGAAAGAAGAGATAAAGGAGCGATTGGATAAGCGGGCAGAAGAAATGGGTGTTCCTGATCTGTATGATAAAATAGCCGATGAGACTGTGGGAACGGATGAGGAATCGGTTCTGGCCTTTCTTAAGGAAAAGGATCATCCGGCCTTGAAAATGGATCCTATTGTTGGATAAGGCCGTAAACGAACTTTATCGTCGGACGCATATAGACGCGGATTACTTAGATTTAGGAAATCTTTGAATGTCTGCGAAAATCTGCGTCATAATACCTAGGAGTGAATTATGGGATTAACTGGAATTCAGATTTTTAAGATGTTACCAAAGACGAACTGCGGAGAGTGCGGCGTTCCCACCTGCCTTGCATTTGCCATGAATTTGGCCTCGGGAAAGGCGGAATTGGACGCCTGCCCATATGTGTCTGATGAGGCCAGGGTACAGTTAGCCGAGGCCTCAGCGCCTCCGATAAGGCCGATAACAATCGGGGCCGGAACCCGGGCCTTTAAGGTAGGAGGTGAGACCGTGATGTTCAGGCACGAGAAGACATTTTACAACCCCACTGCCCTGGCCGCGATGGTCCCCTCGGACATGGATGCGGATGCCTTGGATAAGAAACTGAAGGAATGGAATGCCTTACAGTTTGAAAGGGTGGGCGTGAACCTGAGACCTGAGTTAGTGGCCCTGAAGGATGTGAATGGGAATAGTGGTGCATTTGCGGCTCTCGCAAGAAAGATTGCTGAAGAGAGTGAATTTGGCCTGATTCTCATAAGTGACAAAGTGGATGCAATCAAGGCTGCCTTGGATGCCTGTGCCTTCAAAAAGCCCCTGCTCTATGCGGCTACTGTTGATAATGCCGAAGACATGGGAAACTTAGCCAAAGATAGTGGTTTGCCTTTGGCCGTAAAAGCGGACAATATTGATGATCTCCTTGCCCTGAGCGAGAAGCTGACGGGCATGGGCCTTAAGGACCTCGTCCTGGATTCCGGGTCCAGGGAGATGAAGCAGCTCTTTGAGGATCAGGTAGCCGTCCGCAGGTCCGCGCTAAAAGAAGGGAACCGGTCTTTGGGATTTCCGACTATCACATTTCCCTGTGAAATGGCGGGCAACTTAGATATGGAGACGCTTATAGCCTCGCTTTTGATTGCCAAGTATGCGGGAATTGTGGTGCTTTCGGATTTTGAGGGCGAAAGCCTTTTTCCCTTGCTTGTGGAAAGACTGAACATATTCACGGATCCTCAGCGGCCCATGACCGTAACAGAGGGGATTTACGAGATCGGCGGGCCGGATGAAAATTCTCCGGTACTGGTTACCACCAACTTCTCCCTGACCTACTTCATCGTCAGCGGGGAAATAGAAGGAAGCCGGGTTCCAAGCTGGCTGCTAATTATGGACACGGAGGGTCTTTCCGTTATGACTGCGTGGGCTGCTGGAAAGTTTTCAGGCGATGTGGTGGGCATGTTTGTGAAAAAGTGCGGTATTGCCGATAAGGTTGCCCATAAAAAGATCATTATCCCCGGATATGCCGCGGCCATAAGCGGTGAGATGGAAGAGGAACTGCCTGACTGGGAGATCATGATCGGACCCAGGGATGCGTCCTTGATACCCAAGTTTCTTAAGGACATGGATTAGATCTTTTTTAATAGCGCAAAAAATTTTTATTATTCACGGCCAACAATGTAAAAGGGAGTGTGCACATGTTATTGATTGGAGAAAGCTTGAATGTGATCAACAGGGTGATAGGTAAGGCATTTAAGGAAAAGGATCCGGCACCCATTGCCGAGGAGGCCAAGCGGCAAAAAGAGGCGGGAATGGACTGGATTGACATCAATCTGGGTCCTGCTCGAAAAGGGGGGCCGGAATTGATGGAGTTTGTGGTAAAGACCGTCCAGGAAGCTATCGGCGATACGCCGCCCCTTTGCCTTGATACATCCAATATCGAGGCCATGGAAGCGGGCCTGGCAGTGCATGAGGGAAAGGCCATTATAAACTCGATTATGGTTAGGCCGGAGCGCTATGAGAAGATGATACCTCTTGCCGTCAAATACAAGGCCGCCATAGTGGCATTGATGTGGGGACCGGAGGGTCTGCCAAGAGACGAAAACGAAAGGGCTGCCTTGGCCGTAGAGCTCGGTTATGCTGCCAATGAGGCGGGAGTTCCCAATGAGGACATGTTTTTTGACGGGATTGTCACGCCGGTAAACATCCAGCAGCCACAGGCCTTAAGCCTCATGGCCTTTCAGGAGATGCTCCAGGATATTGCTCCCGGTGCAAAATCGACTTGCGGACTGTCCAATATTTCAAACGGCCCACCCGACAATCTTAGGCCCATCTTGAATCAGACTTATATGGTAATGTTGGAGAGGTCGGGCATGTATTCCTGCATCGCCGATCCCTATGATAAAGGTCTGATCGCCTTGGCGAGAGGAGAGAGGCCTGATATTGTTGAGCTGATTCATAAGGTGATGGATGATGAGTCCATAGATGAAAAGTCGCTCCCGGAAGAACCCAATGATGGCTGGAAGTTGTCCGACTATGTAAAGACAACAAGGGTTATTTTAGGGAAATCGCTGTACTCGGATTCCTGGCTTGAGCTGTAATTCCACTTTTCGCATCTTGTTATGAGGCCGCGTCTAGAGGGTGGAATAGGCTGAGAATAAAAACTATGAGGGACTTCCCCATGAGACAGGACTGTTTGGGGGGTTCCTCTTTTTTATATAAAGACAGGTTGTGGGAATTGAAAATGGTCCTTGCAGGTTGAAAATCTGTTATGGATGCTTAAAATTAATAACTAAATCCTGAAATAATTTTTCAGGACTCTGAATAAAGATGGAGATTAGATTAAAGGGAGAGATGGTTCAGTGAATACGGATAGAGCTAATAATACTCAGGCGACCCCTGGAGATCTGGAAAGGGCCGAGCAAGACAAGATGATTGAAGCTAATCTGGCCAGGGTGGGAAGAAAGATCTTGGTCATGAGCGGAAAGGGCGGAGTTGGTAAGAGCACGGTCGCCAGTTATATTGCGTTACTTTTGAGTGCCAAAGGTTATAGGATTGGGTTGTTGGATGTGGATCTACATGGACCGACGATTCCCCGTCTTATGAACGTCCAGGGTGGTCTTGATATGCCAGAGAAGGGTGTGGTCAGGCCATACAGGTTTTCTGAAAAGTTGAGTATCGTCTCGCTGGAAATGGTTTTGGGGGATAAGGATTCTGCGGTCATCTGGCGGGGTCCTTTGAAGATAAGTGCGATCCGGCAGTTTATATCTGATATAGAATGGGGTGATTTGGATTTCCTGATCGTTGACTCGCCACCGGGAACTGGGGATGAACCTCTCACCATTGCCCAAACCATACCAGACGCCGAGGCCCTAATCGTGACCACACCACAGGAAGTGAGCCTGGCGGATGTGAGGAAATCCATCAATTTTTGCCGGCAAGTCAACATGAAAATCATTGGTGTGGTGGAAAACATGGACGGGTTTGTCTGCCCCCACTGCGGAGAGAAGGTTTACATTTTTGGAAGTGGTGGAGGCAAAAGAATGGCTGACCAAATGGAAGTGCCCCTGATAGGCGAGATTCCATTAGATACCAAGATGGTTGAAATGGGGGATAAGGGCAGATTAGATATCCTGATGGAGAAGGAAGATCTGGAAATAAACAAGGCTTATAATCAGATCGTAGACCGGATTATCGGTTATTGAATTTAAATCGAGGAGGAATTAATAATGGAAGAAGGAAGAATAGCAATACCGTCTATGGGACCAGGAGGGCTTGACGGTGAAAGATCGGGTCATTTTGGTCATTGTGATGTCTTCACGATGGTAGATGTTGAAAATGGACAAATAAAACAGGTGACCACAGTTCCTAACCAGAGCCACGTACAAGGGGGATGTATGGTGCCGGTGAATCTTTTGGCAGAACACAATGTAAATGCCCTGATCGTTGGTGGTATCGGAATGCGGCCCCTTATGGGTTTCCGACAGGTCGGGATCGATGTCTATTATGACGCGGAAAGGCCTCAAATAAGACCTGTAGTGGAAGATCTTATTGCCGGAAAATTAACTGCAATCGGAGACAATCAGGTTTGTGGAGGTGGCGGTGGAGCAATGCAATAAGCCCGACGCCATATTTATAGATGAAAGGGTCTTTTTAAATGAACCGGAAAAATAAGAATGACGATGTCTATAAAATGCTTTCGGAGTCTGGGTATTCTGATAAGGCGATTGAATATTTTCAGGCCAGGGAGAATATCGGTGTTCTTGAGGACGCAGAGCAGATTACAGATCTCACCGGGCCCTGCGGTGACACCATGAAAATCTCCCTAAACATTAAGGATGGTAGAATAGATGATGCCAAAATACAGGTCCTTGGCTGTCCGGGAGCTGTTGCATCAGGATGTGCTGTCGTGAAGCTCGCCAAGGGAAAAAGCCTTGAGGAAGCTGGCAAGATTGATATGGAGGTTTTATATAAAGACCTTGAGAAATTGCCGGATAAAAAGATTCACTGTGCGCGACTGGCCCTGAAGACCCTGCAAAAGGCATTAGAAGAATACCAACAGAAAGGCCGGCAAAGAGCGTCAATTGGTAGCGGGGTGAGTAAATAATGAAGATTGCGGTGACATCAACAGGGATGGATCTCGACTCGGAGGTTGATCCCCGGTTCGGAAGGGCACCTTATTTTCTGATTGTGGATTCCGAAACATTTGAATTTGAAGTTCTGGACAATAAGGAAAATGTAAATGCACTTAAAGGCGCTGGCATTCAGGCGGCAGGAATGGTTAGTAAGAAGGGTGCCGAGGTCCTGGTTACGGGATTTTGTGGACCAAATGCCTTCAAGGCCATGAGTGCCGCAAAAATTGGAGTAGCCAACAATGCCAGCGGTACGGTAAGGGATGTGGTTCAGGCGTACCTTGATGGGAAATTGCCTTTAGCCGATAGCGCAGACGTTGAAGGGCAGTGGTAGGAAAAGGCGCATAGCTTAGGCAAAACTTAAGGAACGGCTCCTTAGGGCCTCTTTTTACCTGCCTCGGGCGGGCTCCTTCCTCCTGACCTTCTTTCAGTTTTATTCACATCAGATGCAAAGCCCCGCACCAACGGGGCTCCAATAAAGGAAAAGCGGTTAAGAATATAAACTTCTCAACTGCCTTCTATCTTGTCCAATGTCAATGGCAGACCCCAACTCACAAAAAGCCTATACCCTTTATATTGTCAAATCGTTTTGGAACAAAAGTCCCCTTTTACGCATTTTTTTCTTTTATATCGGTCTTGAAGACGCTTCCTCTGCTCAGAGAAGGTCAATTTGGGGAAGGATTAGAAAAGGAAGTTGTAATTTTCCTCATTTTTGAGTTAAAGTTCCTAAACTTCAAAAAAGCAATTTCCCATCATCTAAGAGAGGCGGCCATGGAAAAACATAATCTCAATTCCACAGAAGTCTCACTCCCCAAAGAAATTGAATTGCTGGAACAGGTGCTTAATAACGCCCAGGTGGCGATTGTTATCACTGATAATGATCATAAAGTTGAACGCATCAACCCGGAATTTACCAGGATCTTTGGATATACTGCCGAAGAGGCCATAGGAAAATATACCTATGACCTGATTGTACCGGAAGAATTCCGTGTTGAACTGGAACAGCTAAGCGAGCGATTGGAAAAGTGGGAACGAAGCGGATACGAAGCAATTCGGGGTACAAAGGATGGGCGAAGGATTCATGTTTTAATCAGGGTGTCCCCTATAATCATTGGTGGTAAAAGGGTAGGAGCATTTGGCTTTTTTTCGGATATATCAGTGGAAAAACAGGCCCAGGAGGAATTGCAAAAGGCCCATGAAGAGTTGGAAATGCGTGTGGAAATGCGAACACAGGAGCTAATGAAAGCCAATGAAAAGCTGGAAGCGGAAATCCGCGAGCGCAAACGGATTGAAAAGGCACTTAGCGAAAGTGAAGAAGGATACCGGACCGTAATAGAGAGTTGCAATGATGGGGTGTCAATCATCCAGGGTAAGCGGCATGTGTATGTGAATCAAAGATTCGCGGACATTCACGGTTATGACTCCCCCGAAGAGGTCATCGGAAAATCACTGGATGAATTTGTCCATCCGGATGATCTCCAGTGGGTGCAGGATTTGGCAATAAGGAGGCAAAGGGGGGAACCGGTAGCAGATAAATATGAATTTAAAGCTCTTCGGAAAGACGGAACACCTGTCTATCTTGAGAACTCGGTAGCCAAGACCATATATAAGGGCAAGGCGGCCTCTCTGTCCTTTTTTAGGGATATAACCGATCGCAAGAGGACCGAGAGAGAAAGAAGGCAACTGGAAGCCAAGCTTCAGCAAGCCCGGAGGATGGAGGCCATCGGTACCCTCGCCGGCGGCGTGGCACACGACCTCAACAATATCCTCTCCGCCCTTGTCAGTTATCCTGAATTGCTGCTCATGGACATGCCGCAGGATAGCCCCTTGAGAAAGCCTATTTTGACCATTCAAAAGTCCGGGGAAAAGGCGGCAGCCATTGTGCAGGATCTATTAACCCTGGCAAGAAGAGGATCTCCTGTTACTGAACATGTGAATGTCAATCAGATTATTGCAGAATATCTGAAAAGCCCGGAACATGAGAAATTGAAGGTATACCACCCTCATGTTACCATTGAAACCCGCTTTGAAAAGGAATTATTAGACATCATCGGCTCTCAGATTCATTTGGCCAAAACAGTTATGAATCTGGTCTCCAATGCCGCAGAGGCCATGCCGGAAGGAGGAAATATTATCATATCCACGGAAAATCTCTATATTGATATCCCAATTGAACACAAGGAACTGGATGCAGGGGAATATATTGTTCTTACTGTTTCAGATACAGGCGTGGGCATTGTTTCGGAAGATATGGAAAGAATCTTTGAACCGTTTTATACGAAAAAGGTCATGGGCAGGACCGGAACCGGCTTGGGTATGGCCGTCGTATGGGGTACAGTGAAGGATCATAATGGATATATTGATGTTCAAAGCCATATCGGCAAGGGAACGACTTTCACGCTTTATTTCCCCGCAACCCGTGAGAAATCCGAAGCGGATCAATCTCCATTTTCCATTGAAGATTATAGGGGCCAGGGAGAGTCCATCCTGGTGGTGGATGATGTGGAAGAACAGAGAGACATAGCCTCCAGCGCACTAAGAAGATTGGGTTATTCTGTGATTTCGGTTTCCAGTGGTGAAGAAGCGATTGGATATGTGGAAAAGCATTCAGTTGATTGTATTATTCTCGATATGATCATGGATCCGGGGATTGACGGGCTTGAGACCTATAAACGCATCCTTGCATTTCGTCCCGGGCAAAAGGCGATCATCGCAAGCGGATTTTCGGAAACCGACCGTGTGAAGGAGACCCTCAAATTGGGAGCCGGAGCTTATATTAAAAAGCCTTATTTATTGGAAAAAATTGGGATTGCACTGAAAAGGGAATTGGATAAATCATAGGGTAATCAATCGACACAAAAGACGAGAAGCCGCCACTTCTCCTGCTCCTCAAAAAGGCAAGCCCTCGCCAGACCCGTCTGCCCCACGGGGCTCATACCGCCTGATCTCCCTTCATCACAAAATTATAAAAAATGCTTGCACATTGAGCAATTATCTTGTATTTTACATGTAATTTTAAGATTAAATATTAAAAACACATGTATAAACGAAGACAAAACTTACATTTGAGCTCTCAGGAAACATGTTTTTTATGGGGCCCCCGTCAAACCGGAAAAAGCACCTTGCTGAAAATTTTGTTCCCAAAAGCGATGCGCTATGATCTTTTGCTTTCCACGGAGTATCAGCGGCTTTTACGAGAGCCTAATCTAATTCGGGAACAATGCATGGCAGCAGGGCTTGATGCGGATTCTCAGCGTGATCCGATCATAATAGATGAAATTCAGAAGATACCCGCCCTTCTTGATGAGGTCCATTGGTTAATAGAAAACAGGGGCCTTCGTTTCATATTGTGTGGGTCCAGTGCTCGAAAACTTAAGCGAGGGCATGCCAATTTGTTAGGCGGGCGTGGTGTCAGCTACAAACTGTTCCCCCTGGTTTTTCCGGAAATTCCCACTTTTTCATTAACAAAGGCATTGAATTCCGGGCTGATTCCCCGGCATTATGATAGCGCCGGACCGAATCGTTTGATTCAGTCTTATGTAGGTGAATACCTTAAGGAAGAAATAACGGCCGAGGCAGCGGTACGCAATATTCCATCGTTCAGCCGCTTTCTTGAGGTGGCCGCAATATCGAACGGACAAATTATTAACTATACCAACATTGCCCGTGAATGCGCAATCGCAAGCCCTACGGTCAAGGAGTATTTCCAGATTCTTGAGGATACCCTGATCGGACAGCAATTGCCCGCCTTTCGAAAGAGGAAAAAGCGACGGCTAATAACGAGCCCGAAATTCTACTTCTTTGACCTCTCACCGGTTATTCACTTAACCAGACGTGGTAAAGTGGTCAAGGGCTCTGAGCTCTTTGGCCGTGCTTTTGAGCATTATATGTGGATGGAAATTGTAGCTCATTCTAATTATTCTGAATTGTTTTACCCGATCACTTATTGGCGAACATCTTCAGGGATTGAGGTTGATTTTGTCTTGGGAAATCATGAAATTGCGATTGAAGTAAAATCTACCGAGCTGGCCAATGCCTCTCATTTAAAAGGACTTAGAAGGTTTAAAGAGGAATATCCAGTTCGGAGAAGCATACTCGTATCCTTGGATTCAAAACCACGTAAGACAGAAGACCAAATCGAAATACTTCCCTGGCGGACCTTTCTGGAGCAGCTTTGGGCAGGGGAAGTTACGTAAAGTGAAGG
>Ga0307445_10001177_pt1 | contig 14761 bp, 15 predicted proteins | sample SalMarSW160330MG_FD_202147 | JGI IMG/M metagenome (GOLD analysis project Ga0307445, IMG submission 202147) | Salt marsh sediment microbial communities from the Plum Island Ecosystem LTER, Massachusetts, United States - SW1603-30 | ecosystem: Environmental > Aquatic > Marine > Intertidal zone >...
CATAGAGCCATCCCACCCACTCCATCATGTTCTCACCCGAGGGGATGCTGTACGTCGCGTCGCCGTGCATCATCAAAAAGTACCTGTCGCCCGTTCGCGCACGAATCTTGTCGATCAGGCGCTGGTACTCTTCTACATCGTTCAGCGGGTGGTGCATAAAGATCGCGTCGTGCTCGTAACGCTCTGCGGTCGCAATGAAAATGTCGGCGATATCCGCGCGGTGCAGTTCGCGCTCTGTCTCGGTCATCTGCACCCACTGCCGGTAGTTGCGATGGCTGGGATGGACCTTGCCAAAGGCCTCCATGGTCAGGAAAAAGACCAGCTCGAAATGCGGCACGCGCCCCGAGATCGGGCGCCGTTCGAGAGCATCAATGAACCGCTCGCGAGGAGCCATGCGTTATCCCTTTCTCCCTAGCGCCTACCAGCGTTCGATCACGCCCGGCAGCTCCGACAGGCGCTCGATCACTGCATCGGCCTCGACGCTATCCGGCAAAAAGGCGTCGTTCTGCTTATAGACGGCGCGCATGCCCACCTCTTTGGCGCCGACGATGTCGTGTGCCGGCATGTCGCCCACGAACACGGCCTCGTCCGCTCTAGCATCGAGCGCCGCCAGCGAGAGCCGGTAGATGCCCGGCTGCGGTTTCCAAATCCCCACCTCAGCCGAAAAGACCGTGTGATCGAAATAGGGAAGCAGTCCAAACCGTACTAGCTCCCGGCAATGGTACTCGGCCGGCCACATGGTGTTCGAGACCAGGCCAAGCCGGTAGTGCGCTGCGCGCAGTGCTGCCAGCGTCTCGACTGTATCGTCGTAAGGAACGACGCGCGCGTCGAGCGGCTCGATATAGTGCGCCACCGCAGCCTCGATCTCGGGCTCCGTCGGCGTCACGCCGCACGCCGCGCACGCCTCGCGCATCACGTCACCCAAGCGCAGGTTCTCGCCGCCTTGGGCAGCGCGCTCCCAGCGCTCGGGCAGGTGATCGAGGAAATACGACACCAGCTCCTGTTCCTCGATCCGGTACCCCTGCGCCGACAGGTAGGCATAAGCATTTGCCAGCCCCACACCCTCCCAGTCCAGCCAAGGCCGCTGGTCGGGGTTGAAATCGAGCAACGTCCCACCGAGATCAAAGATCACGGCGTTGATCATACGCGTTCTCCTGCTGTGGACTCGTGGGAAGTGTACCCGGGAAGGAGGGGCAAGTCAAATATGAACCGGGATCGCCAGGCTCTCGAAGCCTACGGCCGTCAGGGGGCAGCCTGGCATCTGGGGGCCAGGCTGGAGCGTGGCGGTCCGAGCGCACACCTACGGGGGCTAGATCAATGCCTTGGCCTGATCGATCCACTCTTGCGGGTCGGTCGTCTGCCCGCTGCCAATGCCCAGTACCTTGCGCACTTGCTGGACGTCGGCCTGTGCCAGGCGGGCGTAGGTCCGAATGCCGGCATCGCGCAGCTTGCGCTGGTAGGTCCCGCCGATGCCCTTGATCACCGTCAGGTCGTCGGGATGGGTGGCAACGTACTCGTCAAAGGTCACCTTGAGGTGAAAATACCGCGATTCCTGCGCCTTGAGCTGCGCGCGCAGATCCTGAATCTGGCGCTCGCGCTCTTCCAGCACGTCGTTGAACGCCCCGGCAAGCTCGTTCACGCCAGGGGAAGGTACAGGCTGTACGGCCTGGGCCGCTTCACCTTGCTGCTGCAGCTCTCGCATACGGCTGTACTGGCTGTCGATGATCCACTCGACCAGCCAACCAACCAAGAACCCAACCATGAGCACGGGCAAAGAAAGCAGCGCCACGCTGCCCAGCGTCGTGCCCACCCCAGCAACCAGCAGTCCCCCCAGGAATCCCACGACCAGGATCGCCAACGAGGCCAGCGCAATGCGTACGATGCTCATGTGGATCCCCCTCCGCCGGATGTGCCTCATCGAGGACGAGCGCCGCACAGGTCGATGATCGTAACCACGTCAAGCGCTTGTTCAACTACGCGAAACGATGCCCTAGCAGGATGTTTAACTCTTTTGATTATAAAACGACATAGATCCTTTGTCAAATAGAGGGTTCGCTACCAGTCTTGCCAGACGCTACGGGAGCGCGCCGGTCCAATACACTTGGAGGCGGGAGCGAACGCATTGCAGCTTCACTCGCCCATCCTCAATATCCGTCCCAGGAGCGGCGTCCGGGTCTCGATCGCCTGGTGCGGGCACATCTCTTGGCAGCAATAGCAGCGGATGCAACGCGCATCGTCATAGACCGGCGGGGTTCGGCGCCCGTTCTCGAAGCGCAGTGCCTTGCCCGGGACCGGACACGCCTCTACGCACATCCCACAGCGCACACAGCGCGAACCATCGATGGCTGGCCTGGGCAAGAGCACGTTCTTGAGCCACCGATAGTGCGCGTACGAGGCATTCGCGTACACAGGCTTGCGCACCAGCTTGAAGCCAGGATCGATCAGGGGTTCGATGTCCTCTCCCACATACGCGATCTCTGCCGCATCGAAGCGGCCGAGCCCGATCTCGTGGCCCGCACGAATCGTGGGCACGTAGGTCGGTTCCATCGCCACTAGCCGGCAGAAAGTCGCGTCGACGGCAACCGGATCGTCGGACAGGACCAGCACCTTCATCGGGCGGGCATCCCCGCTGCGCGGGCCGTTGCCTTCCATCGCGACGATGCCGTCCAACACGTGCAGGCGCGGCCTCAAGCGCAAACCGAGCTCGGCAATGAGGCGGCTAAACGCCAACACGTCTTGAAACTGCACGTGATAGAGCGCCTTTCGCTTTCCCGGCACGCAGCCAAAGAGGTTTTTCATCGCCCCCGTGATCCGGGTGAGTTGGTGCGCCTTCATCTTGGGCAGGTTGACGATGCCGTCACAGGCGTGGACTGCCTCAGCGATCGGAAAGCTGTCGACGAGGGTCTCACCGGGATTCGCCAAGCGCGTGCCAGCAGAGAACTGCCCGAATGTCGCCCCGGCCCGGCGGCCCGCTTCGTACAGGCCCGACCGCTTGGCCGCATGGAGCGCATCCTCCAGGCCGGGCGAGTCGCCAAAGCTGACCGTGGCGCCCGCAGAGCGAAACAGGCGAACGGAGGCCTCCAGCACGGCCGGATGAGTCGTCACCGCACGCTCTGGACCTTCTCCCGCCAGGATGTTTGGCTTGAGCAAGATCCGCTCGCCAGGACGCACGAACCGGTCGAGCCCTCCCAGGAGTTCTACGCCTCGCCTCAAAGCAGCGTACACCTGCTGCGGGTCGTACGTCTCGCAACGCACCAGGGCTACTGTCGAACGCTCCATGGCTATCCTCCCAGGGCCTGCGCACTCGCGCCTGTGACGGCGTTCGCCGCTGGCTTGGCCGTCTTGCCATAGAACGCCGAGACGACGGAACAGATCAGCCGGGTCGGGACGTACTGCCCCAGTGCCACGAGGGCACGGTTGATCCATCCCAGCACGATCACCGGTCTTTCCGCCAGCAGCGCCTCCATCGCGCACCTTGCCACCGGCTGGGGATCCATGCTCACCAGCCTGCCGACCAGGCCGTGCGCGTCGATCTTGTGCCGGCACGCTGCGTTGGTACGAATGCCGTTCGGACAAAGCACGCTGACGTTTACCGGCGTGCCACGCATTTCTGCCCGTAGGGCCAGGCTAAAGTTCAGGACGAACGCCTTCGACGGCCCATACACGGGCATAAAGGGCATCGGGAAAAAGGCGGCCATGCTGGATACGTTCAGGATGTACGCATGCTGGCGGCGCTTGAGCTCGGGCAACATCAAGTGCGTGATCTTGACCAGGGCCAGGTTGTTGAGCAGTATACAGGACTCGTTGTCACGCAGGGTCGAGTCCTCGAAGCGGCTGTTGTACCCCACACCGGCATTGTTGATCAACACGGAGACCGGCAGCCCGCTGCCCGAGATCCATCGTACCAGCGCCTCGGGGCCTTCGGGTTGGGTCAGGTCCATCTCGACGTGCTCCACGCGTACGTGGTATCGCCTTGCCACATCCTGGGCGACCTCAGCCAGCCCCGAGGAAGAAAGGGCGACGAGGATCAGGTTCATACCAAGGTAGGCGCACTCTTCGGCAAAGGCCCTGCCCAGGCCCTCGCTCGCTCCCGTGATCAGCGCATACTGCCCAGCCGGGCCAGGCGCCTGTCCTGCTGTTCTCTCTTTTTGCATGACCATCCCTCCTGCCGATCTGTGACGGCTGTGTCAGACTAGGGATCCGAGCCACTGGCCGTTCCCTCGCATACCGTGCCCACAGTATCGCACAGGCTGGTCGACGCTGCCTATAACGGAACCAACAGGAAGCCACGAGCAAGCCACCAGGACGCAAACGTGCAATGATGCCAACCAAGCAAAAACACCCCCTGGTTTCGCAGGGGGTGTTCGACTCCTGCCGCGCACGATCAGAGGTACGGCGCCGCGCTCAACCCGTCGTCGCGGACCTGACCAGCGCGATGAGCCCGAGCACCACGCTCAAGCTCAGGATGACCAAGCCGATGGAAAACAGAGCCAGGGCCAACGGACGGCCCAGTATCCGGCTCAGGCGGTGCACATGCGTCTCATATCGCCGCAGCCACAGAGCCAAACACGCGCAGCCCCCGATTAGGGCCGCCTCGAGGATCGGCAGGTAGATCCAACTGCGCCAATTCCCAGTGACGGTACAGTAGACAAGGAGCAGGCCGTTGCCAGCCAGGAAGCCTACCACGCCCAGCAGCAAGGGCAGGTCGATGGCCACCATCAGGCTGCTCAAGACCCCGGCGACGAGGAATAGCTCCATCGGCCAGCCAATGCGGAGGACGTCCCACCAGCCCGTCAGACTGGAAAGCGCAAGGACGATAGCGCTGATGATAAGCCATCCGCCCACTGCGTAGGTGAAAGGCTGCCACCGCCGTCGACGGGCCTGTACCTCCTCTGGGGGCGACAGATCACGCGCAACAGCCCGCACTGCCGAGGGCAACTCGCGCACGTCACCCTCGATCGCATCGACCGCCTCGTGCAGCGTCTGCCTCGCACGTTTCACGAGGCCGTGACCCAGAGCATGAGCTTCTGGCCGCGCGCCAGCCTCCTCCTGCGCTGCCCTCCCCTCCAACGCGACCAGGGTGTCTTCTTTGCCATACCGCGGGTCCACGGCCTGTAGATCGAGACCAGAAAAGACCGTCACCGATTCCGAGGGCGCGTCTGCCGTGGTGAACGAACGTGGCAGCGCGATACGAGCCGGCAGTTCCAGCCCGGCCGCGGCAGATGCCTCCTGCAGCGCTCGAGCCATCTCCTCCGCGCTCTGGTAACGATCCGCCGGCGCCTTTTCCAGGGCTCTGACCACGACCTGCTCCAGACGATCGGGGATAGCAGGATCGAACGTGTGCGGAAGAGGAAGGGGCTCGTTGACGTGCTTGATCAGGACGGCTAGCGGCGTGTCGGCTTCGAAAGGCATGCGTTGGACGAACATCTCGTACAATACGACGCCCAGCGAATAGACGTCGCTGCGGGCGTCGCTCTGCCCTTTTACTCCTTGCTCTGGCGCCATATAGCTCAGCGTACCCATCAGTGCACCAGAGGCAGTACGATGGATCCCCCCCACGATCTGCGCGATGCCGAAATCACCGAGCACGGCCTGCCCGTGGCGGGTCAGCAGAATGTTGCCGGGTTTGATGTCCCGATGGATCGTGCCCTGGCCGTGCGCGTATGCCAGCCCCTCCAGGACGTCGAGCGCCACGCGTACCGCTTCCCCGCGGGGCATCCGCTGCCCGCGTATGCGCTGATCGTTGAGGCGCGCCTGGAGGGTATCTCCCTCCAGCAGCTCCATGACCATGTAGTACAGCCCATCCTGCTGGTCAAAATCGTAGACTTGGACGATGTTGGGGTGACGCAGCGCAGCTACGGCCCGTGCCTCGCGCTGGAAGCGGGCCAGGAACGGCTCTTCCAGCAGATCGGGGGACAGCACCTTGATCGCCACGTAGCGGTCGAGCCCGGGGTGATAACCACGGTAGACGCGCGACATCCCCCCACGTCCCAGGGGCTCTAGCACGCGGTAATGTCCGAGCACCGTTCCCTGTAGCGATGAGGACGTCACGTAGAACCCTCTCCTGCCTCTCGGGGCTGGTCCGCGGCTGCCTATCGAGGTGCATCCCTCATCTGAGGGCCAAGAGCTTGTAACCTAGCCCACGCAAGGTAATCAGCAGCTTGGGCTCGGAAGGGTCGGGCTCTATCCTGTGGCGCAGGCGGCCGACCAGGTTCTCGACCTGGTAGTCATAGACCACATCTTTGTACTCGGGCCACACAGCTAGCCCAATCTCTTCCTTGGAGCAGACCTCACCCTGGCGTTGATACAGGTAGGCCAGCAGCGCAAACTCTTTGGCCGAGAGCTCGACGAGCTCGCGATCCACCCGCACCACGCCCGCCGCCAGATCGACATCCAGCGTGGGCAGAGCCGTCTCAGGAAAAGTAACGTTCGGATCGTGAAAGACGAATACGACGTCCCCTACCTTGATCCGATCCGCATCGCGCAGTTGTACAGAGGCCCGCACCCGTTCACCATTGAGGTAGGTCCCGTTGGTACTTCCCAGGTCCTCGAGGATCACGCGCCAGTCCTGGCGCAGCAGGCGCGCGTGCTTGCGCGAAACGCGTCTGCTGGTGATGACGATCTCGTTTCCGGCGGCGCGCCCTACGGTCGTACGCTCGTCACGCAGAATGTGTTCCCGCCCGGGAGGATCGGTGAGGAAAGGAAGTTGCTCGCTTGTCGCCATCTTCCGTCTCCGAGGTCAGTTCAGGCACGCGTTGGCTTATCTTACTACACTGCTCAAGAAGACACAAGTCCATGTCACCCGAGCGCCGCACATCGAAAAAAACTCGACTTGGCACCCATTCCGTGCTATAATACGCCCCTAAAGTTGTAAAGAGAGGAAGCATTGCCTGGACTATTGATCCCGGTCGCTAGCCTGCTGGCTATCGTGCTGGGCATTACGATACACGAGTTCTCTCACGCCCTGTCCGCCGACCTGCTGGGCGATCCAACGGCGCGCCATCAAGGCCGGTTGAGCCTGAATCCCATCGCACACTTTGACCCCGTGGGCGGGCTGATGATCCTGGTTAGCTCGATCACGGGTTTTGGTTTCGGGTGGGGCAAGCCGGTGCCCGTCAACCCGATCAACCTGCGCTTTGGGCCGCGTGTGGGCATGGCCCTCACGTCCTTTGCTGGCCCCTTTGCCAACATCCTGTTGGCAACCGTGCTGGCAGTTCCGTTGCGCCTGCTACCCAGGCTGTCGCCCGTAGCCCAGATTGGCCTCTACACTGCGGTCAGCTCGAACGCAGCACTGGCGGTGTTCAACCTCCTGCCCATCTACCCGCTGGATGGCTTTAGCGTGCTGCGCGGCGTGGTCGCGACGGTTCGTGCCCGCTGGGCATACAGCCTGAGCGACCTGCTCGACCGGATAATGGTCATGGGGCCCATGGTCTTTATCGGGCTGCTGCTGCTCGACCGCGTCGTACCGTCACCTGGCGTGATCTGGACGATACTGGGGCCCGTTCATCGGCTTCTGCTGCGCTTGATCCTGGGCAGCTAGACCTGTATGCGCCACCGGATCCGGCAGTTTTTCCGGGCGATGCTCGGCCGCGTGTCTGTAGGCGAGCGTACTATCGTCGACGATGCCCTGTCGCCTGCACAGGCGGCGCTCTTTTGGCGCATGGCTCGCTGTGACCAACGCCATGGATTGGACGTCTACCGTACGCTGCGTGCCGCGGGTCACCAGGACGTGGGCCTGCTCGCGGCAGCCCTGCTGCACGATGTGGGCAAGAGCGGAGCGCAGCTCACGATCCTGCATCGCGTCGCCATCGTCCTGATCGATGGCTTGGCACCGGGCTGGCTGGCGCGATGGGCAGGCGGAGGCAAAGGGTGGAAAGCGCCTTTTGCCGCCCACCTGCAGCACGCGCAGATCGGCGCCGCGTGGGTACAGGCAGCCGGTAGTTCGACAGAGATAGTGATGCTCATTCGCCAGCATCACGTATCTGCACCACAAGACAAACAGCTAATTGCCTTGCAACAGGCTGATAAAGGTAACTAAGGAGGAGTTATATGGCTTCACGACCCACAATCACCATTGTTGGTACCGGGCTGATCGGTGCCTCACTCGGTATGGCAATCACGCAATCCCGCGGCAAAGAGATCGAGGTGATCGGGCACGACCGAGACCATGCCCAGGCCGGGCTCGCCCGGCGCATGGGCGCTGTCAGCAGCGTGGACCGCAACTTGATCTCGGCTTGCTCCAAGGCCGATATGTTGATCTTGGCCATCCCGGCATCGGGGGTCCGCGAGACGTTCGAGCTGGTGGCAAACGACTTGAAGTCGGGATGCGTCGTTCACGATACAGCAAGTGTCAAGGTATCTGTGCTCGACTGGGCAAACGAGCTGCTCCCGCCAGAGGTCAGCTATGTCGGGGGCGACCCGATCCTGTTCGGCGACGAAGCAGGCATCGATTCGGCACGCTTCGACCTTTTTTCCGGCATCCAGTATTGCATCACACCCGCTGCCCGCGCTTCGTCGGAAGCGGTCAAGCTCGTGACCGACCTGGTGGCAATGACCGGCGCCATCCCTCATTTCATTGACCCTCACGAGCACGACGGGCTGATCGGCGGTACAGAACATCTAGCGGATCTCGTGGCGGTCGCTTTTTTGCGCACGCTCAGCACTTCGAACGGCTGGCGTGACATGCGCCGCATGGCGGGGGCCACTTTTGACCGCGTCACCTGCTTTTCCAGCGCCGACCCGGCCGAGTACCGTGACCGGGCCCTGCTGAACAAGGATAACGTCATTCGCTGGATGGACGGCCTGCAGATGCAGCTCAGCCAGCTCCGGGCGCTCATCGAGCGCGACGACGGCGTGGCGGTCCAGACCTACTTTGAAGAAGAGATGCAGGAACGCCTGGAGTGGCTCCAGGACCGCGCTAGCCAGAACTGGGGCGACATGCCGGAAAAGACCGACATCCCCACCGCCGGCGAGATGATGTCAGGAATGCTCTTTGGTGGGCTTGGGCGGCGCCGCCGCGAGGAATAGGCGCCCTCCCGGCCCGTGCCAGACCGTAGCAGCCAGGCCCCGGAGGCGAGCGATACACAGCGCGCTTACGTCTACATCGTCGAGTGCAGTGACGGCACGCTCTATACCGGATGGACGAGGAACGTGCGCGCACGCGTGCGCGCACACAATGCGGGACGCGGCGCGCGCTATACTCGTGGGCGGCGTCCCGTTCGCTTGCGTTACTGGGAGCGCCACCCCAGCCGTGCTGCGGCGATGCGCCGTGAGCGGGCGATCAAGCGGTGGTCCCGCGCCAAAAAGCTCGCCCTGATCGAGGAATGTCTCGACCCCGATGCCGGACAGAATGGATCGGGTGGAGCTGCACCGGAGGAGAGAACATGAGCAGCCTGTCCATATCCTTCCCCGCCTACAACGAAGCTGCCAACATTGGCGCCGCCATCGAGGATGCGGTGCGCGTCGCCTCGGGGCTGACGGACGACTGGGAGGTGATCGTCGTCGACGATGGCAGTGCAGATCAGACTGCCGACGTGGTGCACGAGTATGCAGCGCGCTACCCGCAGGTGCGCCTGATCGAGCACGCAGTGAACCAGGGATATGGCGCTGCCGTCTACGATGGCCTCGTCGCCGGTAGCAAGGATTGGGCGTTTTTTACCGACAGCGACCTGCAGTTCGTCCTGGACGACCTGGCGCAGTTGTGGGCCGTGCGCGAACAGGGCGATCTGATCATCGGCTACCGCGCCCCCCGGCGCGATCCGTTTATTCGGAAGCTGAACGGGTTCGGCTGGACGTGGCTGACCAACGTGCTCTTTGGCTATGTCTCGCGCGACGTCGATTGCGCGTTCAAGCTCATCCGGCGCGAGGTCGTGAATACCATCGCGCCCCGCGTCGGCTCGCGGGGCGCTACCCTGAGCGCCGAGTTCCTGGCCCGCGCCAAGAGGCAGGGCTACCGCTTTATTGAAGTACCGGTCACACACCGCCCCCGCGTCGCAGGCAGCCAGACCGGGGCCAAGCTGCACGTGATCCTGCGCGCGTTCCGAGAGATGCTCCTTTTCCGCTTGCAGATGTGGCGTGAATAGACAAGGCTATGACATTACGACAGCCCGGCTCTACCTCCCCGTACAACGTCCTGATGCTGGCGCCGACGATGTTCTTTGCCGACTATGGCGCGCACGTGCGTATCCTGGAGGAGGCGACCAGTCTGCGTGACCTGGGGCATCGGGTCACCATCCTCGCCTACCCGAACGGGCGCGACATTGCCGGGCTGCACGTCGAGCGCTGCTGGGGCGTGCCGTTCAATTACCGGATCATCGTCGGCTCTTCGCGCCACAAGTTCTACCTCGACGCCATGCTCGGCCTGAAGGGCCTCCAGGCAATGCCCGCGATCCGGCCCGACCTGATCCACGCCCATCTACACGAAGGGGCCCTGATCGGGGCAGTGCTCAGCCGCCTGTGGCGCGTGCCGCTGGTCTTTGACTTTCAAGGCAGCCTGACCTGCGAGATGATCGACCATCACTTCCTCAGCCCCGACGGTGCAGCCCACAAGTTCTTTCGCTGGCTCGAAGAGCGCATCGATCAATTTCCCGATGCCGTAATTACCAGCTCCCACAATGCCGCTCAACTGCTGGAGGGCGCATTCGGCCGCACGAAAGGGGAGGTCCATACTATCGCCGACTGCGTCAATCCCGATACCTTCCGGCCCGATGCGGTGACTGCAAGAGAGCGAGCAGCCCTCCGCGCCCAGTTTGGGATCCCGGCTGACGCACAGGTCGTGGTCTACCTGGGGATCCTCCAGGACTATCAGGGCATCCCACACCTGATCCGCGCTGCCAAACCAGTCCTCGAGCACTTCCCCGACACCTACTTCCTGATCATGGGGTTCCCTAACCAGGCCCGCTATGCTGCGCTGGCCGAGGAGGTCGGTGTGGCACACCGCGTCCTCCTCCCCGGCAGGGTGCCGCACGAGGAGACGCCCCGGCATCTCGCCCTGGGCGACATTGCCGCTGCGCCCAAGCTCTCGGCCACCGAGGGCGCCGCCAAGCTGCTCTACTACATGTCCACCGCCCTGCCGATCGTCGCCTTTGATACGCCGGTCAGCCGCGAGTACCTCGGCGATCTGGGACTGTGCGCTGAACCTGGCAGCGTAGAGGGCCTGGCAGACGACATCCTCGCCCTGTTGGCCGATCCCCATGCCGCTCGTGATCGAGGACGGGCGCTCCGCGGGCGCGTGCTCGATCGCTATACCTGGGCACAGGGCGGGCAGCGCATCACCGAGATCTACCAAAAGGTTTGCCCGCACCCACGAGGCGTGCTATAATCGCGCTTCACGTGGTTAGTGACCGGCATAAAGCTGCTGCGTTGTCATTGCGAGGAGGGTCGGCGCTCTTGCGGCCTCGACGAAGCAATCTACACCTCGCTCCGCTCGCAATGCCAAGGGACTCTGGCAGCCCTGACCCGGTACCGGCGAGAGGGGATGGGCAAAGCGCGTGATCGCACACCTCAGAGAGCTGCTCCGCTTCCGCGACCTGATCCGCAACCTGGTCGCGCGTGACCTCAAGGTCCGCTACAAGAACTCGGCGTTGGGCATCCTGTGGTCCTGGCTCAACCCGCTGTTCATGATGGTCGTCTACACGATCGTGTTCAAGGTCATGCAGCCTGCAGGGCGGGATGGGATCCCGGCGTCCCAGTTTCCGGCGTTCATCCTGGTCGCGCTCCTACCGTGGAACTTTTTTTCCAGCGCCGTCACCCAGTCGGTGAGCGCGATCGTCGAGAATGCCAACCTGGTCAAGAAGGTCTACTTTCCGCGCGAGATCCTGCCCCTCTCGATCGTGCTATCCAACCTCGTCAATTTCTGGATCTCGCTCGTGATCCTTTTTCCGATGCTGCTCATCTTTCGCGTGCACCTGACCCCCTGGGCGATGTTCTTGCCAGTGGTCATATTGCTCCAGCTCTGTTTCATCACCGGTGTCGCGTTCCTGGTCAGCACGCTGAACGTGTTTTACCGCGATACAAAGGTGATCATGGAAGTGGCCATGATGGCCTGGTTTTTCATCACTCCCATCTTTTACCCGATCGATATCCTGCCGCGCAGCCGCGAGGTGCTGGGCCTGACGGTGAATATACACCGCTGGACGCGCATCCTCAACCCAATGGCCTCGCTGGTTGCCGCCTACCGCGACGTGCTCTTTTACGGGCGGCGCGTCGGCACCGACTTTTTGGCGCGCACTGCCGTCACCGCCATCGGGGTCCTGATCGTCGGCTACCTCGTCTTTCTCCGCTACAGCCGGGTCTTTGGTGAGGAGGTCTAGCGGCTCGTGAGCGAGCCTTGCGCTCCGCCGCCTCGGGCCGGTGACCGGGCCCAGATCGACGCTGAGCGCGCGATCCAGTTGGGCCATCCCAGCTATGTCTGGCGCGCAGGCCAGGAACGACGCCTGGCGATCGTACGCGAGCACGTCGCCCTGGAGGGACGGCGCATCCTCGACATCGGCTGCGGCCTCGGCATGTACACCGAGGCCTTTCGCCGCTACTCGCCCGACGTCTATGGCGTCGAGGTCGAGCTCGCGCGCGCATGTCAGGCCATCGCGCACGCCGCAGGGGTCGCACAGGCTGTAGGTGAGGCCCTGCCTTTCCCATCCGAGACCTTTGACGTGGTCTATAACCACGAGGTCCTCGAACACGTCGTCGACGACAGGGAGGTCGTACGCGAAGCGGTGCGCGTCGCCCGGCCTGGCGGCTACATCGTCACTTTTGCGCCCAACCGCCTGTGGCCTTTCGAGACCCACGGCGTCTATTGGCGCGGCAGCTATCACTTTGGCAACGTGCCCCTGGTCAACTACCTCCCACATCTCCTGCGCGACCGGCTGGCGCCGCACGTGCGCACCTATACCAGGCGAGACCTGCTGCACCTGTACCGCGATCTGCCCGTCCGCATCCACGTCCATCGCACCGTCTACCCCGGCTTTGATAATATCGTCCATCGCTTTGGCCGGGCTGGCACCCTGGTCCGCGCGATCAGTTACGCCCTCGAAACGTGGCCGCTCGCCAACCAGTTTGGCCTTTCCCATTTCGTCGTCGCCGTCAAAATCTAGCATCGCTCGACGCCGAGACCGTCGTCGGGCAGATCGACAGGAACTGGAACGATACGAGGAGGACGACTGACATGAAACACTTTGACCTGATCGTCATCGGCACAGGCGCCGGCATGAACGTTGCTGCCAATGCTGCATCGAGCGGCATGAACGTCGCCGTCATCGATCGCGGGCCGATCGGGGGCACCTGTCTCAACCGGGGCTGCATCCCATCCAAGATCATGATCTATCCTGCGGATGTGGTGCGGAGTATCGAGGAAGCGCAGGCACTGGGCGTGCACGCACGCATCGAGCGCGTGGACTATCAAACCATCATGAAGCGAACGTGGGATCTGGTCCGCGGCGACCGGCACGAAATGGAAGAGGGCGTCGCGCAAACGGACGCGATCACGTTCTATAACCTGGAGGCCCCCTTTGTCGACGACTATACGCTGGAGGTGGGGGGAGATAAAATCGCGGCAGACACGATCGTCATCGCCTCCGGGGCACGTCCCCACGTGCCACCGATCCAGGGACTGGAGAAGGTCGGCTACCTGACCAGCGCCACCGTATTCGACCTCGAAGCACCGCCAGAGAGCCTGCTCATCGTCGGCGGCGGCTATATCGCTGCCGAATTCGCGCACTTTTTCTCCGCTGTTGGCACGGCAGTCACCATCGTGGGCCGCAACCCACGCCTGGTTCCGGAGGAGGAACCCGAGATATCGGCCATGCTGGCACAGCGCATGGCACGCTACGCCGAGGTCCACACCGGCCATGAGGCCGTGCGTGCAGAGATCAGGGACGGGCTCAAGACCATCATCGCCCGCGGCAGCGATGGGCAGGAACAAGCCTTCGCCGGGCACGAGCTCCTGATTGCGGCGGGGCGTCGTTCGAACGCCGACCTGCTCAAACCGGAACGCACGGGCGTCGAGACCGACGAGCACGGCTGGATACAGGTCGACCCCTACCTGCAGACGAGCAAGGAAGGGATCTGGGCACTTGGGGATGCGCTGGGTAGGCAAATGTTCCGCCACACGGCCAACTATCACGCCTCCCTGGTGTGGAGCAATGCCTTTGGCGGGCACAAGCACCCTGCCGACGAGCACGCCGTTCCCCACGCCGTCTTTACCCACCCGCAGATCGGGTCGGTCGGCCTGACCGAGGCACAGGCACAGGCCGAGCATGACATCATGGTTGGCATCAACCCCTACATCAGTACGGCCAAGGGGTACGCCATGGGCGAAGAGGACGGTTTCGCCAAGGTCGTGGTCGAGCAGGGTACTGGCCGGATCCTGGGAGGGCACGTCATTGGCCCGCACGCAGCGATCCTCGTCCAACCCCTCGTCTACTTGATGAATGCCGGCGACGAGGATTATCTGCCGTTGGCCCGTGCACAGACCATCCATCCCGCCCTCAGCGAGGTCTTGATCGGCGCCTTTGGCAACCTCCGCCCCGTCGGTGAAGGGGCGCATCACCACCATCATCACCAGCACTGACCCTGCGCGCCACAGCGGCGACGGGGCCTGGCGACCTGCGGCTATACGACCACGGGTTGCCAGGCCCCGTCTTTTCTTGTCTCCAAGCTACGCTCCGCGTCATAGCCACCCAGTAACAGTTCTGTAATGATTTAGTAACCTATGTCAAGCAAGACTTGTGGTATCATAAGATCGAACGCGGACAGCAAACGATCC
>Ga0307445_10001179_pt1 | contig 14753 bp, 15 predicted proteins | sample SalMarSW160330MG_FD_202147 | JGI IMG/M metagenome (GOLD analysis project Ga0307445, IMG submission 202147) | Salt marsh sediment microbial communities from the Plum Island Ecosystem LTER, Massachusetts, United States - SW1603-30 | ecosystem: Environmental > Aquatic > Marine > Intertidal zone >...
AGGGAAGAATTTATGATAGGATTGCACTTTATATTTTCAACCTAAACTTAGGTATAGATGAACACAAAAACGCCTGCACACAGGAGGACCCAATGAGGAAATTCATCACCTCTGTCTTCATCATCGTCTTCGTCCTGTTCAATACAGGTCTGCTTCTGTCCCAGCAAAATGAAGAGGATGGAAAGTTTCAAAAACTGACGGAAGAATTTTTAGACGCCATTTGGAAGTTCCAGCCGACAGCTGGCACAATGGCCGGCTTCCACAAGTATGACAACAAACTGGAAGATTTCACAGAAAAAAATCTCGAAAAACGAATGGAAGAATTGGATAAGTTCAACCAGGATCTCGTGACCAAAGTGGACAGGACCAAAATGAGTCCTGAGGTCCAGATCGATCACGAAATTTTGATGGATGCCCTTGACCTTGAAAAGCTGAAGCACGAACAGCTTATTCCTTGGGAATACGACCCCATTTTTTATAACTCCATATTCATCAATTGCGTAAGACCTTTATTGGAAAAAGAGTATGCCCCTCTAGATGCCCGAGCCAAAAACGCGACAGAACGGCTCAAAAACCTTCCTAAGCTTATCAAACAAGCTAAGGATAGCTTGAAAACCCCCACACAAATCTCCGCCGAAACGGCTATCAAGCAATTCCCTGCCATTTTCGAGATTTACAGAACCGAACTTCCCACCCTGATCTCACAAGTCCCCGAGGAGCAGAGAACCAAACTTCTCGCAGAGCTGGGAAAAGTCATCCCGGCTCTGGAAGACTACCAAAACTATCTGAGCAACGAGCTTCTGCCCAAATCAACAGGAAATTTCAGACTGGGAGAAGCCCATGCCAGGCTCTTGCGATTAACACTCCAGAATAATATTCCTGTCCAGGAGCTGGCAGAGAGAGCGACAGCCGACATTAACAACATCACAAAAGTCGAGATGTCCATGGTCTGCCTCCCATTGTACAGATTGATGTATCCAGAAGTCGATATGCAGCAACTCGCAGCTCAAAGGGGAGAGGACGAAATGAGACGGATAATCATTCAAGGCGTTCTGGAAAAGGCAAGGCAAAACCATGTGTCCAAGGATGAATTCATGGACAAGCTCACATCATCGGTCGAGGAAATCAAAAACTTTCTCGTGGAGAAACAGCTCGTCGATTTACCCGAAAATAATCTCACCATCGAACCTATGCCAGAAGCTTATCAAGGGATCACGTGGACCAGGCTCGTCTCTCCTGGAGCTTATGAAACATCGAGCGCCTACACATGTCAGATCGCTCCAATTCCCGATGATTGGGATGTGGATCAAACCACATCGTTCCTCGAAGAATATAACAATTTTTTGCTCCCGTTTTATGCGGTCCGGAAAATCTATCCCGGAACATTTGTTCCATCATTTTATGCCAGAAAAAATTCCTCCTTATTGAGAAACCTCTATCCCAGTTTGCCGCTGTTAAAAGGTTGGTCCATTCCCTTCGAAGAGATGTTGATATTCCATGGTTTTGGAAACTATGACCTCAATCTCCGACTCCACCAGCTCAAGATGAAGCTCAGGGTCATCACGGATTTTATCGCAGAAATCCAGGTCCACGAGAGCAACTGGACCAAAGAGAATGCCATAAACTACATGGTCAGGGTTGGATTCCAGACTGAAGCTGAAGCGGAGAGAAAATGGAAACGGATTCTGCTCCTTCCTGGCGATGCAACCTATGCCTATGTGGGCATGCAAGAAATTTTGGACATGCAAAACGAGTATAAGCAACTCAAAGGGGATGCATTCAACGAGAAAGAATTCATGTCCAAACTTCTCAGTTATGGAGCCCTGCCACTCAGGCATCTGAAAAAGAAAATATTAGAGCAGTAACCGGCTAAAGGATCTAAATAAACATTCGGATTTTTTGCCCTGTGTACTAAGCCTTACCCACTTGACAGAACAGCTATGAAATTTGTCGACTCCCATGCCCATATCAATTCGGAAGAATTCCAGGATGATCGTGACCAAGTCATCGCTAGGGCTTTCCAAGATGATATAGAAGCCATTTTATGTCCGGTTGAACTCACAGAGCCAAAAAATCTCCGGATCGCTCTAGACCTTATCGAAAAGCACAAGAATATTTTTGCAGCGGCCGGTGTGCATCCCCACAATGCCAGGGAATTTCATGCAGGAGTGGCATCGACAGTCCAACGGTTAGCATCTGAGAAAAAAATAGTGGCTATCGGAGAGATCGGGCTCGATTTTCACTACAATTTATCTTCGCCTGAAGAACAAAGGAAGGCGTTCAGGAACCAATTAAACCTAGCTCAAGATCTGGGCCTTCCTGTCGTGATCCACAGCCGGAATGCTGCCGCTGAGATCGCCGTGGCAATCGAGGAAGAAGGTTTTTCCAACGGCGGTGTGCTCCACTGCTTCGCCGAAAACTGGGAATTCGCCGAACACATGCTTGAACAGAATTTTTTGATATCTTTTTCAGGAATTCTTACATACCCGAATGCTCAGTCGTTGAGAGATGTGGCAAAAAAACTCCCCCTGGCAAAAACTTTGATCGAAACCGATTCTCCTTATCTTGCACCGGTCCCTTATAGAGGAAGGATCAAAAGGAATGAACCGATATACGTAAAGGAAGTCGCAAAAACTCTTTCCGGCATTCATCAAGTCGATCTGAGTGAAGTCGCCCAGTTAACATCACAAAATTTTGCGTCTCTTTTTCCGATTGAAATATGAAGAACGAGATGTTAATATAAGGCGACGATTAACGAGTTAATATGAAGGAATTACTCAAAGAGCTGGATACTTCCCAGATCAAAAAAATTCCAGGAATACGCGATCTATACGGCGATATCCAGAAAGACCTGGATGCAGTAGAAGAAGAACTCAAGAAATTCATAAAATCTCCGAATAAAATTATTGCAGAAATCAGTTCCTATCTCTTCAAAAATTCGGGAAAAAGGTTAAGGCCTGCGCTTCTCATCCTTTGTTCAAAACTCTGCGGATACACAGGGGATGAGCACATCACCATGTCCAGTCTCGTTGAAACTATTCATACAGCCAGCCTCCTCCACGACGATATAATCGATAATTCAAACACAAGAAGAGGGCAAGAATCCGTTCATACCAAATGGGGGCCGAATATCACCGTTCTTTTGGGCGACTATCTGTATATCAAAACAATCGGCAATTCTCTTCAAAGTAAACACAAAAGGATCGTGCAAATTCTCACCGATGTTTCATCCGAAATGATCGAGGGAGAGCTGAACGAATATGCCGTCAGCTGGAATCTGGATATCGACGAATACGCCTATCTCGATATAATCAATAAAAAAACAGCTTCCTTGTTCTCGGCTTCCTGCAAAATCGGGGCAATTCTGGGAAACGTTCAAGAGGAAGTAGAAAATATCCTGGCAGATTTTGGAACGAATCTCGGGTTGACATTCCAAATTATCGATGACCTGTTGGACTATACCGGAGATGAAAAGAAACTGGGAAAACCGATTCTCTCCGATTTACGGGAAGGTCGCATAACCCTTCCCTTGATCTACACCCTTCACAATGATGGCAAGGAAAACCGCGACCGCATCTTGGAAATGCTGAATAAGAAAGTGCTGGATAAATCCTCTCTCGAGAAGATCCTTCGCACTGTAAAATCCAACGGGGCTCTAGAATACACCCGAAAAAAAGCTGAAGAATTTTCGAACCATTCCAAACAACTCCTCCAACAACTGCCTTCATCCGTCCACCGGGACGCTCTTTCCTTATTCCCTGATTTCACCTTGTACAGAAAAAAATAATCAGAATAGGGAATATGACAGAAATCGAAGTCAAAATAAGAATTGACGATTTGGCAAAGTTGGCTAGAAAACTTCTTGTCTTAGGGGCTAAATTAGCAAAAGACCGCTTTTGGGAGGAAAATACCCTCTACGATTTTCCATCAAAACTTCTGTACAACCGAAAAAGCGCGCTGCGGCTCAGGACAGAAAACAAAAAAGCCTATTTAACTTATAAAGGGCCTCCTCAAAAATCGAGGAAGTTTAAAATTCGCGAAGAATACGAAACAGAAGTAAAAAATGCAAAGCATATGAAAAAAATCCTGAAAGAGCTGGGATTCGTCCCCACATTCAGTTATGACAAATTCAGAACGATTTATCGAACAAAGAAATTGAAAATAAGCGTGGATGAGACATCTATCGGAAACTTTGTTGAATTGGAAGGGGAACAATCCCATATAGTCAGGTTTGCAAGCTCTTTGGGATACGCAAAAAAGGAATTTATCAAGAAAGATTATATCCAGCTACTAAAAATGGGGGATAAGAGCTAGGATTTTTTGCTCTTTTCTGACTTCTTTTTTTTCTTTTCTTTCTTTTCTTTCTTCTTTTCTTTCTTTTCCGGCTCTTGTTCGGCTTCTGGTGTTATTTCTTCTCCGATAAATATTTCCTGATAGGAATCGGATACCTCTTCCAATCCTTCTTTGGCTGATTTGACGATCTCGAAATCCACAAGCCCCTGTTTCACTTCTTCCTGTGCAATGCGGATTAAGTTTTTTGATCTCGATTTGAGGCGAGGCTTCGCTCCCGCCAGCAATTGTTTTGCGCGTAGCGCTGCTAAAATTACATACCTGAATTTGCTATCGATATCGCCGTAATCTTTCAACTGGTAAGCTCTCCTCTGCTCTAAATAAAAGGCCTGTAAGAAAATATACTCGTATAAACATGTAAAATAACAGAATTCGCGCTGTAATTCAATAAATATATTTTTTTGTATCTTTTGTTTAAATTCAACTTTTTAATGTGCTAAAATGAAAATTCATCAAAATCGCGAGGCTAAGAAAATTTAAAACTTCATAATAAAATGCACCAAACAAACACAGATATAAATATTCCTCTCCTATCCATTCACAAGGGAAGTGAAAAAACCATTTGGGCCGTGGGCGGAGGAAAAGGTGGCACCGGAAAAAGCTTTGTATCAGCCAGTCTGGCTATTCAGCTGGCCAACCTGGAAAATGATGTAACCTTGATCGATGCGGATCTAGGGGGGCCCAATCTCCACACTTTTCTCGGCATGAAAGAAAGCAACCTCGACCTTGGTGATTTTATAACGAATAAGGTCCCGAACCTGAAAGATACCGTTATTTTAACTCCATTCGCTGGACTCAAGCTTATAAAAGGCACTGAAAATATTTTGTTCATGGCCAATTTGAATTATTACAAAAAACTGAAACTGATCCGGCATATCAAAGCATTCGATGCCAAAAGGGTCATCGTGGATATCGGTACAGGAGCTTCCTATAACTGTATCGATTTTTTTCTTCTTTCCAATCCAGGAATACTTGTCGTGAATCCCGAACCCACTTCCATAGAAAACGCATATTATTTTCTTAAATCCTGTATCATCAGAATCCTAAAAGTCTACACAGAATTTTATGGCATCGAGGATCTGGTAGACAAAATCGCGGTCCACGTCAAAGATAATTCCAAGTCTATCTACACCTTTCTGAATGAGATCATTTCGCATGATAAGCATTATGCTCATGTTTTGTTCAGGGCCTTCAAAAAATTTAATCCCTGCCTGATCATCAATAATGCGCGGAGTGAAAGAGATTTTTTGCTGGGACAATCCATCGTGGACGTGGTGAAAAAATATCTCGCCGTGGATATGAAGTTCCTGGGAGCAATCCCCCATGATGAGAGAATACATCTGAGCTTAAAAAATATGACGCCCTATATGAGCTTATATCCAGATTCAGAGGTTGCGCTATCCATTCGATCGATCGTGGAGAAATTGGCTTACAAATAAAGTCATTTGCCATCCAACCTCGTATCTGGATCAAAAGGCAAAATTGCCTTGCAGAATACGTAAATATATGACAGACACAGAAAGTTGATGAACGCGATGAAGATAAAGAATGTCTCAGAGTTGAATTTTTATGAACTTCTGAATGTCAACAAAAACGCTTCTCTTCAGGAAATCGAAAGAGCCTACGAGCTTTGTAAAACAACCTATCAGACAGATTCTATCGCCTATCACAGTCTCCTCTCTGAGGAAGATCGAAAAGATATTCTGGTTCGAATAGACCAAGCATTCGAGACGCTCAAAAACACAAAAAAAAGAAAAGCCTATGACTTCGAAACATTCGAGCACAAAAAAGATTACATGGAAAAGGCTTTTTTCCGGAAGACAACGGAGAAAATATTGATCGAAGACACTACAGAAAATCCGAGCATCTGGAAAAGAATAAAATATCTGTTTTTCTCGCCTAGAAAAAGATAAAACTCAGTTTATAAGCTCATACACATATTGACCATTCTTTAAGCTTGCCTGGCTGTAGCGCCCGATCATTCCTGGGGGCATCTTTCCAGGACCTGTTACCTCGCATAGTGTATATCTCAAACCGTTGATGACCAATCCCTCACCAGTAAAGGAAGGTATCCCAAGGCCCACAAAAAAATGATCTGGCACGGTTATAAGCAGAATAGGATATTTCTTGAAATTGGTCCAAAAGGATGCGAAGGTCACTCCTTTTGAGTCGCAATCACCAAAATTGTCTGCCAAAACCCTGGGAGGAACCCAAAAAGAAAGGATGACCTTCCCTCTCTCTTGAAGAGGAGGAATATAGAATCTAAGATCTTGGATATAGGAAAGCAATAGATCTAAAAACTGGTGAAGGGAAAGATCTCGGTTGTTTTCCCGCATGATTTCAAAGATAGGTCTGACTCTTGCCTGGTTATTCATCACACATACACGATGATCTACTCCGATCTTCCCATCAAAAAGACGGATACCACGACTCTTAAAAAACAGGGCTTTTGCTTCTTCTAGTTCCTTATCCATGCGTTTTTGATATTTTTCTTGCTCTTGGGCCAACTTCCCCTTTATCTTGTCGAATTCCCGCTTGACCTTTTTATGAAGGGAGGGAGGCACAGATAGTTTCAGGCCAAAACTTTTCGCCGTGGTATTTTCTATGAAAATATATTCTGGATATTTACTTTTCTGGATCAACTTTTGTACAAATTCTCTGAGGTATTCAATCATCTGCTCGCTGAACCTCTCCAAGCTATCATCCACGTGTTTACGCAGATCTGCCGGGAAGTAGCCGAACTCTTCCTCCGCTTCATTCAGCATTTTCTTAGATAGGGGAAAAGATATGTTGCGGGAGCTCCCGTCAAAATCCGTCCATCCATACGAAAGGTAATAGTTTTCCTGGTCCTCTTGGCGATCGAATTCAGGCAAGTTCTGAAAAGCATTTTCTGCAGCTCTATGATGAGCGCGCATGAATAATGGTGATTCGCGATGGCTTGGCAGAAGCCAGAAAAGCAGGATAAGCCCGACAAAAAAAGACAATGTGATCAAAAAGATAAAAATATGAGCGTATTTTTGAATAATCAAGGCCATTATTTGAGGGGGATGGAACCGATCTCCGGGAATGGGATAAGAGCGCGAACAAGACCCGATACGCCAGCACTCATCAACAAACAAATCCCGACAATGAATAGAGCCATCAATACGGCCACCGCCAAATTATTTTCCTGTATTTCCTGATAGGTATCTATGTTCGGTGTCAATCTGTTAAATAACCAAAAACTGAACAAAATACAGAGGATAGCCAATATTCCGGCAAGAATAACATAGCCAAAACCGTACAGTAGCAGTTCTAAAAAGCTTCTTGCATCTTTCTCCTGCCCCAACACAAAAAGCTGAATAACGGCCATCACTGGATACAAGGCCTGTTTGACCACCAGGGCTTCCCCGATGAAAATGCTCCCCAAGACTATGCCGACAGATACATTTTTTTTCTTGAGCTGCATTTCTTCATCGATGCGACGAGTCAGGACAAGAATGATCTTGTAGCTGCCAAAAATCAGGATAAAGCTGATCAGGACAGTGACAAAAAACTCAAGAAGACCGAAAATTATCTGTTGACTGCTCATTGTTTTTCAATTCTCGATGACAATATCATCATCCGTATTAAAGGTTTTATCCTTCCCGGCCGAAATAAGCCGATAGCTCGAGTCCGAGATCCTTTCGTATTTAATTTTATTTCCCCAGGAATCCGAGTCAACATAGATAGAGGGACCGAAGGTTTGAATTTCCCTCAGCTCCGTGGGGACTCTCCCCTGTTGTGCGATAAATAAATCGATGGCTTTTTCCAGTGAAGTCATATTCGTGCGGGTGGTTTTCTCTTTTACCTCGGCAAAAGCGTCCACTTGTTCCTTCAATCGAGATTTCCCTCCCTGTTTTGCCACATAAAGGAAAAAGACCAATATCACTACCAAAAGAAAAATGACCAAGAATCCCTTCATTTTCATTATTTTTCCCCTCTAAAATCCAATTTTCTTCCTCTCTCGCCATTAGCCATACAGAGAACAGATGATCCTTGATTCGGCATTTTTTTTTAATAATCCAAGATCATTATATAATCGTGGGATGACAATGAGCAAGGACAGGCAATAAATTTTTTCTGTGTAGCTATTTGATCGAAACTTTTTTTATTTTTCGGTCGACTTCGGCAAATTCAAAAAGTTGGGCGACATAATCTTCTGCCCCAAGTTGATCAGCGACTTTTTTCAGTTCTTCAGGATTCAAATGGGAAGCCATCAAAATGACCGGAATGGATTTCGTACCCTTAGATTTCTTTAAAATATCAAAAATCGTGATCCCCCAATCTTCTATCAGGTCGATATCCAGCAATATGACATCGGGAGCGATTTTCTGTACATGGTTCACATCGAACATCCGGGGAGGCCTTGAAATCACCGAGTAGCCGAATTCCTTCAAATAAGAGGCCATCAAGGTCACAAGAGCAGGATCGTCATTGATGACCAACACCTTCTTCTCTTTTTGATCTTCATCTGATGTGTATTGGTGGATATGCTTCAGTAGTTCAGAAAAATCATAAGGTTTTTTTATAAAAACACATATCCCGTCCTGATAGCAGGCATCCACGAACTCGGACGAACCCATCGCTGTGAGGGCAAAAATGGGGATGGTCTTTGTCTTCGGATCTTTTTTCAAACGGATGGTCGCTTCAAGCCCATGCATTCCCGGCAAAATCATGTCCATCAGGATCAAGTCCGGTAGATGCTGACGGGCAAGTTCGATTCCCTCCTCCCCTTTATTTGCCACGATGACATTGTATTTTTTCGCTTTTAATCGAAACTGGAGAATGGCAATGGCGACAGGATCGTCCTCGACGAGCAATATTTTAATAGTTTTTTGGCCTGACATATCTTGAACCTGTGCTTCTCCCTTTTTCATTCCACACCAAAATATGCTCCCATTCCCAAGACTCGTCAATCGCCCTTAGAGATGAATCAGGGGGTGATTTTGATATATAATAATCACAAAATAGAAGGAGGGCGATATGCCGCTTGTAGAAATACACATGCTGAAGGGACGAACCGAAAAGCAAAAAAGGGCACTATTGAACGGTGTTACAGAAGCCATCCGAGATTCGCTAGGCGTTCCCCTGACATCCATCCGGATCTGGATTAGAGAATTTTCACCAAAAGATTTTATGGTCGCTGGCGAACTGTATGCTGATCGGAAAAAATAATGTATGGCTTTTTCGTTTTGACCCCATTCGTGACCTCTATCCTCCGACCCTAATTTCCATCAATCAGCGATATATCCTGTACGGTGCGTTACCTTGTAATTTTTGTCCTTGATTTTCACCTCTATCTTCCTAAATTTTCCATCGGCAACATAATTTTTTGGGGAATAATACAAAAGATAATAATTCTCCGAGGCAGCAGCAGCTTTTTCCAGGGTAAAGGCGATATTGGCAGAGGATTCTGTCAGCCCTCCGGTGGATTGGGCCATTTGCTGGAATGTATTGAATATTCCCTCGGATATTTCTTGCCACACTACCCCAGGTTGCCGGGAATCGTACTCTGCTGCGATCTCTTTTTGAGGTTTGGTGATGTAAAGGAAATGAATCGCGATAGAGGAATCCGAGAAGCTCTGCTTTATCCTGTCGATGTTTTGAGGAATAAGGGTCGCCAATTCACTCATGAGTTCAAGATATTCATAGGACTCGAAAGGCACTTCTGGATAGGGAAATAGTTCCCTCTGGTAAAAAAGAAACACATGTTTTTGACCCGATATATCTTTTAAATATGCGGCAAAGTCATAAATCTTTTTATCATCCAAATCCCTAAGTTGCCGGAACTCTCTGATCTTTTGCCTTAGCAAATACAGCTTTTGGTCAAGAGGAAAGTTTGAAGACATCAGGCTTTTATAATCTCTTAAAAGGCTGTGATATTCTCGGCATCCTGTTGTGATGTCCTTTCTCAATTTCTCAGTCAACAGAGCGGAGATATTCTCTCTAGGCATATCAGCCAGGGCCTTTTTGTTGAATCTGTAGGTTTTTACCGGCGTGACTACGGTCAGGGTGTCTTCTGGGGTGATAACCTCTTGGAAAAAAAAAGCGATAGCCTCTTTCATCTTGGGAAGGTAATCTGTCACTTCAAACAGAAGGACAAAATGTCTGGAAACCTTTGGAGCGTATCGTTTCCGTGCTTCTTCCTTTTGCATTTCTGTGGTTTCTCTTTCGATCGTCGTTTTTTTCATGAGATAAACGGCCTCTATCTTCTGTTGTACCCCATCTTCGTAGACTTCAAAATCTTCAATATCGAGATCATCAATGAAATTGTTTCCTTTAAAAACACGAACTGGAATTTCAATATTAATGGCTGTTGCTTCTTCTTGGATTTTTTGTCCAAGCAATGATAAGCTCAGAAACAAAACGCTTAAAATGAAGGTTGACACTCTCATTTAATTTCCCCTTCATTGTATTATATTCAAAAAGCATAATAAATAATAACAGTTAAATGAATGCGCTTTGATAGTTTCTCCCATTTCCAATAAATGTGGATTGTGTGTGGACAAAATCGCTTAAAATGACTCAGTTTAGTTGACTCAGGCTAAAACCTATAAACAAGGCAAGTTGCTGAAAAATAGGGAAAAAAAGGAATGACCCGTGAAGGACTCGAACCTTCAACCTACAGATTAAGAGTCTGTTGCTCTACCAGTTGAGCTAACGGGCCATTTGGTATCCCCTAGTTTAGAAAAGTCGCAAAGTATTGTCAATTCTAGCCCCTCGCAAATTAAGAATTTGCGCGATCCTGTGTATTAATTTATAATGACTCACAAGAAAAGTATCCATGATAAATACCACTCTTCTCATCATCATCCTGACAGCGGTTGTTGTCCTCATTATGCTTTTGCTTCTCTGGTCTTTGAGAGCCACCGCATCTAAAATCGACGGGCTCAAAAAAGACCAAGCCCAAGACAAGTCCCTCGAACTGATGCAACAGCAGATCGGCCAGCTCACCCAAAACATCAACCAACAGCTCCAGAATATGAGCAGTCAGTTTCGAAAAACCACAGGAGACATAGGCGGCACTCTGGGCGATGTCAAAAAGGACTTAGGCAAAATGGAGGTGATCACCCGAGAGGTTTTGGAAAAAGCCAAAAACATCTCCAACCTGGAAAACCTCTTGCGGGCTCCCAAATTCCGCGGTGGTTTCGGGGAGCTCTTTTTGGGAGATTTGCTGGGGCAGATCCTTCCTCCTGCGTATTTCAACCTCCAACACAAGTTCAAAAGCGGAGAGATGGTGGATGCAATCATCCATATCGGCGACAACATAGTCCCGATCGATGCCAAATTCCCTTTGGAAAACTTCCAAAAATTTGCTAACGAAGAAAACCCGAAAGAAAAGGAAGACCTCCGAAAAAAATTCGTGACCGACGTCAAAAAACACATCGGTGAGATATCCAAAAAGTACATCCTTCCCGATGAGGGAACCTATGACTTCGCTCTGATGTATATACCGGCCGAAAACATCTATTACGAAACTATTCTCAAGGACGAAAATCTGGGAGAGGAGCGGAGCATCTTTTCCACAGCTCTCAAGAAACGGGTGATCCCCGTCTCCCCCAACTCCTTCTACGCCTACTTGCAGGTCATCGTGCAGGGACTTAAAGGACTGCAGATCGAAAAATCCGCACGTGAAATCTTCCAGCGCCTCACAAGGCTTCAAGGAGATTTGAACAGGTTCCGTAAGGATTTTCAGACTTTGGGATCCCACCTTGGACATGCGCGGACAAAATTCGATGATGCCGAAAAGCGCCTGGATCGTTTCTCGGATAAATTGGAAGTAATCAGCGGGGATGAAGTCGAAAAACTACCCGAAAAAATCGAAGAAGACATGGATGAGGATTAACACTTGCCAGCTTCCTTTTCGATCTGATTGACCCTATCTACCGTGGCAATCAGAACGAGGACATCACCAGTTTGAATCTTCGTGTCTTTTGAAGGATTAAAATCATATTTATCGCTTCCTTTTCTCCGCAAAGCCACCAAAAGGGAACCGGTCTCTTTATCGATGTTGGCTTCCCCGATCGTTTTTCCAATAAAAGAAGCGCCTTCATCGACCTGGAATTCTTCGAATCGGAGCACATCTTCTCTTTCCCTCAGCATCATATCCAGAAACGTCACAACAGCCGGGCGTATCATCTCGGATACCATCCTCATGCCTCCGATGAATTCTGGAGATACCACCGCGTCTGATCCCGCCTTGAACATCTTCTTATGGGATTTGACATCGGTCCCTTTCGTAACTATCCGGATATGAGGGTTGAGGCTTCTTGCCGTTATCGTGACAAAAAGATTTGCCTCATCATTGGGCAAAGACAGAATGATTCCCTTTGCTTTCTCGATGCCGGCCTGGATAAGAACATTATCATCGGTTGGGTCGCCATGAACGATCAGGATATTCTCCGAAGAGGAGAGCTTTTCGATCTTTTCCTGAAGCGCCTCGACCACCACGAAGGGTCTTTTAGTCAAAACAAGCTCCTGAATGACTGTCTGAGATGTTTCATCCGAACCACACACGATGAAGTGATCCTTCAGTTTGGAAATTTCTTTTTCCATCCTTCGTCTCCCTAGAAGGTTTTTCAGCTCCCCCTCGACGATAAAGCTGGTTAAGGAAGTCACCGCAAATGCGATCGTTCCCAGGCTGAGGAGGATAAAAACGATGGCGAATACTCTGGCTGCAGGATTTGCGCTGAGATCGACGACTTCTCCATACCCGACAGTGGACAATGTGATCACGGTCATGTAAAGGCTGTCGAGAAGAGACCATTTATCTCCACCGATAATTTTGAATCCGATGACCCCGATAAAAAAAACAACAAAAAAAATCGAGATGGAGAAGTAAATTCTTTTTTTCCCTTTCATGAGGAATCTAACCTGGTTTAACGATTATAAAAAATAAATCGAGTACTTACAACTTATTCTAGCCTGAAATATAAGAAGCATCGGTATTTTTTATGAATGATCCAGGTTTCACTTTTCTTTGTAAATAAGCGACCGTTTCTAAAAATTCAGTAAAGGGGAACATATCAAAGGCAGAGATGGATCGGATCGCGTAGCCATCCTCGATCCATTGTTTGAGATCACGGATGTGCGTTTGATGATTGCAAGAAATCGAGATAATACAGTTCGGTTTATTCCGGGAAATGATGTCGATCACCGACCTGGGACAGCCTGAACGGGGAGGATCGATGATCACAAGGTCGTTCGAACCGAAACAGGCATTCTGCAAAAAATTCTCGACGGGGCAGCATGTAAAATAAGTCTGCCCAAGACCCAGGTTTTTAGCATTTAGCCTCGCACTATCGATGGCTCTTTTATCGATATCCACGCCTATGGCTGTTGTATTGTCGTTCGCTAATGACAAAGAGAACAGGCCAACCCCACAATACAAATCTAGAATTCTGTCAAATCCCAAATTCCGGCATTTTTTTTCGATCTCCTCCACTAGTTGCGAAGTCAAACTCAGATTGGATTGGAAAAAAGCAGAGTATTGGCAATAGAAATCTTTTCCGTTGATTTTGTGCAGGAGATAAGGTTTTCCGAAGTTTTGTTTTTTTGAGGGAATGGAAACACCCTCGAGAAAAGATATTTTGTCGAGCATTAACTCGGCCTGTTCTGTATAAGATCGCTTTTCCCCTCGTTTGACAGACAATGTGACATGCGCGGATCTGTTTCCGTGTGCAAGTTGAACCTCGAAACCGTCGACCCAAAAACTCGCTAATCTGTCCGCAATGATTTCAATGATCTGGACCACCAGCTTTTTTCCCCATGAAGGCATCATCCAGAGAGAATTTCCATAGGGGACTTCCCCCTGGATCGGGTCGGTGGCTTTTATGCTGAAGCTATCGGGATTGCCGAATATTTTATATTTCGCCCGGCTCCTGAAGCCTTTGGCGATAGGAGTGGGAATAAGCCCAGAAAAGAAATGGTCGGCGGAAATTTCCGCAAGACCATTCTCCCATAGCCTAGTTTTATTCCGAAGACTATTTATGTAATCGGCTCGCAAGGTTTGGCCTATCATGATGGCTCTCAATTTATAATTTTCATGGCTTTGATTTTACAAAAATTAAAGTAATTATGAAAGCCATGAAAGCCTGATCTTATCAATGTCGGGTACGGTAGTCGATTTTTTCAAAAACGATTTCAAAGGAGGTGCCATTTTTGTTCTCAATGCTCATCTTTCCCTGAAGTTGTTCGACCAACATCGTGACCAACTGGAGACCCAATGATTCGGTTTGCGTCACATCCATATCTTTCGGCAACCCCACGCCATCGTCGCTGATCACCAGCTTGAATTTGCCGCTATTTTCAGGCCGCATGGTCACGTGGATCTTCCCTTTCGCTTTTCCGGCAAATGCATGTTTGAGAGAGTTGGAGACAAG
>Ga0307445_10001184_pt1 | contig 14721 bp, 11 predicted proteins | sample SalMarSW160330MG_FD_202147 | JGI IMG/M metagenome (GOLD analysis project Ga0307445, IMG submission 202147) | Salt marsh sediment microbial communities from the Plum Island Ecosystem LTER, Massachusetts, United States - SW1603-30 | ecosystem: Environmental > Aquatic > Marine > Intertidal zone >...
CACAATCTCTGGCACCGTGTAGCCTCGGGCAGAGAGCAGGACGATGTGTGCTCGCATCGCCACTCGTCCAACTTCCTGGCGGGTCATGCGCTCCAGCTCACCTTGTTCGGCTTCGGTTGGCTCGCGTACAAATCGCATTGTCTCCTCCTACCCTGATCATAGCAGAAGAGACCCATTTTGGTAAGATACTTTTTCGGACCTACTTAGCAGCGTGACGGCAGCCTGGACCAACAGATAGGACGCGCCATCGGTGTTTCCGCCCCAACTGGCCTGGGCTTGCATCGTGCTCGTATCCCCTACCGGCGGGGCTTGTGCTGTGCCCCCTGGCATCTGCCCGTCCGGAGCGGCCTCCGCCGGTTGCTGGCTCTCCAGCCACGTCTGTACGTCCTTCCCGGTGAGTTGCATGGCGGCGATCGCTGCCATCTGGCCTGCCGTCATAGTGGCCTCGATCTGCGCCAGCACCGCAGTGCGTTCCGTATGGTCTTGTAATGCGCTCCCGGCCAGGGCCTGCCACAGCGAGAGCAGGTCGGCTGCCTCTGTACGCGTGACTGCGTCCGCCGTTCCTTCCAGCTCGATCATGCCCAGCGCGAGCTGGCTCCTCACGTCTAGGGCATCCTCATAAGTCGTGTTCAGCGCGCTGGCATAGCCGCCGCTATTGGCCGCTGCCCCGGCCTCGACCGGTTGGCTGCAGCCGGCCAGGGTGGTGATGGCCAGCACCAGAACGAGTGCTACGACGATCGTCGGGTTGAGCTGTAAATGACTCATGCGTTTCCCCTCTTGCTTTTCTCGATCTGCCTTCGGGTAGAGCGAAAGAGTCTGCCTGTCGAGGTTTGCTGGTGCGCTATTCACGCCGAAGCGCGACGATTGGGTCGAGCTGCGCAGCCTTGATCGCGGGATAGTAGCCGAAAAAGATCCCTACCGCCGCTGCTGCGCCAAAGGCCAGCGGGATCGAGGCCCAGACAATGTCGGTGCGCATCGTGCCCAGCTCGTTGAACAAGTAGGAGCCGCCTACGCCGGCAAGGACTCCTGCCAATCCGCCTAGCAGGCTGAGGACGATCGTTTCCAACAGGAACTGGAGCTGCACATCGCGGGGGCGCGCTCCCAGGGCCTGGCGCAGGCCAATCTCGCGCGTGCGTTCGGTGACACTGACCAGCATGATGTTCATGATCCCGATCCCGCCTACGACCAGAGACACGCCGGCTACCCAGCCCAGCAGGTTACGAAAGGTCTCGGTCGCCGATGTCTGCATGTCGATGATGCTGTCCTGGGTCGTCAGCGAGAATCCCGCCGAGTCCGATGTCGTGCCCAGGATCTGTATGATCAGTTGATCGAGCTGTGCCATCACGCTCTCCATCGTCCCCTTGCTCTCTGCAGAGACATAGACCGTGCGTAGATCCTCACCGCCAAAGCGCGCGTTCGTCCATTTCTGAAAGACCAGCGTGATCGGCACGTACACGCGGCTGTCATAGTCGGTGTTGCCGACGACGCCCTTGTCGGCCATCACGCCCACCACCGTCAGCTTGGTCGAGCCGACCTTGATCGACTGGCCCACCGGGTCCAGTCCGCCGCTGGCGGGGTCCCCAAACAGCTCCTGGGCAATGTCGGCACCGAGCACGGCGACCTTGTTGGTCAGATCGTTGTCCTCGTCGGTCAGGAACCGCCCTTCCGCCAGGGCATACTCGCGCACCGAGGCAAAGCCGGGGGTGGTGCCGACGATAGAGACGTCGGTCAGCGTGGTGGTTCCGGCCTTGACGCCCTGCGTCGTGCTCTGCTCGGCCGAGACGCCGCTAATGCCAGTGACGTTCGCTTCGATCGTCGCCAGGTCATCGTAGGTCAGGCTGGGAGAGCTCCCGCCCACGCCAGGCCCGGCCCGCTGGAAGGAGGGCATGATCATGATCAAGTTGGCACCCAAGGTGTTGATCTGGTCGGCTACCTCTGCCTCTGCCCCTGCGCTCACGGCAAGCATCACGATCACCGCCGCCACGCCAATGATCACCCCCAGCGTGGTGAGGAAAGAGCGCACCTTGTTCAGCGTCAATCCCTCCCATGCGATCCGCAACGCCTGTCTCACTTTCATCTTGTGCCTCCTGGGTGTTCATTGACCAAGTACTGCCTGGCCAAATCCTGCTCGTCCTGCGCCTGCGGGGCGCCGAGCTCGCGGGCGTGCGCCTGGTCCGAAACGATCTGCCCATCCTGCAAATAGATCACGCGCTCGGCGTGATCGGCGATGTCAGGCTCGTGCGTCACCATCACGATCGTCACCCCACGATCGTGCAGCTCGTGCAGCAAGGCCATAATCTCTTCGCCGGAGCGTGTGTCCAGGTTTCCGGTCGGTTCGTCGGCGAGCAGGATCGCCGGGTCATTGACCAGTGCCCGGGCGATGGCTACCCGCTGCTGCTGTCCACCGGAGAGCTCGTTGGGCCGGTGGTCGACCCGATCGCCCAGCCCCACCGCCTCCAGCATCTCGACTGCCCGCTGATAGCGCGCCGCATCGCTTGCGTGTGCGTGCCCGTTGTAGAGCATGGGCATCATCACGTTCTTGACTGCCGTCAGCCGCGGCAGGAGGTTGTACGACTGGAAGACAAAGCCAATCTTTTCGTTGCGCACGCTGGCTAGCGCGTTCTTGCTCAACCGGCTGACGTCCTGCCCATCCAGGATGTAGCTGCCACTGCTTGGACGGTCCAGGCAGCCCAGGATGTTCATCAGGGTTGACTTGCCACTGCCCGACGGTCCCATCACGGCGACAAACTCGCCTTCTTCTACCGTTGCCTGCACCCCACACAGGGTGTGCACCGCGATCTCGCCGCTTCCGTACGTCTTGGTCAGCTCGTGAACCTCGATCATTCCATTCTCCATGTTAGCCTCCCATGAACGGCGGGATCATGTCGCCGCCAGGCTGCATCTGAGGTGTGCCCGTTTCGGAGGAGCTCGACGAACTCGACGAACTGGTCGTGGCTTGGCCAAGGCTGACCACCTCACCGCGCTGTAAACCGGACACGATCTCGGCGTTCACATAATCTTTGAGCCCCACCTCGACCGGGCGCAGCTCCAACTCACCGTCCGTTCCCACCACAAAGACCGCGTACTCCCCGTCGCCCGCGCCCGCGTCGCGCAATGCTGTCACCGGCACCAGCAGTGCATTGGTTGCCTCTCCGGACACGATCTCGACTTCGACGTTCATGTCACCCAGCAGCGCCACCAGGTGTCCTGTGGTGTCGATACTGGCCCACGCTTGCACAGCGCTCGTATTGCTCACCTGGACCAGCGTCGGGTCCACGCGAAGCACCTTGCCCTCGTAGGTCAGGTCAGGCAGTGCCTCAAAAACAATATTCACCGGGTTGCCGACCGCCACGCTGTTCAGGTCCGACTCTTCGACCCAGAACTGCACGACCGGCTCTTGCATGTTCGCTAGCACTATGGCCGTGCCGCTGACCTTTTCGCCCACATTCGCCGCGATCTCGGTTACCGTACCCGCAGCCGGCGCGACGAGCGTGGTGCCATCGAGCGCCGCCAGGGCCGACTCGAGCTTGAGCTGTGCCTGCTGCAACGTCAGTTCGGCCTGGGCTGTATCCGGGTTGGCCAGGGCGGCCTTTGCATCCGACAAGTCTAGTTGGGCCTGTCCGAGCGCGACCTCTAGCTCTTGCACTGCAAGCCGTGCCGTGGCGATTTCCTCGTCGTCAGGTGGCGTCTGCAGCTCTTCAAGTGCCTGCTGGGCGTCCAGCACCTTGACCCAGGCGTTCTGTACGTCGATCTGGCTGCTGTCGATCATGGCCAGGTCATAGCTGGCCTGGGCAATTTCGAGGCTGTCCTGAGCTTTCTGCAGGCTTTCGGCCGCTCTGACCCGCGTGTCCTCAATGTTGTTTTCCCAGTCGCGCGCTGCGTCCATGGCATTTGCGTAACTGATCTGCGCGTCTTCCAGGTCACGGGTCGCCTGCTCCAGGTTGATGCGCGTCGAGGCAAGTTGCTCGTCGCGCAGCCCGGCCTTGGTCACCGTGTTCTGGTACCCTGCTTGGGCAATGGCCAGATCAGCCTGGCTGATCTGGCCCTCGCTCTCGTCGGGCGCCCAGTTCAGCAGCTCGTCCAGTGCTTCCTGCGCTGTAGCGAGGTCGGCCTCGGTTTGAGTGACGGTGAGTTCTGCCTGTGACACGGCCTGTTCGAGCTGGGCCGTGTCCTTAGCTTCGTCGAGCGCTTGCTCTGCCTGCAGCATGCTCAGCTCGGCTTCTGCCACCGCGTTACGCGCATCGGTGTCGTCGATGTAGGCCAAGAGGTCTCCCGCCTGCACCACGTCTCCCACTTCCACTAGCAGTTCCAGCAGCGTGCTGCTGCTGTCAAAGGCTAGCTTGGTCTCGGACAAAGGTACCAACATGCCCGTCCCGTCCGCGGTGATCGAGATGTCGCCTACGGTTACAGTGGCCGTCTCGATAGTGGTTTCCCCTTGTGGCACCTCCTGCGGCGCGAGCCAATACCCATAGGCGGCGCCTCCGCCGCCGAGCAAGACCAATACGACAAGTGCGATCCAGAACGTTCTCTTGCGAAACATGCCACCTCCGCCTTCTTATCACGCGCCGCACGCGCAGCGTCCCGATTGCAGTCCCAGTGTACGGCGTAGGCCTGAGAACTGCCCGAGAACCCGCTTGGACTTTCCTGAGGGTTTCACGCAGATTCTCAGCGTTTTCTCAGCACTTTCACAACGCCCTCTCAGATGGCCCATATATGATCAGGCTAGGCGCCCCAAGGCGGGATGGCCTCGTACGGCGATGGACAACTGGCGGATCAGGGGCACCGATACGAGCACGAGCGAAGAGACTGCATATAGATGAGGGCAACAATGGCAAGCGTATTGATCGCAGATGATGATCAGAGACTGCTCAAGATGCTATGTCGCACACTGACCTACGAGGGACTGGACGTCATTACTGCTGCTGATGGCAAAACGGCGCTGGAACTGACCTGTGCGCAGCATCCGGACGTGATCGTCCTGGACTGGATGATGCCCGAGCAGAACGGGCTTGGCGTGCTCGAGGCCTTGCGAGGAGAGGACCATGGACAGACGCCGGTCCTCATGCTGACTGCGCGGGACGCGATCGAGGACCGCGTACAGGGGCTAGAGAGCGGCGCGGACGATTATCTGGTCAAGCCTTTTGCCCCCGCTGAACTGGTGGCGCGCGTCCATGCCCTGCTGCGACGCGTCAACGCGGGAGGGCAGGAGAGTCTTTCCTTCGCCGACCTGCGCCTCGACCTGAATACACGTGAGGGCTGGCGTGGCGAGCGCAGGTTCTATGTCACACCGACCGAGTACGAACTGCTGCGTCTCCTGATGCGCCATCCATGCCAGGTCATGACCCGCGCACAGATCTTGTCGCAGGTCTGGGGGTACGACTTTGGCGGGGACGAGAACGTGATCGAGGTGTACATTAGTTATCTACGGAGAAAGACAGAGGACGGTGGCGAGCCGCGCCTGATCCAGACGATCCGCGGGATCGGCTATGTCTTGCGTGAGGAAGCGTGATGTCTATCCGGCTGCGTATGACGCTGCTCTACAGTACCATCCTGGCACTGACGCTGATCGTGTTCAGTACGACGCTCTATACGATCCAGTCTCAGCAGACGTTGAACGCACTGATGGAAGACCTGACAATGAATGCCCAGCGTCTCGTAGGAGCATGGTCCCGGCCGATGATGGACCCGAACAGGCTCTACCCGCGATCGTGGCCAGATGCGACAAGCGCGCAGGGTGCAACGGCCACGCAGGATGCAACGGACACACAGGATGCATCGGAGCCATTGACAGTGCTTTCGGGCATGCTGAGGGAATTTCGCAGCCGCGATACGCTGAGCGTGCTCGATGCTCAGGGGACGGCCTTTGACCTGCCCGGTAACCAGGACAGCCTGGATCTGCCGCTCAGCGACACCGGGTTGGCCCATCTGCAGCAGGGGCAGGCGTGGACCGAGATCGCGTCGATTGACGACGAAAGATGGTTGATCTATAGCCAGCCTCTGAAGCTCGGCCCGCAGGTCATGGGCATCGTGCAGGTCGCACGTTCGCTCGCCGATCGCGACCGTTCCCTGCAAGGGCTGCGGATGACGCTACTCCTGGGCAGCGCGCTGACGACGGCCATCGCTTTTGGCATCGGTTGGGTACTCTCTGGCATGACGTTGCAGCCCATTCACCGTATCACGCGGACAGCACGACAGATCGGAGAGGAGCGCGACTTTGCCTCGCGGGTCCGGCACGACGGACCCAACGATGAGCTTGGCCAATTGGCAACCACCTTCAACGGCATGCTGTCTCACCTGCAGGACGCATACCAGCAGGTGACGCACGCGCTGCAGATGCAGCGCGATTTCGTGGCCGACGTGTCGCACGAGCTGCGCACGCCCCTGACCACGGTGCGTGGCAACCTGGCTCTGCTGGCACGCCAGCCGCCCATTCCTTCCGAGGAGAGGGAGGACATCATGAACGACGTCGTCGACGAGACCGAGCGCCTGATCCGCCTGGTCAGCGACTTGCTCACCTTGGCTCGGGCCGATGCAGGCCGCAAGCTCAAGAGCGACCCCGTTCCGGTTCGGCCGTTGGTCCAGGACGTCTGCCGCCAGGCCCAGGTGCTCGAGCCTAACCGGGCGATCGCGTGCCAGGGTGCCGACGGCGCCATCGCCCTGGCCGATCCCGATGCTTTGAAGCAGGTGCTCTTGACCCTGCTTGACAATGCCCTCGTGCACGGCAAAGGGTCGATTCTTGTCGCCGTGGATGATAGCGATCGCCAGATCGCGATCCGCGTCCAGGACAACGGTCCCGGCATGTCCTCTCAGCTCTGCGAGCGTCTCTTTGACCGCTTCTACCGTGGTGATACTTCGCGTTCGACGCCCGGCTTTGGGCTGGGCTTGTCGATCGCCAAGGCACTGGTCGAGGCGCAAGGGGGTACGATCGTGGTCGACAGCCAGCTCGGTCAGGGAAGCACGTTCACCGTGACCCTACCTGCGGCTGTTGCATTGTCGCTGACGGAAGCATAGCCGCGCATCATCGGGCACATACCGCTGCATTGGCCGGCCAGGCGGAACACTTGGTCACCGTCGATCGCGATCCGCTGGCACTCGAATCGCTCGGCAACCTCCGGGTCATCACGCCCGAGCAACTCGGCGCCACGCTCAGGGATACGAGCACCTGAGCCTGCATCCGTCTAGAGCGTAACACTCACTCTATTCCGCTCTGATCCAGCACCGACCATCTGTCCAGCGGGTCCAACACGTACACCTCTTCAGTCGGTCCTGCTAGGTAGCACGTCTGCCACGAACGCCCGCCGGAGGGAATGGCGTCGTCGCACTGCCAGGTGGCCTCGTACCCGGACTCGGGTGCCAGCGCCCAGCCTAACTCCTCACGGTAGCCTGGCACGCCGCGCACGTCCCCGCGCCAGATGAGGCCGAACTCGCTCTGGGGCGCATACAGCCCCTCGGGCGCTTCCACGCTGGACGACGTGTCCTCGATGACGTCGAGCGGGTCGCTGACGTAGGTCACCCGTCCTTGCATACCCTCCTCCTCATCCGGCGTCTCGGTGAGGATCACGTAGCGTCCCGGTGCCTGCAGCCAGGCCATCGTGCCCCGCTCGAAGCGCTGTATGGCGGCAGAGGTCTCGACCGGCTCGCGCGGGCAGATGCCGGCCTGTGGCTCATCAGAGAAGAACCAGGTGCGGTCGCACTTGAGCGGGACCGAAACCTGCCACACTTCCGGGTCGGCACCGCCACTTGCCTCCACGCGCAAGATCCAGTCGATAAACTGATTCCCCTTGACATCCTGCGGGATGGCAAAGGTCGTGCTTCCCGATAGCGGCATCTCCCGGCAGTCGTCCTCGCTAAAGAGGGTGAAGCGGGCGATCGGGCAGAGGGTCGCCCGGTCGCCTCGTGCTTCCCACCTCAAGGTGACGATGTCGCCCGGCTCTGCCTCGGCTGGAATCACCTCGAAGGAGAAGATCTCGGGAGACTGGCCCGAGGGAGTCGCCTCGGGCGGGCTGGTCGGCACGGGGGTGGGCGTCGATTCTGGTGTGGCTGAGGCGGCCGGCTCGATCCAGTCCACCAGGTGGGTGCCGGGGGCGAGGTCGACCGGTCGGGTTGCCCAGGTCCCTGTTTCAGCGAGAGTGATGCCGGTCGCGATGTCGTTCTCTGTGCGGGTAAAGGCCAGCCACTTGCCGTCGGGGCTCCATCTGGGCCGGTCCCCCGGGCCCAGGTACACTTCTTCCTCCCGCGACCCGTCGACGCGCACGACCCACACGCCACCCTCGTCGGGATCCTGTGCCCACGCGATTAAGGCCAACCACCGTCCATCGGGGCTCCAGACCGGTGCCGGCGGCCACGATGCCTTGAGGAACGCGGCGTAGGGGTGCAGCACACGCGCCGTCCGCGCCGCCAGGTCGAACACCGCGACGGCATAATGCTCCTCGGACTGGCCATCCAACTCCAGGTCGACGACCCACGCCAGCCGGGCGCTGTCGGAGCTCCAGGCAGGGCTGCCGATCTCTGGGGTGAGCACACCCAACAGCCCGTATTCCGCCGGTTTGAAGGCTTCGACGCCATCGCCCCAGCGATACAGCCAGCCCGCGTTTCCACCGCCATAGGCTATCGTCTGCCCATCCGGCGCAGGCGCGAACTCGCTGGCAAACAGGTCGTGCTCGTCGTCCAGCACACGATAGTCTGCCCCATCGACGTTCACCGCCGTGAGATAACCCATCGGGCCAGGCGTATGGCGCACCCTCGCAGGGTCGATGGAGCTAAAGAGCACGACATCTGGCCGCGCCGGCCACCAGCGAAAGCAGCATTCCATGCGTCCCGGCGTGCGGGTCAGGTTCACGCGCTTTCCGCTGGATCGGTCGATGCGCCAGTATTCCCCATCGGCCGCGTCGTAGCGAGTCAACTCACTTCCATCCGGCGACAGAACAGCGCCCGGATTGTCTGATACTTGGTCAGGGCGCCCGTCGGCATCGACCAGCCATAGGGCATCCTCGAACTGATAGACCAGCCCAACGGGCGGCTCAACCGGCTCAGGGACCGCCGTGGAGGGCGAGCCAGTAGGTGTGGTTGCCAGCGTACCGGCCGCCTCGAGGCTCAAGCTCACGGCATAGAAGACGTCGATCCCCTCTGGCCACCGGATCCGGACCACCAACGAGTACGTTCCCGGGGCCGCATGCGGCGTATACGCGACCGGGTTCGCGATCTCGAGCTCAGCGCGGTCCACCGGCTCCGTCCCGCCAGGCAGCTCTTCAGGCCAGCGCATGAACGTCGCTGCGATGCCGCCTCCAGGATAGAGCCGCACCTCGATCGCGGACGGTGGCTGCGCGGTACCCGGTCCCAGGCGTAGCGCCGTGCCCTGACTGATGGTGAAAGCCGCCGCCTGAGGCGGAGACTGGCCCGTCGAGTCAACCGAGAGGCCACGACACTCGTATGCCGTGACGGCCGCGGGCTGCTGTATGTCCGCTGTGGAAACGAGGAGGCTCAGGTATTCCTGGCACGCACCCGGTAACGGTGGGAGCAGCGACGGCGTAGGCGTAGCAGTAAGCTGCGCCGCTGGTGTGCGCTCGATGCGGATCTCGAGCGTGCCGCAGGCGGCTAGCAAGGGCCACAGGCAAAGCAGTGCCAGGGACAGAAGAACGGAACCGCGACGAACTCGTTTCATCTCCGCGCTCTCTCTAGACGCCAGGCCAGCACCTCCTGGCCAACCGCTCGTTACAGGACGGGAGTCTCCACCTCGATGCCGTATTCTATCACACATGTCCGTGCCTTTCCATCCAGCCAGAGTGCTCCCAACTACAAGCGCACCTCACAGTCCTGCCCCCTTGTGCTCCATGTTATCCATGCCAGGTGACGGACATAGGGCCACGGTGTTACCGTTCTGCGACACGGTGTGATGATCCTGTGACAACGGCTTGTCCATTTGCCCACTCGATGGTATGCTTGATCCGTGTCCACGTTCATGCATAGATCAAGGAGCCACCATGGTTGACCGGCCCAAGATCCTGTTGGTCGACGATGAAAAGGCCATCACGGCCAACCTTAGGCCCTTCCTCGAGCGGTCCGGCTTTGAGGTCGACACCGCCGCCGATGGCGAGGAGGCCCTGGCCAAGATCCGGACCTTTGACCCCGATCTGCTCGTCCTCGACGTGCTCATGCCCCGCCTGGATGGGCGCGAGGTCCTGCGCCGTCTCCGCCGCGCCGATGACTGGACGCCCGTCATTCTCCTGACCCAGGTCGGCGAGTCGACCGAGCGCGCCATGGCCCTGGAAGAGGGTGCCGACGATTACCTCAACAAGCCCTTTGACCCGCACGAGCTCGTCGCGCGCATCCGCGCTGTGATGCGCCGCGCCCGGCCCGGCCAGCCGCCACTTGCCTCTGCGGAGCAGTTAGTCAGTGGGGCGCTGCGCCTCGACCGGCGGTCCCGCCGCGCCTACATGGGGGCGGAAGAGCTCCACCTCACGCCCAAGGCCGCTGCCTTGCTTGAGTACCTGATGACCCATCCCGACGAGCTGCTCAGCCGGGAGCGGCTGCTCGACGTCGTGTGGGGCTGGGACTATCCGGCCGGCACGCGCACCGTCGACACGCGCGTCGCCGAGATCCGGCGCGCGCTCGACGAGGACCCCTCTGATCCCCTGTACATCGAGACCGTGCCCGGGCAGGGGTATCGCTTCATCGGCTTGGTGGAGGCCGGCCGGTGACCGCTCGGTTCGCATGGCGATTGGCTGTCGCTCTTCTCCCACTGGCTGGAGGCGTGCTGGCCGCAGTGCTGCTGTGGAACGTGGACTCGCTGGAAAATCCGATCCTCTATGCACGGGCGGACGCAGGGACGGTTGTGCTCCTGTTCGGCGCGATCCTCTCCCTGTTCGCGGGGGCGGGGCTTGTCCTGCGAGCCGTGACCGATCGTTTCCGCGCGCAGGTCGCTGACGCACGTGCCCAGGCGACGGAGGAGCGGCGCCGCTTTGTCCAGCGCCTCGACCACGAGCTCAAGAACCCCCTTACAGCCATCCGCGCCGGCCTGGCCAACCTGTGCAACGACCAGGGGCCCTCCGTACAGCAGGAGGCGCTGTCCAGCGTGGAAGCGGAGGTGCTGCGCCTCAGCCGCCTGACCGCCGACCTACGCAAACTGGCCGAGCTGGAGACGCGCCCCTTGGAGCGCGCGCCCGTCAATCTTGCCGAGCTGCTGCGTGAGGCCGTGACTCTGGCCGAGGAGCAACCCGGTGCCGAGGCGCGCACGCTGACTCTGATCCTTCCCCAGGCACCGTGGCCTTTGCCCGTCGTCCTCGGCGACTGGGACCTGCTCTTTCTGGCGGTGTACAATCTGCTCGACAACGCCATCAAATTCACGGATCCCGGCGATACGGTAGAGGTGCGTGCCGTCGAGGAAGGCACGTTTGTGATCATCGAGGTTGCCGACACGGGGCCCGGCATCCCCCAAGATGAGCTGGAGCGGGTGTGGGAAGAGCTCTACCGTGGACAGTCGGCACGCGGCATCCCGGGCAGCGGCCTGGGCCTCGCGCTCGTGCGCGCCGTGGTCGAGCGGCACGGCGGCCAGGTGTCGCTGCGCAGCCGCGCCGGGCACGGCACAGTGGTGCGCGTGCGCTTGCCGGTGACATCGCAGTAACCAAGGAGACCGTGCATGCTGCCCAAAGAACGTGTCTACGCCGCCCTCGAGCACCGCGAGCCCGACCGCATCCCGTGGGGCGAACACTCGATCGACTATAACGTCTACGAGGACATCCTCGGCCGCGAGACGCTGGTCCAGGCCAAGATGCGTACCACGCAGGCCTACTGGGACGGCCGGCGCGACGAGGTGGTCGAGAGCTACAAGCGCGACCGCCTCGAACTGGTCCGCGCGCTCGAGATGGACATCGTCTTTGTCAGCGCCGTCCCACCCAAGGACTATCGCCCGCAGCCGATGGAGCGGCTGGATGAGGAGACCTATCGCGACGAGGAAGGCCACCTCTATCACATCTCCTCGACCACGCACGACCTGATGCCCTACAAGCGCAACGTCGAGGCCTACGTGCCGCCCACGCTGGAGAGCGTCCAGGAAGAGATCGACCAACTGGAAGAGGAACCGGTCGGCGAGCCGACCGACTCAGAGTGGGAGTTCGTCCGGCACGCGGTGGCAGAGATGGGCGACACGCACTTTGTCATGCTCCTCTGCGGCGACGTCGCCTTTCCCGGCTTTGGTGCCACCGAGGAAGAGTTCTGGATGAACCTGCTCCTCGAGCCCGAAATATGTCGCAAGATCGCTGAACTGCAGGGCAAGCGGCTGCTGCGCCAGATTCCGCTCTTTGCCCAACTGGGGGTCGACGGGATCATGCCCTGCGGCGACCTGGGCAGCAGCACCGGCATGCTGGCTAGCCCGCGCATCTACCGGGAGATGGCCTATCCCTGGAACAAGGCCATGGCCGACGAGGCGCACCGGCACGGGCTCAAGATCCTCAAGCACTGCTGTGGGCACACCTGGCCCGTGATCGAGGAGTTGGCCGAGATTTATGATGCCTACGAGGGCATCCAGGCCAGTGCAGGCATGGACGTTCGCCGCCTGAAGGATCGTGTGGGCGATCGGCTGTGCCTGTGGGGCGGGATCTGGCACGAGCACATCATCCTCGGCACGCCAGAAGACATTCGCGACGACGCGCGTTATGCGTTCGAGTACGCTGCGCCGGGCGGTGGCTACATTATGGGCTCCACGCACTCGTTGGCGGTGGACGCCAAGGTGGAGAACATCCTGGAGATGAAGCGCTGCCGGGACGAATGGGGCGTCTATCCGATCGACCCCCGCCGGTTCTCGACCTGAGGCACTATCGATCTGGGCAGCACACGGCTGCTAGTAGGCTTCCTCTCAACAGTTGGCGGAAAACGAGACGACCGAGTGATAGGTCGTCTCGTCGTAGGTGACATAGACGTCGACCAGGACGGCCTCCTCCGGCCGTGCGTCGGCGACGGGAAAGCTAACTGAGGCGATGCCTTTCTCATCCGTGAGTTGAACTCCCTGCTCAGGATAGCGGCGATCCTTGCCCCCATAGTGCACCAGGGCGTACATCTGTGCCCCGGCGATACCCTCTTCCCCTTGAGTCAGCTTGGCAGATACCTCCTGAATGCTATCCACCTTTGTCTTGCTGAACAAGGCCCAGGCCTGAAGCGCATAGTCATCTGCCTGGGCGACCGGCGTGGCGCTGGGCGCAGGGAGGGGCGATATGGGGCTGGAAAACAGCGGCGAGCTCGTGGGTGCAGGCAGGGGCGAGGCTGTCGGTCTGACCGCTGGCGCGATCGTCGCCGTGCCGGGAGCGGGGAGGGTAGGCGTGCCGGTATTGCACTGGACCAGCAGGGCGCACCCCACGACTAAGACCGCGATCAACCAAGGGTTCGATCCATTTCTCATCTCTAATCCTCCAAGGTCATCCTCTGGCGGGGATTCTATCACAGCTCCGCGCCAGAGCCAAGCGTGATCGCAGGCAGGAATGGTCGTGCTGGTACAGCTATCTGCCCCTTGTTGCCTTGTGGATAGTGTGGTATACTCTGCCCGAGAGCAGTTCCTCTAGCCCAGTACGTTCCTTTCAAGTCCGGCGTAGCCGAGTGCTTTGCCCGTTCGGGATCTGCGTCTCATTCGTGTTCTCAAGTCGGCCTTTCGCTGCTCATAGTGTCCTTTCACCCTATAGCGTCCATCGTGTTGACTAGAGCGGGGGTACCTGCTTCCTGTGGACACGATGGAATGTCTGCATCTGCAGAGAGGAGATTGAGATGAAGAGCAAGATCTCTCGTCGCGTATTCCTGCGTACGGCGGCTGTCGCTGCTGCAGGAACGACCTTGGCTGGCGCAGCAGCCTGTCAGCCCCAGACCGTGATCGTGGAAAAAGAAAAGGTGGTCAAAGAGACGGTCGAAGTCGAAAAGGTCGTCAAAGAGACCGTCGTGGTCGAGAAGGAAAAGGTCGTTAAAGAGACGGTGGTCGTGGAAAAGGAGGTCAAGGTCACTCCCGTACCTACGCCCTCCCAATCCTCCGAAGCGCCGATGTTGGCCGACAGGACTGCCTCTGGCGAACTGCCGCCTGTGGATGAGCGGATCGCTGCCGAGCCGATGGTTCTCGAGCCCTTTGAGTCGATCGGCAAGTATGGCGGCAGCTTGGTCCAACTTGCGCCGGATCCGACGGGGGCGGACGCCGGGTTTGGTAGCACGAACGACGCGAACAGCGTCGCCACTCGTTCCTACGATCTGCGCACGATCATGCCGAACGTCTGCAAGTCGTGGAAACTCTCGGATGACTATACCGAGATCGTAGTCGAGATGCGCAAGGGCATGAACTGGTCGGATGGGGCGCCACTCACCACGGAAGACGTGCGCTACTGGTACGAGGACGAGCTGCTGAACGAAGAGCTGACGCCGACGATCGACAGCAAGTGGAAGCCCGGTGGCGAGGTGATGCAACTCATCGTCGACGATGACTATACCTTCCGGCTCCGTTTTGCCATCCCGTACCCGATCATCATCGACTACCTTCCTGGTTCGGGCTTTTGGTCGCCCAAGCATTTCCTCAAGCAGTTTCACATCAACTATAACCCACAGGCAGTCGAAGTGGCCAAGTCGGAGGGCTTTGATCTGTGGATCGAGTCCTATGGGTTCCACACTGAAACAGGCAACCTGCAGCAGGACGTAGATCGCCCAATCCTCTTGCCCTGGATGTGGGAGAGTCAGGCCTCCAACGGCGACCGCTTCTGG
>Ga0307445_10001185_pt1 | contig 14713 bp, 17 predicted proteins | sample SalMarSW160330MG_FD_202147 | JGI IMG/M metagenome (GOLD analysis project Ga0307445, IMG submission 202147) | Salt marsh sediment microbial communities from the Plum Island Ecosystem LTER, Massachusetts, United States - SW1603-30 | ecosystem: Environmental > Aquatic > Marine > Intertidal zone >...
TATGTCTTGTGGTCTGCGATGTCCAGTCCGAATAGCTCCGCGTCTTTTTTGGCTCTAAGCAACCCAGCTTTGTTGATCACCCAGAACAGCACTAAGCCAGTTCCACCAGCCCAAGCTATGATAGACAGTGCGCCTATACCTTGTATTCCAATTTGAGTGAGCCAGGCGCTGATGGTTGATGTAGCGTATATGGGGTGACCTCCTAGGAACGTTGTGCCAAAGATTCCTGCAGCAAAGAGACCCCATACGCCACATGCTGCGTGTACCGGAACGCAAACTGCGGGGTCGTCGATGTGAAATTTCACCTCTAAGAGTCCTTGGACGAATGTCATTATCAGCCCTGCGATTAAGCCAGTTATGAACGCGAACAGCGGATGCATCATAGCGGCGCCTGAGCAGATAGCTACCGCGCCAGCCAGTAAGCCAGCCATTGATGTCAAAGCGTGTCCTCTTGAAGTTACTGCAGCTCCGAACAGACCGCCTGCCATAGCCATTGCCGTTGTAACTGCTACCCATGCCAGTTCAATGTTAATCGTTTCAGCACTGTTTGCTACGCTTGAGCCGACGTTGAAACCGAACCAACCGAACACTAGTAGCCATGCACCAATTGTTGATAGAGGCAAACTGTGACCGAAGAAGGCTCGGGGTTCCTTTTTCTTGCCGCCGAACTTGCCTAGCCTCGGTCCAATGATAAACGCCGCCGTCAGCGCGAACATGCCCCCCGTTAAGTGGACAACACCTGATCCTGCGTAGTCGATGAAGCCTATTTGGCTGAGCCATCCGCCACCCCACACCCAGTGCTCTATCACGGGATATAGGAATCCCACTACGACTGCGGAAGCTATTACCCAGCCCCAGAGTTTGTCGCGCTCTGCGGTTGCGCCAGGAATTATCGCTATTGCAGTTATAGCAAACATTGCCATTTTGAACCACAGTGCCAAGTCTCCGTATCCGAATGGACTTGCGGGTATGCCGTAGGCTCCAGTTGTGGATAACGCGGCAGGCAGTGGGTTAGCAACGGTTGGCGCTACTGAAGGTAAACCCAAAACTGGGTTTGTTGTGTAGTAGGCTATTGGAAAGCCTATCAGGAAGTACATTACGAAAGCCAGTGTCCAGCCGATGTTCAGCATGATTACAGTGTGAGCAACGTTCTTTTTTCTGACTATGCCAGCGTAGAGTAGGGCGAAGCCTGCGGTGGCCATTATTAGTATGGCTACTGGCGCCCAGCCTACAGCGAATGTTTGCTGTATAGACGCGAAAGTTTCGTCAGCAGGTGTTACCATCTGCATCACCCTACAGTTTGCTTGCGAACCACACTGGTTTCAGCGAGATTGGAATCTCTTCTACCGACAATCCGCCGCTTTCGATGTTAAGCTTAAGTATCTGCGGTTTTAATGGGCAGCTTCTTGATTTTCTCAGGATGAAAACCCTAGTCCAGATGACGTCGTGCTTATGGTAGTCAAGGTATATCAAGTGGTCAACGAGGTATTCTGTGATGTTGGGGTCTTTCGGGATGCCTTCTGCTGAGAATAATGTGGTGGCTCCACGTTTTTTGACTTCGAGCAGGAGTTTCATGAAAACTTCACGGAAGTCGGTGGGGTCAACGAGACGTCGTTCTAGTGATGAGAGTGAGTCCATGACTATTCTGGTGGCGCCTGGTTGAGCGTCTAGGCCTTTCATTAGCATGTCTACTGCTTCTTCCTTGCTGATGAGTGCATATTCGCTTTCGTATGATGCGCCGATGGAAAGGTCCACTATGGCTACTTGCCCGTTCTCAATCATGGAAGGAAAGTCGTTCCATAGTTCTCTTCCGGTTCTCATGATTGTTTGAGGGGTTTCTTCGGTGCTGATGTATACGCATTTTTCGCCTTTTTCTGCTCCTGCGTGTGTGAACTGAAGGCAACAGATTGTTTTGCCTGTGCCTGGTTCGCCTCTTACGAGTATGGCGTCACCTTTAGGTAAGCCTGGAATGAAGTCTGTTAGTCCTTCGATGCCCATGTCGATCCATTCGATTTTTCTTTCTTTTTGCAACTCTTCTAATGAGACTGCTTCTACTTTTTTCATATAGATGTTCACCTTGTTGGTTTTTTAACGTGTAAGTGTAGAGTGTTCTATATAAGTGTAGTTAAGATTTGTTCATACTATTTATGAAAAACTAAAAACATGTATGGAATAATGATTAAAAGCTGCACACTTGTCACATGGACTAACGCTTAACAGTGACCCTGAGTTTAGCCAGGTTTTCCTTTATCTCAGCCTTAACACCCATGCCCGCAAAATATTCCTCAAGAAATATCTTAACGAACTTCTTCGGAAGCTCCGACCCCAAAACTAAAGTAAAATCGTTCTCCGAGTTTTTAATCATCCTATAAAAGTTGCAAGCCTCAAGCCGCGTTAAAAGCTCCTCCGCCGTAAGCACTTTAGTCTTCAGCTGCTCCGTATGGGACCTAGCCACATCTCGATGTTCCGCCCAGAACCCTTCCGCACCCGAAGCCTCAGCAAGTTTCAGAAAAAGAAGCCAATGATCCACATCCAAAATTATGTGTTCGCCGCCAAGCAATAGGTCCATATACGTGTAAATTTTTTTCCGAGTTGCAGCATCTTCTAGTGCTTGGTTCTCATGATAAAACCGCAGAGCACGTCGCATTATTTCGCTCTGTGATAGTCCTTTCGTCTTGCTGATTTTTTCAAGTAGACTAGCGGTTGGTTGGTCAAATGCCACTGTTATTCTTGTTGGACCCATGTTTTTCTCTCCTTAGCAAACAATATGTTGGCTCTTTGTTTAAGGTTATAGTTTGACCCCTTGATCTTCTTTGATGACGTTGAGGGCAACGTTCGTGACGGTTCTTTTGATATGGGGCATGGCAAGCAGGTTTTTTATAAAAGAGTTTAAGCTGGCCCTGTCTTTGAATTTGGCTATAATGGTGGCGTCGTAGTCTCCTGTGATGTCGTAAACAGCGACGACATTAGCGGTCTTGGCAATTTCATTTTCCACATCAGCAAGGTAGCTGCCTTCAGCTTGAACCATAATTATGGCTGTTAAGCTGTAACCTAGTTTGCTGGAATCGAGAATCGCCGTGTAGCCTTTTAGTATGCCTTTTTCCTCCAGGCTTTTGACGCGGTTGAACGCCGTGCCCACTGATATTCCGAGTTTTCTTGCTATTTTGTTGAAGCTCAAGCGGCAATCTTCCTGCAGAACGCTTAGAATTCGAAGGCTTAAGTCATCAATCTTTTCGGTAGGTTTTTTTTCCAAGTTTAAACATCTCAGGGCGGCTTTTCCCAAAGCTTATTGCTAAAGGCTTGTTCAAGAAGGTAAATCTTATATAAACATTTCTCCATTAAAACAGAACGTTTGTACACGCAAGACATATTTTTACTGTTGTTATTGGACAAACGTTACAGAAAAAACCAACTCATAAAAGCTAAAAATTCAGTGAAGCTGCTTTTTCAAAAAAAGTTTTATGCAGTGTCATTGGTGGGTTCAACCACAACCGCGGTGCCGTAAGCCGAAAACAGAGTTGCCGTACCCTGAAGAATGTCGCTTGTTTCAAAATCCGCAGCAATCACCGCGTTTGCACCCATCGCCTTGGCTTTATCAATCAACCGCTGCAAAGACTCTTTCCGCGCCTTTTCAGCCTCAGAACTGTAACTGGTAACTTCACCGCCGAACATTCCTTCAATTCCAGCCATAAATTTTCCGCCCACACCCCTAGTTCGAACCGTTAAGCCAGTAACGACGCCTAAAACCTTTACGATGCGATAGCCAGACAAAGTCGGAGTAGTTACAACCATCATTTGTGTCGTCTGCTGTGCTGATTGAGTATTAAGTGGCGCTCCGCAGTTAGGGCAGTACACCGCGTCAGCAGGCGCTTTGCTTCCGCATTTCGGACAGTGTATTTCGCTCATAACAATCCCAAACAGTTGTAACAAACAGCGCATCTATGCCTTATGCACATGTAGGATATTGAAGCGCAAATCATATAGCGCTACACAGCTAATACCACACGTAAATGGTGAACAATGCTTAATGCAGAAGTCATATTCTCGATTATTGGGTGCAATCGGAAAGCCCAACACGGGCAAGTCAACGTTTTTCAGCGCCGCAACTCTGGCGCCAGTTGACATCGCAAGTTACCCCTTCACCACGATAAAACCCAACCGCGGCGTCGGCTACGTCCGAACACCCTGCATCCACGAAGAATTCAAAGTGAAAGACAGCCCAAAAAACAGCCTCTGCCTTGATGGGATAAGACTTGCCCCCGTAGAGCTAATTGACGTTGCAGGTCTCGTTCCCGGCGCGTGGGAAGGACGCGGACTGGGCAACCAATTCCTTGATGAGATACGCAGGGCAGACGCTCTCATTCACATTGTTGACGCTTCAGGCGGAACAGACTGCGAAGGACGCATATGCAAGCCTGGCGAACATGACCCGCTGGAAGACGTGCAGTTCTTAGAACATGAAATAACCATGTGGATGGCTTCAGTGCTCAAAAAAGACTGGGCGAAAATCGCGCGGACAGCCGAAGCCGAATCAAAAGAAATTTACGGCGTGCTTGAAGAACGTTTAAGCGGCTTGTCCATAAAACGTAACCACATTTTCGAAGCCATCACGAAAACAGGTTTAAACGCTGACAAACCAACCGCGTGGAGCGAGGATGACTTCTTAAATTTTGTGGACAGGCTGAGGCGAATTTCAAAGCCTATGTTGATAGCAGCCAACAAGATTGACTTGCCCGCTGCTGAAGCAAACTTGGAAAAACTGCGAAAACTCGACTACACAGTCATCCCCTGCTGCGCGGAAGCTGAACTTGCACTCAGACGGGCGGCAGAAAAGCGGCTAATCGATTACAAGCCTGGCGATTGCAACTTCAAAATACTGCATCCAGAAAAGCTGTCCCCGAGTCAAGGCAAAGCTTTGGAAACGATACGCGAAAGAATTCTGATTAAAAACGGTTCCACAGGCGTCCAAGACGCCATAAACATGGCTTACTTCAAACTCCTAAATATGATCACCGTGTACCCTGTTGAAGACGTGGAGCATTTAGCTGACCACAACGGTCAAGTCTTGCCTGACGTGTATCTCGTGCCTTATGGGACAACCGCGCGTCAATTCGCTTATCTGATACACACGGAACTTGGCGAAAGCTTCATTTACGCCGTGGACGCCCGAGGCAAAAAAAGAATCGGAGAAGACACTGTGTTGAAGGACAGGGATGTCATTTCTATTGTAAGCGCAAAAAAACGCGCCTAAAACTGTCACGTGCCATAACGTCGCTTACGGGTTTGAAAAGTTCGGATTGCACGCAAGAGATCTATCAAACGGAAATCAGGCCAGTAAACGTCTAAAAAGGCAAGTTCACTGTAGGCGGATTGCCAGAGCAGAAAGCCACTTAGCCTTTCCTCACCGGAAGTTCTTATGATCAAGTCGGGTTCTTGATTGGGCATGTGCGCAGTGTACAGGTACTTTTCAAAAGTTTTTTCGTTTACGTCATCAAGCGTTAACTCGCCGTCTTTTACCTTCTCGACGATTATTTTAGCTGCGTCAACGATTTCGGCTCTGCCACCGTACGCAAAAGCGAAATTTAAAAACTGGTTGTCATAGTTTTCGGTGGCTTTCTCCACATCCGCGATGAGCTGCTGCAGGCTTTCCGGCAGAAGGTTTGTTCTGCCTATGACTTTAACGTGAACTTTATTTCGGTGTATGCGCTCATCAGTTAAGAGTTTACGGAATTTTTCCTCCGCAATCTCCATGATCTCTGCGATTTCTTCTGGTGAACGCCTAAAATTTTCTGTTGAAAACGTGTAGAGCGTTACGAACTTCACGTCGAGTTTCTCGCACCAGTCTAAAAGCTGCTCAACGGTTTCAGCGCCTTTCTTGTGACCTAGCCAAGGGTTCAGCTCTTTCTCCGAGGCCCACCGCCTGTTTCCATCCAAGATTATGGCGATATGCTCAAGTTTCGCGCCGTTCTTCACTTGATACCACAGCCATTTTTCGTAAAGTTTGTAGGCGCCGATAACATAGAGAAGTTTCTTAAGCACTCACTGAGCCTCACATTTAAGGGAAGGATAATTCCTTTTTTATCAAAGGTAAAGCCTTGATGGTTCAATTAAAGCTTGCTGTATTCGGGGTGAAAAACGTCTATTGCTCTTTTTCCGATGTCGCCAAAGCGGTTTCTCCAAACTCGTCAACGTCACCTTCAGATTCCCGGAAGAAGCCTCTTGTTGATCTGTGGATTATGATCACTAACAGAACTGAAGCAATGGCTATGAGTATGCCTACTACTATGGCGAAAACTAAGTTGGAGAAAATAGGGTCCTCGAATCCTACACCAGGCTGGATAAGGATGTTTGCAGTTGCATCCAGAATCCAACGGAACCAGACAATAGACACAACTAAGGCAATGTTCCGCAGTAGTCGCGGGTCTCGTTCAAAGTACAAGCGTATGCTTCTTCCAAAAAGCACGATGCTTATGCCTACAACCATAAGGTCCATGAATCCTTTGATGAACCATGCCGCTACATCGGGAAGCACACTGATCCAGCCAGCCAAATCAGGGGTTAGTGGAGTCACGTTATTGCTGGCGCTTGATGCTCCCAGATACGTGCTGACGGCTATGCAGAGGATTCCGGCGATTATGGAGTAGTTTGAGATTTGCACGGGCAGAGGCGGAGGCGAGTATTCTTTTGCCCACTTGTATATGTTTCTGGCTTCTCTGTCAACTCCGAAGCCTTTGACGAGCAGTACTCCGCCGAGAATAAGGACTATGGATATGAGATAGTAGTTAACGGCGCCGGGTATTATGGAGAGGATGCCGAAAAGGAAAAACAGCAGTCCAGGTATGCCTAAGGCTATGCGGGCGTATCGGGGGTTTTCCCATATGAGCCTGAAGTAACGCGAAAAAAGCGCTGCGGTTTCTTCAATGGACTCACTATGCTTCACGACGATTCTTCTAACGGATGAAACCGGCACTCTGGATTCCACAAGTGGTAAAACTGCTTCGTCTGAATAGCCGTCTGTAACCAAAATAATTTCATTTGCACTGAACGAACCCAGCAACTTGCCTAGTTCCGCGACCAGCTTTCGGTCTGCGCCTACTCCTCCCAGTTCTGTGCCGGAGATGGTTGCGACTTCAAAGTTTTCTTCAGGTTGTTTTTCGCTTTGTAGACGGTCGTAGAGGCGGACGGCTTCGAACATGGCGTTGGCGTCTGGTTCCTCTGGGTCTCGTAGTGCTAGGGAAACGGCGGCGTCCAAGTTTGCGGTTCTTCCCAGAAGGGGCGTTTTTATTCCTGCTTTTGTTTCCAGATCGCCGTCTCTGTCAACGCATAGAATTAGGATGTGATTCTTGATTTGCTGTTCCGTTTCTTTAGTCATCTATTTTCTGTTCCTACTTTTCGTTACAGGTTTAACTTTAATCTTGTGTTTCTGGGTCTTGTGATTCATCGTCTGCAAGCAGGTTAAACTCGTCCCAACTCAGTTTTTCGCCGCGCTGCAGCTTATCCCTTGCTTGAGTTTCAAGTTTCTCTTTAAGAGCTTTTTTGGCATTTTTCTTTATTTTTTCGTCTTCTTCGCGTACAGCGTCTTGTAATTTTTTCCTTTGTTCTGTCAATTTCTTGATTTCTTCATGTAAAGGTCTAGCTTGCTCTTTTGCTTGGATATAAGCGCCGTGCATGCTGTCGGCTTCGCCTTTGATGCTTTTTGATTCATTGATTTTGGCTATCATTTTCGCGTGGATTTCTTGGCTTTTTTTGGCTGTTTCGGTTAGTTCTTGGTGGGCTGTATCCGCGTTTGCTTCAAGCGTTTCAATTTCTTTCCGTAGTTCGGCAATTTTCTTGGCGTGTTGATCAATCTTCTTGTAAACGTTAAGTTGCGTTTCGAGCTGCTTGACTTTTTCTATTAGCTCTTTCTCTTCTTGCCTGTCAAGCGGGGTGGTTTGGATTTTCCATTCGATATCGTCGAATTCTTTTTGCAGTTCTCGGCGGCTTGTTTTTGGCGTTTTCTTTCTTAGCTCTGTGATTTTTTGGCTGTGCGCCGTTACCTCTTCGACGTTCGTTCTGATTTTGGCGCGTGCCTCGTCACGTTGCTGCTTCAGGATTTTTACTTTCTCATTCAGGTTGTCACGTTCGTTTTTTAGTTCGCGGATTTCCAAGCGTATTTTCTTGAATTGCTCGTTCAGTTTGTCTCTTTTTTCGACATGCAATTTTGTTCCAGCGGTTGCGTTGCTGACTTGTTTTCTTAACGCGTCGATTTGCTGGGTGATCTTGGCGATTTCGGTTGTTTTCTGCTGTTCTGTCAATGTTTATCCTCTGTGTATGTTGCAATAATAAATTTGTGACTTTCAAATTAATATTGTTTCAGTTGTGGCTTTTGCATGGGGGTTTCTTGAGTGGCAAGTGTTAAATAAAATCGCTAAAAATGATGCGTGAATAACAAGCTCAACAAGCTTTTCTGAAAAATGAGTTTTCCATTGATAGAAGCCGTTAAAAACAATTTGGTGCGATATAGTGTTTTTAAGTGAAAAAAATGACGGCAGCTACAATATCTATGACAAAGTTTATCGCTGGAATTGTGATTGCAATTTTGGCTGCGAGCGCAATTTCCGTTGGCGTTTCCACGATGCTGATAGCTGGCCAGCAGGGTCCAGAGGGACCCCAAGGACCGGAGGGACCGCAAGGCGAAACAGGCGCTACGGGTGCAGCTGGACCGGCAGGAGCCACAGGATCAACAGGATCAGCGGGAGCGACTGGACCAGCAGGCGCGCAGGGTGTGCCTGGACCGCAAGGGCCTTACTTGCCGGATTATGACAGCGGATGGATAAACATAACCGACAAAGCAGGACAATACATCACCCTAGACCACGATCTAAACTACGATGATGTTCTTGTAGACGTAACTGGATAGACAGAGCTAGGCGACAGTGTGCACCAGAGATACTTCGGCTTAACATTCGTCTCCAATCCAGGATGGAATCAGACCTACGGAGGAGCAGACTACGATTATGGGCAGTCGATTGTTCAGACAACAGATGGAGGATACGCCATAACAGGCTACACAAACTCGGCAGGCAATTACGATGCATATTTGATTAAGACGAATGCAGGCGGAGTTATGCAATGGAGCAAAACCTACGGAGGAACAGGCTCTGATGTTGGGTATTCGGTTGTTCGGACGAGTGATGGAGGATACACCATAGCAGGCTACACAAACTCGTTTGGCGCAGGCCTCTCCGATGCGTATTTGATTAAGACGGGAGTTGAAGGCGAATTTGGTTTGGCGAGAGTGGGCTCAACATCGAATACTCTGACGTTGTATAGAGGCCTCAACGACATTTACTGGAACTACATCCGAGTACGCATATGGAAAATCGACTAAACACAACCCAGCAATCTTCCCTTTTTTCTTTGTTCTCTTGAAAGCGCGAGCTTCGGAAAAATCTGGTTCTCTCGCCCTGGCTCGGCAGACCGCATAGACCCGCTTGCTACGCTCGCTCCAAGGCTTTGTTGCGTGTTCTTTCAGGTTTTGGCTAGCTCACAAGAAAGACAGGAAACTGTTTAATGTTTTGCGAGTTTGCTTACTTCATCAATTTCTTTCTTAATGTATTCAATTATCTGATTCATAGATTCTTTTGGCCAATTCTTATCTCGTTTACAAATATCTAACGCTAGTTCAAGGTTTTCCTTAGCTGTTTTCGTATCTCCCAGTTCTTTGCTAATCAAACCATACCATAGGAAATGATTGTAATGTCCTTTATCAAATTGAGTTAGAAAATTGCAGTAGAAACCCGAAGTCTTCAAGTCTTTCATTCCTAAATAATAAATGATAAGAGAATACAGGTACATTCTAATGTTTTCTCTTGTGTTCTGCAATTCGATATTTGACCTTGGAGGTGGAGGTACTTTTTTAACATATCCTGTCCCTTGAAAAGAAGGGCGTCCGTGAAACTGCTCAATAGAGAGGTAGGCTTCCATTATCTTTGTTATGAAATCAAGATTTCCTTCTTTTCTTCTCTCCAAAATACGTGACCTATTCAATTTGAAGTATACTGTATCAGTAGTATCTCTAAAAATTCTATTAATAAGGTCGTATCGGTGCTCTTCAATTGGCATCCAAGCACTCGTCATTGTTTTCATCATATACAACTAAAAATACTGGAAATGGTCGTGTAAGCCAATACTGAGTTGTTCTTTTTTTAATGGATGCACCCCAATTCTTATCAAAATATTCTGTTGCTTTTGCCTGAACATAAAATGGAATAGATGGCGAATCTTTTTCTAGTAACTCACAATAAAAATCAATTCCAACATCCCTTTCATACTTAGTCGGAATTGCAAAATAGCGTAATCTGCTTTTAATTACATCTTCACCTATATCACCCAATCTAGTTTCCCAAGGAATCTTAACGCTGGTTGCCAAATTTATGCCTCAAGAATTAGTAAGGCTTTTTTCTATAAAAAACAATGTTACGCGCGCGTTAAGCGGTCCTATTTAGTTGAATTGATTTAACTTTTCCCATTCTGCAAAGCAAGAGTTTATTTGCTCAACAAAAAGGTCAAATGCCCATATTGAGACGTCAAAATCCTACAGAATAGCTTTAACGAACCCCAGAACCACCCATCTGTTAGGTTTTAGCTCTTCTCCCAAGAGGTTAATCTGTATCAAATGTGTTTTAGAACTGCAAATGGACGTTATCAAGTCGGAGAGCGCCTTACGGAACTGTCCTGAAACATAGAAAGCCTTCTTGCGAACACCCAACACATAGCCAGCGTTATCTTGCCTTTGCGGTCGTCATGTTGGTATTCAGCGCATTTCACAGCTACATACTCATAAATGCCAGCGTTAGAAACCCAATCTTCCCTTTCATGACATAAAACATGTATTTACCCTCTAAAAGCCAAGCCTCATACTTGCTAACAATATCCTCTTTTGCATAAATTCCATGCCCCGCAAGTTTACGGAGATAACCAGCAAGAGAAGACATACACCGAAGGCAAAGAGATGTCTATACTATCACAACAAGAGAAAAAGGGGAAATAGCGCGGGAGATATATCCACTAACGGAAGTTCTAAATAGTATGTTACCACATGTTTTGGCGAGAGAACCAAATGAAGTACAACTACGATGAACTGTTGAAGCGTGCGTGCTCGCAGATGCCAGAAGCTTCTTTGAAGCGTGAGCGTTTGGAACTCCCCCGTTTATACATCCAAACAATTGGCATGCGTACAATAATCTCTAATTTTAAAGAAGTAGCTGACGTTCTGAACCGTGACCCACAGCACATTCTGAAGTTTTTGACACGAGAGATGGCTACAGCCGCGACGTACCATGACTCTAGGGCGATTTTTCAAGGGAAATTTCGGCGGGACAGCTTTGAAAGGTTGCTGCAGCGGTACATGGAAAGTTTCGTAACTTGCCCTGTTTGCAAGCGTCCAGACACGAAAATCGTGAAGGAGAAGCGCTTGTCATTTCTAGTATGTAATGCATGCGGCGCGAAGTCATCTATTAAACAGCTGTGAGAGCGCGTTTAAACGTGGAAGCCTACGTTAACCTCAAGAAGATTGGCAGAAACGTGCTTTTGGCGATTTGCGACTGCGAAATGCTTGGCAGGACTTTGCGGGAAGGCAAGATTGTCTTTCACGTTAAGGACGAGTTTTACAACGGCGGCAAAGTCAGCGTTGAGGAAGCGGTGGGCATGATTGAGAACTCGACGATTGTGAACTTGGTGGGCAAGAACTGCGTGGAAAAAGCCATATCCAAAGGCTACGTGCACCCCGAAGCCGTGCTTCACATCGAAGGCGTACCACACGCCCAAATAGTAAAACTTTAAGCACGTTTTTTGTGTGGTTTACTTTTGCGAGGTATCGTGTGCCGTCTGGGTCTGAATCAAAACTAAAGCGTGCGCTCCAATTCTTCCAGTAATTTGTTGTACTGATATATGCCAACCAAGCTTTCGGAAAAATCACGCCTATTTTACTTGCCGTCTAAGTTTGGTATTCGCTGAACCAAGTTGCCCCAATCTTCGACCATAATCTTTCTCAGAAGCGGTTTTAGACCGGCGAAAACCTGCGGCGGCATCAGCTTCATCCAACCCTCCGTGACAACGACACGGTCGTCAAAGTCAAGCAATGGGAGTAGCCACTGAACCAGAGCAGGAAACCGTTCAGGAGGCACCTTCCTCGACATAAGTCCAACAATTGAGGCTTGCTCACTCTCCGTTGTCCGCTCCCTTAGAATCGGATACAGATGAACATCCTCCTTGTCCAAATGAATCCTCAAATGCGATTCCAAAACTGCCGTCGCTCTCGCCGTTATTAGAGGGTCAGGCGTTTTTCGCATCGCTTCCAGTCCGTCAACCATGGTGTCAAGCTCCCGATGGTCCAGAAAGTAAGCCCGGGCCACCAAGGGTGTTAATTTGTCCACAGCGGGAAAAACCGCCGCTTCCTCACCCTGCGCATGATAATCCAAAACCTCCCCCACCGTGCGCAAACGGTCAAAGACAGGCGTTAAATCACCGCCGTCACGCGCCAGCTTAAAGGCTGAAGTGTCAATTTGGAAAAGGTCTCGGCGAAACGCGTTATGGATAGAACGCACTATGTCAATCGGTCCAGACACAACATTCACTTCCACCCTAAAAAAGTCACAAGACGCTATTAACGATGTGTTGTTGTGGTTCTACAATCACAAAAAAGAGAATTATGCGGTGCCAAATCACTGTGGTTGGGGTTAAATTCCTATCCCCAGCTTCTGGTTAATTAAATATGTATTTTCCTCTTATGTTAGCTAGTTCTCAGGTTTAAAAACGCTTGGTAACTTTCAATTTCCTAAACGTAAGTTAAATGAATATCTACCTTTCTTATGATTTTGGAAAACTTACATAAGATTCGTTCTGAGCTGGGCTGTAAAATAGCTATTTGAAAAACTATTTTGAGGTTTTTTCAATCTGCTGCTGGATATAAACTTTTATTCTTACACTTTCATACAGAAAAGTTGAGGCGTTGGTTCGCATGCGGAAAGCGTGGGTGCCCATATTGATACTAGCAATTCTTCTTTGTGCTAACATAACAGTTCCTTTTGTGTGGGCGGACTGGCCTATGTGTCATCATGATTTGGCTCACACTGGAGCCGTCGGTCACCTCCCCGTTGTTCCCACCCAAACATGGAACTTCAGCACCCTAGACGTTAATGTCGGATATTCTTCTCCCGCTGTGGTTGACGGCATGGTCTATGTCAGTTTTGACGGTGTTTACGCCTTAGACGCTGCCACCGGGAAAGAGATCTGGCATTACCCTGGAGGTCCAGCATTATCTTCGCCTGCTGTTGTGGACGGCGTGGTCTTCGTGAGTTCGCTGGACCGCCACGTTTACGCCATCGTCACTAACCCGCCTCTATGGCTTCTCGAATTGTTCCCGCCCCTCCTTGCCGCCCTGCTGGCTATAGCGATAGTCGTGGTCATAGTGGTCTGGAGAAAGCGTTTGCGTCCGAAGACGACCGTTGGTTAGTTAAATAAATATTTTCCTTTCTTATGTTAGCTATAACATTTAGGTTCCAAAAAGAAGAAAAGTCGGCGGAACAGTCACCCTTTTTGAAAACGCGCCCAAATCGTAAAACTATGACCGCGTGCTTTCTGCGTTTTTAACCTTTCAAACAGTGCTGAATACTAAAATCCAACGTAAAGTGGAGAAATTTCTAGAATCCTGTTCAGCGTTTTGTTTTCTTGAAGTAGACCGTTAGACCTACAGCAACCCCTACCCCACTGTTATGGTAACAGCACTTCGCAGAACCCATGCAGTTTAGTTTATATAAGGGGGGTATAGACTACGCCAAGCACTAGAGAACACGAAGCTTCAAGTAAAAGTTTAAGAGGTACATGTATGTTTTATCTGCGTTAGGTGCATAGAGCATGCCAACACACGGCTCACTATCCAAAGCTGGAAAAGTAAGATCGCAAACGCCCAAAATTGAGGCTAAAGAAAAAATTAAGCTCAGCCCAAAGACCAGAAGCAGGCGTAACTATAAAAAGCGCATAGTTCTGCAGAGGAAAACTGGGCAAAATTGGATGTAACCAGCAAGCTTTCTCAGGGCAAAAATTAGTTTTCAGCCAGCGCAGTTTATGTACCACTTCTCCGAACCTTAACATGGTACATCAACATTGAACCCGGACAAGGCAGCCAGAGAAATCATAGAAGCCCTAATGCTTTTACCGTCACCAACCCACGACGACGTAAACCGCACAAAAACCCAAATAGCAGCCAAACACCATCTAAACCGCATACCCTCCAACGCCAAACTTATAGCAATCATGAACCCCAAAGAAAAACTTCACCTTCTAACCCTTCTACGCAGAAAAACCACACGCACCATCTCAGGCGTCACAGTAATCGCCGTCATGACCAAACCGCAGCCATGCCCCCAACGCGAACCGTGCGCCTACTGCCCAGGTGGTCCCACACAAGGCGTCCCACAAAGCTACACTGGCCATGAGCCAGCAGCCATGCGCGGAAGCCAAAACAGTTATGATCCTTATCTGCAGGTGCGCAACCGCATCAGTCAGCTCACTGCGATTGGGCACTGTGTGGACAAAGTCGAGCTTATTGTGATGGGGGGAACTTTTCCAGCCACGCCGCTTGTGTATCAAACGTGGTTTATTCAACGCTGCCTAGACGCGTTAACGGGCAAAGCATCCGCAAGCCTTGAAGAAGCAAAAGCAAACGCGGAAA
>Ga0307445_10001187_pt1 | contig 14705 bp, 10 predicted proteins | sample SalMarSW160330MG_FD_202147 | JGI IMG/M metagenome (GOLD analysis project Ga0307445, IMG submission 202147) | Salt marsh sediment microbial communities from the Plum Island Ecosystem LTER, Massachusetts, United States - SW1603-30 | ecosystem: Environmental > Aquatic > Marine > Intertidal zone >...
GATTGAATCTAGCGAAGATCCCGATATTCGGAGTAGGTCAATTGATGCTTTCAAAAGAATAGAGCGAAAGGATGATAAGATTTTTGAATTTATAGAAAATTATCTCTTATCGGATGAAAATCCTCGTGTCAGAAGTGCTGCTGCTAAATTAATTGAACATTCTTTTTTAGAGGAGGGCCTTGAATCCTTAAAATGGACCATTCAGCATGATAAATCCCCAATAGTGCTAAAAACAATGAAGGAAATAGTTATAAATAATAGAGAAGAAATAAAAGTCTTAGATGAAGAATTCGAGAAGCTTTTAGAATATATGGGGAACTATATCGGTATTATAAGAGAAGAGGCTGTTTTTTTCTTGGATCTTGAAGTTTTATTTGCTCAAGAGATAAATAATTACAAGCTTGATCTTTCAGCGTATTCATTATTTCAGAAAATTAAAGATTTTGATAATAGTGATTCTTGGTTAAGAATTAAGGATAAACACGTGGTTTCATTGTGTTTTAATAATTTCAATTGGATATATTTTAAACAACATCCTCAGATATATTCTTCTCTGTCAAAACTTCAAGATCCATTCATCTATTTAAATACTTTAAAGCGCTTCTTTTTAGGAGAAAGCAATCAAAATTCTTTGTATATACCCAAGTCGATTGGTTCTTTGAAAGCGTTGAAATATTGTACTCTAATAGATAACGGCATTCGAAATGTGCCTGCTGAAATCAGCTCTTTAGAGAAGTTAGAATATCTTGATTTAAGTTGGAATAAATTGACCATAATACCCGATGGAATATTAAATCTAGAAAATCTAAAGTATCTAAATCTAAGTCATAATAATCTTGATAAAATTCCATTGAATTTGAACAAACTTAAAAGTTTAAGGGAACTCAAGTTAAACGGCAATTATATAAAGGAAACACCTCCATCCTTGGAAGAATTCACTAATTCTTTAAATAAATTCAAGTTATGATTTCCTTTAGGAAAGAATGAGATGTTGTGAGAAAACTATAAATATATTAGGAGTATAACTAATTTCAACGTTCAAAATTAATAGATGATGCGAATATGGAAGAAAAGAAGAAAATGGTTAGTGGTGGAGACGTCCTAATTAAATGCTTACTGGAAGAAGATATTCGATATCTTTTTGGAATTATTGGTGGGCAATTTTTAAAAATGTATGAAGCAATCCGTGAATGGGGTCAAGAAAAAGGAATTGAAACCGTAATGTTTCGGCACGAACAAGCAGCCGCTCATGCTGCAGATGCTTGGGCAAGAGTTACAAACAAACCGGGAGTATGTTTTGGCACCGTTGGTCCAGGAGCAACCCAGCTTGTACCCGGTGTAGGTGCTGCTTGGTCTGATAACATTCCAATGGTAGTCATTGTCCCACAAGTTAACTCAAAATTTGCCGATTCATTTACTTTGCAAGGAAATTTGGATCAAATCACGATGTTTAAACCAATCACAAAATATCAAAAATCGGTGAGAAATATTGATGAAATTCATGATGCTGTTCATAAAGTCTTTCGTGAAGCTACCGGAGGTCGCCCACAACCAGTATTACTTGAGATTTATGAAGATGCATTCTTAGGTGAAAAGGAGGAAAGTGAAATCCCTATCTTACCCACGCAAAATTATCGAGCTATTGCTAAACCTGCTGTAGATGCTGAATCCATAAAACAAGCAATTGAAAAGCTGAAGAATGCCAAAAAGCCCCTGATAGTCTCTGGAGGTGGTGTATCTCGATCTGAAGGTTGGAATGAACTTCAAGAGTTCGCTGAATATTTAAGAATACCTGTAATGACAACTCTCATGGGTGTCGGTACCATATCAAATAAATCTCCTAGCTTTATTGGAACGACTATTAATGGACCTGGATTGAAAGCAGGACCTGAAGCTGACGTGATCCTTGCTTTAGGATGTAAATTCACCCATATCATGGCTCATGGCGATGAACCTTTCTGGAGTGATTCCCAAGACATGATTCAAGTAGATATCGATCCTTCAATTATCGGACGTGCTAAACCTATAAGTCTTGGAATAATTGGAGATTGCAAGCAATTCTTAAAGCAAATCCTTGAAGAAGCAAAGAAATCAGCAAAAGTTGAAAAAAGAGAATGGCTAGATGAATTAATCCAGCTTAAAAATACGCAAAAAATCGGTTTGATTAAAAAGGCTTTAAAGGATAAAATACCTATAATTCCACAACGTTTAGTAAAAGAATTTTGGGAATTCATGGATGATGATGCGATCGTCATCTTAGATGGAGGAGATATTACGTGTTATGCTTTAGAGCAAATTGATTTTTATAAATCCCGACCTCCTCTTTCCCTCTTGCAACCCGTTGGTATGGGTCATTTAGGCGTTGCTGTTGGATATGGAATTGGTGCCAAGATGGCGAAACCAGATAAGCAAGTCATTGCAATGTGCGGAGATGGAAGTTTCATGATGAATGTCCAAGATTTAGAAACCGCCGTTCGATTAGGGTTGAAAAATCTCATCTTCGTTATCGCCAATAATAATGCCTGGGGAATGTTGAAATCAGGACAGAAATTATTCTGTGGCAAGCGATATATTGACGTTGACTTCAATGATTTCAACTATGCTAAAATGGCCGAGGGTTTTGGATGCTATGGTGAAGTTGTCACTGATCCGAATGAATTAAAGCCTGCTTTAGAGCGAGCTAAAAACTCTGGTAAGCCAGCGGTTTTAGATGTTAAAATTGATTTCGCTACTCCCGATGCTACTAAATCGTGTGAAGAGTCTCTTCTACAAGGTAATATTATTGGGGAGTATGGGAATTCTTTAAATCCTATTTTATTTCCTATTTTTTTAATTTTAATTTAAAAAAATATAATACAGTAGTAATGCATTAAAGCTGCGGTTACAAGGTATTGAAACCCGATGATTAAAATATTCATTTAAATAGCTCTTGTTATAATATTTATAAATTTGGATAATCAATATTTTAAAAAATAAAATTAGTACTGAGGATAAATTTAAATCCACTATTTAAATTTACACAAAATTCCGACTTTTATTAGGTCTTCTGTTAAGAAGTAAGCGATTGTGATGCAAATAATAAACCCCAAGATTAAGGAACCATAACGGAGTGTATATCTAAATTTATCAAGCTTTCCAATACGAGATTTTGTGTGAATTAACTTTGGAATAAAAAAACCTGTATTAGAGCGATAACTCTTAAACTCTTCTGGATATCTTTTCTTTAATCCCTGTTCTTCAATAATTGAAATCATAATAATACAGAGACTAAAGATCATCCAAGATATAATCTCGCCACTCCGAATCCCTATGTCACTAAATCCTGGAATATACAAAGTGAAAGGAAATAGCATTATAATAATGCTTAAATTTTGGGGATGCCGAATTAATTTATATGGTCCTGTTTTAGCTATTTTAACGTGGTATCTTCTTGCTTTGACAAGATGATATAAGCTCCAACCAAATAAGAGAAGACCTCCAATAAATATGATGAGTTCAATGATAAATAATAATTCGACCATAAATGTATTCTCAGGATTAATGACAAACCATGAATCATACCACGAGTTCGAACCCCATAACTCTAAGATTCTCCATGAAACATAAGCTAAGGGAACGAAAACAATCATGGGGAGAAAAATCCCGGCAATAATTGGTATGTATATCCATATAGCGATATAAAATAAAAGTATTTTACTTAAAATCGTTCTTATTTTAATTTTTAAAAATGATTTCTTGATCATTATCACTGCTTAATATTAACGATTTTATTAATCTAAAACTAACTAAAAATGAGTTTTTACATAACATTAATTAATTTATTTTCTGATTATTTTTAATAATAAATTTAAAATAATTATTTGATGATAATGAAAAAAAGAAATATAGCAATTTTATTACTAATGAATTGTGTTGTTGTCTTCTTGGGGTTTGGTATAAGCTCAAGTAAAGCAAGTTTTATCGTACCTGAAAGTAATTTTAATACATGTAAAACTGAATTATTGTGGAATTATACTATGGGTGATTCGGGAAGGGGTTTAGCACTTACACCTGATGGGAAGTTCTTGGCTGTTGGAAGTTGGGATGGGAATTTATATTACTTCGATACATCAAATCCAATCCCATTGTGGAATAAAACTATTCCTGGGATAGTTGATCAAGTAGCAATCTCTGCTGATGGAAATTACATTATTGCAAGCAGTGATAATTATATGTTTTATCTCTTTCACAAATCAAGTTCAACTCCAATTTGGAATTTCACTGCTGGAGATAACATTAGAACTGTAGCCATGACTCCCGATGGAGAGTATTTTGTCATTGGGAGTTGGGACGGTTATGTATACTTGTTTGATAGATCGAGTCCAACACCTATATGGAATTATACTTTAGGAAATCGAGTGTATGCAGTTGATATCTCCTCAGATGGGGAAATTATTGTTGCTGGTGGCGTGAATATAGGTGTTAATGTTTTCAACAGAACTTTATCAATACCTCTTATTTGGACTAATAACTCAATGTCAACAGTTTATGGAATTGATCTTTCAGCCAATGATTTATATTTAGTAGCAGGCACTTTAACGGGAGTAACAGGTACTATTTTTCTATATGATATTTTGAATCCAAATCCAACGCAACAATTTGAAACTTCAGAAATTTTTGGACACGTTTCAATCACCAATGATGGAGAATATTTTGTAGGTGCTGTCTCCTTTGAATTTCGTTTTTACTTATTTGAAAAGGGAACCTCAGACCCAGTATGGAATTATACTGCCGATGATCAAATTGGACAGGTTGAAATTTCAGGAAACGGTAATTACATTGTCGCAGGAAGTTATGATCATAATTTTTACTTATTCAATCGTTCGAATATTTATGCTAGCTTGCAAAAAAAGGAAATGCTCATTTTAAAAACATTTGAATCTGGAGGGATGGTATGGTCTGTAGAAATTTCCGAAACTGGAGAATTTTTAGCATTTATAAGCAATGATGACAACGTTTACATGTTTCATAACGACATAGGAGAGGAAGTAAATAATACACCATCTATCTCCTTCGGTAATACTTTCTTAATCGTGATGTTAGGAGCCATTATGATAATAATAGTAAGAATAAAAATGAAGCATGGAATATCAAAAAATAAAAGTTAAATATCAAGAAGGTATAATTGTAAATCATGAAAGCTGTGGTGTTTAAAGGAAAAGAAAACGTTGTAATTGAGGAAGGATTTGAAAAGCCAAGTATAGAACCAGATGAAGTATTAATTAAGGTGAAAAAGGTTGCAATATGCGGTACAGATGTGGGATCATATGAATCTGGTGGACCATATTTACCAGGAAAAGTAATTGGTCATGAATTCTCCGGTGAAATCGTAGAAGTTGGAGCAGAAGTGAAGAAGATTAAACTTGGAATGCGAGTGACCGTAAATCCTCAAATTCCTTGTTTTGAATGCTATTATTGCCTGCATGGTTTCGAAAACATGTGCAAATTACAAAATTATGCTTTTGGGACTACTGAACATGGCGCAATGAGAGCTTATTTCAACGTTAAAGCAGAAAGAGTTCACATTTTGCCTGATGATCTATCTTATGAGGAAGGCGCGATAGTAGAGCCACTTTCAGTAGCAGTATATGCTGTTGAACAATCAGGATTTCAACTCGGTCAAAGTGCTGCTGTCATTGGAGCAGGACCAATAGGACTCCTAGTAATTCAAGTTTTAAGAGCTACCGGAGCTAATAAAATTTATGTCTTAGAACCAGTTGAATCAAAACAAAATATTGCATCAGATTTTGGAGCTGATAAAGTATTTTTACCAAAAGCTTGGAATAAGATCGTAAGATTGACTGATAAATTAGGACCCGATCACGTCTTTGATTGCGTTGGACTCTCCGAAACTTTCAGTACTGCTTTGCAACTTGTAAGAAAAGGAGGTAATGTTACCCTAATTGGCATGCATGCGAGTAAATTTGAGATTAATAACATCTTGTTGATGACGACAAACAATATTTCAATAAGAGGTGTTTATGGCTATAATCATGATATTTTCAAGAAAGCTATTAATCTCTTTGAACAAAAGAAAATAAGAATTGATTCCTTGATAACTAATAGAATCAAATTAGATCAGGTGCCAGAAATGTTTAAAATATTGGGTCATCCTCCACATAATGAATTAAAAGTGATGGTTGATTTGGATTAAATTTTTCACATTTTTTTTCTATTTTAATATATTTTTTGTATTCGATACCCTATTTTGATAAAGATTTATAAATCCATGTGACAATACATAAGATATTCACCATATCAGTGAATGTTGAAAAGAGGATAATCTCATGGAAGTTAAAATGAGTCCATACGATGCGAAAATTTGGACTAAATCTTACGATAAACATGTAAAACCCAACTTATCATATCCTACGGAAGGTTTGGGTATTTTATTCGATAGAGCGATGAAAAAGTATCCCGATCGAATTGCTTGCTATTTTATGAAAAGGGAAATGTCATTTCAAGAACTTAATGATTACGTGCATAGATTTGCAACTTTTTTACAAAAAAAAGGTTTGAAAAAAGGAGATCGGGTTGCTATAAATTTAGCTAATTGTCCACAATACTTGGTCGCTCATTTTGGCACTTTATTAGCAGGGGGGGTTGCTTCTGGCTGTTCACCATTGATGAGCCCAACCGAAATTGCGTATCAAATCGATGATAGTGAAGCGAAATTCTTTGTGACCCTTGATGCGTTTTATGAAAAAGTATTAGTAAAAGTCTTAGATAAAGTTCCAAAATTGGAAACAATTATCACCACGAACATTAGTGATTATATGGGTCTTTCTGGGATAAAAGTAATTTTAGGTAAACTTTTAAAAAAAATTCCCAAGGGAAAAGTCGTTCCTTATCCGAGTAAAAACGTAATTGATTTTAATGATACTATTAATACCGAACGAAATGTATCTAAAGTATCAATCGATATAGAAAAGGATCTTGCTTTATTACAGTATACTGGTGGGACTACAGGGCTACCTAAAGGAACAGAACTCACGCACAAAAATATCATCTCAAATATCGTTCAAATTTCAACTTGGATTGATAGAGTTGACGAAGAACAAGAAGATGCAGTGAACTTATCTGCTTTCCCTTTGTTTCATTTAGCAGGTTTAGCAATGAGCATGGTTACACTTTATCTCTCAGCTTCACAAATTCTCATCGCAAATCCGAGAGATAGCAAGCACATCATTAAAGAAATGATCGATAAAACACCGATGATGTTGGTAAACGTTCCAACTCTATATTTAGCAATAAAGAACAATAAATTGGCAAAGAAGATTCCTACTGAAGTGTTAAACGAAATCGAGGTATATGTTTCAGGAGCAGCGCCTTTTCCAGCAGAAGCTATAAATGATTTTGAGAATTCATTAGATGCTAGGAATAAAGTATTAGAGGTATATGGGATGACCGAAACAAGTCCGATACTCACGATGAACCCATATTATGGGGAAAAAAAAGTAGGAACCGTCGGAATTCCAATACCCGATACAGATATTCGACTTGTTGACATAGAAACAGGTAATCAAGTTGAACTTGGAAAACCCGGAGAAATAATATGCAAGGGGCCTCAAGTTACAAGAGGTTATTATAACAAGCCGGAAGCGAATTCACAAACAATAATCGATGGTTGGTTCCATACAGGTGATGTAGGAGTGATGGATGAAGATGGATACATCACTATCGTAGATCGGACAAAAGACATGCTCATTGTCAGTGGGTATAAGGTTTACAGTGTTCACGTTGAAGATATATTAACAAAACATCCCAATATTGAAATGGTAGCGATTATTGGATTAAAAGATCCCGATCGACCTGGAAGCGAAATCGTAAAGGCAATAGTACAGCTAAAAGAAGGAATAGAGCCAACCGATACAATTAAAGCTGAATTAAAAAGTTACGCTGCTAAGCATCTCTCAAAATATGAAAATCCAAGAATGTGGGAATTTAGAGAAACTTTACCCTTAACTTCTGTAGGAAAGATATTAAAACGGGCCTTAAGAGAAGAATCAAAAGAATCTAATTAATTTTCTTTACATTTTTATTATTTTTTTCTTTTTCTTTTTATCATTATCGAAGATAGTATGCATTAATGATATTCATTTAGATTTAAAAAAAAAAAAGCTATTATATTTTTGAATTAAACTGGATATGACTGCGCTGTAAGCAAGCACTCTCTTATCACATTTCCACCAGTCTCGGAAAAATATGCTATGGATATATTGTGGCGTCCAGCAGGAAATAACGCATTAAAATACTGTAAGCAAACTGAAAGATATTCATAGGTTGATGTTCCATCATATGGACCAACTCGTGTATAGGGGTTCAGCAATCTCGTGCCGTCTACCATGAAGTAAAAAAGAATATCCGCAAAATTCCCTGGACTTGGGAGGATTTTAGTACTTGCTGAAAAGGTTACGTATAGTTGGACTGGAGAACTTAAATCTACGATGACATAAAGATTTGGAATTGTTTCGAATGATAAATCAGGAGCTGTGAAATAATTTGGCTCATAATCATTCCAAATTCTTACTTGTGATTGTGCAGTCCAATTAATTAGCCCCATACCTAATCCTCCAGCACCTATCAAGAGACCAATTATCCCTAATATAGTTCCACCTTTTCCCATAAAAAATTACCCTGTTATTAAATTTTAAAGTTAAGTCTTTATTTTTATTAGATTATAAGAAATAATTCCTCTATCAGGATAATAAATGTTTATGTTGAAATAACTATCTCCCAATTTTATTAATTTATTTCGTAAACCTATTTTAATGAATTCAGTGAATAAGTGATTATAAATAAAAACAAATAAATTTCAAATGAATGAGTTGATTATATAAATATGAAAAAAGGACAAGTTCAATGTATAAATGATGAGATATTAAATAAACTCTCATTAAAGAACCGCTATAAATTCCTAAATTATAATTTAATGAGCTATTTGAAACCAAAACATTTCGATCTGCTCAAGGACGCTGAAAGATTTTTTAGAACTTTCGAGAAGAACCATGATATAAATCATACTGAAGATTTCTATGATTGGATACCTGAAGTAGGTAAAGCTGGTTTTATTACGCGTGTAAACAAGTTTGACAATCTCGGGTTAGATTTTGAGACCTATGGGATGACTGCTGAGTTTATGAGAGTGCTTGCCATGGATTTTTTTGATCCCCAATTTGCGATGGGTGCCGGTGCAACAGTTTTAGCGGTTAATCCTTTAATGCTTCATCATGAAAATGAGGAAATACGCTTACGTGCCCTCAAAGAGTTAGTTACCGGTGAGAAAATCGGATGTATTTGTATCACGGAACCTGAAAGAGGTTCGGATGCGGTTCATATGTTAACCACTTGCGATGAACAACCAGATGGCAGTTTTATTGTAAATGGTACAAAAATCTATCAAACAAATGGACCAAAAGCAGATTGGGCTGTAATTTATGCAGTAACTGAAAAAGATAATGGGAATACGATGTCTCAACTTCTTTTAGATACGAGTTGGGAAGGTTGGTCGGTTGAAAGAGTAAATATCCCTTGGACACCAAGGCTCTTTATTGGAAAAGAAACAATGACTAATTTAAAAATCCCTAAAGAATGTGTCTTGGGAAAACCAGGTCAAGGACGCTCCCATTTATTTGAAGGATTAAATTTAGAACGAATTGGCATCGTTTGCTTAAATGCAGCAGAAGCATGGAATGCATTCACTCATGCGGTAATATATTCAAATATGCGCAAGCAATTTGACTTAGAAGTACTTAAATATCAAGGAGTCGGATTCCCTCTCGCGGATTTATGGTCTGAAATTATGAGTTTAACTTTAGCCGCCTTGAATCTCTGCCAAATGATTGATGACAAAATGGAGAAATTAGGTACTTTACCCAAGGAATTTAACCTGGCTTTAATGGCAACAGCCTCTCAATTGAAACTTTTAAGCACTAAATTAAATGCACGTGCGTGTTATGAATGTGCGAATATAATGGGTGGTGCAGGAGTATGTGACAATACTTTAATGCATGATCTATTAGGAATATCGAGAATTCAAGAGATTGGTGGAGGAACAAGACAAGTTCAGGAATATATTTTAAGTATGGGCTTAAGACAATTATTCAAGGCTATATAATTTTTCATTTTTCTTTTTCTATAAAATTATGAATGCATGAATAAACAAAAGAAGAAAATGGAATATGTATAATTACATTTAACCAACCTAGAAGAAGGAATGCATTATCTTATGTTACGTTTGTAGAAATTCGAGACGTATTGAATGGTATGGAAAAGGATAAAAACACCAAGGTATTAATCATGATAGGGTCCCCGAAAGCTAAAGCATTAATTTTTTAATTTGATTTACTTCATCTGGAAAATTTTTGATTAGTCGATTTTTACCCAAATTATTTTTCACAATCCAAATTATATCTTTATCTTTAGAAATTGCTATTTTTTCCATATATTTAAATCCTAATATAGGCTTTAATTGTACAATAACGCTTAAAGTGTAACCCAAACCCTTTCTTAATGCTTTAAATTCCTCAGAATTTCTATTAGCATTATTATTAATTTTATTAATAATCTTTTTATGAAATTCTAGAGCTTTATTATAAGTATATTCATCTAACCCTCTCTCAGCTAATCCTGCAACAATCGCTCTCATTACAAGCCAATTATTCTCGGTTTTTAGCCAATTTTCTAATTCGTTTAGAAATCTTTTATTATTATATTTGACTAAAAGTGTAATGGCTTTTGCAACACCTTCTCTTATTCGCCATCGAGGATCTTTAGCCATAGTTTTTAATTTAGACATTGCTATTTGTGCGTAACTTTCAATTGTACCAATCGATCCTAAAGCCCATACTCCACAAAAAGGAAGAAATTCCTTCGGATCATTTACTGGGGCTTCATTTGCAGTAAATTTGAGTAAATGCATAATGAAATCGTTTAATTTTTTAATATGTTCAAATTTTAATTCTTCAATTATCTCAACAAACATTTCAGCTAATCCTAAATTACCCTGTGGACTTGGAAGATTACTATTATCCAACAGATATTTAATTAAATCCTCTACTTGGTTCTCTTTAAGTAATTTTTCAAATAACACTTGTAAATCTTGTTTATAAGATTCCTTCTTACCCATTTCTATCAATTTAAAGAGTAAAATTAATATTGATTATCTTTGAAAAAATAATAGAACAACTAAATAATAATTATATTAAAAAAAGTTATCCCTATTTGAAAATTAATACTCCATTTATTTTTTGACTTTCTATATTATTATTTCAAGATCTTTATTGTTATTTTTATTACATTTAAGTAATAAGAATTTCAAAAAGTAAAAAATTTCAGAATACTGAGCCCGCATTTAATAATTAGCATACAAAATAAAGTAGTGATCCCTAAAAAGGCAAATAAGAAATATATTAAAGTTTTAAAAGATGATAATCTTTATATCTATGATAATAAAGCAATAAAATGAATAATTTCACCAAAATGGAGTTATCCTCAACGCTATGACACATTTTTAAAAGAAAATAACAAAAGATCTAAAGAAAGGTTACAAAAATATTTTTTAAAATATGGTATTTATAATAACAAATGTAAATTTGGTTAAACAAGATGAATATTAAAGATTTTGAAGATATATTATACATAAAAGAAGAAAATGGAATATGTACAATTATATTTAACAAGCCTAAAAGAAGGAATGCATTATCTTATGTTACGTTTGTAGAAATTCGAGCAGTCTTGGATGATATGGAAAAGGATAAAAATGCTAAAGTTCTAATATTGACAGGTTCTCCAGAAGGCCGAGCCTTTTCTTCAGGTGGTTATTTTAACATGAAAATGGTAACAGAAATTCCCGAGGATATCATGAAGGATATAGATTTAATGGATATTGCTCAAAAAGAAACGTGCATGAAATTTTGGAATTTTAAGAAGCCTGTTATTGCTGCTATAAATGGTTTTGCACTGGGGGCGGGTTTTACAATGCCTTTAGCTTGCGCTGATTTAATATATATGTCTGATGATCCAGAAACTTATTTGGGACTCATATTTGTCAAGCGAGCAATAGTTCCAGAATTTGGGTTTTCATTCCTTTTACCATTTTATGTTGGATTTCAAAAAGCAAAAGAAATCTTGTATTTTGGAGATAAAATTTATGCTAAAGAAGCTGAAAGATTAGGACTCATAAATAAAGCACTCCCTCCTAAAGAATTAATGCCCTATGTTAGGAAACAAGCAGAAAAATTGATCCCACCTAAAGGACCAAGTCTAGCTTTGAGTTTAATGAAAAAAACGATGCATGATTACTTCAGAGATATAATTTCCCGTACATTGGACAAAGAAAATGAAGCTCTCCAAGCTGCATTTAAAACCCATGATATGAGAGAATCCACAAAAGCTCTCATGCAAAAAAGAGAGCCAATTTTTAAAGGAAAATAATCCCATTACATATAAAAACGAACTAGAAATGCTTTTTATGTAATTTAAAAAAATTACTCGAAATTCTTATAAGATTTGATTTATATTTAATATTTTTAATTCGTAATACTGAAAAGATAGGGATTAAAATATGACTGATGAGAAGAAAAATGAAACACGTTTCATATTCGTCACTGGAGGGGTTATGAGTGGAATTGGTAAGGGCGTTGTGACCGCTAGCATTGGAAAGGTATTACAGTTCAGAAGTTTTAAAATTTCGGTAGTAAAGATTGATCCATATCTGAATGTCGATCCTGGCACTCTTAATCCTGTCGAACATGGTGAATGTTTCATTACTGAAGATGTATGGAAATTTAAACCAGTACCAGATTCAGATGAAAGAACATATAAGATCTCTGAAATAGATCAAGATTTTGGAACATATTCTCGTTTTCTTGGGATTGATATGCATCCGTCCCACAATATTACATCTGGTCAAATCTATCTCACTACGATTCTTGGTGAAAGAATGGGAAAATTTCTTGGAAAAACCGTGCAGCTCATTCCACACGTAACGACAATCATAAAAGAAAGACTAATAGAAATATCTAGATGCGAAAATTTAGATGTACTTTTGATTGAATGTGGAGGGACAGTGGGTGATTTAGAATCAAGCATATTTTTAGAAGCTTTTCGTCAAATTAAAATAGAAAATCCCCATCGTACTGCTTTGGTTCACGTTACTCTTGTACCATATTCTCATGCTGTTGGACAACAAAAATCAAAGCCTACACAACATTCAGTAAAAATGCTTCAAAGCCTTGGACTAAATCCTGATATCATTATTGGTAGAAGTGAAAAACCCTTGGCAGATGATATTAAAAAGAAAATATCTCTCTATTCTAATATCCCTGAAAAAGCAGTAATATCTAATCCTGATTTAAAGGTAATCTATGAATTACCATTACTATTTGAGGAACAAGGATTAGGAGATTATCTTTGCGAGATGATTGATTTAAAGGCAAAACTAGTATCTTATAATGAGGTCACTAATTACTCAGAATGGGTAAAAATGGTCGACATTTATAAATCAGCTAAAAAAATACTTAAAATCGGAATGCCGGGTAAATATTTCAACATTTCAGATTCATATATTTCGATTAATGACGCTTTAGAGCATGCTGCAGCCCATCAAGGATATATACCTGAGTTAAAAATGATAAATATCTCTGAGAATACAAACATTGAAGAAGAGCTGAAAGATTGCGATGGAATTTTATTAACTCCTGGCTTCGGAGAAAGAGCTGTCGAAGGAATGATTAAATCTGCTGAATATGCAATGGAGAAAAAAATACCCTTTTTAGGAATATGTTTTGGTGCTCAATTATTTTATATCGCTTTCTGCAGGAAATACTTAGGATTAACTGGCGCAAATTCTACTGAAATAGATCCTGATACGCCATATCCCGTTGTTGATCTTTTAGAAACTCAAAAAAACGTGACCGAGAAAGGGGGAACCATGAGATTAGGAGCTCATGAAATTATTATACAGAAAAACACTAAACTCTTTAACGCGTATAACCAAGAATTAATAAAAGAGCGCTTTAGGCACAGGTATCACATTCAGGAAAGATTTATCACAGAAGAAGCCAAGCAAAAAGGAATGTTGGTATCAAGTAGAGATGTATCAGGGAAGATAATAAATAGTATCGAATTAAATAGAGCCGACCATTGGATGGTTGGAACCCAATTTCACCCCGAATTTAAATCAAGACCATATGCGCCGAGTAAACTATATAGTGCGTTTATAAAAGCATGCATATCGAAGAAATCTGGAAAAAAGTAAAGTTAGTTTAGTTAAAGTCAATATTACACAATTATTTGGTATTAATATGAATCAAAATTATTTTAAAGATAAAACTGCCGTAATTACTGGAGCTGCAAGTGGAATTGGGCGTTCTTTTGCATTAGAACTTGCCAAAATGGGAACTAACCTTGTGATTTCTGATATTAATTTGGAGCGGTTAGAAAAGGTCAAAAAAGAACTGGAAGCTTATCAAATAAAAGTAGTCTCAATGAAGTGCGATGTCTCCAAAAAATCGGATATTAAAAGCTTGCGCGATACCAGCTTCTCAAGCATGCAAAGAATACATTTTCTCTTTAGTAACGCAGGAATAGCAGCAGGTGGTCATTTTGAAGATTTTTCAAATGACGTGTGGAAGAACATTTTCAATATAAACGTGTGGGGCATG
>Ga0307445_10001188_pt1 | contig 14705 bp, 16 predicted proteins | sample SalMarSW160330MG_FD_202147 | JGI IMG/M metagenome (GOLD analysis project Ga0307445, IMG submission 202147) | Salt marsh sediment microbial communities from the Plum Island Ecosystem LTER, Massachusetts, United States - SW1603-30 | ecosystem: Environmental > Aquatic > Marine > Intertidal zone >...
GTTGTCACCGGCGATAGAGAGCGCGGCAAAAAAAAACAGAGGAATGGCGATCAAGAAGATTCGGAGATAGACTGCCTTTCTTTTCAACATGTTAATTCGATCTAGGGCTGGAAACCAGCAGGATGAATGATACTATATTATAAACTTGTCTTCTTAATTTTCAACGATTATTTATTGTACACATCCACCATGGAGATATTTTTTTCCTCCAGGCTGATCCCCATGGCCCGGCTCAGATCTGCCAGAGAAAGGTTGTAATCGATGATGGCTTGAAGCTCTGTTGTCTGGGCAGTGGCCAGGTCTCTTTGGTACTGGAGGACGAAGTAGGGAGTTGTCAGCCCCACCTTGAGTTTTTCCTCCTCTGCGGCCAGCTGCTGTTCTCGCAGCTCTCTGGCGACTTTGTAGGCCGCGACCCGTTGGTAATTGGTTTCCACGGCCCTGACAGCCCGCTTTATTTCCAGGTAGATATTCTGTTCCTGCTGTTGGAGCTGCAGGGTTGCCTGTTGCAGATCTACCCTCGCTTGAGCCAGGCTTGCTCGGGAAAAGATCGTGTTCAGCGGGAGATCCAGGGTCAACCGGACAGACCAGTTCGTGTACCTGAATCCGAACACATCCTTGAAAGCATCCGCAATACCACCCGGAACTTCTCCCACCTTTTTCCCCAACGGGAATTCTGGGGTTCTTTCATAAAGAATTTGAGTTCCGGAAACTCCCGGACTCCAGTAGGAGGCATTGAGGCTGAGATTTGGAAGCTGCTGGTTTTTGGCATAGCCCAGGTTGATCTCGCTGTTTTTAAGGCTTATCCGTGTCGACTCCAGATCCGGCCTGTTTTGGATAGCGGTGGCAAAGGCTTGATCCAGGCTTATCTCTTTTTTTTCGAACTCCGGCATTTCCTGAGGGATGATCCGGCTAAACTCCAGATTCGGGTCTTCTGCCGTGAGGTTGAGGATAAGCTTGAGGTTGTCCTCGGCGTTTTTGACATTGGCTTGGGCGGCTAAAATATCCGCTTCCCGCGTGGCCACTTCCGATCGTGCAGACAGGATCTCGATCGGGGCTTCAGTCCCGATCTCCACCGCTCTTTTTTGTCTTTCCAGGAAATCCTCGGCTAATTTCAGGGACTGCTGCATCACTTTGAGGTTTTCGATGCTGGCGACTAGGCCCCAATACGCTTCTTCGACGCTGTACACGGTGTCCTGGAGACTTCGCTGTAGATCTTTTTCGGAGATGTTCAGATTGTTTTTCGCAACGATAATCTCCCTTCGGGATAGGTCGTAACCGAAATTCTTGAGCAGGGGCTGGGTGAAATCGAACCTAAGCGTGCTCCTGTAGCTGGGGTTGATGGTCGTTCCTGTTCGGTTTGTGTCGAACTTGCTGTTGTCCATGGATAGACTGAAATTTCCCCCGAAGGGAATTTGCTGGGTTATATCGATGTTATATTGATTTTGTTTTTGCAGGAGTGTTTCGGCCGCCTCGAGAAAAGAGTAAGATGCTGATTGCGTGTCTGTTAGATAGAAACTGAAAGAGAGTGACGGCAGGAATTTTTCATTGGCTATGCCCAGGGCATATTGGCGGTTCTCTGGAGTCAGTACACTGATGGCCACACCGAGGTTATATTTCATGGCCTTGACGATGCAATCCTCCAGAGAGAGATTGAGAGACGATTCTTGCTGTTGGGCCGGCAAAAAAGTCGACAGGGCAAAAATCAGTAGAGTTCCGAGCGTTTTTTTCCACATTTGAAGACCTCCTCGCATTTAACTACGGAAACTAATACGGAAAAAATCGGGAAAGTGTTCCAATATCCCATTATTTTCCTGTTTATGTCAATGGATTTTGTATTCATTGGTATTTATTCGTATCTAAGTGCTTCGATGGGATCCAGTTTGGACGCTTTGCGCGCCGGATAGAATCCGAAAAAAATCCCGACTGATCCTGAAAAAATAAAGGCCAAAGCGATGGCGCCAAGGGAGACCAGCGTTTTCATCCCGGCAAAGTGGGAGATCAACCGCGAGCTCCCCACGCCCAGGACAACACCCAGAAAACCTCCCAAAATGCTCAACACGATGGCCTCTGTCAGAAACTGGAGCAGAATATCCCGTTCCTTCGCACCGACCGACATGCGGATGCCGATCTCCCGAATGCGTTCTGTCACCGATACCAGCATGATGTTCATGATCCCGATCCCTCCCACAAGCAGCGAGATCGAAGCGATCCCACCAAGCAGGATGGTCAGGATCTGGGTGGCTTCCGAAGCGCTTTCGGCGATGTCCGCCATATCACGGATATTGAAGTCATCCTCAGCACCGGGGGCGAGCTTGTGCCGAATACGCAAGAGTTCTTCGATTTGGCTCTGAGCCTCGTGAGTGCGCAAGGCGGATACGGCGGACACATCGATAGACTGGATGTTTTCGATCCCTAGAAGTCTTTTTTGAGCTGTCGTGTAAGGGACAGCGATCATGTCGTCCCGGTTGAAAAATCCGCCGCTCTCTCCCTTTGATTCCATCACGCCAAGCACCCGGAAGGGGATCCTGTTAACCCGGATGACCTGTCCGAGCGGATCGGTTCCTTCAAAAAGATTCTGGCTGACTTCGCTTCCCAACACCGCCACTTTTTGGGCAGACCTGACCTGACTATCGCTGAAGAAAACGCCCTCTTCGACCGCCCAATTCCGGATTTCGGGGTATTTGTCGCCCACACCATAAATGGACGTATTCCAATTTTTGTTCTGGTAAACAATTTGAGCTCGCCCATTGACGTTGGGAGAGACATATTGCACGGCGCCGCAGTTTTCTAGGATGGCCTGGGCGTCAGCTTCTTTCAGATTGGTGTAGGTTCCCCCTCCTCCGGACCGGCCTCTGTAGGAGCGGCTCCCTGGATACACGAAGAGCAGGTTGGTGCCCATGGATTCGAAACGCTGTTCGACCTCCATTTTTGCGCCTTGGCCGATGCTGACCATCGCGATCACGGCACCGACCCCTATGATAATACCCAAGGCGGTTAAAAAGGACCGCATTTTGTTCCGGTTCAGGGCTCGTAATGCGATTTTGGATGTTTTTACGATGTTCATTTTATTGTTTTCCGTTAGTTTCGATTCTTTCGACTTCTCCATCTCTAAGGAAGATCGTTTTTTCAGCCACTTCGGCCACTTCTGGATCATGGGTGACCAGCACGATCGTGATGTTTTTTTCCTTGTTGAGTTTTTTGAGAACGGCCATAATGTCATTCCCGGTTTTGGTGTCCAGGTTTCCGGTCGGTTCGTCTGCGAGAAGAAGAGAAGGACTGTTGACCAGGGCTCTGGCAATGGCCACTCTTTGCATCTCGCCGCCTGAGAGCTGGTTGGTTTTGTGGAACTCCCGGCCTTCCAATCCGACCAGGGCTAGAGATTTCATGGCCATCTCCTTAGCTTTTTTGCTGGAAACATCGGAATACAGCAAGGGAAGTTCAGTGTTTTCCAGCGCGGTGGTTCGTGCGAGCAAGTTGAAATTCTGGAAGACGAACCCGATCCTGATGTTCCGGATGTGCGCCAGCTGGCTTTTGTTCATTTTGGAGACCTCTTGGCCTTCGAGCAAATACACTCCAGATGTAGGTCGGTCCAGACAGCCGATGATGTTCATCAATGTGGACTTTCCCGAACCGGAGGGACCCATGATAGCCAGCAGATCCCCTTTTTGGATGTCGTAGGAAATTCCCTTCAGGGCTTTGACCTGCGTTTCGCCCACTTTGTAGATCCTCTCGATGTTCTCCAAGTGGATGAGTTTGTTGTTTTCCATTTTTACTTATCCTTTGCCGGTAACGGGAGAGTGAAGACCGATCATCTCATGAACATCATCCCTCGTCTCAAGTTACTCGAATTGCTGTTCGAAGATGAGGCTTGAGCGTTTCCTCCGGTAATAACTTCCGTTCCTTCTTGTAGATCTCCTCCTGTGATTTCTGTGTAGGTGTTGTCCGTGACTCCTGTCCGGATAAAGACCATCCGGAGTTTTCCTTCTTCGTCCTGTATCCAAACCCGTGCCCTGTCCCGAGCCTGGGATCCCATGCCTCTGGAACCTTGGCCCATCTGGAAGTTACCCTGGGGCCTTCTCCCTTCCTGTTGCCCGCCATCATTGGCCGTCTGCCCTCTTTTGGCCTGCATTTCTCTTTTCATCTCTTCGAAAAGCGCCTGCGTCACTTCAGGGGGTGGCTGAAAACGGAGGGCAGAGTTGGGTACGCGGAGGGCATTTTGAGCCTCTCCCACCACGATGGACACGGTGGCTGTCATTCCCGGCCTGAGCTTCATCTCTGGATTTTCCACGTCCACAATGGTGGTGTAGGTGACCACGTTCTGAATGACTTCTGGGGAATATCTGACCTGCCTGACGACACCTTTAAAATTGTCATAGGGGAAGGCGTCTACCGTGAACCGGACATTTTGTCCTTCCTTGACTTTTCCGATATCGGCCTCGTCCACACTGCATTCCACCTGCATTTTGGTCAAATCGTTGGCGATCTGGAACAGAACAGGAGCTTGAAAGCTGGCAGCCACTGTCTGGCCTTCGTTGACGTCCCGGCTGATCACCACTCCATCTATCGGCGACTTGATGATGGTGTATTCAAGGTCCACCTTGGTGGCGTCCAGTTGGGCTTTGGCCTGTTCCAACCTTGCCTCTGAAGATTGAAGGTCCGCTTTGGCACCGTAAAATTGGACTTCAGCGGATTCGAATTCTTCGTAGGAGATCAGTTCCTTATCGAAAAGGGTTTTGGCCCGTTCGTATTGTTTTTCGGAATTGTCCACAGTGACTTTTGATTTATCAAGGGACGCCTTGGAACTCTGATAATTGGCTTCGTTCTGTTGGACTTTGGACAAAAACGTCGATTGATCGATTTCGGCGATCAGCTGGCCTTGTTTGACCTGGGAATTGAAGTCCACATATATCTTAAGGATTTTGCCCGAGACCTGGCTGCCGACATCCACGATGGTCACGGGGTTGAGGGTTCCTGTGGTGTCCACAAGCGCCGTGACGTTTCCTCTGTCGATGGCGGCCTTTTCGTATTGCAACCCGTCGTCGTTGTTCCTTCTTAAAATGGTAAATCCAAAAACAATTCCTGCGGCTACAACCAGAACGACGATTCCTATGATTACTTTTTTATTCATCTTCTTTCTCCTCTGCTGTCGGGTTCTTTTTTTGGCCTCTTCTTTCTGTCCTCCGCCTCTTTTTTTCTCTCGTAAAAGTATTTTTCGATCATGGCCTCGAATTTGGCTTTTTGCTCGGCAGAGAAAACTTCGTCCATTTCCTTTTTAAGCTGAGCCCTTAAGGCTCCGTAATGATCGTGGATTTCACTGCGGTATTCTTTTAACCTTTCCTCGTTATTCTTGAAAATTTCCTTGAGCTGTTCCTGCTGTTCTGCGGTGAGACCCAGTTCTTCGGCCATCATGTCCAAAGTGGGAAACCGGACATTGCTCCGTCTGTTTTCATTCCTCTGCGGTTTTTTATCGAGAAAATTGTTCTTGAATATGAAGCCTGCGGCGAAACCCGCGGCAAAAACGATGATAAAAGAGATCACGATCCAAAATTTATATCCTTTTTTCATGGGAAGTATCTCCTCAGATCTGGTTTTTCTTCCATGGCCATAAAAATGAGCTGCATGCTTTTGTTTTCTCCGGTTTCCGCATCCAGTAGCGTTACAGTTTCAGGAAGAGGAGGATTGTTGCCCAGGAGCAAATCCCCTGTCTGGCTCAGGGCATCTGTTGGCTGGGGAAGAAAAAGAGCCAGACCGAGAGCAAGGGCAAAAACAGCGATGATGGAAAATTGGACCGCCCGCAAGCTCCATTGTTTCCATTCCGACCAGAAGGTGTATTTTTTTCTTTCTTTCAGGCGAGGTTGCAGGCGTTCCCAAAAATAGGGATTTATTTCAGGAAAATCCTTTTTTCCCAAGGTCTCGGCGATAAAAACGTATTCATCCCTTTTTTTCTTGCAAGAAGAGCATCCCTCGAGGTGTTTTTCGAGCGCAGTCTTTTCTTCCCCGGCTAAAAGGCCATCCAGGGACCTAGACAGGAATGTTTCAGCTCTTTTACATTTCATGGTTTTCTCCTTCCAGAGATAAAAAAGGTGCGATCTTTTTCCTGAGCATTTTTCTGGCCCTGTGCAGGCGTGAATCCACCGTTCCTGCGGAAAGCTTCAGAATGCCTGCGATCTCTTCGTAGGAGTGCCCCTGGATATCTCTCAAACTCAAAATGACCTGGTGTTTTTCAGGCAGGGATCGCAAGGCCTGATACAGGAGTTTTTTTCTGTCGGCTGTTTGCTGAACTTTTTCCTTTTTTTGGATCTCGTTTTCCTGTTGGGAGGGTTCTCTGCCCAAAGCATCTAAAGAGACATGTCTCTCCTTCGCGTGTTTTCGCAGGTGGTCATTGATGTGGTTGACGGCAATACGGTAGAGCCATGTGCCGAAGCCCGATTTGAACTTGAAATTTTCCAGCGCATAATACACCTTGATAAAGACTTCCTGTGCCAAGTCGTCAGCGGTTTCTCGATCTCTTGTGAAACTGTATGCCAAGTTAAACACCTTTGTTTTGTATTTTTTGACGAGGACACCGAAGGCTTCTTCGTCTCCCTGCTTGCTCCGTTCGACAAGTTGGTTTTCTTCCATTCAAATCCATCTCTTCGTTTCCTCCGTACACCCTTTAGACGGAGGAGACTGGGGAATCTTCCGTTTTCTATTTTACGCGATGGGGGGACTTTTAGGAAGTGTAAGTACGCTGTTCGAGCAGATTTCACCATCTATGGAAACACAGGAATCTTAAAAATTAATTGAGGCTGAAATTATTTCTTTTTGGCCGTCCACTCCATCGCGCCGCGATCTCCCATTTTGGCTTCACCCGACATAGTGTCGCCATCGACGGTTCCGGTGTAGGAAATGGTAAATTCTCCTCTTTCGGTGCTCCGGGTAATGGACCATTCGATTTTGTTTCCTTTCACCGTCCCTTCGGCTGTAGCCTCTTCACCCATGAGCTGCATGGTTACGGTCAGTTTTTCGCCGTCTTGTGCGAAATGAACATCCGAGGTCCTTTCGCCCCGGGGAGACTGCGTGGTCATTTCCCAATCTCCGGTTACGTTGACATCCTGGGCGGTCAGCAGAAAAGGAATCAGCAAAAGAGAAAACAAAGCGATCAAGGAATACATTTTTCTCATACTTTTCTCCATCCTAATAAAATTTACAATCCACATAATTTAGACGCAAGATTTCCGCTTTTCTTCCTCTAAAGAGAAATTCCCTCATTTTTTCATTAGACCGCCATGAAAAAAAGTTAATTCCGCCGCGCCTAACCTTCTCTGAAATAATTTTCTATTCTTGACAATAAGGGTTCACTTTAATTTAATATATCCTCCAGAAAAGGAGCGCTTTCCATGTTTATATGGGTTTTTCATCGTGTCTCAGGGTTGTTGCTCATATTTCTGCTAGGGGTCAAGTTTCTCACTTCCTTTTTCCTGATGACCAAGGATCAAAAGCCTGACTGGGCTCTTGTCCTTCACACCAATCCGTTCATCGACTCCATCCTGATCGTGTCCATCGTGTTTCACGCCTTTTATGGATTGAGAACAGTCATCATCGACCTGGGTGTGAGAAAAGAGAAGCAGCTTTTTTGGGTGTTCACCTCCCTCAGTATACTGACGAGCGCAGCCCTGCTTATCCTTTATTTTACCAGGAATTACTGATGATCAGTCACGACATCCTTGTTGTCGGGGGCGGATTGGCCGGGTTGTCGGCTGCCCTCAACAGCGACCCAGCGCTTTCCGTTGCTGTGGTGTCCAAGGTTCACCCTTTGCGTTCCCATTCTGTAGCTGCACAGGGCGGGATCAACGCTCCTTTGGGGAACAATCCCGATTCTAAGGATGACACGTGGGAAAAGCATGCCTTTGACACCATAAAAGGGAGCGATTATCTGGCAGACCAAAATTCGGCGGAATTGATGTGCCGGCTGGCGGCTCCTACCATTTACCATCTGGATACTCTGGGGGTGCCTTTCAGCCGGTTTCCGGGAGGGGTTATTGCCCAGAGGCCTTTTGGAGGGGCCGGTTTTCCTCGGACCTGTTATGCAGCGGATCGAACGGGCCTGGTGATTTTACACACTTTGTACGAACATTCCATCCGAAAAAACGTCCATTTTTATAACGAATGGTTAGTGACCAAGCTTGTCGTGGATGATGGAAAATGTTTGGGCGTGGTGGTGTATGACCTGGCATCCGGGGAGATCATCCCCATTAAGGCCAGGGCTGTGATTTTTGCCACCGGCGGTTACGGCAGGGTCTACCTGAAGACGACCAATGCTTTCATCAATCATGGGAGCGGGATCGGGATCGCTTATCAGGCCGGAGTGCCGCTCAAAGACCTGGAGTTTGTCCAGTTTCATCCCACCTCCCTTTTCGGGAAGAACATTTTGATCACGGAGGGGGCCAGGGGAGAGGGCGGCTACCTGCTGAACAACCAGGGAAAACGGTTCATGGAAGATTATGCGCCCACGGCCATGGAGCTTGCCCCGCGGGATATCGTGGCCCGCGCCATCCAAACTGAAGTGGATGCGGGGCGGGGATACGAAAAGGAATATGTGCATCTGGACCTCAGGCATATCGGGGCCGAAATGATAAAAAAAAGACTGCCGGGGATCCGCGAGATATGCCATAATTTTGCCTCATTGGATCCGATCGATACGCCTATTCCGATCCAACCCGCTCAGCACTATTCCATGGGAGGCATCGATGTGGATGAGTCCTGTGCTTCCCCGGTGGAAGGATTTTTTGCAGCGGGCGAGTGTGCCTGTGTAAGCGTGCACGGGGCCAACCGGTTGGGTGGAAATTCTCTTCTGGATACGGTGGTTTTCGGCAAAGTCGCCGGCGAGGAAGCGTCCAGGAGAACGAAGAATTTAAGCGGGAGCAAAAGGACTGAAAAACTCCTCCTGGATGAATGTTTGAAACTGAAAAACAAGATCGCCGCATGGCAGAGCCGGGATTCGGGGATAAAGGTCCATCGTTTATTGGATCGTTTGAAAAACATCATGAGCGATAGAGTCGGCATCTTCAGAAACAAAAAGGAACTGGCTGATGCCCTGCAAGAGATCGCGATGACAAGGGATGATTACAAAGAAGCCTACATATCGGGCGATTGCCTCCGGTACAGTCAAGAGCTGGTGAACATCATCGAGTTCGGATCCATGCTGGACTTGGCCGAGGTGATCACCCTTGGGGGTTTGAACAGGGATGAAACACGGGGGTCTCATTTCCGGACGGATTTTCCCTCCCGGAATGATAAAGAATGGCTGAAACACACGTTGGTAACCTGTGAGCAAGGCCGCCCCAAGATAAGCTACAAGGATGTCAAAATCGACAAATACGAGCCCAAGGAAAGGAAGTATTAAACAGAAAATGGATTACATCTTTCGTATTTTGAGATTCGATCCCCAAAAGGACGGAAGCCCCTATTTCCAAGATTTTTCCTACGAAAGCGAGGGAAAAAAGTCTGTGCTCGATGCACTGATGGACATCCGGAACGAACAGGATGGGGCAATTTCCCTCAGGTACAGCTGCCGGGAGGCCATATGCGGCTCCTGTGCAATGGTTATCAATGGGAATTTTGACCTGGCGTGTCGCACCAACCTGGAATCGCTGAAGAATTCTCTGGTCGTGATCGAACCCTTACCTAACCTGGAGATCCAGAAGGATCTGGTGGTCGATATGGACCCGTTCTGGAAAGCGCTCCATAAGATCGAGCCCTATCTCCACGGCGAAAACATCGAATCTTCAAAAGGCCATCTGGTGGATGACAAAGATATGGATCGGATATTCCAGTTCGTCAACTGTGTGATGTGCGGATCCTGCTATGCCGCCTGCCCGGTGGCCTCGAGAGATGAGAGATATCTGGGGCCAGCCGCCTTGGCCAAACTCTATCGCTTTGTCAGGGATCCCAGAGACATCAGGCCGTTTGCCAACTGGTCCCGCGTGAACACCGAGGGAGGAGTGTGGGGGTGTGATACTGTTTTTGCCTGCAACGAGGCTTGCCCCAAGGATGTACGACCGGCCGATGGCATCGAGGCCCTGAGAAGAAAACTGGTGGTGGAAAAAATCAAACGGCTTTTTCGGTTGGGAAGATGAAATTAAGATATTCGCTTTTTACTCGGCGTCAATTTTTGAGCGGCCTGATAGGAGGATGGGTGGGAGCTTTTTTAGCTTCCCTGGTCTATCCGATCGTGAAATTTATCTTTCCCCCTTACAAGGAACCGGACGAGGTGATCCTCCCTCTTGCAGATTACCAAGATATGCCCCCCAATTCGGTAAAAAACTTTGCTTGGGGAAGTAAACTGGGCCTTATGAAAAAAAACGATAACGGCATATATATTGCCTTTGTCGGCGTTTGTACTCACCTGGATTGCAACGTGTCTTACATAAACGAACAGAGGAAGTTTTTTTGCGCCTGCCACGATGGTTGGTACGATGAAAACGGGATCAATATCGGTGGCCCTCCACCCGCACCTCTCAGGAGACTTACCCTTGTCATCGCAGGAGAAGAGATGATCGTCAAAAAAGAGAGCCCGGAGGAAGCTTCATGAAAAAGGGAATCCAGGCCTGGCTGGATGAACGGTTCGGACTGTCCGGGATCACAGATTTTATGACCAAAAAGAGCGTCCCTTTGCACAAGCATACCGTATGGTATTACACGGGCAGCGCCATTCTATTGTTTTTTGCCATCCAGATCGTCACCGGATTCATGCTGGTCCTGTATTACAAGCCCACCCTGGAGATGGCCAACGAGAGTGTCGGGCGGATCATGACAGAGATTCCCCTTGGATGGATCATTCGGTCTGTGCATAGCTGGTCTGCCTCCTTCATGATCGTTTTTGTGTTTGTCCACCTGCTGAGCATCTGGATTGCCAAGTCCTACAGAAGTCCCAGAGAATTGACCTGGATGAGCGGTGTTTTGCTACTTTTCATATCCCTGTTTTTCGGGTTCACGGGATACCTGCTCCCCTGGGATGACCTGTCCTTTTCTGCCACCAAAGTGGGGACGGACATTCCCAGAGCCATTCCTGTGGTGGGAGCTTGGGTGACCAACTTGTTGCGCGGAGGGGAAGATGTGACCGGAGATACCCTGACCCGGTTTTTCGGTATCCATGTCTGCATGCTTCCTGTTTTTATTTTCATCCTGTTGGCGATCCATATTTACTTGGTTCAGAAACTTGGGATGAGCCTTCCTCTCGATGTGGAAGGCAAACAGGAAAAGGTGAAAGAAATTCCTTTCTGGCCGAATTTTGTCTTTCGTGAGATGATCGTCTGGTTTTTGCTTGTCGGGATCCTATTTTCTATCGCCATATTTTTCCCGCCTTCCCTGGAAAAAGCGGCCGATGTGATGGCCCCGGCTCCGGAGGGAATAAAACCGGAGTGGTATTTTCTTTTCCTTTTCCAGACCCTGAAGATCTTTCCTGCCCACGTGCTTTTTGTGAGCGGAGAGACGTTGGCTGTTCTGCTGATGGTTTTAGCCATTGTTCTGTTCTTTTTTCTCCCGTTTTTCGACACCAAACCGGCCGGAACCAAGGGGAAAGTCATCACTATTCTCGCCTATGTTTTTATCCTGTATGCCCTCGTTATGTCTGTCTGGAGTTTGCTGTGATCAAAAAAAGGCCTTCTTTTTTCCTCGTTGCCCTCCTTTTTCTTCTCCTTTTGGCATGGATCAGCTCTCCTTTTTGCCTTGCCCAGCTGGATGCAAAGCCAGCGGTGACGAAGGATCTTCAAGATAAAGATAAACCTGAAAAAATCGTTGCGGCTCCTCGGGACGCGAGAGAAAAAACAGGCATTTGGGTTTTTGCCGTTTGGATGTGGATTTCCGTGTTTGTGATCGTCTTTTTCCTCCGGCTGAAAATTAAAGAGGTCGACAGGTTGTATGGACTCCGATTTTATTCAACCAGAAAAAACTAAGCCCTCCTTTTTTTTAAATTTTCTTTTTAGATCTTTTTTGTGTGACATTTTCTTCGGTCCCATCGTCCTGTGTATAGTGCGGACAGGAGACCGCCCTTGAAGGAGCTTTATAACCAAAAGGATCGAACGCAGGGACACCGACAGAGATTGCTGAAACGGTTTCTGAAAGGAGGTCTTCATGGATTTTTGGACTATGAGGTCGTTGAGTTGTTGCTTACTCTGGGAACCCCCCGGCGGGATTGCAAAAGGCTGGCCAAGCAGGCCATGGGCAAATTCAAGATGTTGAGACGTGTGCTCGAAGCCAGTGAAGATGAGCTCCAGGAGATCGATGGACTGGGCCCGAAGAACATCTTCGGCATACGGCTCGTTCAAGAAGTGTCCCGGCGATTCCTCCGGGAAAAGATGATGAGCCGACCGGTTTGCCATTCCTCCCGGGAGGTCTTCGACTATCTGTACCATTCCTTGCGGGACGCCAAAAAAGAAAAGTTCAAAGCTATATTTTTGGATGCAAAAAACCGGATCATCGAAGAGGACACTTTTTTCGAGGGCACAGTGGACACCAGCGCGGTCTATCCTCGGGAGATTCTGAAAAATGCCCTAAGATACAACGCGTCTGCCGTCATTTTTGTCCATAATCATCCCTCGGGCGATCCCGAGCCGTCCGAAAGCGACCGGGAGATCACCAAAGAGCTGGTGTTTGCCGCGAGCACCATGCAGCTGAAGGTGCTGGATCACATCATCATCGGGAATAATCAATATTTCAGCTTTGCCGACCGCGGGCTTATCGAGGATTATGAGTTTCTCTTCCAAGATCTCAAAAGAAGGATTTAGTGCCAGTCAGGCAAACTGAAACGTCAGGCCGTGTATTTTCCCCAGCGAGGAAAATTCACTTATTCCTCGGCTCGCTCTCCCTACCTGCCAGTAAAGCTTGCTTTCATGCCCGCTCGTCTCCCCGAGTGCCTTCCTCATCAGATTGCCTGACTTCAATGTGGCGCGGATCGGAATAAAAAGAAAAGAATTGTCAAAAGTTTGGGTGGAAGGTAAACTCTTAGGGAGGAGGTCAGATATGTTGGATGAGAGAGAAATTGCGGAAAAAGCTGGAATGAAACCGATAGAGGAAATAGCCGAAAAATTGGGATTGGATCCTGATTCGTTGGAAAAATTCGGGAAATACAAGGCTAAGATATCCCTGGATAACATATTGCCTGAAAGCGGAAAAAGGGGGAAATTGATCATGGCCACAGCCATGAGCCCGACACCTGCTGGTGAAGGGAAAACCACAACGTCTATCGGACTGGCTGATGCCATGAACCGTTTGGGAAAAAAAACGACCGTGGCACTGAGAGAACCTTCTCTCGGGCCTGTTTTTGGGATGAAAGGGGGTGCCACCGGTGGAGGATTCGCCCAGGTGGTGCCCAGCGAGGAGATAAATCTCCATTTTACAGGAGATATCCATGCTATCACCTCTGCGCACAATCTTTTGGCTGCCATGGTCGATAACCGGCTTCATTTCGACGGATCGTGCGGGCTTTTGGATTGCCGGCGTGTGACCTGGAAACGAGTCATGGATATGGATGACCGTGTGCTACGGGACATCGTGGTCGGGATCGGCGGCCCATTGCGGGGAATCGCCCGGGAAACCGGGTTCGACATCACTGCAGCCTCTGAGGTTATGGCTATATTTTGCCTCTCAGAAGGATTAGCGGAGCTCAAGGAAAGGCTGGGGAATATATTGATAGGATATTCACCCGATGGACAACCTATGTTCGCCCGTTCTATCAGGGCCCAAGGCGCCATGACAGCCCTGCTGAAAGATGCTATCAAACCCAATCTTGTGCAGACCTTGGAGGGAACCCCCGCCCTGATCCATGGCGGGCCGTTCGCCAACATCGCGCATGGGACTAATTCGATTATAGCCACCCGATTGGCTCTCGGACTATCAGATTTCGTGATAACGGAATCGGGATTCGGTTCGGACTTGGGGGCAGAGAAGTTTTTCGACATCGTGGTCAGAACAGGGCATGTGCCTCCTCCCGATGCCTGTGTGCTGGTGGCGACCATCCGAGCGCTGAAGTTCCATGGAGGTGTCAAACTAGAAGAAATCAACCAGGAACACATTGATGCAGTAGAAAAGGGTTTTGAAAACCTAACTAAACATATGGAAAACATGCAAACCTTCGGCGTTCCTTTTGTAGTGGCCATAAACAGGTTTCCTTCCGATACGCCGGCAGAGATCGAAAAAGTCAAAAAGCTCTGCCAGGATAACGGGGCAAGAGCAGCACTTTCAGAAGTGTATGCCAGAGGTGGTGAAGGTGGAGAAGAGCTTGCCAATGAGATCCTCAGAGCCATCGAGGAGGACCAAAACACATTCCAGTTTCTGTATGAGCTGGACATCCCCCTTATCGATAAAATAGAGGCGGTCGCCAAGAAAATTTATGGGGCGTCGAACGTGGCCATGGAAGGAAAAATAAGAAGGAAGATCCATAGAATTGAAAAATTGGGATTCGGGAATCTTCCTGTATGCATCGCAAAGACCCAGTATTCCCTTTCAGGTGACGATGAAGCCCTAGGCAGGCCTAGGGATTTCACCCTCATCGTCACGGATGCCTCCTTGAGCGCCGGCGCGGGTTTTGTGGTGGTCTACTGCGGAGACATCATGACCATGCCGGGTTTGCCCAAAATACCTTCGGCTGAGAAGATCGATGTTGCCGAGGACAATAAAATAACCGGTCTTTCATAAGTTTGGTTTACAGTGTTTTTCAATTGTGA
>Ga0307445_10001190_pt1 | contig 14700 bp, 12 predicted proteins | sample SalMarSW160330MG_FD_202147 | JGI IMG/M metagenome (GOLD analysis project Ga0307445, IMG submission 202147) | Salt marsh sediment microbial communities from the Plum Island Ecosystem LTER, Massachusetts, United States - SW1603-30 | ecosystem: Environmental > Aquatic > Marine > Intertidal zone >...
AAGGAAAAAAGGCCTTTATAGTGATATCGGTGACAAAAGATCTTACCGATCGTATCAAAGCCAATGATTTGATCGAAGAGGTGGCTCATATTGTCGGTGGTGGTGGGGGAGGGCGGCCGGATTTTGCTCAAGCTGGTGGTACTAAACCGGAGCAGATTGCATATGTAATGAAGAATATCGGATCGATCATAAAAAAATTTATGCCCCGCAAAATCACCCCAAAAGAGGATTGAAAAAAAACGTTTTATCTGACATATTTGGATTATCATGGCCAAAAAAAGGAAAGGACATATTTGTATCTTCAAATACGTGGCCTTGTTCCTGGTTGTTCTATTCCTGTCGATCTATGGAAATGCCGATATTATTTCTTCGTCCAAAAAGCCCTATGATGACATCGTTGTGACTGTGGCACAGGAACACAGGGTGCCTCCGGAGCTTGTCCATTCTATCATAGAAGCAGAATCCAATTACGATACATGGGCAATATCTTCCAAAGGTGCCATGGGATTGATGCAACTTATGCCTGTGACGGCGACCCAATACAAGGTGATGAATGTTTTTGATCCACTCCAGAATATCCGGGGAGGAGTGAAGTACCTCGTGGACCTAATCAAACTTTATGATGGAGATACGCAGCATGTTCTCGCTGCTTATAATGCAGGGCAAGAGGCCATCAAAAAGTACGGGGGAATTCCCCCTTATCGAGAAACGAGAAACTATATCAAAAAAGTGATGGCCGCATATCCTAAGTCGAAGATTTCGACAAGGACAAAAATCTATGCTTTTTACGATGAAAACGGACGTTATGTTCTGACCGATAACAAAGCTCTTTGGGAAAAAAATAAAAAGAAATCCAATTAATTCCCTTTCCCTCTAAACGTATCCCTTTACAGAAATACCTTTGGGAACTATCTCGAAGGTTGCAGGAAGTTTCCCCACCTGCTCTCCATCGATCTCGATCAGGATATTTTCGTTCGGATCCTCTGGGATTGCTTCGATCTTTTTCCCTTGAATCAGAGAAATTTTGGGATGGGAGAGGTGGGTTCCCGTGTATATTTTCCACACATTCCGGAGGAATTCCCATACCCCCATGCCCTTGACCAACACGATATCGAAAAGTCCATCATCCAAGCGTGCGTTCGGGGCGATTTTCATGCCTTTCCCGAAAATCCTTCCATTAGAGATAGCGCCTATCAGGTATTCTCCTCTGGGTAATTCTTCTCCATCGACTTTCAACCTAATCCGTTTATTCTTGTATTGAAAAAAAGTGGCCAGCGTGCTTTTTAGGTAGGAAGCCGCTTTTCTTTTCGCTCGGTTTTGATTCATGCGTTCAAGAACCTCTCCTCCGAACCCAAAATCAGCAACATTCAGGAAATATCTTTCCTCGTTAGATCCTGCATGTGTTTGAAACCGTGCCCTTCCGACATCGATCGTGGGAGTGGGCGCTTGCGTGATCACCTGCATCGCCTTTTTGAGATTTGTCGGGATATGCAGGCTTCTGATGAAATCACACCCAGTTCCTGAAGGCACGATCCCCATAACAGTATTGGGATTGATGATATGTTTGCCATCGAAGAAACCGTTGGCTATTTCGTTGATTGTTCCGTCCCCCCCTACGCCGACGATCAATTCCGATCCTTCTCGTATGGCGGCTCTAGAGATGTCAATGGCCTGGGAGGGTTTTTCTGTAAACTCGTATTTGAATTCTTTAAGAAAAGCAGTCAGGGCTTCTTTGATTTGACCCCATCTTCTTCGAGTGCGACCTTTGTTGGACTCAGGATTGACGATCACTTGTGTCTTCAGGGACATTCACAACTCCTTCAGGTTTCTGATCAACCTTTTTTTTCCCGAATAAAGAAATTCCGATGATGCCTCCCAAAGCACCGAGTGCTGAAAAAATGACGACTGACACGGCCAATCCTATAAATCTCCAGACAATGGATCCCTCCAAGTCCCCGCCTTGCATCCAGGATTCCCAACCCGGCGGGATCTCTTCATAATATTGAGAAAATCTATCCATTATTCCTTGGATTATATTTTCATTCAGAACGCGAAAAGGAATAGCGACGACGATCTCCACAAAAGCAGCGATGATTCCCGTAAAAATCCCCACGATCGCACCATCTCCGGCTTTTAGAATTACGGGGGATTCTTTTGTGAGAAAATAGGCTGCCAGTATGCCTCCCCCGATAATCCAGAGACAACACAAACAATTGACGATGGGAATTCCAGAAAGAATGCCGGCAACAACTCCCCCGATCAAAGCAGGAACAAACATCCCAGGTCTTTGTTCACTCATGCGGCCTCCTATCAAATTGTTTTTCTTATTCTAGTAAGTTTTGTATTTCCAATCAAGCAAATTTTGCTGCTCTCATCTATTTTGTTTGGTTTTATTTTCAAAAATCTTTCCCATTAGGAATAGCCGGAGCGACATTGAAGATTTAGCCTTCCAGATTCATCATTCGAGGGAATCCGACAAAGGAGGACCCGAGGACTGTTTGAGCACTGGTTATCCATCATGTAGTGCAGAGGATATCCAGAATATTAATGTGAAGGACTGAATGTTCATGCCCAGTTCCGCAGGGCCGAGAATGTTGATGAGGGGATAGCGTAAAAAATCTGCACTAAAGCGGAGGGAATACCTAATAGGAATTTGTTCTCTTTTTATTTCGAAGGAGATAATCTGTCAGACCGGCAAGGAAATAAAAAGGGAGAATGACCGCCAATATGGCTCCCGTCAACAAACGCACCCACCCTGAACTTGCCCACAATCCCAAAAGATTTCCCGTAGCATCTATGAAAATCGGAAGGGAAAGCAAAATGAGCGTTTTTGCCTTCGGCATTGACGGTTTCGAGAAGCCCTTAACGAAAGGAAATATTATAGTCCCAAGCGTAAATCCTGCATAAATACCCAGACAGCGAGCACACACGGCCACAGGATTTCCGAAAGCATAAAAGCATCGGGAGGGAATCTGGTGGCAGGTGGGTGAAAAAAGAGCATAAAGGAATCCGGAATAAGGTGAGGATTGGCTTTTAAGATAGGGAGCATAAAAGAGTGCAGCTAACCATATGAGAATTCCGCTCAACGTGGCGAAATAGATAAGGATTATTTTTGATTTTGCTGTCATGTTGTGTGAACGAAAAAATCCAAATGAATAAAAAAGAAAGTGTAGTCTCAGGCCGGAGCAAAGTCAATATGCTTTGAAACCGCTGCAGAACGAGTGTTGATCGCAATATTCAGGAAATATTTGACAGGGGATACTTCAAAGTGTAAATTATTTTTTTATGATTCTGGGGACAGAGAGAGCCCTTAGATCATTCAGGAGGTAATAATGAGAAGCAAAACATATGTATTGATTCTCGCTCTTGTTTTTCTCCTTATCCCATCCTCGACTCTATTCTCCCAAACCGAAGAGTCGAAGCAGATCTTGGAGCAAAGTATGCCGAGCATAATAACCTTGGCAACATTTGGGGAGGACAAAGAAGAGATTTCCAAGGGGTCTGGCTTCGTGATCGGAGAAAAGATCATGGCTACGAGTTATAGCCTTATCAGCCAAGCCAAGTCTGCGGAAGGCCTCGACTATAAGGGAAAAAAAATAAAGATCGAAGGCATACTGGCTGTCGATAAGAATTTTGATGTTGCCATAATGCAGATCAATCGCAAAAATCCAAGTCTTGCCTTGGGAGATTCCGACGCGCTAGAAAGAAGCAACAAGATTTTTGCCATGGGTGCCAACGAAACTCAAGAAATTTCTCTGTTTGAAGGAGAAGTATTCAATTTTCATGATTATAAATCCCAAAGAATGATAGAGACAACCCTTTCTCTTCCGGAAACCTACAATGGGGGCCCTGTGCTCGATTCAGCAGGAAAGGTTATTGGTATGGTGGTATTTCTCGATATCGGCAAAAAAATAGTCATTCCGTCGAAAGTTTTAGATTTGCTCCCCAAAACAGGCGCAGGAACAAATTTCAAGAATTGGCAACCAGAGGAATATTTTGCCACGTTCGATGGGTCTACATTTGCCGCAAAAATCTTCTATTCGATGAACAACACGAGCAAGGCCGAAAAATTCCTGAAGCAGATCCTCGGGTTCAAGCCGGATGATCTCGAAACCTATTACCTATTGGCTGACATTTACACAAAACAGAGAGATTATTCCTCAGCGATTTCCACCTACAAAAAGATCATCGAGCTCGATGCCAACAACGATACGGCCCTCTATGGAATGGGGGATGTGTACATAAAAATGATGAACTGGGGCGAGGCCATTCCTGTGTTGGAAAAGGCGGTACAGCTCAATCCTAAATACACAGATGTCTACTTTCAAATAGGCTCAGCTCATCAGGAACTCAAGGAATTCGATAAAGCGGCAACAGCCTTTAAAAACTTCATCGCGGCCGGTCCTCAACAGCCTTTCGATGCCTACAACCGCCTCGGCCTTTGTCAGATGGAATTGGAGCAGTATGCGGATGCGGTCCTATCATTCCAGGAGGCCCTGAAAGGTATGCCCGATGATGTGAATGTCACCTATAAAATTGCTCAGTCTTATGAAAAAGCGGGCCAGATCGAGCAAGCTGCAGAAACCTATTATAAATTGGCAGAAATGAGCCCCAAGGATGCGAGGATTTATTACAACACAGTGATCAACATGTACAATGTGGCCAAATTGCCCGATAAAGCGGCAGAAGCGGCGAATAAAATGATCGCCCTCAACCCGAACGACCCAGACGCTCTATACAACTTGGGCTTTATGCTCGTGCAGATGCAAAAATACACGGAAGCCATCGAAATCCTCGACAAGGTCATCGCATTGAATCCTGGAATGGAATATGCCCATCTGAACAAAGGTTTTTCTCTTTACAACTTGAAACAATACAAAAATGCCATCCAAGCGTACACAGAAACCGTTGAGCTTTTTCCCGATAATGCCGATGCCTGGATGTTTTTGGGGATGAGCCACATGCAGCTCAAAAGCTGGAGCAAGGCTTTAGAACCTTTGACAAAATCGATGGAATTGAGACCTGAAAGCGGCAATGCCTATTATAATCTTGCAATATGTTATTTGAATCTGAAAGACAATTACAGCGCTAGAGATATATACAACAAATTGCAGAGTGTGGACCCAAGTCTTGCGCAAAAGCTCAAGAAATATATCAAATAATAGGATCGGCAAAGAAATCGTACCTTAGCTCTCGCTTCCAGGGTGCTGCATGTGTCGCTGTATTTTAAAAAAGTAATGGACAAGAAAACCCTGCTGCAAGATTTAATAAGCGCCTACACACATACCCATAAAAAATCCGAGGCATTTTTTCGAAGAGCGTCACAGTTCCAGATAAGAGGAGGGAGTCACAACCTGCGGCTTTTTGAGCCATTTCCCTTTTACGATGCTCATTGCCAGGGTTCATCTGTTACAGATATCGATGGGAATACTTATGTGGATTTTTGGCAAGGCCATTTCGCAAACATCTTGGGGCACAATCCTCCTTTTGTTCTGGAAGTCCTCAGGAATTATTACAAACAGGGAGATGGATTGGCGACAGGATTCCCTGGCGTTCTCCAATCAGAGCTTGCCGAATTTCTTCTTTCCAGATTGTCTGCCGATAAGATTCGTTTTTCTACGAGCGGGACTCTTGTCACGATGTATGCTGTTATGTTAGCCAAAGCCAAAACGAACAGGGATTTGGTGATGAAAGTAGGAGGGGGATGGCACGGTTCCCAACCCTATACCTTAAAAGGGATATCTATCTATGAAAAGGGTTTTACCGAAGTAGAATCGGCCGGGCTTCCGTCTGGGATGGACAAAATGATACTCATCACGAGATTCAATGATGAGGGAGATCTTGCAGAAAAGTTCAGAACGTATGGAGAAAGGACAGCGTGCCTGATTCTCGAGCCTTTTGTAGGAGCTGGAGGTTTTATTTTCGGAAGAAAAAATTATATTCGGAAAGCACGACAATTATGCGATCAATATGGTGCTGTGTTGATCTTGGATGAAGTCGTCTCCGGTTTTCGTTTTCATGCTGGCGCGCTGCAGAATCTCTATGATGTACAGCCTGATATCACAGTGTTGGGAAAAGCGATCGGAGGGGGGATGCCACTGAGTGCTGTTGCTGGAAAGGATGAGATCATGAGCCTGTGTGGTCCGGAGGCAAAAAAAGAAGTAAAAGTGAAGGTCGAAGGGGGGACATTTTCCGCTCATCCCGCATCGATGCTGGCAGGACTTACATATATCAAATACCTTACGGAACATGAGGAGGACATCTATCCTCGTATAGGTCATCTTGGAGAGAGAGTCCGGAGGGAGATCGAGAACATCTTCGCTTCCCACGGATTCAATGTGAGGTGCACGGGAGATGGAAATTCTGTAGCAAAAAACAGCTCTGCCGTAGGCGTTCATTTTCTCCACGACCGATGTGAGCGGGTCGAATCTCCTGAACAGGTCTGGAATCCAGATGTTTGTGATATAGAATTGCGTGAAAAAATCTTTAAATTGGCAATGCTCCAGGAAGGATTCAATGTTTTCCATGGGTACGGCTCAATTTCTGGGGCACATACGGGAGAAGAGATCCAATCCTCACTGGATGCTGTGGAAAGAATCGCAAAAAAATGGAAGGAGAGTTAGGATCGTGAAACAAACGAAAGTCATAATCTATGGGTGTGGAGTCATGGGCAAAAGAATCGCTGAGGCCCTGTCGAAAAAAAAGAGCTTTTCCATCGTCGGTGCCCTCGACATTGATGCCCAGCTCGTTGGTCAAGATCTGGGATCTGTCTTGGGAGGGGACAAAAATCTGGGAATGGCTATTCAAAACAATCCAGAGGAATTATTCAATAGGGTGGAGGCCGATGTTGTTGTACTGTCTACGATTTCACACCTCACAGATGTCTATTCTCAGATCGATCGATGTGTGCAAGCGGGTTTGAATGTTGTCTCGACATGTGAAGAGCTGTCCTATCCTTGGGAACGGGGACCTGAACTGGCTAAAAAAATAGATGATCTGGCAAAAAAAAAGGGAGTGACCGTTGTGGGAACAGGTATCAACCCGGGTTTCCTGATGGACACACTGCCGTTGATGCTCACAGCCCCTTGTTTGGAAGTCAATTCCATCAAAGTGACCCGGATGATGGACTCCTCGAAAAGAAGGATTCCGTTTCAAAAAAAGATCGGAACAGGTTTGTCCCAAGAAGATTTTCGAAAGAAAATCGATAACAAAATTATCACGGGTCACGTGGGTCTGCTCGAGTCCATCCACATGATCGCCGACGGTTTAGGTTGGCTATTGGAAGAAGCTGTCGAGCTTCCCCCAGAACCTGTCATTGCGGACAGGGAAGTGGAAACGGGTTTGGGAGCTGTCAAACCGGGAGATGCATTGGGATTGATCAGTGTTGCTTATGCCAAGAAAGGAGGAAAAAAAGTCATCACTCTCGAGTTCAATGCCAATGCCGGAGTGGAGGAAGAGTTCGATGAAGTCAATATACAGGGGATCCCTAATGTCCGAGAACGCATCATCGGAGGGATCCACGGAGACATCGGGACAGTGGCTGTCACTGTAAATACCATTCCTCGAGCGGTCCAGTCTAGGGCTGGTCTGATCTCGATGAAAGACCTACCACCGGTAATAGCTACATTTTAATCGAATGGGGACGTCCCATTAGGTCCCTCTTTATCGTTTCATGCATATAATATTGTTCCTAAATAAGTAGGATGGTACCTAATGGGATGTCCCTTAAATTATAGGATAAAATTGACAAAAATGGGCTATTGTGTTAATAAATTCTGTCACTCACAACTCAAATATCTAAGAAATTCTTGTCAATTTTAAAATATCGTAAGGGCAGGTGGCGAAATTGGCATACGCGCTAGGCTTAGGACCTAGTTCCTGTTGAAGGAGTGCGGGTTCGACTCCCGCTCTGCCCATTTTTCAGGTAAAAAAAAATCAGAATAAATTAAAATGTCAGACAAAACAAAAAAAAACAACTCATGTAAAAGGGAAATCGAAATCGAAATTCCCGCCTCGGAAGTAATGCAGGAATTTGGCCGAGTCGTCACTCAGTACTCTTCCCGAGCCAAAATCCGTGGATTTCGCCCAGGCAAAGCGCCAAAGGATATGGTAAAACGGATGTATTACCCTGAAATTCAGGAAACGCTCCTCAACAACCTAATTCCTCAGGCCTTGAACAAAGAGTTATCCGATAAGAAGATCAATCCAGTCGGTTCCCCTATCATTAGCGACATCCATTTCAAAGAAGACGAACCCCTTCGCTTCAAGGCTACGGTTGAAATATGGCCTGAAATCATTCTACCTGAATACAAGGGCGTAAAGGTCCAAAAAAAAAGAACAACAGTTACTGAAAAAGAGATTAAGGAGTCCCTAGAAGAGTTGCGCATAAAATCAGCCCAATATGTTCCAGCAGAAGAGAGGGGAGTGGTGGATGGTGATTATGTCGTGGCTGAGATCAAAGGAAAAAATACCAAAACGAAGCGATTCCTTCCCACTGAAAAAGTGGTTATTCTTTCCGGGCACCAGGATAATGAAGAAGCATTGAACAAAAAGATATTGGGCCTTCATCCAGGAGAAAGTGCGCAATTCACGATTGCGTACAAAAAAGAACATGAAAACAAAAAATTGGCGGGGCAAGAGATCGAATACGAACTAAAAGTCGAGTCCATTAAAGAGAAAAAACTTCCTGAAATAAATAATGATTTCGCTAAAGACCTGGGAGATTATAAAAATCTTGGAGATCTAAAGACTAAATTAAAGGAACAGCTTGGTGCGTCGAAAAAAATTACTCAAAGACGAGAAATGGCTGAAGAGATAATAGGCAAGATTTCAGCCCAAATGTCCCTTGAACTGCCAGAATCTGTGATCGAACAGGAATTCAAAGCGCTTATGAGCCGGCATCTGTCTTCGCTTCCTCGACAGAATGTGTCCAAAGAAGCCCTAGAATCTATGCGGGAGGATATCCGGAATCGGGCTATTCAGAACATCAAGAATCATTTGATTCTCAGCAAGATAGCTGAAGAGGAAAAATTCAATGTGTCGGAGGAGGAAATAACAGAAGAACTTAAAACAATCGCTAAAACTCACAATGTTCCCCTTGCAAGAGTAATCGAAAGCGTCAACCAGGAAGGGCAGAAAGATGAACTGAAGGACAATCTGCTCATTCGTAAGACAGTTGACTTTTTGATCAAATCCGCTATAATAGGATAACCATCCTGATGACCTTAATCCCCTTCATCGTCGAAAAAGAAGGAAAGAGCGAGCGCGCTTATGATATCTATTCTCGCTTGCTCAAGGACAGCATAGTTTTTTTAAGTTCTGAGATCAATGATGAGGTTGCAAACAGCGTTATCGCTCAGTTACTCTACCTTGAAGCCGAAAACACAGATAGAGGCATATTTCTTTACATCAATTCTCCGGGAGGGAGCATCACTGCTGGATTAGCGATTTATGACACCATGCAATACATAAATGCAGAAATCTCCACGATTTGCGTAGGACAAGCCGCAAGTATGGCCGCCCTTTTGCTCGCCGCAGGCACTCCAGGAAAGCGGATATCACTTCCCAATTCCAGGATCATCCTTCATCAGCCTTTAGGTGGATTCAAAGGCCAAGCTTCTGACATTGCCATACAAGCTAACGAAATCCTGCGACTTAGAGAAAACATAAGCCAAATATTGACCAAGCACACAAAACAGCCGACTGAAAAAATACAGACTGATATCGAACGGGACTTTATCATGACACCAGATATGGCTAAGGGATATGGAATAATCGACGCCATCATCAATAAAAGAACCCAATCCAAGAATTGAGGCCTGATTTCATTCCCGATAAGGATAAATAAAAGAAACCATGGATGATAATAAACAACAGGATCTAGACAACCAAACTAGATGTAATTTTTGTCACAGGAATCAGTCTCAGATCAGGAAGTTGATCGCCGGGCCAGGGGAAGTGTACATCTGTGACGGATGCATTGATATGGCTCATTCCATTTTGTACTCGGATGATGTAAAAAAAGCGAAAGATGTCCTCCCATCCAAATTTTTAACCCCTGTCGAGATAAAAAAAGCATTGGATGAATACGTTATCGGGCAGGATGATGCAAAGAAAAAAATAGCGGTCGCTGTATACAATCATTACAAAAGAGTTCTTAACAATGGAGAATTGGACGGTGTTGAATTATCCAAAAGCAATATTTTGCTGATCGGGCCAACGGGTACAGGAAAAACGCTTATGGCCGAATCGCTCGCAAAAATTCTTTCCGTCCCCTTTGCGATCGCAGATGCCACATCTTTAACAGAAGCAGGCTATGTGGGAGAAGATGTCGAAAACATCATTCTCAAGCTCCTCCAAGCGGCTGATGGCGACGTGAAAAAAACTCAAAAGGGAATTATCTATATCGATGAGATAGATAAAATCAGCCGGAAAAGTGACAGCCCATCCATCACAAGAGATGTTTCCGGTGAGGGAGTACAACAAGCACTTCTCAAAATCATAGAGGGGACCATTGCCAATGTTCCTCCTCATGGAGGGAGGAAGCATCCCCATGAAGATTTCATAAAAATCGATACATCTGACATCCTTTTCATATGTGGAGGGACCTTCATCGGCCTGGACAAAATCGTTTCCCAAAGGATTGGGAAGTCGATGGTCGGATTTCAATCCGATCTCAAGAGGAATAAGAGAAAAGCTCTCGATGATCTGTATGATGAACTCATTCCTCAGGATTTGATCAAATATGGCATTATCCCTGAATTTATCGGCAGGATTCCCGTGATCGCCACGTTTTCCGACCTAGGGCTTGATGATCTTATCCATATCCTCCAAAAACCCAAAAACGCGCTTGTCAAACAGTATCAGAAGTTATTCGAACTCGAGGGTGTTTCGTTGAAATTTACGCCAGAAGCCCTGCGCACGATCGCAAAAAAAAGTTTGGAAAAAAAATTGGGAGCAAGGGGGCTTAGAAGCATTATCGAAGATCTGATGCTCGATAAAATGTATCACCTCCCTTCCTCAAAAACAGAAAAAATGATAAAAATATCGAAGAATATGGTGGAAAGAAATGGATAAATCTTTCAAAGAGTTAAGTAAATCATCGGAGTGAAAGCATGGACACCTCTAACAATTCTGAAGTAATTTTCAATGTTCCTTTGATCCCTCTGAGGGACCTGGTCATATTTCCATCTACCCTTGTGCCCTTTATAATCGGCCGGCCCTCCTCGATCCAAGCTCTTGAAAGGGCGTCGGATAAAGATAAAATGCTTTTTTTGTCATCTCAGATCGATGCCTCGCTGGATAATCCCCATCAACGTGATATTCATTCAATGGGTGTTCTCGCCAAAATGGTTCGCGCTATTAAAATGGATGACAATAACATCAAAGTGATCGTAGAAGGCAGGAAAAGGGCTAGAATCATCGAATATTTGAGCACGTATCCCTTTTACCAAGTATTGGTGAAGGAGGTTAAAGAAGTCGAAAGCGATAGTCCTGAAGTTCAAGAAACGCTCAAAAGAGTCTTATCTCTTTTCGAAGATTATCTTAAGTTTAGTCAAAATGCCAATTTCGAGTCTATCATTCCGGCGCTTAAAGATAACAGCCCGGATAGAATTTCAGATATTATCGCCTCTCATATGCATTTACCGCTCGAGGAGAAGCAAAATATCTTGGAAACGATCAACAGCTTCGAGCGATTGCGAAGGTTGGATTTTGTGATCGAGAATGAGTTGCTGAAGATCCACGCGAAGCTGAGAAAAGACGGCAAACGTTCCACCCGGAGAAAAATTACCTACCGGGATCCCCAGCAGAAAATCTTTCCTCCGGGATTGAATATGCGGAAGGAAGATCAACCGAATGAGATAGAAGAGCTGCGCAAAAGTGTGAAAGAAGCAAAAATGCCCCAGGATGCAGAGGAAAAAGCCACGAAAGAAATAGAAAGACTGGAGGCCATGCCTCCGATGTCAGCCGAAGCAACCGTTTGCCGCAACTATCTGGATTGGCTCATTTCTTTACCATGGACCAAAAAATCTAGAGAGAAAAGAGACATAAAGGAAGCCAAGAAAATCTTGGATCAAGACCACTATGGATTGACAAAAGTCAAAGAAAGAATTTTGGAATATCTTTCCATCCGTCAGTTGGTGAAAAATCCGAAAGGCGTGATTTTGGGACTGATTGGACCTCCAGGTGTGGGAAAAAGCTCTCTGGGTCAATCCATCGCCCGGGCCACGGGCAGAAAGTTCGTCCGCCTTTCTCTTGGCGGAGTTCGGGATGAGGCGGAGATCAGAGGCCACCGACGAACATACATCGGAGCCTATCCTGGGCGAATCATCCAGATGATAAAACGAGCAGGGACGAAAAATCCAGTCTTCCTCCTTGACGAGGTTGATAAAATGAGCATGGATTTTAGAGGAGATCCTGCATCGGCTTTGATGGAAGTATTGGATCCAGAACAAAACAGCACATTCCTTGATCATTACATCGACACAGATTTTGACCTCTCCCAAGTGATGTTCATCGTGACAGCCAACATGCAGGAACCCGTCCCAAAACCCCTTCAGGATCGGATGGAGTTGGTCCGTCTGCCCGGATACACAGAAGACGAGAAACTCCAGATCGCCAAACATTTTCTCCTGCCCAAGCAGATAAAAGCTCACGGACTTAAGGACTCTATGCTCAAAATAACAGATAAAACTCTTCACAAAATCATCCGTGAATACACAAGAGAAGCGGGTGTTAGAAGCCTCGAAAGAGAGATCACATCCGTGTGCCGCAAAGTCGTGAAAAATGTGGTTTCTAAAGGGAAGGATTACAGCGAAACGGTGTTTCCCAAGAAGTTGGAGAAATACTTGGGGATTCCGCGGTACAGGCGCTCGGAGATCGATAAAAAAGACGAAGTGGGGGGAGCTGTCGGAATGGCTTGGACAGAGTTTGGCGGAGAACTTCTCACCTTTGAAGTGACAAAAGTCCATGGAAAAGGGAATTTCATGCTCACCGGCCAGCTAGGGGAAATCATGCAAGAGTCTGCACAGGCTGCTTTCAGTTATGTGCGGGGAAAAATGTATGAACTGAATATAGCCACAGATCTTCACAAAAATTTCGACATACACATTCATGTTCCAGAAGGAGCGACACCCAAAGAAGGCCCATCGGCGGGAATTACGATCGCCACATCCATTATTTCTCTTTTAACGGGAATCCCTGTTTCCAAAAAAGTAGCCATGAGTGGAGAGATCACGCTAAAGGGAAAAGTTTTGCCCGTCGGAGGAATAAAAGAAAAACTGTTGGCCGCACACAGGGAGGGAATAAGAATCGCTATTCTCCCAGCTGATAATAGACCTGACTTGAAAGACATGCCCAAAAATGTCAAAGATGATTTAACCATTCATTTTGTCGAAACTATGGATGAAGTTTTGAGGCTCGCTCTTGTCAAAGATATGCCGAAAAAAATTAAAAAAGAGAAGGTCACCGACGTGCCAGAGATAAACGAGCCACCGATCACTCATTGATAAACAGATAAGATTTATCGATATTTACAAAATTCACAAAGAGGTACAAAAATGAAAGAGTTAAATTTGGCTGAACTCGAAGAAAAAAAAATGGAGGAACTCTATAGTATTTCTTCTGAAGTTGGATTAACGAAAAAAGATGTCGAGGAATCGAGCAAACAAAACCTTATATTCAAAATTTTGGAGGCCCAGGCGAAAAAAAATGGGATGTTGTTCTCGGAAGGCGTCTTGGAATGCCTTGATGATGGGTTTGGGTTTCTGAGAGCACCTGAATTCAGCTATTTGCCCAGCCAGGATGACATCTATGTCTCTCCATCACAAATTAGGAAATTCCAGTTACGCACGGGTGATACCATATCTGGGATCGTGCGACCACCAAAAGAAGGAGAAAAATACTTCGCCTTAATCAAAATAGAAGCCATAAACTTCGCCCATCCTGAGGAAATACTCAAGTCTCGCAGAAACATCCATTTCGAAGGTCTCACACCATTGTATCCTTTCGAAAAGATCGATCTTGAGGATGGAAACGCAAAAAACCTTAATGCAAGAGTGATGAATATGTTGACACCCATCGGGAAGGGGCAGAGAGGATTGATTGTCTCGCCTCCCCGCGCTGGAAAGACAACACTGCTCAAAACCATCGCAAAGTCTATCGAAAAAAATCACCCAGAGATCTTTCTCATCGTTCTTTTGGTGGCGGAAAGGCCTGAAGAAGTGACAGATTTTAGAAGAACTGTCAATGCGGAAGTTGTAGCATCCACTTTCGATGAGCCTCCCGGAAGGAATGCACAGGTATCCCACATTGTCCTGGAAAAAGCCAAACGACTGGTTGAGTTGAAGCGGGATGTGACAATTCTTCTCGATAGCATCACCCGTTTGGCCAGAGCACATAATGCTATAATTCCTCCCTCCGGCAAAGTACTTTCAGGAGGAATAGATGCCAATGCTCTGAATAAACCGAAAAAATTCTTCGGTTCGGCTAGGAAGATCGAAGAAGGAGGCAGCTTGACTATCATGGCAACGGCTTTGGTCGATACAGGAAGCCGGATGGATGAGGTCATTTTCGAAGAGTTCAAAGGAACCGGGAACATGGAGATCAACTTGGACCGTAGATTGGTCGATAAAAGACTGTTTCCAGCTATCGATATCAACAGGTCCGGCACTCGAAAAGAAGAGTTGCTGATCAATGAAA
>Ga0307445_10001193_pt1 | contig 14688 bp, 13 predicted proteins | sample SalMarSW160330MG_FD_202147 | JGI IMG/M metagenome (GOLD analysis project Ga0307445, IMG submission 202147) | Salt marsh sediment microbial communities from the Plum Island Ecosystem LTER, Massachusetts, United States - SW1603-30 | ecosystem: Environmental > Aquatic > Marine > Intertidal zone >...
TCAGGTTCCATTCGACCTGGCCGGTGGAGAAGAGCGCGAAATCATTTTCAGGCTCGGCGTTGGCAGGGACGCCGAAGACGCACGCAGCATGGTGCGCCGGTTCCGGGGATCTTATGCGGCGCGGAGCGCCCTTGAAGGGGTGTGGCAATACTGGAAGCACACCCTCGGCGCGGTGCAGGTGGAGACGCCCGATCATTCTTTGGACGTGTTGACAAATGGATGGCTATTGTACCAGACCATTGCATGCCGCATGTGGGCGCGGAGCGGCTACTACCAGTCCGGCGGCGCATTCGGTTTTCGAGACCAGCTGCAGGACGTCATGGCCCTCATTCACAGCGAACCGCGCATCGCCCGCGAGCACCTTCTTCTCTGTGCGTCCCGTCAGTTCACAGAGGGCGATGTTCAGCACTGGTGGCACCCACCGTCGGGGAGAGGTGTACGGACGCGTTGTTCCGACGATTTTCTCTGGCTTCCCATGGCGACCGCCCGGTATGTTCTGGCCACCGGTGATACCGGGGTGCTTGATGAAACGGTCCTCTTCATAAAGGGTCGCCCGATAAACAAGGAAGAAGATTCATATTACGACCTGCCGGCCCGAGTTGAAGATGCAGGAAGTTTGTACGTACATTGCGTGCGTGCAATCCTCCGGGGCGAAAGCTACGGAATGCATGGACTTCCGCTTATCGGCTCGGGCGATTGGAACGACAGCATGAACGTTGTCGGCGAACAGGGAAAAGGTGAAAGCGTATGGCTGGGGTTCTTTTTGTATGACGTGCTCATGGGGTTCACCGTAATCGCACAAGCGAAGAAGGATACGGCCTTTGCCGATCATTGTCTGAAGGAAGCGGCCGCGCTTCGACAAAAAATTGAGCAGGGCGGCTGGGACGGCGGATGGTATCGCCGTGCATATTTCGACGACGGGAAACCTCTCGGCTCGGCGGGCAACCCGGAATGTCAGATTGATTCAATCGCGCAAAGCTGGTCCGTTTTATCCGGTGCCGGGGACGCCGCCCGCTCGCGCACGGCAATGGAAGCGGTGGATAAACGCCTTGTCCGCGGGGACAATGCGCTGATCCAACTTCTGGATCCTCCGTTCGACGCGTCTGATTTGAACCCCGGCTATATCAAGGGGTATGTCCCCGGCGTGAGGGAAAACGGCGGGCAGTACACTCATGCGGCGGTCTGGGCGGCAATGGCATTCGCGGCGTTAGGCGACACCCGGCGTGCGTGGGAACTGACGGCCATGATTAACCCGGTGAACCATACCATGTCTCCGCAGGGGGTCGCGACTTACAAAGTTGAACCGTATGTAATCGCGGCCGATGTATATGCGCTTTCCCCCCATATCGGCCGCGGCGGATGGACATGGTATACGGGATCGGCCGGCTGGATGTACCGTCTTGTCGTGGAATCGCTTCTGGGGCTTCGGCTCGAAGTGGACAAACTGCGTTTTGAACCGTGCCTTCCCGCTGATTGGGGTTCATACAACGTGCACTACCGGTACCGTGAAACGGTCTACCACATCACCATAGTGCAGATGTCCGGCGCAGGTACGGGCATAACCCTCGACGGCGTCCCGCTGGACGGCACCGCCATCCCCCTTGTTGACGATCGGCGGGAACACTCGGTGGAGGTGAGAATAGACGCCGCGCCCGGGTGACATTAACGTGAAAAGCCATATATAAAAAAACGTTTGACAGTCGCGAATTTTCGATCTAAATTTTTTTGTAATAAGGATAGATGAAAATTATTTTAGCGACAATTGTCAGCGCGGGAAATGTAAATACTTATCGGATACATTTTATTTTATGTTGACGATAAGGCGAAGTCCGGTGAGAATGATTTGCTAATAATGAATATTTTGCCTTCTACTATTACTCATTACCGGGAGAAAATTTCCTAGAAACAAATACTGACATAACGGGGAAATATATTGCGTTTATACCTGATTAATCCTTCCAATTCATTGGTGGGTATTACAAAAATTAAAGAAAATAGATGGAATAAATATAGAGTCTGGAAACCCCTCAATCTTCTTGTCATAGCAGGTCTCACGCCCTTGGATTGGGATATCACCGTGATTGACGAGAACCTCGACATTCCCGATTATGCGGCAATGCCGCAACCCGACCTGGTTGGAATAACCGCATTTACATCACAGGCGCCCAGAGCATACGAAATATCACGCAGGTTCCGCAAAGCCGGTATACCTGTCGTGATGGGCGGCATTCATGCCACAATGCGCAGGGATGAAGCGGTTATGCACGCCGACGCAGTTGTAACCGGTGAGGCTGAAGGCATTTGGGGCCAGGTTTTAGAGGATTTCAAAAAATGCGCTTTGAAAAAAGTATATAACGGTTCCCGGTTGGGAATGGACAGGATGCCGGTTGCACGACATGATTTATTGCCAAAGGGATATCTTTTTGGAGCAATTCAGACCACCCGCGGGTGTCCGCTTAACTGCATATTCTGCAGTGTGTCATCGTTCAATGGCAGGAGCTTCCGGCACCGCCCCATTGCTGATGTTATGCAAGAGTTTAAAATGATTAAGGAAAAATATATTCTCATAGTGGATGACAACTTGGTCGGCACCCGCAAAGACCATATTGCCCGCACAAAAGAACTATTTCGAGCGATGATCAAGGCAAAACTGGGGAAAAGGTTCGCCGCGCAGGTCACCATAAACATGGCTGACGACGAAGAGCTTATAAAGCTGGCTGCTAAAGCCGGTTGTTTTGGAGTATTTATAGGCTTTGAATCTACGAGCGTGGAGGGATTGGCCGAGATACAAAAAAAATTCAACGTGCAAAACGGGCGTAGCATTAAAGAATCGGTTAAAAGATTAAAGAAACACGGCATATTAGTCGTTGGTTCATTTATTATGGGATTGGATGTTGACACGCACGGCATCGGGAATCAGACTGCAAATACTGCGAGCTACTATGGACTGGATATTTTAAACACCATGATGTTAACGCCTCTTCCGGGCACTCGCCTTTGGGAAAAATTAGAATACGAGGAGCGTATCATCGCTCACACTTTCCCCAATGATTGGAAATACTATACGCTGACCTACCCGGTGGCAAAATACAAGAATCTCTCCCATTACGATATGCTGAAGGAGGAAAAAATTTGTTCTCGGTTATTTTATTCTTACCCACGCATCGTGAAAAGATTTTTTAAAAACTTAATTGGCATGCACCATCCGATTATAACGTTACTTGCCAACATCATCTATCGAAGCAATGTATTGCGTTCTCCCGGTTATAAAATGGCTGAGAAACTGTAATTCCACACAACTACCTGTTCTTTTCAGTGAACCTGATAATTTTATTCATTATATCCACACAATCTATTGGATATGCGCCAACCGCGGTTTCCGCGGAAAGCATCACATAATCCGACCCGTCCAATATGGCATTGGCTACGTCCGAAACCTCCGCTCTCGTCGGCATATGATTTTCGGTCATACTCTCCAGCATCTGGGTGGCGGTAATGACGAATTTATTTGACCGGTTACATTTTTTAATTATTTTTTTTTGAATTATCGGGACCTCGTATATAGGGATAGAAACGCCCATATCGCCCCGTGCAACCATTATTCCATCGCAAGCACCGATTATTTCATCAATATTTTCAATTCCTTCCCTGTTCTCGATCTTCGCGATAAGCCGGAACGTATGGGAATAGTTCTTGAGATATTGATTCAGGGCGAGAATATCATCCTTATTTCTGACAAAAGACTGGGCGATATAATCAATCTCATTCTTTATACAAAAATCAACATCTGCTTTATCCTTTGAAGTCAATCCCTTAAAATCCAGCCGGGTGTCAGGCATGTTAATGCCTTTATGCTCTTTAATCAGCCCGGGGATAACAACACTGGTTTTCAGCTTGTTTTTCTCGTGGGCTTCAGCCATGAGGGAGATATTGCCGTCATCAATATAAATATGCCGGCCTTTTTTAATCTTATTTAAAGGGCCTTTATAATCAAAAGGAATGAGGCTGCCTTCACCCAAGATATTCTCCTGAGTTAACCACAGGGGCTTTCCTTTCCTTGCGTTGACCGGTTGGCCTCCCTTGAGCCTGCCGATTCTTATGCGATAGCCTTCCAGGTCTCCTAGTATCTTTACATGCCTATGATATTTCTTATTTAATTCTTTTATCAAATGTATTCGATGCAGGTGTTCCTTAAGGCTCCCATGTGAGAAATTCAGCCTTGCTACATCCATTCCGGCACGCATCATGCCTAACAGTGTGCTCGCGTTACTTGATGCAGGACCTAAAGTACAAATTATTTTAGTTTTTGGCATTTAAGGCTCTCTCGATTTTATTTATCATACAATGATTTCGGATGAATTTAGACACCTGGCAGCTTTTACTAGTGCTGAGCCCGCGTGATTTTGCACTATTCTATTGCCTGTAATTGCGGAATAAATCAGCAGTTACATGATGGTGATTAATTAAAAATCACGCAGTCGAAGCATTAGACTATGCTTTAAAATAAACAATGAAGGAGGAATTAAATCATGACAAGAAGAAAAAATCTCTCGAGAATCAATATGTGCGCCCTTTCTTATGATTACCCCGCGTTAAAAAAATATTTGATATTAAAATCACGGCAGATAAAAGAGGTTTGAAACATGATTACAAAACGCGAATTGGATGAAAACGGTGAACGGTTTTCTGCATGTTTTTGATCATGGTTTCGCGGCGTCATGGATATTTTTAAAAACAACTCGTTAAGCGTCTCCTGCGGGCCGGGGTCGGTACCCTATCTGCACGAGGAGATAAGGCACCTGGGATTTAGAATCCTGTCGGAACATAACCGCGGGGTCGAGGTTGAGGCGTCGTGGGAAGATGCGCCCCGCTTGAACCTGTGCCTGCGCACCGCCCTGCACGTGATGTATCCGCTGAAAAAATTCTCCTGCCGCGGCCCGGACGAGCTTTACCGGGAGGCTGCCGTCCTACCCTGGGAAGAGATCGTCGATCCGGACGAATACGTGAGCGTCGTTTCAACCGTCGACACCGGGCGTGTAAAAAATTCGATGTTCGCCGGTCAAAGGGTAAAAGACGCGGTCGTCGACCGGCTGGCCTGCACGCGCGGCCAAAGGCCGTCTTCCGGTCCGGGCCGCGACAACGTCGTCCTTGACCTTTTCTGGAGCGGCGACACCTGCTGGCTGTACCTGGACACATCGGGAAGCAAACTTTCGGACAGGGGCTACCGTACCAAGCCGCACGCCGCGCCGCTCAGGGAAACACTGGCCTCATCGCTTTTGCTTGCCGCCGGCTACGACGGCTCTGTTCCGCTGGTAAACCCGATGTGCGGCAGCGGCACCCTGGCGATCGAGGCCGCCCTTATCGCGCTGAACCGCGCGCCGGGACTTTTGAGGGACAATTTCGGGTTCATGCACGTGAAAAATTTTGACGAAAAGAAATGGCGGGCATTGCGTGAAGAAATGAACGGCCGCGGCCGCGGCGAGCTGCCGGCGCGCATCATCGCGACCGACATTGACGGGCGTGCAGTCGACGCAGCAAAAAATAACGCGCACGCCGCGGGCGTGGAAGCCTTCATCGAGTTTCATGTGTGCGACTTTGCCGAGACCCCCGTGCCCCGCGAAAAAGGGATTTGTATCCTCAACCCGGCATACGGCAAACGGCTGGGAGCGGAAATTGAGCTCGGTCGTGAATACAGGCGCATCGGTGATTTTTTCAAAAAGAAATGCCCCGGGCATACCGGCTATATCTTTACCGGGAATCCGGCTTTGGCGAAACAAGTGGGCCTGCGCGCAAGCCGGAGGCTCGTGTTTTTTAACGCAGGCATCGAGTGCCGGCTGCTTGAATACCGCTTGTATGAATAAACGGGACCATTCCCCTTGTTGAAGACCGTTGGGAACACCCGCTGGAAGCGGGAATAGACGTCACATCCGTACAAGCGTCAACTTTGAAATGAAGTCATGGAACAGCACCGGTCGGTTTTTTGGGCGCTACTGGACTTGAACCAGCGACCCTCTGCTTGTAAGGCAGATGCTCTTCCAGCTGAGCTAAGCGCCCTTGGTGAATTTTTTTTCAGCGATTTTGCTTGCGTGAAAAGAAAGGGTGATTTTGTGCGGAACATCGATGTTTTTGCCGGCTATCGGTGAATATACCTTTCTTGGTTTTTTCTCCGCCTGATAGAACGTCCCGAACCCGCGGATTTCGACCTTGCCACCCCCCAGCACGGTCTCTTTAATTTTATCGATGAAGTTGTCGACGATGTAGAGCACCTCTTTTTTTTTAAGCCCGCTCTGCCGCGTGAGGCGCTCTACGATATCGGATTTAGTCATACACGGCACCCTTATGATTTGTTTTGAAGTGCGGCGTTGACCCGTTTTGCCAGCCTTGATTTTTTCCTGGAAGCCGTTTTTTTATGAATGACCCTTCGCGCCGCGGCCTTGTCTATGATTGTAATGAAACCGACGAGCATTTTTTTCAACTGATCGGAATTATTCTTTGATTCTGAGGCCTTTACCACCTTCTTGAACGCGGTGCGGATCGAGGATTTAAACTGGGAGTTTTTTCCCCTTCGTTTTTCATTTTGCCTGTTTCTTTTGATTTGTGACCTGATGTTTGCCAATTGTTTTTCCTTCAAATGATATTTCGGGTGGCAATGATGCTATCGGTGTTGCAAACTGTCAAGATTTATTACTCGTAACCGATGAATTTTATCACATAATGTCTCGTGCGTTCTTTCTTGCTGACGGCTGTTATATCTCATCTTCGGGTATAATAAAGGTGATGAGATGATTTAAGAGATAGGGAACCCATGTGGCGTTGATGAATTTTTGGTACATGGTTATGTGAAGCACTTTCGCAGATTCATTCAGATATGAGCATCCTGAAAAGCTGTCGGGGATAATAATAGATCATGCAGTCCGATTTTGCATCATGCAGCTTCATGAGATACCAGAACACCTTTGTCTTGTTCGTATTATAGGAATAGATATAAAAATTTTTATCCCTCTGAACCGTCGGATTTCCGTACCTATGGCCAAGCCTCGCTCGTATGAGAAGCTCCTCATCCGGGCCGATCGTTCCCCAGTTCTCCATCATGGTATAGAGCTTGTTGTTGACGAACAGGTAATCGATACTGGGTGACGACAGTATCCTTAGGATTTTTATCTTTTTGTATAGATTATTATCAATCGCGGTGATATAGTTCAACATCCTGTTTTTATATTTCGGCCGTTCACTCGGTGTAAACTCGATGTATTTTTCATCGGCGGGGAGCGTCTGTTTGACCTTTACCAGAAGGGCGCCCCACTCATACAACGGAGTTTCGGCTTCCATTGCGTTGACGGGCGCAATGCACAGGCCTGTTGCAAGGATAATCGCGAGGAATGGTAACAGTCGATTGATCATTTTCAGGAACTATCGGTATAATTAATCGGTCATCATGTTACAGAAATCTTTTTACGTGCCGGTATCCGGCATCATTTCATTAACGGCGCGCCGGATAATGACGTTTAAGATAATGATAACCATACCATTCGTCAATAAGTTAATTTAATTTACATCCCTCGAAAGAAAACTTCATAAAAATATAATTTGAAAAATTTGTGCAGATATATTATTATAGTATCTACAAGAATGAAAACGTTTCCAGGGGGTAATGGCTATGAAAAAGATCGCGTGCTGTTCACTGGTTCTGTTGTTGGGTATAACTTCGGTTTTTGCGTTTCCGTCTTCTCATTTTAAGGGAATAATCATTGATATCGGCAATGATTCGATTCAAATAAAAAAACTCGGCAAGGAAATCACACTGTTTCTGACCCCGAATACGAAGGTCCTTTTCCATGGAAGGGAGGTGGAGCCCCGATCTATAGACATATGTCAAACGGTCAAGGCTGCGTATGTGCTTAAGAACGACCGGAAGGAGCTGGTTACCCTCGACATACTCCGGCGGAGCTATTGCACGAGATAAATGGGGGTGAATGAGATTTACATGATCGGCATGTGCGGGATCGCGATGGGCACCCTCGCATCAATGCTTCGCGAGAAGGGCTTCGCCGTATCCGGTTCCGACCGGAACATCTATCCGCCCATGAGCGATATGCTGCGCCGGCAGGGTATCCTTCTTCACGAAGGATTCATGTCTGAACACGTCAAAAACCCCGACTTGGTCGTCATCGGCAACGCGGTCGCCAGGGGAAACCCTGAAGCGGAATACGTGCTGGACCGCGGGATACCGTATTGCTCCATGGCCCAGGCGCTTCAGGCTTACTTTTTACGTGGGATGGAGGTCGTTGCGGTGTGCGGCACCCATGGGAAGACCACCACGGCCGCGCTCCTGTCCCATATCCTCGTGGCCGCTGGTCTTTCGCCGTCCTTTTTTGTCGGGGGCGCGGTCAGAAATTACGACTCAAGCCACAGGCTGGGCTCGGGCGGTCTTTTCATCATCGAAGGGGACGAGTACGATTCTGCATTTTTTGAAAAGATCCCGAAGTTCATGGTGTACCGGCCCCGGCACCTGGTGCTGACATCCCTTGAGTTCGACCACGCGGACATATACCGTGACCTTTGCGAGATAGAGCTATGGTTCAAAAGGCTGGTCAATATCATTCCTTCAAAGGGGAATATCGTGTATTCGTCCGATTACGCCAATCTAGGGAGCATCGTATCGACCTCCCTTTCCCAATGCTATTCATTTGGCGCGGGCCATTCGGATTTCCGCTGCTTTCCAAGGGGGAACGGAGGCGAGTTTGCTGAACTTGATATCGAGCGCCCCGGGGGCGGCTTTCGGGTGAGGACCAGGCTCTTGGGCGGCTTTAATTATGCCAATCTTCTTGCCGCTGCGGCCATGGCGAAGCTCCTCGGCGCGGATGAAAGCGGCATCCGGCAAGGGATTGAATCGTTTGAAGGGGTGCGAAGGCGCCAGGAGCTCATATACCGAAGAGGGAACGTGAGCATATATGAAGATTTCGCCCACCATCCGACCGCGGTAAAAAATACGCTCGAGGCGATCAAGATGCGCCATTCGGACGCACGCGTATGGGCGGTGTTCGAGCCGCGGTCCGCCACCTCAAGGCGGAGCGTGTTCCAGCATGTGCTTCCCGCCTCATTCGCGGCCGCGGACGTTATCATCATCAAGGAGCCCTACCGGGGATCCTTCATAAAAAATGAGGAAAGGCTAGATATTGATTTCCTTCTCAATGATATTCGCTCGTTCAATCAAAATGCCCATGTCTTCCGGGAGGTGAATGACATCATTGCCCGGATTACCGGCTCGATCGACCTGGAAGAGAAAAACGTGATCGTACTCATGTCCAACGGCGGCTTTGACGGGATATATGCAAGGATTGTTGAAGCTATGGACGGATTGATGGCCGCCGGGGTGCCGCATTGATCGGATGACCGGGCGGAGAGTGCGAATTAAATTTCCGCACCACAAATAAAGTCTTGATTATTTAGCGGCGAGGCCCCGAGAATGGGGCCTGCGTTGATGCAGGATATGCAAAAAATTTGATCTGGTATATTATATGAAGAAGCTCTTTCCGTTTATTCCCGTACTCGTTGTTCTTTTTTCAACCCTGCCGCTCGCCGCTGCGGAGAAGTACGCGGTCATCAAGTTCGATGGAAGCGTCAATCCGATCATGGCGGATTACGTGGATAACTCAATCAAGTCCGCTCAGGAACAGGGGATGGAATTCATCGTGATACAGCTCAACACGCCCGGAGGCCTCGTATCCTCGATGCAGGAGATCATACAGACGATCATGATCTCCAGGATCCCTGTCGTCGTGTACACCTATCCACGCGGCGCGCACGCGGCGTCCGCAGGAGGGTATATCATGCTGGCGGCCAATGTCGCGGTCATGGCCCCCGCCACGAACATCGGCGCCATGCATCCGGTCAGCCTTTTCGATCTTTCGGGAAGCGAAAACAAGGAGGGCCAGGGCGGTATCATGGGTCTCAAGGCTCTGAACGACCTGCTCGCGTACGCGCGGAGCCTGGCGCAGAAGAGGCACCGGAACGTGGAATGGACCGAGCGAGCGGTGAAGTATGCGATTTCCAGCACGTATCTCGAGGCGCTCCACATGGGAGTGATCGATTTCGTGGCGGAGGACATGAATGACCTGCTCCACAAGCTGAACGGCCGCACCCTGAGCATGGACGGTAAGAAGTTCGTGTTTCATACCCAAAACATCGAAGCAGCATATTTCAACATGGACTGGAAGCAGGAATTCCTGAATTTTTTTGCTGATCCACAGATGGTGCTCCTTCTCCTGGTCGTCGCGGTGGTAGGCATCGGCTGGGAGATCAAGAGCCCCGGGCTGATCGCTCCGGGCGTGATCGGGGGCATAGCGCTTTTCCTGTTCCTCATGGTGGTGCGGATTCTGCCGGTCAAAATCGCCGGCCTGCTTCTCATCATTCTGGGGATCGTCTTTTTCATCCTTGAAATAAAATTTATGAGCTACGGGCTCCTAACCATAGGAGGGATAGCTTCGTTCATATTCGGCTCCATGATTTTGTTCAACTCCCCGCTGCCCGGAGGCGCCATCCCCTTTTCGACCATCCTTGCCACGATGCTGGCCCTTATGGCCTTCTTCTTTCTCGTGGTGCGGGCCCTGATCCGCGCGCATCACAGCAAGGTGACCACGGGCAGGGAGGGCCTCATCGGAGAGGAGGGTGCGGTCCTCATCGATTTTAACGAACGGATGATGGGGAAAATAAAGGTTCACGGGGAGATATGGGACGCCCAGGGTGATGCGCCTCTTCGCAAGGGCGACGAGATCGTGGTCACGGATATGCGGGGCATGACGCTCATGGTTAAAAAGAAATAAATTACAAGGAGGATTGTATGCTTATCGGTTTCAATTTTCTTTTGATATTGATCATCGTGGGCGCTTTTATTCTGGTCTCGGCCGTAAAGATCGTGAAGGAATACGAGCGGGCGGTGGTATTCAGAATGGGCAGGCTCCTGAAGACGGCCAAGGGGCCGGGTATGATCATCATCATCCCGGTAGTCGACCGGTGGGTCAGGGTGAACCTGAGGCTCATCGCCCTGGACGTGCCTCCTCAGGACATTATCACCAAGGACAACGTGTCGGTGAAGGTCAATGCCGTAGTCTATTTCAGGGTCGTGGATCCAAATAAGGCCATCACCGATGTCGACGATTACCTGTACGCGACATCGCAGATGTCCCAGACCACGCTGCGGAGCATACTGGGTATGGTCGAGCTCGACGACCTGCTATCCGACCGCGAGCGGATAAACATGGAGCTCCAGAAGGTGCTCGACCAGCACACCGACCCGTGGGGGATCAAGGTCTCGGCGGTGGACGTCAAGAACGTTGACCTGCCCCAGGAGATGCAGCGCGCCATCGCGAGGCAGGCGGAGGCGGAGAGGGAGCGGCGCGCCAAGGTCATAAGCGCGGAGGGCGAATTCCAGGCGGCGCAGAAGATGGTGGACGCGGCTGCCCTCATGGAAGAACATCCGATCGCGGTGCAGCTCAGGTACCTGCAGACGCTGCGGGAGATAGGGACCGAGAAAAATTCCACGACCCTGTTCCCGATCCCCATAGACCTGATAGAGATGTTCTTTAAAAAGAAATAAGACCGGGATATGAGCAATCGGCCGCTAAATGCGCGGCCGAGGCAAAAAAATAATGAAGGTACGGAGGGACCGTGTATGGGGACAATGCGCGGCTTTATTAAAACATGGGGCGCGCAGATCAGGGGCAATTTTCTGGTGCTCTCCGTCCTTCTGGTCGCGATCGGGCTCGCGCTTTCGGCGCGGCACATGCAGGAAACGGGCAGGGGATCGTTCAGCTGGTTCGATGCGATCCTCCTGGTCATCGGCGTGGTCCTGACCCATGTGTCCGTGAATCTTTTCAACGAATACTCCGATTACCAGACCGGCATCGATGCGAACACCAGGCGCACCCCTTTCAGCGGCGGGAGCGGGATGATCCAGTCGGGCGAGACCACGCCCCTGGCGGTCAGCACCGCCGCGTGGGAGACGCTTTTTTTCGCCTTCCTCATCGGGCTCTATTTCGCGATCATGGCGCACTGGTTCGTGCTCGTGATCATGCTCGTCGGCGCCCTCTCCATCGTGTATTATACGCGCTACATGGCCAAATGGCTGGTGGGAGAGCTGTTCGCCGGCCTGAGCCTCGGCTCGCTCGTGGTCATAGGCACGTTCATCGCTATGACCGGGGGCAGTGCCGCGGGCATCCGCGATCTGTTCCCGCCCGATGTCATCCTGATCTCCATCCCGCCCGGCCTGCTGACGTCCCTCCTCCTTTTTTTGAACGAGTTTCCGGACGCAGAGGCTGACAAGCAGGGCGGGCGGCTTCATCTGGTGATATGGCTCGGAAAGAGAAAAGCCGCGGTCCTGTACGTGTTCGGGCTTGTGCTCACCTACGCATTTATCATCGCCGCTCCGCTGGCGGGCCTCGGCTCGTGGTGGCTCCTGCTCGGATGCGCCACAATACCGGTTGCTGCCAGGGCGGGCGTAATCGCGCTCAGGCATTACGACGACACGCCGAAGCTGGTGCCGGCCCTGGGGCTGAACGTCGTCACGGTCCTCGCCACCGACGCTCTTCTGGCGGTCGCGGTGCTGTTGGAGATAATCGTCAACATGCCTTGAGCCGGCCTGCAGGAAGAGCGTTTCCTAAAGGCCGGCTCAATATTCAATCAGGGAGAGGCGGGCGTATGAATCGCAGAAGAATTCCCTGCACGCCTGGGGCCTGTGCTCATATATTCCGCACATACCTTGGGGACACAGGTGTGGGCAGGCGTTTATGGGCCCGCAGCCTGACGCCATGATTGCTCTTTTTTCACCGGTCATCGGGTAACTGCCGCAGCATTGCAGAAGTTTATCTTCGAGAGAGCACCGTTCGCAGGCGGACATACGACAATCCCTCTTCATGCCGTGCAGAAGGTCTTGTATCTGACCATCGCCATGTCGTATATTTTTTTTACCAGCTCGCCGGGATTGTTTTTATAGAGTTTCATCCTGTTGGTGACCATTTGCTTGACCTGACCGATGTTTATCGACGATCCCGCGAACACGACCTCGATCTCGCGCTCGACCGACTTGTAGCTGATGCCGGAGTGTTCGATGCGCTGGCCGATGATATTGCCCTGCATGTTACGGTACTCTTTTTCAAGTTCGATGAGCTCCTGGGATTTTTCTTTCATATTTGAGAAGACCACCAGCGAAGGCAGATATTCGTCGTAGGCGGGGTGCTGCACCAGGGAATCCAGCTTCCCGTTGAAGTTAAAGAGGGTGAGGAGCGAAATCAGCGACGAGCCGTACAGGGTTATCCTCGATTCGGGAATTATGTTGTCGAACGGGTTAAAGGCGATCGAGTTCACCGTTGAAAATGTCTTGATTCCCGCCTCGCCTCTCCCGATGTACACCACGTCGTCTTTCTTCAGATTTTTTTCGTGCATGTACTTTTCGATCTCAATGCTTTTCCGGTCCCCGGATATGAACCGGATGATATCGCCTGCGTATATTTCATTTTGGTGAGGATCCTTTTTTTTCCGGTACTCGGTTGATATAAGATTTTTCTCGATCAACCCCATCCTCTTTATGAACTCGACGGCTATTTCAAAGGGCATGGCCGTGAGCACCAGGGGCTCATACTCTTTAATGAAGCCGACAAAGGTTTCGGCGCCCGGAAAGATCCTCGATTTCTCTCCGATCACGGATACGCAGGTGGTGGGGACTTCTTTCAGAAGAAAATCGGGGAAATAGACCGCGAGCTTGAAGAATGAATAGGGGATGTTTCCCTCAAGTGCGATCCTCCTGTTATTGACATCGAGAATATTTTCCAGCTTTATACCCTCGGTATCAAAGAAGATATTGTCCATGAGCGTACTGTAATCGCCTATCTCAAGGAAATCCCCCAGGCCGAGGAACACCTTTTGGGGATCCTTCCAGAGGGAAGGCAGTTCCCTCACGTATTCACCTTTTCCGAGGCTGATGCGCTCAAAGGGGGCATCCTTGCCGTGATTTATGATTAACAGGTATTTAGCTTCCATGATGATACATATATAACCGTCTTGCATGGGAATGTCAAGGTTTGGGCTGCCGTATTGTCAACATAAAAAGGACCGCATTCTTCACATGTCCAGCCCGGCGGTTTTTCCAACACCATGCTCAAAATCCGCGTCCCTGCACCTGCCGTATCCTCCGGTACAGATTTTCGTCGCTTGTGGCAAACATTATGGTGTTGCTTTTCCAGTTTTCATAATTGCGTATGTATTCGGTTCCCATGCCAATCGCTTCGAAATTCGGGATAAAGCGCGCCATCCCGTTCTGTTCTTTTACCTCCTTTTCGCCGGTGCGGATGCAAAAAAGAACGGCATTGTCGATCACGCGCGGCAGGAGCTCGTCATAGGGAATTTTCATATAATACATGTCGCGGATGAAGCGGAAAAACCGTCTCGAGAAGAATCTGACGGAAAGCACCCCGGGTTTGTCGAAATAAATTGTTCTGTTTGCGGGGTCCCAGGAATAATGCTTAAAATCGTGGTAGGCGAGCAATTCCCCGCGGTTGATATATATCCTCCCCACCATGGCGATAAAAGACATCATGAAATAATTTTCATAATATTTGTCAAACAGCCTGAGGTGCAGCCTTTCCCGTTCCCTCTCTTCCTCGGTCTTCGGCTTCGGCCATGGCTTGTTACGGC
>Ga0307445_10001195_pt1 | contig 14654 bp, 11 predicted proteins | sample SalMarSW160330MG_FD_202147 | JGI IMG/M metagenome (GOLD analysis project Ga0307445, IMG submission 202147) | Salt marsh sediment microbial communities from the Plum Island Ecosystem LTER, Massachusetts, United States - SW1603-30 | ecosystem: Environmental > Aquatic > Marine > Intertidal zone >...
CAGACGCACAAGGCAGACAGTGTGTGGTCGACGCTTTCCAGGTGAACGCTGAACCGACGCTCTCGTTCCCGCTCGTTCCTGTGACCGTACTCGTCGCCGCCTGCGTGGTCGTCGGCGCTATGCTTGGGCGAGCCACGCTCACGGCGCACAGCACGCTCGACCAAGACGACCTAGAGGATTCGGTTGATTAGGAGCCCAGTTCTGGAAGCAGTTTTTGACAACGGTTGTGAATTGTGCTATAGTACCGCTCGGGAGGAGAGAGCTTTTGGCACATGCTATTGTGAGCTAGCTCGACCAGATGGGTCGTGCAGCCAGCGGTCCAAGAGTTGTCATCGCACACCCACTTGAGCGCACACCTGGAGACACCATTCATAGGTGCCTGCCCTCGGCCTAGCCCGAGAATACCTCTTCCCAATGCCAAGTATTGCTGACAGAGCACATCCTTCACTCAGGGACATGAAGGACGCGTCCTGTCGAAGCGGTTTGGTGTTTAGAACAGGTTGGAAGGGTATCTGACCCAATAGCAGACAGGAAGGATGGTAGGGACTATGAGCGAAAACGGGAAGGAACCCCTCGTTGAGGTGCGCGACGTCAAGGTGTACTTTTTCCTGGATGAAGGCACCGTTCACGCCGTCGAAGGTGTCACCTTTGACATAGCGCGAGGCAAGACACTCGGCGTGGTAGGGGAAAGTGGTTGTGGAAAGAGTGTAACCTCACAGGCCATCATGCGCATCGTGCCCTCACCGGGCGAAATCGTCGCTGGGGACGTTTTTTACTACCGCTACGGGCAGGATGGCTCGGTCGAGAAGGTCGAACTGACCAAGCTCGACGCGCGTGGGAGCGAGATCCGCAGTATTCGTGGCAACGAGATCGCCAAGATCTTCCAGGAGCCAATGACCTCTCTGAGCCCGGTGCACACGATTGGCAACCAGATCATGGAGGCCATCACCCTGCACCAGAAGGTGGGCAAGGAGGAGGCACGAGAGAAGGCGATCGAAATGCTCTCCCTCGTTGGCTTGCCCCAGCCGCAGCAGCGTATTGATTACTATGCGCACCAGTTGTCAGGCGGCATGCGCCAGCGCGCGATGATCGCGATGGCGCTTTCCTGCAACCCGAGCCTCCTGATCGCGGACGAGCCAACCACCGCGCTCGACGTGACCACAGAGGCCCAGATCCTGGAACTGATGAAAGGCCTGCAAGAAGAGTTCGGGATGGCGATCATGTTCATCACCCACAACCTCGGCGTGATCGCAGAGATGTGCGACGACGTCGTGGTCATGTACCTGGGCAAAGAGGTCGAGCTCGCTTCGGTGGATGAGACGTTCTACGAGCCCTACCACCCATACACTCGCGACTTGTTGCGCTCGATCCCGCGCATCGGCACCAAGACGGGCGCACGCCTGCACGTGATCAGCGGCTCGGTGCCGGATCCGTACAATATCCCGCAGGGCTGCCCCTACCATCCACGTTGCCCAGAGTTTATGCCGGGCAAGTGCGATGTCGACCGCGAGATCCCGTTCTTCGAGATCAAGGCTAATCATTGGGCCCGCTGCCTGCTGTACGAGTAGAAAACGTGAGGTGACACCTAATGGCTGGAAGCAATGATTCGAGGCAGGACAACGTACTACTCGAAGTCAAGAATCTGAAAAAGTACTTTCCGATTCGCAAGGGTTTTTTCAAGACCCTTGCCGGGTACGTCAAGGCAGTCGACGGTGTGAACTTTTTCATCCGCGAGGGCGAGACGATGGGCCTCGTGGGCGAGAGCGGCTGTGGCAAGACCACGACCGGGCGGGTCATTCTTCGTGCCTATGAGCCAACCGCAGGCGAAGTATGGTTCAAGGACCGCAACCTGGGCAACGTCAACGTACCCGACCTGGACAAGCAGGATCTCAAGACCCTGCGCCAGAATATGCAGATGATCTTTCAGGACCCCTACTCCTCGCTGAATCCGCGCATGACCCTGCTCCAGATCGTGGGTGAGCCGCTGCTGGTCAACGGCGTGGCCAGGGGCTCCGAGCTCCGAGACCGTGTTGCTGAACTGCTGAGGGTCGTGGGCCTTCGTCCCGAGTACATGATTCGCTACCCGCACGCCTTCAGCGGCGGCCAGCGCCAGCGCATCGGTGTAGCCCGCGCGCTCGCGCTCAACCCGCAACTGATCGTCTGCGACGAACCCGTGTCCGCGCTCGACGTGTCCGTCCAAGCTCAGGTTTTGAACCTGCTGCAGGACCTGCAGGAAGAGTTCGACCTGACTTATCTTTTCGTCGCCCACGACCTGAGCGTGGTCGAGCACATCAGCGACCGTGTGTCGGTGATGTACGTCGGCAAACTGGCCGAGATGGCCACTACGGAGGAGCTGTATGGCCACCCGCTCCATCCCTACACGGAGGCGTTGATGTCGGCTGTGCCCAAGCCCGACCCACGCTACCAGGCGGAGCGCATTATCCTGGAGGGCGATGTGGCGGACCCGGCGAACCCGCCGAGTGGTTGTTACTTCCACCCGCGCTGCCGCTACGCCATTGATCGCTGCATGCAAGAAGAGCCACAACTGCGCGAGCTGCGGCCCGATCACTATGTGAGCTGCCATCGTGCTGAGGAACTTGACCTGGTCGGTTTTGTCGAGACAGCGGCTACATACCAAGGATAGGCGTTCGTCCGTTCGACAACCTACCTTCCTGGTCCTAAAAAGGGGAAACTTGCTGAGCAAGTTTCCCCTTTTTTATGTCGATGTTTTGTTTTCCGCTTGACAACGCTGTGCCTTGTTCGTATAATACAAGCAGCAATTACGTAGGAGGAGATACAATGGAGCAAGTTCAGCCCAAGTTAACTGTAGGAGATGTGTTCGGTTATGCGCTGGCTTACCTGGGTTGGTTGTTGACTGCAGCGGTAGGGATGCTGGCCATATTCCAGACGCGCAATATGATTAACGTTTTCTGGCCTGTCCTGGGCGGAAACCAGTGGGTTCTCCGCGCGATCGACCGCTTCGGGTTGCTTTTCTTGGGCCTCATCTGGTTGGTCTTTGTGATCTTTGTGGAGCAGCATTTTCGCTCGGCGATCACGATGGCACGCGAACGGCGTCACAAAATGCAGCAACAGCCGGATAGCAGAACGGTGGCGCCACGCCCTCAAGGCCGTTTGATGCGCTCACTGTACCGTATGGGCCTGGATATCCTTGCCGTGCGCTTTCTACCCACGCTGATGCTTCCGCTGGTATTGTTCACCATCTCTTATCTGCTTCAGCAACTGGCCTTCGTGCTGCTAGGGCGGGCGTAGCGTTCCTGGCCTACAGCCGACACGGGCGGTGCGTGGCGTTTTGTTTCCCAGGAGACAACACGTGCACGCATTGCCAGCCAGCGCACCTGGCGCGTGGCAATAGCGCGTAGATGAACCTGTCTGCAGCGATACCTCACGCTTGAGCGGAGCCGAGCCGTCTTGGCTCGACAGCGATCTGAGCAGCTCGTAACCTGCTCAGGTTGGTCCCATAGAGGAGAAGCCGTCCGCACGATAGCGGATCGGGACGGGTGGAAAGAGGCACTGTGAACACACGGGCCTCTTTCTTTTTTGTTTGCGTTATGTTATACTAAAGTCGTAAGGTAGAAGGAGGCGAACGTGAAGCATCTCGTCTGTCTGGCAGACCTCACCAGCGAGGAGATATGGCACATCCTACACACTGCCCGTGATCTGAAAGCAGCCTGGCAGGCAGGTGGCAACGAACCGATCATGGCTGGCAAGTCGCTGGCCATGATCTTTGAGAAGCCAAGCCTGCGCACGCGGACCTCATTCGAGATGGCGATGGTGCACCTGGACGGGCATGCGCTCTATCTCTCGCCCGACGAGATCGGCCTTGGTAAGCGCGAGAGCGTCGCTGACGTGGCGCGCGTGCTGTCGCGCTACGTGGACGGGATCGAAGCACGCGTCTTTGCACACCGCACGATCGAGGAGCTGGCCAAGTATGCCACCGTGCCCGTGATCAATGGTCTCTCCGACTGGACACATCCGTGCCAGGCACTTGGAGATGCACTCACCCTGTGGGAACACAAGGGGGCGATCGAAGGGCAGCGACTTGCGTTCATCGGCGACGGAAACAACGTCGCCAACTCGCTGCTGTTCCTGGGCGGCAAGCTGGGCTTACATGTGACGATCGCCTCGCCGCCAGGATACGAGCCGTCCCCCGCTGTCATACGCCTAGCGTGCGAGGCAGCCAGGACGAGCGGCGCAGAGCTGGCGATCACTAACGATCCAGTAGCGGCAGTAGCACGTGCTGACGTGGTCTATACGGATGTCTGGACCAGCATGGGGCAGGAAGCAGAGACAGCGCAGCGCGAGGCGGTGTTCTCGTCATACCAAGTGAACGCGACCTTGATGGGCCACGCCCCGTCTGGCGCGTTGTTCATGCACTGCTTGCCCGCACATCGCGGTGATGAGGTCACGGATGAGGTCGCCGATGCACCGTATTCGATCATCTTTGACCAGGCCGAGAACCGGCTCCATGCGCAGAAAGCGGTCCTGGCTATTCTCATGTCATAGAACGCACCATTCAACATCATCCGCCCAATCGCCCCGAGTATACGGAGGGACAAGTGGCAGGTAATCGGCGGGCCTACAATGCGGCGATGAAACGTGCTGCCGACCTGGCGTGGAAAAAAAAGTGGTCAACCGCTATCCAGGAATACGGCAAGGCACTTGACGAGTTTCCCAAGGACGTCGCAGCTCTAACCGGTTTGGGTCTCGCTTATGTCGAAACCCACCAGCTCGAGAAGGCTCTGTCGACCTACGAAAAAGCGGCGAGTGCAGCGCCAGACAACCCCGAGGTCATCGAGCGAGTAGGCCAGACATTCGCGCGCCTGGCACGATGGCCAGAGGCAGGACGTGCCTACATCGCCGCCGCGGAGGCACACTTGCACTTGCACGATGCCCCTGGCGCGATCGGGATGTGGCGCCAGGCGGCCAAGTTGGCGCCCGAGAACCTGGACGCACACAGTCACCTGGCTCAGGTCTACGAGGATCAGGGAGAGGAGCGGCGCGCAGCACGCCATCACCTGATCATGGCACGCATCCTGGAGCGCAGAGGCAACCACGAGCAAGCGCTGCAGCACGGCGAAGCCGCGCGCCGCCTGGACCCGAACAGCGGTGAGGCAAAGCGGGTTCTGGAAGCACTGCATTCGAGCCAGCCGCTCCCAGACGGCCCTACTGCGCGCCTGCAGCCCGATGCTGAGGGCAAGCGCACTCTGGATAGCTTTGTCGTGTTCGATGATATCGAGATGGAAACAGCCCGCCTGCTGCCAGAAGAGCAGGGCGCCTCTCCAGCCGACCTCTTGCGCGAGCACGCGTTGGCCCAGCTCGCCGACGCAGTCTTTTCGGCAGGCAGCGATCCGCGAGCCCTGGAGAGGAACATGCTCTTGGGGCAGGCTGCCGACCTGCAGAGCCGCGGTCTCACTGACCGGGCGATTGCGACGTACGAGAGCGCACTGGAAGCGGGCATCGATCGCCCGGCCATCCACTACAATTTAGGTCTCCTATACCGCGAAAAGGGAGACTATGCGAGGGCGATCGCCCATGTAGAACATGCCCTGGATCACGCTGACTATATGCTCGGTGCACACTATTCCATCGGCGAGATCTATTACGCATGGGGCAAGCACAACCAGGCCCTGCATCATCTATTGCAGGTACTGTGGTCCCTCGATGCTCAGGCTGTGTCTCCAGATCGCAAAGCCGCACTCGAGAGGGCGTACCAACAGATCTACCAGCAGTATGCGGCACGGGACGGGGGTACAGAAACCCAACGCTTTATCCAGTCGATCTTGTCTTTCCTGAATCGCAGAGGATGGGCACAGTGCGTGGCCGAGGCACGGCAACAACTGAACAGCCTAGCGGGGGGGGCGCTGCTGCTTTCGGTCGCTGAGACCCTGACCGAGCCCTCGTCCGAGACGACGTTCACCGCGATGCGCCAGATTGGCCACTACTTGGGAGACAAGAAGGTCTTTACTGCGCTCGAAGAGTGTTTCTGGGCCATCCAACATGCCCCGGACTATCTACCGCTCCACTTGCGCCTGGCTGATATCCTGATCGCTGAGGGCAAATCGGACCAGGCAGTGGAGAAATACACGACTGTCGCCGAGACCTACAAAATCCGCGGCAACGTGGAACGTGCCATTCCGCTCTACGAGAAGGCGATCGAGATAGCTCCTATGAATATCGGCGTACGAGGCCGCCTGATTCAGACGTTCCTGGAAACCGGGATGTACGATCAGGCCATCGAGCAGTACGTGGCCGTTGCAGACGCATACTACCAATTGGCTCAGGTGAACAAGGCACTGGACAAGTACCAGGAAGCGCTGGACAAGGTGGGATTGGCCACCCCGGACCGACAGTGGAAAGTCAACATCCTGTATCGTATCGGCGACATCCATACCCAGCGTCTGGATTGGCAAAACGCGGCGTCTGCCTATCAGCAGATCAAGCAGATCGATCCGCTCGAGTACCGGGCTCGTATCTATCTGGTAGACCTGTATCTCAAGCTGGGCCGCTCAGAGCGGGCACTGGGAGAACTGGAAGAGCTGCCGGTGGCCTTTCAGGGGCGGCGTGCGCCACCCGGTATGATAGAAGCGATCGAGCACCTGAGCAAGACGTATCCGACGCACCTGCCGCTGCATATCCGGCTCGCTAGAGCCTACCTTGACCTGCACCTGAAAAAGAAGGCGATCCGTGAACTGGACAAGGTGGGCGAGATCCAGCTCGAAGCGGGCAAGACCAAAGAGGCGATTCGCACCATTCAGGCGATCATCCGTCTGGGCCCAGACCACGTTGAGGGCTATCAGCAGTTGCTTGGCCAGCTCAAGGCGGGGTAGGTTGGATGAACGTGCAGTCGTAGCAGTTGCGTAGATAGACCATACCTGGCTTTCTGGAGCACACGTGCGTACTGGCAGACCAAGGCATAGAGCAGCCCGCCCTGCTGCTAGGTGGCCCCCTTACTGGTGCCAACCGAGGGACCATTCTGCCAAGGTCGCGCCGCGAGCTACCATCTGTTCCGGAGGGGAGATTGTTCGACATCACGTGGTTCTTCCAGAGACTTGACTGGTGGAGTGTTCTCGACATCCTGTTGGTGACACTCACCTTCTACTGGTTTCTGCGCCTGATTCGAGGAACACAAGCCGTCCAGGTACTGCGCGGCACGGTGATCCTCGTGTTGGCGATGGCCCTGGCTGCCAGCCTCCTCCCCTTCCGTGCTTTCGGCTGGCTCGTTGCAAACGCACTGCCTGCCCTCCTGGTCGCGATCCCGGTCATTTTCCAGCCTGAGCTGCGGCGCGCGCTAGAGCGCCTCGGGCGCACAGGCGCCTACCTGACCACCACGCGCGAGCCGTCGACGGCCGACGTCATCGAACAGGTATCGATCGCATCTACCCGCCTGTCTGACCGGCGGCACGGGGCGCTCATCGTGATCGAGCGAACCACGGGCCTCGAGGAGTATATCGAGACGGGGATCAAGCTCGACAGCCAGGTCAGCGTAGAGCTGCTGCTCACGGTCTTTTATCCAAACACAGCGCTGCACGATGGCGCAGTCGTGATCCGGAATGGGCGCGCCGTTGCAGCGGCGTGCGTGCTCCCCCTGGCCGGTGGCACGATCTCGGACCGTCAAATGGGATTGCGACACCGTGCATCGATCGGTGTGACTGAGCAGACAGATGCGGTGGCGGTCGTGGTCTCTGAAGAGACAGGCATTATCTCGGTAGCTCACAACGGGCGAATGATCCGGCGCCTGGATGGAAAGCGGCTGCGCAAGACCCTGCAAGCCCTGTTCCCGCAGCCCGTCCAGCCCACCTTTGGGAGCGTAATGCGCGACGTGCGCGATCGCGTCGGAAACGCGCTCGGCAACGAAAAGACCTAAACTAAAGCCAAGATGGGATCTACATGGTTTTCCATGGGGAATCTGCAGTTCTCACCTTGGCATCACTATAGTCTGACAGCAGGAGACGAGGAGTGCTGAGAAGGCTGCTCAACGATGTGGGACTCATCATGCTGGCGCTGGTGCTGGCCATCGTAGTCTGGATCGTTGCCATACAACAAGAGAATCCCATCGTACAGAATACGGTCGGTGAGGCGATCCCGATCGAGGTTCGCAACCAGCCTGCGGGGACGACCTTTCTGCCAGACGGATTCGACGAGAGCGTCACGCTGACCGTTCGCGCCCCACAGAAGAATTGGCAGGATCTGCGACCAGACAAGTTCCGGGCCTGGATCGACCTAGAGGGGCACGAGGTAGGCGAGTACCAGGTACCGGTTCAGGTAGAATGCCTGGACAAGAACGTTCGCGTCGTGGAGCTTCGTCCGGCCAATATCCCGGTCCGCCTGCGCGAGGAGATCTCGCGCACGGTGCCCGTTCAGCTCAGGCTCTTTGGATCGCCGCCGCTGGGCTGGGAGTACCTCACCAGCGACAAGGACGTCCAGCTCGATCCGGAACAGGCCACGGTAGCCGGCCCCAAGTCGCTCGTCGAGCAGATCACCAAGGTGACGGCTACACTCGATATGAGGAACACGAAAGAGACCTTTATCGGCACCCGGCCGCTCGATGCACGGCGCGGAGACGACGAGATCGTGGGTTTCGTGACCATCGAGCCATCCAGCGTCCAGATCACGGTGCCGGTGGTGCAAAAGCTTGGCACCAGCGAGGTCGCCGTGCGCGCCGTCGTCGTGGGCACGGTCGCGCCGGGCTACTGGGTGCGTGGGGTGAGCGTCGATCCCGCGGTGGTCACGCTTTTCGGTGACCCATCCGCGGTAGGCGAGATCGAGGGTGTCGTCAATACCTTGCCGCTGGACATCAGCGGGTCCACGGGCACCGTCGTCGAGCGCATGCCGCTCGATCTCCCAGAGCAAGTCTCACCGGTGGGCGTACAAGGGGTCAAGGTTACAGTAGAGATCGAGGCACAGCAGGGCAATGCGACGATCTTGCGCGAGCCGGTGATCCGGGGATTGGGCGCAGATTTGATGGCAGCCGTCACCCCGAAGGAGGTTGCCATCACGCTGAGCGGCCCGCTCCCGCGCATTCGGTCGCTCACCGACGAGGACGTCTTTGTCTACGTCGACCTGGTCGACAAGGGAATAGGGGAGCATCGCATCGAGCTCACATCGCTCGTGCCGGAAGGTCTCGAGGTCGTGTCCCTCATGCCCGAGTACGCAACCGTCGAGATCCGGCCTGCGCTGCCGACCCCCACCCCAACGTCGACACCGAGGCCAACGCGCACCCCCACGCCGGCACCTACGGTCAGCACGACGGTCACGGCCACGAACGGGATCACGCTGACCGTGACGCCGACGGTGACGGCGACTGTGGCCATACGGCAGACGCCTCAGGCAGCGGGTTCGGCGACCCCCTTGCCTGTTACGCCAACGGTGACGCTGGCGAAAAAAGAGCAATAGTGCGCAGGCAACCACGAGTGTGGTTGCTGGCGAGAGAGTGATATAAGGTTCTGACATGCCAAAACCGATCGTCGCCCTCGTTGGAAGGCCCAACGTAGGCAAATCAACCTTGTTCAACCGCCTGATCGGCACACGACTGGCTATCGTGTCGGAAGTGCCGGGCACCACGCGCGACCGGCTGTATGCGGACTGTTTCTGGAATGGCCTGGACTTTACGCTGGCCGATACAGGCGGGATGGAGATCCTCGGCGAGAGCCGTCTGCGCTCTGACGAGCCAGACAGTATCCTTGCCGCTGGCTCGGCACCCTTTGTGCGCGAAATTCGCGCCCAGGCCGAGATCGCCATCCGCGAGGCGGACGTGATCCTGTTCGTGGTGGACATACGTACCGGCCCCACCGCCGCGGACGCCGAAGTGGCCGACGTGCTGCGCAAGGCAGACAAGCCGATCATCGTCGCAGCGAACAAGGCCGATAACATCAGTACGTGGGATGATGCGCTCGCGTTCTACGAACTGGGCATTGGCCCCGTCTTGCCTGTCTCGGCGATCAACGGGCGTGGCTCAGGGGACCTGCTCGACGAGGTGGTGAACGCGATCCCCCAGGAAGTCCTGGAGGAGGAGAGCGAGAGCGAACGCGTACAGATCGCGATCGTCGGGCGTCCCAACGTCGGCAAGTCTTCCCTGCTGAACAAGATCTTGCGCGAGGAACGGTCCATCGTCAGTCCCGTCGCCGGGACGACGCGCGACTCGATCGACACCTACCTCGAGTGGGAAGATCAAGAGATCACGCTGATCGATACGGCCGGCATCCGGCGACGCGGCAAAGTAGGGGCAGGGCTCGAATACTATAGCGTGCTGCGCGCACTGCGTTCGATCGGCAGAGCGCACGTCGTCCTGCTGATGATCGACGCCACGGAAGGAGTCACCGACCAGGATGCCCACATCGCGGGCTATATCCTGGAAGAACACAAGAGCGCGGTTGTCCTGGTCAACAAGTGGGATGCGGTCGAAAAGGACGCGCACACGATGGAGGCGTACACAGAGCACGTACGCCACGAACTGCGCTTCATGGGCTATGTGCCAGTCCTGTTCATCTCTGCCCTCACTGGGCAGCGCGTCGACCAGGTGCTGTCAACCGCGCTTGAGATCGAGGCAGAACGGCACGAGCGCCTGAGCACCCACCAGCTAAACCAGTTGATCCAGGATGCCATGTACCGTCACAGCCCGCCGTCGGTCCGTGGGCGTCGGCTACGAGTGTACTTTGCTACCCAGGCCGAGGGCGCGCCGCCGACCTTTGTCCTCTTTGTCAATGACCCCAAGCTGATCCACTTTGGCTACGAGCGCTACCTGGAGAACCGCATCCGCGAGATCCATCCCTTTACAGGCACGCCGATCAAGTTCCTGTTCCGGACTCACCGGGAGTAGCACTGCCGATGCCACCCTCTCGCCGATCACGATCGGGCAAATCCAGGCCGCTCGAGTATGCCGTATCCGTGCATCCTGGCCTGGAAGACGTCGCAGCCCAAGAGATCCGAGAGGCCCTTCGCGGTGCCCGACCGATCGAGCAGCAGCGCGGCTGGACGGTCTTTTGCTGCCCGGGCGATGCCGGGCAGGCGCTGCAACTGCGCACCACCGAAGACGTTTTTGTCCTACTCTACCGCACGGACAAGCTGCCGACCTACCGTAAGGCAGCCCTACCGCTGCTCGTGCGCATGGCGAACAATAGCTGGTTCTGGGAACAGGCAATGACCCATTTCTACCAGACACGGCAACCCGTCAAGCGGGTCACCTATCGCGTGGTCGCGCAAATGAGCGGCAAGCACGGGTTCCGTCGCCAGGAAGTACGCGACGCGGTCATGGTCGGCGTGCAGGGACGCTGGCCCCGCTGGAAGCCGGTTGCCGAAGATGCCCATATCGAGATCTGGGCCGTCGTGGTCGGCGAATGGGCAATGATCGGGATTCGCCTCTCCGACCGCAAGATGCGGCACCGCACCTACAAGGACGAACACCGCCCTGCGTCGCTGCGTCCCACCCTGGCAGCAGCGATGGTGGCCCTCTCCAAGCCGACTCCAGAGGACCGCTTCTGCGACCCGATGTGCGGCGTGGGAACGATCCTGGCTGAGCGCGCGCTGCACGGCCCCTACCGCGAGCTGATCGGCGGGGATATCGATCCAGACGCCCTGCTAGCAGCGCAAGTCAACCTGTCCAACGTCCACTATGCCGGAGACCAGGTGCTGCACCTGTGGGACGCGGCCTCGCTGCCCGTCCGCACGGGCACGCTGGACGCGATCGTCTGTAACCTGCCCTTTGGGCTGCAGATCGGGTCGCACGCCGAGAACGAGCACCTGTACGCCTCCTTCTTCCGGGAGATAGTGCGCGTGTTGCGTCCTGGAGGGCGCGCGGTGCTCCTCAGCAGCGAGAAAGAGCTGATGCACGATCGGATCCAGGCCCACCCGCAGCTCGTGCGCGAACGAGAACTGCTGATCGGCGTGCTCGGGCAGGCAGCGCGGATCTACATCCTGCGCCGCTATGACACGGGCAGGCCCGAGGCCCACTAGCGCTCGCTGCCACCTTTCCGAACCCTTTTCCCAGGAGTATGCTTGTGCCAGAACGGCAAGACAAGAGCTGTATCCCGTTTACCTGCACGCTCGACTGCGGCAGCCGCTGCGAACTGGTCGCCTGCCGTGGCGAGGATGGCAAGCTGCGCATCGACACCCCACCCCGGCGTGCCGATACCGTCGAGCAGCCGCGTCTAGTGCCTTGCGCACGCGGGCGCGGGCAACGGCGCCTGCTGAACGCCCGGGAAAGGGTGCACCATCCGCTGCGCCGTACCGGACCCCGCGGCTCGGGCCAGTTCACCCCCATCCCGTGGGACGAGGCACTGGACGAGGTCGCGTCCGCGCTGCGCCGCACGCAGGCCCGATATGGCCCAGAGGCTGTGCTGCACGCCGGTGGTGCAGGTGCGATCTCTGGGCGGGGGTTCAGCGGGGCGGCCGCGTCAGCGCGCTTTTTCTCACACTGGGGGCCGGTAACCCAGACGAGCGGCAACATGAGCAATCACTGTGCCTCGATTGCCGCCGAGTGGATGCTTGGCGAGCGGGTCTCGGGCAGCGACCGGGCTACGCTGCTTGATTCACGCCTCATTCTGCTGTGGGGTATGAACCCGGCCGAGACGCGAATGGGACCCAACACGACCTACTTTGTCGCGCGGGCACGCGACCAGGGCGCAAAAGTGATCCTGATCGACCCGCGCTATACCGATACGGGCATACTGGCAGATCAGTGGGTGCCGATCCGGCCGGGCACTGACGCGGCACTTGCGGCGGCGATGGCCTACGTTATGGAGACGGAGGAACTGGTCGACCGTGCCTTTATGGCCTCTCATACGGTCGGCTATGCCTCCTATCGCGCCTACATCCTTGGCAGGGATGATAGCTCCCCCAAGACACCGGCTTGGGCCGCGGAACGGACAGGGGTCCGCGCCCCGACGATCCAGCAACTGGCACGCGACTATGCGATGGTCAAACCGGCCGCGCTGTTGCCCGGCTGGGGTCCCCAACGCACGCGCTATGGCGAACAGATCGCACGTGCAGCGATCGTCCTGGCCTGCGCGAGCGGCAACGTGGGCCTCCGTGGAGGCGGGCTGGCCAGCGTCGGCACGCGGGTCGGCGGCATCGACGCAGGTGCGCTCCCTTATGGGCCGCACGGACCGGCACGCCGCATCTCGGGCATTACGTGGGCCACGGATCTGCTGCAAGGCCGGCTGGACCCGTCCCTCCACATGGCCTACATCGTGGCCAGTAACCTGATCAACCGCAGCCCGAACACGCGCGCCAACGCGCATGCCCTGGAGGGATTGGACTTTATTGTGGTGCAAGACCCGTTCGTCACACCGACGGCACGCTATGCCGATCTGATCCTTCCGGCGTCGATCGAGATGGAACGTCCCGACCTGGTGGGCTCGTGGGGGCATGACAGCCACCTGTTCTACAGCCGGTCTGTCGTCGAGCCGGCCGGTGAGGCACGGACAGACTATTGGATTTTTGCCCAGCTAGCGCAGCGGCTGGGATTCGGCCCAGCCTATACGGAGGGCAAGGACGAGCGCGCCTGGATCGAGGACTATCTTGCCGCACCCCACCTCGACGCGCGCTCCCTGCGCGAGTGCGGCCTCATGCGCACCGAGGACGAGCCGCGCGTCGCGCTGGCCGACTACCGCGCCGATCCGCTAGCCCATCCCCTGCCCACGGCCTCGGGCAAGATCGAGATCGTCAACCCGCAGGCCACGGCCCACGGCCTGCCGGCTATTCCCAGCTACGTGGAAGATGGCGCGCGCGATGAGCAGTACCCGTTGCAGTTGATCACACCCCATTCCAAGCTGAGGTCCAACTCGTGCCTGCACGCCAATCCGTGGCTGCAGCGGCTCGAGCCGCACACGGCCTGGATCCACCCGAGTGACGCAGCAGGGCGGGGCATCGTAGAAGACGACCCGGTAGAAGTCCTGAGCCGGTACGGGACGGTACGATTGCCGGCCAAGGTCACCGAACGGATCATGCCGGGCGTGATCTGTATCTACGAGGGGACCTGGTACCGGCCTGGACGTGACGGGATCGATGAAGGCGGGTGTGCCAACGCGCTCACCGGCCACGAGACGACGCCATCTGGCGGGCCGGCGACGCACTCGGGCTGGGTGCAAGTGAGAAGAGCAAAGTGACGGAAGCCATCTTTACGATCGACCTCGCGCGATGCACCGGCTGCCAGGCCTGCAGCATCGCCTGCAAGGACCGCGCCGACCTACCGGACGAGCTGGATTGGCTCCGCGTGGAGGCACACGAGGGCGGTACCTATCCCGAGCCAACGCTCTACTACCGCGTGGTGCACTGCTTTCACTGCGCACGTCCATCGTGTGCAGACGCCTGCCCCACTGGAGCGATCGACAGGGATAGACAGGGATTGGTCCAAATCGACGCCAGCCTATGCAGCGCGTGCGGCGCGTGCGTCGAGGCGTGCCCGTTTGGTGCCATTGTGCTCGAGCCAGAGGGGCTCGCGGGCAAGTGCGATGGCTGCCCGGATGAGACGAGCCAGGGATGGGAGCCGACCTGCGTGCGTGCCTGCCCCACGCGCGCGCTCGGCTACGGCTCGCCTGAACGGGATCTGCCGGGCGGGCGGATCACCGACCCGCAGTTCGACGACCACGGGATCGGGCCTGCTGTGCGCTACTGGCGCCGCGCGCGGTAGACTCCTG
>Ga0307445_10001198_pt1 | contig 14642 bp, 15 predicted proteins | sample SalMarSW160330MG_FD_202147 | JGI IMG/M metagenome (GOLD analysis project Ga0307445, IMG submission 202147) | Salt marsh sediment microbial communities from the Plum Island Ecosystem LTER, Massachusetts, United States - SW1603-30 | ecosystem: Environmental > Aquatic > Marine > Intertidal zone >...
TCGGCGGCGGTCTCGGCTTCGTTTCGGGGGGTTAGCGTTTTGTCTTTTCCCATATCATCTTCACCTCGCGCTGGTTGCATGGCCGGTTGCAACCCTATTTTACAATTATTGGTAATTTCCTGCCACCCGCGCCTTTTTCATCAAAATCAAGAATTTTCAGAAAAACCTAAAAATAGTTGCCAAAGGTATTGACAAAGTTAATATCCATCGCTATAATACATTAAGAAAGTTAAGTACGAGATAAAGAAAATCAATAAACAGCCCCGCTGGAGACGAAAGAAATGAAGCCGGACAGGAAGCCAGAGACCAAAGAGTGGCACGAGCTGACCAGGATGACCCAGGGCCAGCCGCTCACCGTGGAGCGGGTACGCCTGGATAGCGGCATCGCCATCGAGGGGAGCTTCGCCCTGCCGCCCCTGGCCGGCCTCTCCGCCGAGGACCAGGTCTTCGTCATGGCCTTCGTGCGCTGCCACGGCTCGCTTAAAGACATGGAAGCGATGTTCGGCATCAGCTACCCCACCGTGAAGAACCGCATCAACCGCATCGCCAACAAGCTGGAGTTCGTCGAGATTGTCAACGTCTCCCAGCGGGAGGACGTCATCGCCGAGCTGGAGCGCGGCGATATTACCCCGGAAGAAGCCATCAGGAGGTTACAACCATGAAATGGCCGCCCATGTGGATACGCCTGAAGATAAATAACGAGCGCACCCGGTTCGGGATATGGCTGCCGCTCTTCCTGCTCTGGCCGGTGGTGCTGGTGCTGCTCCTGGCCCTCTCGCCGCTCATCCTCATCGCCATCCTCGCCTTCTGGCCCAGCGGCTGGGGCCGGCTGGCCTGGGCAGTGCTGCGGTCGCTCGGCTCGATAATCTGCGCCCTGCGCGGCCTGCGGGTGGATGTCGCCAGCGCCGGGCGCAACGAAACAGTGTATATTTCCGTCGTATAGACGGTGAAGGAGGCAGAAAAAATGTCCGATAGCAAGAAAAAGATTCTGGAAATGCTGGCCAAGGGGAAGATAAGCGCCGACGACGCCTACCGCCTGCTCAGCGCGGTTGACGAGAGCGAGCGCGACGACGAGACCCCGCCGGTCGAGCCGGCCGCCAAAGGCAAGGGCAAGTACCTGCGCGTCAACGTCATCCCCGACCCCGACTCGCCCAACAGCGAGCATGCCGACCGCGTCAACGTCCGCGTGCCCCTCTCGCTGGTACGGGCCGGCATCAAGCTGACGTCGCTGATACCGACCGACGCCAGGGACAAAATCAACGACTCGCTCAAGGAAAAGGGCATCAACTTCGACGTCAACAACGTCAAGAACGAGGACATCGAAGAGCTCATCGGGGCCCTGGGCGACCTGGAGGTTGACGTGGTGAGTGGCCACGGCGAGAAAATAAAGGTCTTCGTGGAGTAGCATTTGCCACGGCGACGGCCGTTTTCTAGCCGGAGCGGCGGGGGAGCCAGTTGCCCTTCCCCGCCGCTCCCTTTTTTTCATCACATCATGGCGCTGCCGCCGTTGACGACCAGGTAATGCCCGGTGACGAAGTCCGAGTCGGACGAGGCCAGGAAGACCGCCGCGCCGGGCAGGTCGGCGGGCTCCTCGCGGCGCTTGAGCGCCTGCAGGTCGATGGTGTCCCGGAACGCCCCGGCGTTGCCGTCCTCGCCCAGGCTGGCCTCGGTGGCGGTGAACCCCGGCCCGATGCTGTTGACGTTGATGCCCGCCGGCCCCAGCGCCCGCGCCAGTATCTGGGTGAGGCTGTAGACGGCCGCCTTGCTGCAGGCGTAGGCCAGCAGGCCGACCGCCCCCGGCACCCGGAAGACGTCCGAGGCGATGTTGATAATCTTGCCCCGCCCCGCCTTGACCATGAGCGGGGCGACGGCCTGGCAGCAGAGGTAAGTCCCCCGCACGTTCACCGCGAAGATGCGGTCCCAGTCGGCTACCGTCCAGGCGTCCCAGGGACGGCGCGCCACGCCGTAGTAGAGGGCGGCGTTATTGAGCAGGATGTCCACGCCGCCGTAGCGCTTAACGGCCTCCCCGGCCATTTTTTGCGTATCTTTCTCGTCGGAGATATCGGCGCGCAGGGCGTAAGCCTGCCCGCCTTTAGCCCGTATTTCGGCGGCGGTGGCCTCGGCCCGCTCCTCCGATATATCGGGCAGGAGCAGTTTAGCCCCCTCCGCGGCGAAGCGCCGGGCGAATTCCTTGCCCAGGCCGCGGCCCGCCCCGGTGATAATGGCTACTTTATCCTTTAGTACTGGCGACACGTTGCCTCCTTTCCCGGCGGGCTGCCCGCCCCCGTGCTTTCGGGCTGATTTTACCCTCTGGGCACGGCGGCGGTCAACGCGCCATACGGAGGCGGCAAGTTTGACAATCGCCGCCGGGCATTATGGGGGGTAAAGGGGTGGAATCTGCGGGCTAAGCCGCGGATGAACCGTGGGAGTGCTCGTGGGCGGGCTCGCCCTTCACCCACAGCAGCGGGAAGACGATGTCGCTGAAGCAGCAGGGTATCCACACCGCCAGGAAGAGGAACACCAGAATGATGGGCAGCAGCGGCAGCCAGTCGGCGGTGCCGAAGGCGGTAAAGCCGAAGAGCGAGGCCCAGGTGCTCAGTAGCACGTGCCCCAGGTGCGGCAGACTGGTCTTGGGCCGGAAGAAGCCGATGGCGATGCCGACGATGGCGGCGGCATTGACCATGACCCACTCCGGCGCGCCGATGTAGGGCATGATTTCCGTCGAGATAAAGGGCAGGTGGAAGTGCATGTCTAACTGCAGGCTCTGCCCCTCCAGGTAGGGGATTACGGCGTCGCTCAGGGTGGCGATGCCCACCGAGCCCACGTAGCCGATGATAATCACCAGCCAGAGCCGCCCCGATCGGTGGCGGCGGTACATGGCCGTGGTCACCAGGGCGCTGAAGACGACGTGGAGGGGGTGGAAGGTGTAGAAGAGGGTCTCGGAGACGGGCTGGGGGGTATGGACCACCGAGATGATGGCCATGGCGCCGACGCCGATAGCCGCCCCGATGGCCGTAAAGGGGATGTGGTGCAGCAGCTCCCGGCCGATGCGTTTCAGCACGTCTTGACCCCCGCCTTCTGCCGGCAACGGCGGCACTGACCGACGAACTCCAGCAGGTGGCCGTCAATCCGGAAGCTGGTCTCCCGCGCCAGCCGCTCCTCCAGCTTGCCGAGGTCGCAGGCGGTAAAATCGACCACGGTGCCGCAGTCGGAGCAAATCAGGTGGTGATGGTGCTCGGCGGGGCGGCGCATCAGGTAGCTGCGGCAGTTGCCCCCGGCGTGCATCTCGCAGACGAGGCCCAGCCCGGCCAGCAGCTCCAGGGTGCGGTAGATGGTCACCAGGCCGATGCCGGGGTGCTCGGTGCGTACGCGGCGGTGGATGGCCGCCGGGGTGAGGTGCTCGCGGCTGCGGGCGATGGCGCTGAGGATGGAGCGGCGCTGGGGGGTAATCTTGAAGCCGCGCCGACGGAGTATCTTCTCGATGCCTTTTTCCGAGTAGGCCATTTCATCTACCAGTTGAAAACGTTTTTCAACTAGCAGTCTAACATTCCGTAAGTAGCCTGTCAATAAGGGGAGGATTTTCCCCGCCACCCCGCCGTGATTTTCTTTCCCACCCGGCCCACCCTGTGGCATCCTGCCACTACTCGCTGGGGTTTCCCCCACCCCTATGTGTCGGGTGGTGGGGTAACACTAAGGACTAAGCGGCGGATGCCGCGAGGGTGGTTTGGGTGGGAATAGATAACACCGAAAGGGTGGTGGCGTGGGGAGCAGCCAGCGTTCTCAGGCGCACTAGCCCCCGTGCCCACTTGATAATTTCACTTTGTGATAGTATAGTTTAACAGATGCCTCCGCTACTGATGGAAGACTCTAAATTGGTCATTAAGCCCGGCGCATCCCGGCTGCTGACACGGATAAGCCGCTCCCTCCCTCCCGAAGGTATCCCGGCGTATCTCGTCGGCGGCTTCGTGCGCGATGCGCTCCTGGGCCGTGACACGGCCGATATTGATATCGCCGTCCCCGACGCCCTGGCGACCGCCCCCGGGGTGGCCAAGGCGCTGGGGGGTACCGCTTTCGTCCTGGATAAAGATACCGGAGCGGCCCGCGTCGTCCTGCCGGATAAAGCCTGGCAGATAGATTTCACCTCCCTCCAGGGGGATATCGAGGACGACCTGGCCCGGCGCGATTTCACCGTCAACGCCATGGCCATCCCCCTCGGGGACGGGGCGGCTATCGCCGCTGCTGCTGTCATCGACCCCTACGGCGGGCGGCAAGACCTGGAACGCCAGCTAATCCGGGCCGTCGGCGAGGCGGTCTTCCGCGACGACGCCGCCCGCCTGCTCAGGGCGGTGCGCCTGGCCGCCGAGCTGGATTTCGGCATTGAAAGCGGCACCGAAGCCCTGATGAAGCGGGACGCTCATTACATCGCCGGCGTCGCCGGCGAGCGCGTGCGCGAGGAGCTATTGCGCCTGCTGGCCCGGCCCGGCGCCGGGGCGCGGCTTGCCTGCCTCGACGAGCTGGGGCTGCTTACCGCCCTCGTGCCGGAGCTTGGCCCCGCCCGGGGCGTTACCCAGCCCAAAGTCCACGTTTGGGACGTGCTGGAGCATTCTATCCAGACGGTAGCCGCCGTCGAGTTCGTCCTGCGGGAGAATGCCTGGGAATACGCCGGTGATGATATATTGAATGAAATTCCCTGGTCGGCGGAGATAAGCGCCCACTTCGACCGGGAGGTAAGCCCCGGCGGCACGCGCCGCGCGCTGCTCAAGCTGGCGGCCCTGCTCCACGATGTCGCCAAGCCCCAGACCCGCCGGATTGACGCCGACGGCCGGGCGCGTTTCCTGGGGCACCCGCAGCAGGGGGCCGCCGCCGCCGCCGCCATTATGGAGCGGCTGCGCTTCAGCCAGCGCGAGATTAACCTGGTGGAGCTTTTGGTCAAATATCACCTGCGCCCATTGCAGATGAGCCACGAGGTCCTGCCCACCCGCCGCGCCATCTACCGCTATTTCCGCGATACCGGCGAGGCCGGCATCGACCTGCTCTACCTCTGCCTGGCCGACCATCTGGCCACGCGGGCGCGGGGGCTGGATGCCGCCCAGTGGCGGGCACATACCGCCATGACCGCCTACGTGCTGGCAAAATACCGCGAGGAAGAGAATATTATCGCCCCGCCCAAGCTGATTGACGGGCACGATATCATGCAGGAGTTCGGGCTGGAGCCCGGCCCCGCCGTCGGGGAGCTGCTGGAGGCCCTCCGCGAGGCGCAGGCCGCCGGCGAGGTAACCACCCGCGAGGCGGGGCTGGCCTACCTCCGCCGTATCCGGGGCCGCCATTGAATTTAGACAGGGAGAGAAATGTCCAAAGGTAACATCGTCGTCCTGGCGCTGATAATCGTCGTCTTCGGCTTCGGCCTGTGGGTGCTGCTGCCGCTGCAGGGCGAGCGCCTGGGCCGGACGGGGCTGCACCTGGGGCTCGACCTGGTCGGCGGGGTGCACCTGGTCTATGAGGCCGATTTTAAGGACGTGGATCCCGACGACCAGTCGGCGGTGATGGAGCGGGCGCTGATTACCATCCAGAACCGCATCGACAAGTACGGCGTGGCCGAGCCCGTTATCCAGCAGGTGGGGAACGACCGCATCATGGTGCAACTGCCCGGCTTTACCGATATCGACGCCGCCAAGAGCCTGGTGCAGCAGACCGGCTTTCTGGAGTTCCGCGAGGTGGAGTTCAAGCCCGACGGGAATCCGGCCACCCTGGCGGATTACCTGGGGCAGACCGACCTCCAGTTCTACGAGACCGGCGATATCGACGACCGGGTCTTCGTCGGCCAGAACGACCTGGGAAAGGACGAGACCTACGGCTTCCTCAAATACGAAGACGGCGCCTACCATTTTGAAGATGCGGCGGGCAATACCGTGGCCGCCGACGCCCTGAGCGCCTACGGCGCCAGCGTCGCCTGGGTCAAGGCGCGCGGCGATAGCGGCACCCCGCTTACCGGCGACCTGCTGGCGGACGCCTACCTCACCACCACCCAGAGCGGCCAGCTCCAGATTGCCATCGAGTGGGACGATACCGGCACCGTTATCTTCGACCAGATTGCCGCCCGTCTCTACGACCCGCTGGGCACATCGGGGGCCTACACCCTGAAGCACGTCCTGGGGATATTCCTGGACAATACCCTGCTCTCGGCGCCCAAGGTGAACTCCTCCAAGTTCGAGGGCAAGGGCGTCATCAGCGGCAGCTTCACCCTGGCCGAGGCGGAGGAGCTGACCAACCTGCTCAAGTCCGGGTCGCTGCCCATGCCGCTCAAACAGCCGCCCCTCTTCGAGGAAAAGGTCTCGGCCACGCTGGGGGCCCGGTTCGTCGAGATGAGCTGGCTGGCCGGTCTCATCGGCATTATCCTGGTGATGGTCTTTATGTTAGCCTACTACCGCCTGCCCGGCCTGGTGGCGTCGCTGGCCCTGGTCTTCTACGGGGTGATTATGCTGACCTTGTTCAAGCTGATACCGGTCACCCTCAGCCTGGCCGGCATCGGCGGGTTCATCGTCTCCATCGGCATGGCCGTGGACGCCAACGTCCTCATCTTCGAGCGGCTCAAGGAGGAGCTGCGCTCGGGGAGGACGCTGGGTGCCGCCATCGAGACCGGCTTCAAGCGCGCCTGGTCGGCCATCTGGGATAGCAATGTCACCACCGTCATCGTCTGCATCATCCTCTACTGGCTGGGCAGCAGCATCGTGGCCAGCGCCCCGGTGATGGGCTTCGCCCTGACGCTGGGCATCGGCGTGGTCGTCAGTATGTTCACCGCCGTCGTGGTTACCCGCACGCTGCTCCGCTTTGTGATTCACGGCGGTATGGTGCGCCACCTGGCGTGGTTTAATGTATACAGGGGTAAGCAGTAATGTTCGATATCATCGGCAAGCGGTTCTGGTACTTCCTCATCTCCGGCGCGGTTATCCTCATCGGGATAATCTCGCTGGCTATCTTCGGCCTGCCGGCGGGCATCGAGTTCGGCAGCGGCTCGATAGTCACCGTTGAGTTCGTCGCCGACGTATCCCAGAGCGACCTGGAGGGCGAGCTGACCGACCTGGGCTACGGCAACGCCCTCGTCCAGCAGACCCAGCCGGCGGGGAGCTTCCTCATCCGCACCGAGCGCCTTGACGAGGCACAGGCCGCCGCTCTCAAGGACGATCTGAACGCCGTCTTCGGCGCCTTCGACGGCGAGCCTTCCAGCCAGGACGTTTCCCCGATGATTGCCTCCGAGACGCGCACCAACGCCGTCATCGCCGTGGCTATCGCCGCCCTGGGCGTGCTGCTCTACGTCACCTGGGCCTTCCGGCGCATGCCCCGTCCCTTCCACTACGGCACCTGCGCCATTATCGCCCTGGTGCACGACGCCCTGGTGGTGCTGGGGATTTTCTCTATCCTCGGCGCCATCCTGCACTGGGAAATCAACCTCATGTTCATCACCGGCATCCTGGCGGTCATCGGCTACAGCGTCAACAATACCGTGGTCATCTTCGACAGAATCCGCGAGAACCTGACCAAGGGCATCAGCGCCAACTTCGAGACCGTCGTCAACAACTCGCTGGTGGAGACGCTGAGCCGCTCCATCAATACCAGCCTCACCACCTTTATCGTCGTCCTGGCGCTGCTGCTCTTCGTGGGGGCCAACATCCAGAACTTCGTCATCGTCCTCATCATCGGCATCATCGCCGGTACCTTCAGCTCCGTCTGCATCGCGCCGTCCCTGCTGCTGGTCTGGGACAACAAGGAATGGGGCCGGTTCCTCTTCTGGCGCAAGTCCAACCCGGCCAAGGCCTGAAGGCGGCGGGTCATGTTTTCCGGCAGCAGCGGCGTCGCCCGGCTCTCCCTGATTACCATCGTCGCCTTGGTTGTCCTCAAGGTCAGCGTCGGCGCCGTTACCGGCAGCCTCAGCGTCCTGGCGCAGGCGGCGGATAGCTTCCTCGACCTCTTCGCCGTCGTCGTTACCTTTCTGGCGGTGCGCATCGCCGTCCGCCCCGCCGACGAAGGGCACCCCTTCGGGCACGGCAAGGCCGAGAACATCGCCGCCATCGTCCAGGCGGGGCTTATCTTAATCGCCTCCGGCTCCATCGTCTACGCGGCGGCGCGCCGCATCCAGAGCGGCGGTGCGCTCAGGATGACCGAGGCCGATATGGCCGTCATGGCCGTCTCCATCCTGGCCAGCGTCTTCCTGGCCCGCCGCCTGCGCCGGGTGGCCCGGGAGGAGGACTCGCCGGCGCTGGAGGCCAACGCCCGCAACATCGCCGCCGATGTCTATTCCGCCGCCGCGGTGCTGGTGGGGCTGCTGGTGGTGCGCTTCACCGGCTGGGCCATTATCGACCCCATCCTGGCCGTTCTGGTGGCCCTCTTCCTCATCAAGGTGGCCGTTGACGTGCTGCGCCGGTCGCTGGGAGAGCTGGTGGACGTGAGACTCCCCGACGCCGAGGAGAGCGCCGTCCGGGCGGCCATCGCCGAGCATTTCGGCGGGGAGGTGGTGAGCTTTCACAAGCTGCGCACCCGCAAGGCGGGCAACCAGCGCTATATTGACCTGCACCTGGTAATGCCCAAGCACATCAGCCTGGAGGCGGCCCACGATATGTGCGAGCACCTGGAGGCAGACATCAAGGCGCGGCTCAAACGCACCGATGTTACCATCCACGTGGAGCCTTGCGACGAAAACTGCGACGCCTGCAAACTCTCCTGCGAGGAGAGGAAATAGAAATCCTCCTTAGTCCCCCTTTATAAAGGGGGACAATAGTTCCGGCACGATGGGTCGTCTCCCTTTTGTAAAGGGAGAGTGAGAGGGATTTTCTCCACGGGCTAAGCGGCGGATGCCGCGAGGGTGGCCAGGGTGGGAATAGATAACTCCGACGGGGTGGAGTGGGGGTAAGAAAACCTAGACTGTCCCCACGTAAGCAATAATCCCCTTGACGACGAACTGCCCCCCGAAATAGAGCAGTGCCAGGCTCAGGGCGATGAAGACCCACTCCTGCACGCGCTGCCCCCAGAACTGGTGCGTCCGGTAGACGGTAAAAGATACCAGCGAGAGCCAGACCAGGTCGCAGAGCCAGTGTACCACGATGAAGAGGGGCAGTCCCCAGACCCCCACCGCCCCCAGAAAGTTCATCAGCAGCAGGCTGCCCACCGTCACCCACCACACCAGAAAGAACGGGTTGAGGCCGCTCATGAGGATGCCGGCCACGAAGGCGTTGTACCTGGTATCCTTGCCCTTCCGCGCCAGCTCTTTACGGGCGCGGAACAGCCCCGCCCCCATCCAGACAATCATGCCCCCGCCCACCACGCTCAATACCAGCTGGACGACGTCGTTCTGGAAGAACCGCGCCAGGCCGAAGTAGACCAGCAGTATCAGCGGCACCTCGATGACGGCATGCCCCAGCGAGACCCACACCCCGGCCCAGGGCGATTTCATGCTCTTGGCCAGGGTGACGGTGAACATCGGCCCCGGCATCATGACGCCAGAGAGCGAGGTGACGACGACGGTTCCCAGTGCTGCCAGCATAAGATTCTTTATATTATAACATTTAGCTACGATATATATTAAACTCGCTTGCCCGGGGGAACTTAATTAGAAAAGAGGGGCTGTGCCCCTCTTAAACGCCCTTTAACTCCCTAGCTTGAGTTCACGATATTCATGCACTATTATGGAACTAGACTTAAGACCGAGAGGGGAGGGGCCAGTTGTCGCTGGATATTACCAAGGTGGCGGCGCAGGTGGTCGCCATGATTGCCGGCCTCCGGGACCGGCGCGCCGAGCGTGAAAAGCGCCGGGAAACCGCCCTGCGCACGCTGACCGACCCGGCCATCGACCTGGCGGCGCTCAAGAAAAAAATCGCCGCCGCCCGGACGACCTGGCTGGTGGCCGGCCTTACCGAGGGGCTGGCCCGCCGCTACCCCGCCCCGGCGCCCCCGCCCGATTTCACCGTCCTGGCCAGCGACGGCTCCCACATCGAAGTCGACCGCCACCGCGCCGCCCGCTGCTACCTGATTAATATCGGCACGGTTGCCCTCAGCTACGGCCGAAATCCCGACGCCCAGCTTGCCAGCGCCCCCCGCCTCTACGCCGAGGACGCCGACCTGGTCATCGCGCCGCCGGGAGGGGGGCGCGAGCAGGTGGTGGAGGGGGCCGTGCTGGGCATCAAGCGCTCGGTGGAGGAATGCCGGGCGCTGGCGGAACTGGCGGTGGGGCTGCCCGACGGCAGCCGGGCCTTGGCTTTGCTCGACGGCACGCTCATCCTCTGGGGTCTGGAGGCCTACCCCGATTTCGTGGCCGAGGTATTATTGACCGGCGGCCTGCTGCCCTGCCTGGACGCCATGCAAAAAATTAACGGCGAGCGCCGCCTGGCGCTGGCCAGCTACATCAGCTTCCCCCGCTCCACCGATGTCGTCAACGTGCTGCGGGTGGCCATCTGCCCCAGCGACGCGCCCGACTGTGACCGCGACTGCCCGCCCGGCCGGGAGCGCCCCTGCGAGGCGGTGGCCGGCGTGCGCGACCGAGACCTATTTGAAAACCTGCTGGAAAACGGCGAGCGGTCGGCGCTGTTCGTCAATACCTCTAAGGTAACGGCCCGCTACGGGTCGCACCGCGTCTATTTCTTTTACCTGCGGGTGGGGGAGGAAATCGCCCGCATCGAGGTGCCGCAGTGGGTGGCCGAAGACAGCGACCTGCTCGACTTGACTCATTCGTTAGTGCTCGACCAGTGCCGGCGCGGCCACGGCTATCCGGTGGCCCTGGCCGAGGCCCACGAGCAGGCGGTGGTCACCGGGGCCGACCGCGAGACCTTCTGGGAGCTGGTGGAGGTGGAGCTTACGGCGGAAAAGATGCCCGGCGCCGGCTCGGCCAAGAGCTTCAGCAAGCGGACGAGGTGGGTTTAATTTTGCGCAATAGAGGCACAGCGGTTGTGTTTAAACATGATAAAGTCCTGCTTGTCAGGGACAGAGGGCATCACAAATTCTCCTTACCGGGGGGTGGTATTAATAAGGGTGAGCCGGTCGTAAGCGCCGCCTCCCGAGAACTCTATGAAGAACTGGGCTTGAACACAGTTAAAGCAGCCCGGTTGAGGTATTGCGATTTCAAAGGGTCAATGAGCCTTCATAAAGTATGTCTGGTCGAAGTTGCGGGAGCACCGCGGCTTAAGGGACACGAATTAAATAAGTTCGTCTGGTGGGATATGAAAAGCCAAATTCCCGTTTATGCCCACGTAACTCATATCCTGAAAAGACTAAAGCAGCCACAGCAGGAGGGTTAAATGAAAGGGCTGGCAATTACGGCGATAATTCTATTGGGTATTGGCCTGGCCGCCGCGGTCGTCTGGGGAGTCCTCGTCAACCAGCAGAAAAACGCCCTGAGCGTGGAAGCGGCCTACGCCGAAAGCTCCCTGGCCGCGGCGCAGGCGGAGCTGGAGACCACCGCAGACGCCCTCCTCGCCCGGGAGGCGGAGCTCGACGACGCCCAAAGCTCGCTGGCCACCACGCAGTCCGAGCTGGACGCCACCCAGCGGACGCTCTCGGCGACCTCGGCCGAGCTTACCGTGACCAAGCAGAGCCTGGCCAACACGCAGGCCGACCTGGCGGTCGCCAACCAGTCGCTCGCCAGCGTCGCGCAGACCTCGGCTGGCCTCGAAGACGACCTGGCGGCGGCGCAGCAGCAGCTCGACACCGCCCTGGAGACCCTGGACGGGCTGGGGATTACCCTCTCCGCCAGCCGCGATTGCTACGACGTGACGCTGGTGGATAATCCCGAGGCCACCAACCCCACCTTCGACGAGCTCACGGCGTTTCTCGCCCGGGACAGAACCGAGCAGCATACCTATATCCTGGACGTCTACGATTGCTCGCAGTTCTCCCGCGACGTGCACAATAACGCCGAGGCCGCCGGGATACGCACCGCGGAGGTGCAGATATTTTTCCGGGGCGAGTGGACGGGCCACGCCCTCAACGCCTTTATCACCACCGACTACGGGCTGGTCTACGTGGACTGCACCGAGCCGCCGGATACCATCGCCCGCGTTAAGGTCGGCAAGGAGTACCGCAGCGTGGAGGTATACCGGGTAGCCCCGGCCAACATCCGCAACGACGTCTGGTGGGATGGCCTGTCCGATTACTACTATTTCACCTCCCCCACCGGCGGCCACTGCGTCACCGACGGGATTGAGATTTTCTGGTGATTGAGGGGTTTTCCCCTTTAAGAAATTTTAGACAGGAGGTTCCATTAAATGGGCAGCAAAGGCAGGAAGAACACCAAGAAACCCAAGCAGGATAAAGGCAAGAAGGCGGAAGCCCCCAAGAAAAAATAGCCCGCCCGTACTATAATAGCTTATGGGGAGTTTGAGGGGCGAAGCCCCTCGTACGTAAAAATTCCCCCTCTCCTGCGGAACGCCTCGTCAGGAGAGGGGGACACAGGGGGTAAGGTCAATCAACAGCCAGCCTCAAGATAAGATAGCCGAGGTCATCGAAGCCTCAACCGCCCGCTTCACCGCCGAGTGCTACCAGCTCTACGGCCTGCCGCCGCTGGGCACTTTGGTGCGCACCGGCGCAATCTACGCCATCGTCGCCGGGGCGCAGACGGCCGGCCTGGAGCCGGGGCGCCGCGCCATTGCCCGCGGCAAGGACGAGCCTACCGAAGCGGCCGTTTACGAGGCCAGCCCCCAGCTTACCCGCCTGCTCCGCAGCGAGTTCACGGCGGCGGTGGTGGGCCACCGCGACGGCGATAGCCTGCGCCAATACCTGCCCCCGCAGCCGGCCCGCATCCACGGCTTTGTCTACGCCTGCCCGCCGGACGAGGTCAGGGAGTTCGGGCAGTCATTTAGCTTCCTGCATATTTTGCTCAACGAGAGCCTCCCCGTACCCGCCGAGGAGCTTATTGCGGCAACTCTCCGGGAGCTAAGTAAAGCCCACGAGGACGGGCGTGCCTTCCTGGTGGCGGCGGGCAAGGAGCTGGCGGGACTGCTTTCCGGCGATTATATCAGACTGAAGAACATCCTGGGGAGGCTGGCATGACGGAGCGGCTCGGCATCGTAACTACCGCCTCGCTGGAGAAGGGCGTCGACGTGCGGCTGGACAGCGCCGTCTCGGTGGAGGACATGGTGGTGGGGCGCTACGTCACCATCGAGGGGCAGAAACGCCGCTTTCTGGGCATGATAACCGACGTCTCCCTGGGCGTCACCGACCCCCAGCTGAGCATCTCCCCACCCGGCGCCGACCCCTTCCTCGCCGAGGTGCTTGCCGGGACGGCCACCTTCGGGCAGATTCACGTCTTCCCGCGGCTTACCATCGGCGGCGATAAAGAGAGCATCCTGGAGGGCCCCCAGCCGGTCAAGACCATCCCGGCCCATTTCTCGCCGGTCAACCTCACCTCGGAGACGGACATGGAGCGCGTCTTCGGCAAGGAGGACGGCGCCCGTTTCAACGTGGGCAACCCCCTGGACATGGAGCTCAAGCTCTGCCTGGACCTGGAAGAGTTCGTCAAGCGCTCCAACGGCGTCTTCGGCAAGAGCGGCACCGGCAAGACCTTCCTCACCCGCATTCTGCTCATCGGCATGCTCCAGAAGAGCCAAGCCGTCAATCTGATTTTCGACATGCACAACGAGTACGGCTGGGCGGGCACGCGAGAGGGCGGCCCGCCGGTCAAGGCCCTCAAGCAGCTCTTCCCGGCCAACGTCGCCATCTTCACCCTGGACGAGGAGAACTCGCGGCGGCGCGGCGTCAAGACCGATTTCACCGTCAAAATCGGCTACGACGAAATCGAGCCGGAGGATATCGCCCTGCTGCGCCAGACCCTCAACCTCACGGATTTGGCCGTCGAGGCCAGCTACCAGCTCTGGCGCCGCTTCGGCCGGGGCTGGATACAACGTACTCTCGACATCGAAGATCCGGAAGAGGTCAAGCAGCTCCTGGAAGAGACCAAGATACACGAAGGCACACTTCAGAACCTTACTCGCGGCCTGGGTACGGTGCGTCGCCTGCCCTTCATCCAGGCGCACGCCCCGGACGACGCCGTGAAGAACATCCTGGCCCACCTCGACCGGGGGATGAACGTGGTGCTGGAGTTCGGGCGCTACCGCGACATCGCCGCCTACGTGCTGGTGGCCAACATGCTGGCGCGGCGCATCTACAGCCAGTACCAGTCGCGCACCGAGCAGGCCATGGCCGAAGGCTCGGCGGCGCCCAATCCCCTGGTCATTACCATCGAGGAGGCGCACAAGTTCCTCAACCCGGAGGTGGCCGCCCAGACCATCTTCGGCAGCATCGCCCGCGAGATGCGCAAGTACAACGTCAGCCTGCTCGTCATCGACCAGCGCCCCTCCGGCATCGACAGCGAGGTGATGTCCCAGCTGGGCACCAAGATTACCTGCCTGCTGGACAACGAGCGCGATATCGACAGCGTCCTGGCCGGCGTCTCCGGCAAGAGCGAGCTCAAGGCCGTGCTGGCGCGCCTGGCCCCCAAGCAGCAGGCGCTCATCTTCGGCCACGCCGTGCCCATGCCGGTGGCCTTCGCCCCCCGCGAGTACGGCTCGCCGCAGTCTTACAAAGATTTCAGCCGGGCGGCCAGACCGGCGGGCGGCAAGGACGAGAAGATAGAAGAGCTCTGGGAATAGCCATGAGCACCA
>Ga0307445_10001200_pt1 | contig 14639 bp, 13 predicted proteins | sample SalMarSW160330MG_FD_202147 | JGI IMG/M metagenome (GOLD analysis project Ga0307445, IMG submission 202147) | Salt marsh sediment microbial communities from the Plum Island Ecosystem LTER, Massachusetts, United States - SW1603-30 | ecosystem: Environmental > Aquatic > Marine > Intertidal zone >...
CGGCCGTGCGGCCGATTTCGTTGACGCCGACGTCGATGACGTAGGCGCCTTCCTTGACCATGTCGGCCTTGATAAAATTGGCCCGACCGATGGCGGCGATGAGGATATCGGCGCGGCGGGTGTGAAAGGCCATGTCCCGGGTGCGGGTGTGGCAGACGGTGACGGTGGCGTTGGCCCCCGGCGCCTTCTGCAAAAGCATGTTGGCGATGGGCTTGCCGACGATATTACTGCGCCCGACCACGACCACCTCGGCGCCTTCGATGGGGGCGCCGATGCGGATTAAGAGCTGCTGGATGCCGGCGGGGGTGCAGGGGAGGTAGTCCGGCTCGCCAATCATCAGCTTGCCCACGTTGACCGGGTGGAAGCCGTCCACGTCCTTTTTGGGGTCGATGGCGTAGAGCACCTGCTCTTCGTTGAGGTGCTTGGGCAGGGGCAGCTGTACCAGGATGCCGTTAATCTTGGGGTCTTTGTTGAGCTTGGCGATGAGCTTTAAGAGGTCTTCCTGCGGGGTATCCTCGGGGAGGTCGTAGCGCTCCGAGTAGATGCCCAGCTCCTTTGAAGTCTTCTCCTTGGCGCCGACGTAGACCTGCGAGGCCGGGTCGGCCCCGACGAGGACGGTGACCAGGCCGGGCACCACGTTGTGCTTGGCCTTGAGTTCGGCGATTTCCTGCTTGAGTTCCTGGCGAATCTGCGCGGCGACTTCGGCGCCTTTAATCAGTTGTGCTGTCATTTTACCCCCTTTTCATCTCGGCTGGTTTGGTCGCGAGGAGTTTATCCATCAGGGCGTTGACCGCCGCTACCGCCGCCGCCGTATCCGGCAGGTCGAAGAGCGGTTTCTGCTCCAGGTCGTAGCGCCTGAGTTCTTCGTCAACGGGGATGATTGCCGCCGGCGTAAGCCCCAGCCGCTCCATCTCCTGCGAGAGGAGCGGGTCTATCCGGCCGGGCACCTGGTTGATGACGAGCGACTGGCGCGCCACGACCAGCTTGAGCTCTTTTACCAGGTCGCGGACGCGGGCCACCGCCCGCAGCCCCTTGACGCTGTGGTCGGAGACGAGCAACAGCTCGCCGATGTTCTGGGTGGTGCGGCGGCTCAGGTGCTCCAGGCCGGCTTCGTTATCCATGACGACGTAGGCGTAGTTCTTAGACCAGTCGTCGATGAGCTTGCGGATGACTACGTTGGGATAGCAGTAGCACTCCGGGCCTTCGCCGCGCCCCATGGTGATGAGGTCCAGGTTCTTGCTCTCGGTGATGGCCACGTTGAGCTGGTACTCCAGGTAGGCCTCCTTGGTCATGCCGGGGGGAATGTTGAGCTTTTCCCCTTGGAACTGGTTGAGGATGCGCCCTACCGTCTGGCGTACCTCCAGGCCCAGGTTTTCGGCCAGGTTGGAGTTGGGGTCGGCGTCCACGGCCAGAACCGTCCCCAGTTCGTTCCGGAGCAGGTAGCGGATGACCAAAGTGGTGACCGAGGTCTTCCCGGTGCCGCCCTTGCCGGCTACGGCGATATTTATGCTCAATATCTTATTCCTATCTTATCTCCATATATTCATCGTAACAGCCCTGGACCGTTAGTGAAAATGACGTTTCTCACATACCGGAACCATGGCTAGAACAGCCCCTGTACCTTGCCGGTCTTAACGTCCACGTCCACGCGGCGCAGGGCCGGGTTGGAAGACGTGCCCGGCATCAGGGAAATCGTCCCCGCCATGGGGCAGAGGAACTTGGCGCCGGAGTAGATGAGCACGTCGCGGATGGGCAGCGTCCAGCCCTTGGGCACGCCCTTGAGGGTCGGGTCGTGGGTGAGGGAGAGGTGCGTCTTGACCATCATCGTGGCGTACTCGTCGTACTTGGGGTCGCTCTCGAAGGCCTTGGCCTTGGCCTCGGCGTCGGGCGTCCAGGAGACGCCGTCGGCGCCGTAGACTTCCTTGGCGATAAGCTCGACGCGCTGGCGGAGCTTGGTCTCGTTGGCGTAGAGGAACTTGAACTTGTTTTCTTCCTTGCAGGCGTCCATCACGGTATCGGCCAGCTCCAGGGCGCCGTCGCCGCCGTCGGCCCAGTGAGTGGACACGGCGCAGCGCGCCCCGGCCGCCTCGGCCGCCTTGCGGATGACGTCGTGCTCGGCCTTGGTATCGGTGTGGAAGGCGTTGATGCAGACCACCGGGTTGATGCCCGACTTGCGGATAACGCCGATGAGATGGAGCATGTTGGGCAGGCCCTTTTCCACCAGGCCGACGTTCTCCTTGGTGTACTCTTCGGGCAGCTTGAGGCCGGCCACCACCTTGGGGCCGCCGCCGTGCATTTTGAGCGCCCGGACGGTGGTGGTGAGCACGGAGACGTGCGGCTTGAGGTTGCTGTAGCGGCACTTGACGTTCCAGAACTTCTCGAAGCCGATGTCGGCGGCGAAGCCGCTCTCGGTGACGTGGTAGTCGAACATCTTGAGGCCGATGCGGTCGGCGATGATGGAGGACTGCCCCACGGCGATGTTGGCGAAAGGCCCGGCGTGGACGAAGCAGGGCTGGTACTCCACGGTGCAGAGGAGGGAGGGATTGATGGTATTACGCATCCAGGCGGTCATGGCGCCGCCCACCTCCAGGTCGCCGGTGGTGACGGGCTTGCCCTTTTTATCGTAGGCCAGGGTAATCTCGTCCATACGCTTACGCAGGTCGGCCAGGTCGGTGACGATGGAGAGCATGGCCATCAGCTCGGAGCTTACGGCGATGCCGAACCGGGACTGCATGGTGTAGCCGTCCATGCGGCCGCCCAGGCCGATGACGATGTTGCGCAGGCTCTGGGCGCAGAAATCGATAATCCAGCCGAACTCCACGCGGGTGGGGTCAATGGCGAGGCGGCGCATCCCGGTGAGGCGGGCCAGCTGCTCGTCGTCGTAGTTGCGCTCGTGCTGCATGCGGGCCGTCAGGGCTACCATGGCCAGGTTGTGGGCGTTCATAATGTCGTTGATATCGCCGGTAAGCCCCATGGAGAACTCGGTCATGGGGATGAGCAGGGCGTTGCCGCCGCCGGCGGCGGTGCCCTTGATGTTCATGGTGGGGCCGCCCGAGGGCTGGCGCAGCGCCCCGCCCACGTTCATGCCGCGCTTGCCCAGCCCCTCCATGAGGCCGCAGGACGTGGTTGACTTGCCCTCGCCCAGGGGGGTGGGGGTGATGGCGGTCACCTCAATATACTTGCCATCTTTACGGTCTTTGAGCCGGTCGATAATCTTGAGAAAATCCAGCTTGGCAATTCGGCCGTAGGGGAGAATCTCGTCTTTTTGCAGCCCCAGCTTCTCCCGCCACTCGTCGGGGGTCGGCATGTTGGCTTCGGCCGCCTCCGAGATTTGCCAATCCTGCATCTTGACTGCATCGTATGCCACTGAAAGACCTCCTGATTTTTTATTCTTATTTATTATGAGACGCGCCAGGAAATACCGTCAACAGGAATATAGAATTTACTCCGAGGCAAAACGGATACCGGCCCGTAAGCCGGGGGGCCGCCCGTACCGGGGCGGCTCGGCCGGGTACCTCCGTCCTGTTACTCTGCCTTTCTAGTGCCAGTGTCAGTTGCCTCCCGGCGCTGCCGGCGCGCCGCCACGAGTTTATCGTAAATAGCTCTGACCTCGCGGGCGGTCTGCGGGCTGGCGGCGAAGAGGGGGCGATTGGCCAGGTCTGCCTCGTTGATTGCCGTATCATAAGGGATAAAGCCGAGGGATTCCATACCGGGCAGGCTCTTTTTAATGAACTCCTTATCGGCCTCGTTGTGTATCTTGTTGCCGACGACGGCGATATTTTTCACGCCCAGGTCGGCGGCCAGTGCGGCGATGGTCTGGGCCGTCTCGATACTGCGCCGTCCCGGCTCGACGACGATAATGAGCTTGTCCACCGCCCGGGTGGTGCCGCGGGAGAGGTGCTCGATGCCGGCCTCCATGTCCAGGATGACAACCTCGTCGCGCTGGAGCAGGAGGTGGGCCAGCAGCGCCTGCAGGAGCGAGCCTTCCGGGCAGTAGCAGCCGGTGCCGCCCCGCTTGATGCGTCCCATGGCCATGATGCGGATGCCGTCCATCTTGACGGAGTAGTCCTCCGGCAGGTCGTCCACCCTGGGGTTGAGCTTGAAAAAACCCCCCGGCGTACCGGGGCGCACCCCGACGCGCTCCTCGATGAGGTCTTCCAGGGCCGAGATGGGGGTTATCTCTTCCGGGTGGGGGTAGCCCAGCGTGGCCGCCAGGTTGGCATCGGGGTCGGCGTCGATGGCGATAACCGAGTAGCCGGATTGGGCAAAGGTCTGCGCCAGAAAAGCTGAAAGAAGGGTCTTACCTACGCCGCCTTTACCGCTGATGGCAATCTTCATCCAAACCTTGCTTCTGGCATAACGAAAGTTGCCGTTTCTGGGGGGCCTGAAAAATGAGGTGCCGGTGCACCGCTACCCAGACACTTAGTTTATCGTATGCCGTTTTAAAAGTCAAGAAAACACGTTCCTCCGACCTAGTACTTTGGGACAACCCCGCCGCCGCCTCAGACGACCAGCGCGGACAGGTGTTTTATCCTTTTCAGCATATTGGGATGGGTGGTAAAAAGCTCCATCATCTTATCGCCGGCGCCCAGCCGCAACCGCTTGCTTCTCATCTCTAAAAGCTCGTCGTAATCGATGACGCCGTTCATGTCGCGGTCAACCTGCTTCAGCTCCCTTACCTCGTACCAGGCCCGCGACGGGTCGTTGAGGAAAAAGGCCTTGACCCCCTGCACCTTCTTCATCTCGGCGGAGTCGCGCTGGCGGGCGCTGCCGTAGGTGAGCTTGTAGAGCGCCGTGGCCAGGTGGTGCGGCGCGCAGCCCAGGTCGACGCTGCCCCGGTCGGCGTAATACTCCCGTATCCGCGAGCCGTAGAGCACCAGCAGATTGGTGAAGAAATAGAGCAGCATCGCCCCCAGGCCGATGAGCACGGCGACGCTGCCGCCGCCCTGGCGGTTGCCGCCGAAGGAACCGCGGAACATGAAGCTGAAGGCAATCCAGTACATGATTAAGGGGATGGCGGAAAGCAGGGTGATAATGGCCATATCGCGGTGCTTGATGTGGGAAAGCTCGTGCCCCAGCACCGCCCGGAGCTCGTCGTGGCTGAGGAGGTTGAGGATGCCGCGGGTAACGCAGACCCGCCCGTCGCGCTGCGACCGCCCGAAGGCGAAGGCGTTGGGGATATTGAGCGGGGAGATGCCCACCCTGGGCTTGGGGAGGCCCGCCCGGACGGCCAGCTCGCTGACCATCTGGTGCAGCTCCGGCTCCTCGCGCTCGGAGACGTATTTCACCTTCATCGTCCAGCCCACCATGGCCGGGCCGAGCAGGTACTGGAAGCCGATGAAGACGAAGGCCAGCACGATGTAGACGTAGGAGTAGCTGGCGCCGCCCGCCCAGACGCCGATGCCGGTAACGACGCCGTAAAGGATGCCGAACATGACGGCCATGAGCAGCCACATCCGGGTCTGGAGCCACATGTTGCCCTCCTATAGTTATATTGTAGCTCAAATGCGGGGCGGGGGGCAATAAAGGGGGAAAGCGCGGAGATAATTGCCGCTGTTGTCTTTTCCCTCCCCAGCTACTAGAATGAGAGCGAGACAACCCCAAGGAGTAAAGCCATGCCCGAAGCGAAATACCCCCGCTGCGCCCGCTGCCCCACCAAGGCCTGCGAAAAGCTGGGCGCCAGAGCCGACGATACCTCATCACCATTGGAGAAGGCGCCCGCCTTCTGCCCGATGAAGCTCATGCCGGATGTCATCGAGGCGGCGCTGGCCGAGTACGCCAGGCCCGAGGTGGGCGAGTTCGCCCGGCTGGCCTCCGTGCAGGAGTTCCAGTGCTACGAGCGCCTCCCCGACGGCCTGCGCACCCGCAACACCCGCGTCGAGGAGCTGATTCAGTTCTCCCGCAAGTGCGGCTATAAGCGGCTGGGCATCGCCCACTGCGGCGGTCTGGCCGGCGAGGCCGCCCGCCTTACCGAGATACTGGAGGCCAACGGCTTCGAGGTATGCTCCGTCCAGTGCAAGACCGGGGCCGTCCCCAAGGAGCGCCTCGGCCTCAAGCCGGAGGAGAAAATCGCCGGGGCGGAGGCCTGGGAGACGATGTGCAACCCCATCGCCCAGGCGATGATTATCAACCGGAGCGGGGTGGACCTGGCCGTCATGCTGGGGCTCTGCATCGGCCATGATACCCTCTTTATCAAGTACTGCCAGGTTCCCCTCACCGTGATTGCCGTCAAGGACAGGGTGCTGGGGCACAACCCCCTGGCCGCCCTTTATCTGAAGGACTCGTACTACCGGCGGCTCAAAAACAAGATAGACTAGGGGAGGTGAGTGAGATGGCCATGATTGATATCAGCGTCGTCCCGGTGGGCACCGGCTCGACTTCGGGCAGCGCCTACGTGGCCGGGGCGGTGAAACTGCTCCAAAACGAGCCGGGCATCCGGTACGAGCTTACCGCCATGAACACCATTATCGAGGGCGAGCTGCCTCACCTCCTCGCCTTGGCGCAGAAGATGCACGAATCGGCCTTCGGGGCCGGCGCCAAAAGGGTCGTTACCACCATCCGCATCGACGAGCGCCGCGACAAGCCCATCACCATCGCCGGCAAGCTGGCCTCCGTCCGGGAAAAGCTGGGCGGCTAGGGCGGCGACACGGTGATGCCAGTCCCCGGCGCCGCCCGGAAGGAGGACGGTTAAATTATCTGGGCACTGCTGGTCTTCATCGGCCTGTTCATCGGCGCCTTCGGCACTATTATCGGGGCGGCGGGGGGGTTCATCCTCGTGCCCATTCTGCTCTACCTTTACCCCGACGATACCCCGGCGACCATCACCAGCATCACCCTGACGGTAGCCTTTTTCAACGCCCTTTCCGGGTCCATCGCCTACGGGCGGCTCCGGCGCATCGACTACCGCTCCGGCCTGCTTTTCGCCATCACGGCCGTGCCCGGGGCCGTCCTCGGCGCTTACCTGACCAACCTGCTGAGCCGCGGGGTGTTCCAGTATGTCTTCGGGGTGGTGGTACTCCTCATCGCCGTTTACCTGATGGTGCGGCCCCGGAGCCGGGCCGGCAGCGGCCTCCTGCTCAGGTGGCAGATGACCCGCCGCCTCACCGACCGCCAGCAGAACGTCCACCACTACGCCTTCAACCTTCCCCTCGGTATGGCCATCGCCTTCGTCGTGGGGGTTGTCTCGGGGATGCTCGGCATCGGCGGCGGAATCATCCACGTGCCCGCCCTGACGCAAATCCTCGGCTTCCCCGCCCATATCGCCACGGCCACCTCACACTTCATGGTGGCCATCAGCACCTTTACCGCCATCGATACTCACCTGGCCCTGGGGACTTATACCGGCGATATCGGCCGGACGCTGGTGCTCTCGGCGGGGGCGGTCGTCGGGGCGCAGTTCGGCGCCCGCCTGTCGCAGCGGATTAACGGCGTCCTCATCATCCGGCTGCTGGCGGGCGGGCTGGCGCTGGTCGCCCTGCGCCTGTTGATTGCCCCGTTTTAAGTGCTATAATGCGCTGAGGGAAGGGCATGGAAGTAAAAATTACCACCCTGAGCGATAACACCGCCGGCCCCGCCGTGATGGCGGAATGGGGTCTGAGTGTGCTGGTGGAGGCCGACGGCCAGCGCATCCTCTTTGATACCGGGGCCGGTCAGGCGGCGGTGCCCAACGCCGACCTGATGGGCATCGACCTGGCCAGCGTCGACCGCATCGTTATTTCCCACGGCCACTACGACCACACCGGCGGGCTTTATGACGTCCTCAAGCGCACCGGCCGCCGCGAGGTCATCGCCCACCCGGCCGTCTGGGGGCGCAAGTACGGCAGCCTGGACGAAACGCCGGCGAGCTACATCGGCATCCCCTTCGCCCGCGAGGCGCTGGAGGCGACCGGGGCCGATTTCCATTATTCCGAGAAGCCGGTCAAGCTCTCGCCCCGCATCACCACCACCGGCGAGATACCCATGGTCACCGACTACGAGACAATCGAGCCTTACCTCCGCGTCAAGGAGGGGGACGCGCTCCAGCAGGACACCATCCCCGACGACCTGGCTATGGTCATCGACGCCGATTTCGGCCTGGTGGTCATCCTGGGCTGCGCCCACCGCGGCATCGTCAATACCTTGATGCACGTGAAAAAGATTACCGGCAAGGGTAATATCTACGCCGTCATCGGCGGGACGCACCTGGTGCACGCCTCGCCGGAGCGGCTGGAGCGAACGGCGGCGGCGCTGGTGGAGATGGGAGTACAGTATCTGGGGGTTTCCCACTGCACCGGCTTTGCCGCCGGGGCTTACCTGGCGCAGTTCTTCGGGGAGAGGTTTTTCCAGAACAGCGCCGGGACGCGGCTGACATTGCCGTTTAAGGATTAGTAGGGGAATTTGACGCTGCCCCGACATATATTCTATAATTAGACCACAAATTAACCGCTAGGGGTGCTCAGGGCTGAGAGTCCTCCGCAAGGGGGGCGACCCTTGGAACCTGACCTCGGTAATACGAGCGTAGGGAAGCGGACTGAAAAGTCAAACCAGAGGCCTTGAGGATTTCAGCCTGGCTCCTGGTTTTATTATTTGGCGGGAGGTGCGCCATGACGCAGCTGGAAATTGCCCGAAGAGGGGAAATATCGCCGCAGGTGGCGGCGGTGGCTCGCGCCGAACAGGTAGAGGCCGAGACACTAAGGCAAAATATCGCGGCAGGTAAAGTCGTCGTCCCGGCCAATATCAATCACCAGAACCTCGTCCCCTGCGGCGTGGGAACGGGTCTTTCCACCAAGGTCAACGCCAACATCGGCACGTCCTCGGACTACGGCGACGTCAATACCGAGCTGGAGAAATTGCAGGTGGCGCTGGACGCCGGGGCCGACGCCGTGATGGACTTATCTACCGGCGGCGACATCCCGGCCATCCGCCGCGCCATCATCGCCGCCAGCCCCCGGCCCGTCGGCACGGTGCCCGTCTACCAGGCCGGCGTGGCCGCCATCGAAAGATACGGCGCCATCGTCCGCATGAGCGCCGACGACATCTTCGCCGCCATCGAGGAGCACGCCCGCGACGGCGTGGACTTCGTCACGGTGCACTGCGGCGTGACCCTGGCGGCCATCGCGCGGCTCAAGAATCAGGGCCGCGTCACCGATATCGTCTCGCGCGGGGGGGCCTTCATGGTGGGCTGGATGCTCCACAACGACCGCGAGAACCCCCTCTACGAGCAATACGACCGCCTGCTGGCTATCGCCCGTGAGCACGACGTTACCCTGAGCCTGGGCGACGGCATGCGGCCGGGCAGCCTGGCCGACGCCACCGACCGCACCCAGGTGGAAGAGCTGATAACCCTGGGCGAGCTGGTGCAGCGCGCCTGGGACGCCGGCGTACAGGTGATGGTGGAGGGGCCGGGACATATCCCCCTCGACCAGATTGAAACGAATATCAAGCTCCAGAAGTCGCTCTGCAAGGGGGCGCCGTTCTACGTGCTGGGGCCGCTGGTGACCGATATCGCCGCCGGCTACGACCACATCACCTCGGCCATCGGCGGGGCGCTGGCGGCCATGGCCGGGGCCGATTTCCTCTGCTACGTGACGCCCTCGGAGCACCTGGCCATCCCCGACGCCGCCGACGTGCGCGAAGGGGTGATGGCCTCCCGTATCGCCGCCCACGCCGCCGATATCGTCAAGGGGATACCCGGCGCCGCCGAGCGGGACAGAAAGATGTCGGCGGCGCGACAGCGCCTCGACTGGGAGGAGCAGGCCAGATTAGCCCTCGACCCCGAAAAGGTCGCCAAAGTCCACCGGCAGCGGGCCACGGCCGGGGCGGCCTGCAGCATGTGCGGGCAGTTCTGCGCCATGGACCTGGTGGCGCAGTACCTGGGGGTCAAGACGGGCCGGAGCTAGCCGGCCCTGGCGCGGTTGCCGCGCAGGTAGATGACCCAGTAGACCAGGGCGACGAAGCAGACGCCGCCAATCATGTTGCCGATGGTTACCGGCAGCAGGTTGTTGAGGAAAAAGCCTCCCCAGGAGAGCCCGTCGTAGCTGGCGGCGCTGACGCCAGCCGCCTGCCAGAAGGCCGCCGGGGCACCGGCCTGGATGAGGATGGCGTAGGGCACGAAATACATGTTGGCCACGCAGTGCTCGAAACCGGCGGCCACGAAGGCGCTGATGGGAAAGATGATGGCCAGAATCCGCCCGAAGGTCGTCCGCGAGCTGTAGGTCAGCCAGACGGCCAGGCAGACCAGGGTGTTGCAGAGTATCCCCAGGATGAGCGCCGGGACGAAGTCCAGGTTTACCTTGCCCAGGCCGATGTCCAGGGCGGTCACGCCCACGGCCCCGCCGGCCATCTCGTAGTGCTGGCTCCAGAAGACGACCAGGGCGGTGGCGATGGCCCCGCTGATGTTCCCCAGGTAGACGATGCCCCAGTTGCGTACCACCCGCCAGGTGGAGAGGCGGCGCGACGCCCAGGCCATGATAATCAGGTTGTTGCCGGTGAAAAGCTCGGCGCCGCCGATGATGACCAGAATCAGCCCCAGCGAGAAGGCCACGCCGCCGACCAGCCGGCTGATGCCCCAGGGGACGGCCACGCCCGCCGAGGTCTGGGAAACGGTGAAGAAGATGCAGCCCAGGGCGATGAAGGCGCCGGCCAGGATAGCCAGGGCCAGGGTGCTCAGGAAGTCCAGGTTGGCCTTCTTGATGCCGATTTCCTGCGCCTTGAAGGCCATGTCCGAAGGCAACATCTCGTCGAAGGGGCTTATCTTGAGGTTATCGTTGCCGTCGGTTTCGTCCGGGGTAACCATTTCTTTTCCTGCCGGGGATAAATTCGGGGCCTCTATATAAATTATACGGGTCGACCCGGACGCGCCACAATCCCGTATTGGTCTTAGGTATTTGGCTATAGAACTTATCTTTAGGGCGGGCCGGCTGCCTCCTCCCGGTCGCGCAGCGTCCGTATCATCTTGATGAGCAGGGCCACGTCCGCCTCGCTGAGCTTGTCGATGTTATCGATATGCCCCTTGATTTGCACGGTCAGGTGCTCCTTCAGGTTTTCGGGGGACTGGGCCCGCTTGAGGCGCGATGTTACCATGGCGGCGCTCACCTCCGAGATAAAAGCTGCCATGACGCCGATACCGACGACCATCAGCACCATCCCGATGATGCGCCCGGCGACGGTGTGGGGGACGATATCCCCGTAGCCGACCGTCGTTACCGTGGAGATGCTCCACCAGACGGCGTCCGAGAAGTTGGTTATCTGGGCGGTCTCGGTGCCGCTTTCCAGGATCATCACGGCGAAGGCCCCGATGAAGACAATGGTGGCGGCGATGCCCAGCATGGCCAGCAGGTAGCGCCCCCGCAGGAAGCCTCCTCCCCGCGACATCACCCGCCGCATCCGTGCCATGAGCAGGATGACCCGCACCACCCGGATGAGACGCAGCGAGCGCAACGCCGAGGAGATGGCCGGTATGGCCCCCAGGCCGTAGAGCGCCATGGCCGGAATCATCGCCAGGATTTCGTAGCCGTTGGTCTTCCAGAAGCGGGCGCGGCTCTCGGCGGCGCGCAGCCGGTGGATAAAGTCGGCGGCAAAGACGACGCAGATGACCAGGTCGACGGCGTAAAGCCCCCAGAGTGCCGCCGGGGACAGTGTCACCAGCGATTCGACGGCCACCAGGGCAATCGAGACGACGGCCAGCACGCCGATGACGATTTCGGTGGTGTGGTGGTTTTTATCCATTTCGGGCCTCCTGCCGGTAGGTAATCGTGATACATCTTAGGGGCATCGCGCCGTCAATTGCAAGCCTCGTCCCACGGCTGGGCCGGGCGCAATATCAGGGTTAGCTTGGTTGACATTTAAGGGGTCAGGAGTAGAATTAAAGTGATATGAAGCTGTTCGGCTCCTCCGGCATCCGCGCCGTCTTCGATGGAGAGCTAGTCCGCCTGGCCTTCCGGGTGGGGCTGGCCGTGGCCCAAACGCACCGCCGCGTGGTGGTGGCCACGGATAACCGCACCTCGGCCGACGCCATGAAACACGCCGTCCTTTCCGGCCTGCTGGCCGGGGGCGCCGCGCCCGCCGACGCCGGGGTAGCCCCCACGCCGACGCTGGCTTATGCCGCCCGAGACTTCGACGCCGGGGTGATGCTGACCGCCAGCCACAACCCGCCGGAGTATAACGGCATCAAGCTGCTCAACCGGGACGGCTCGTCCTTCGGCGCCGCCCGGCAGGCGGAGATAGAAGCGGCGGTGCTGGCCGATGCTTGCCCGACGGCCGCCTGGCCGGACATCAAGCGCGCCGCCCTCTACGAAAGCGCCCTGGCGCGGCACACCGCGGCCATCCTGGAGCATTTCCCGGATAAACTAGACCTGCGCGTGGTGGTGGACGCCGGCGGCGGGGCGGCCTGCCGCATTACACCTCGGCTTTTAGAAAGATTGGGCTGCGAGGTAATCCCGTTATACTGCCGGCCCGACGGACATTTCCCCCGCCCCAGCGAGCCGATCGAGGCTAATTTGACCGATTTAGGCCGCCTGGTGCGCCGGACAGGCGCGGCTCTGGGCATCGCCCACGACGGCGACGCCGACCGCATGATGGCCGTCGACGGGCGGGGACGCTTTATCCCCGGCGATAAGATGCTGGTGCTGCTGGCGCGGGCCGTCGGTGCCAAAGAAGTCGTTACCACGCTGGACGCCTCGATGACCATCGAAGCCGCGGGGTTCGCCCTGCGGCGGACGCGCATCGGCGATACCTGGGTCTCCGAAGAGCTGCGCAATGGCGGCGATTTCGGCGGGGAGACCTCCGGCGCCTGGATTTTCCCGGCTATCTCCCTCTGCCCGGACGGCATCTACGCCGCCGCGCAGATTGCCACTCTGGCCGCCCGCGAGCGCCTGGCCAAGCTTACCGACGCCATCCCGGCCTACCCGCTCCAGCGCGGCAACGTCGCCAGCGGCGGCGTGGACATGGCGCGGCTCAAGGCGAATTTGATGAAACTCAATCCCGTGACGGCGGGCAACAGCGACGGCCTCAAGCTCGTTTTCGAAGACGGCTGGCTGCTGGTGCGCCCCTCCGGCACCGAGCCCAAGATAAGGCTCACCGCCGAGGCCAAAACCGAGGCCGGGGCGCGCCGTCTTTACGAGGGCGGCCTCAAGGCCGTTCAAGATTCGGTAGTTAGCGGGAGTAAAGCCAGTTGAAAGCGATAATTCTGGCCGCCGGCGAAGGCAACCGGATGCGCCCCCTTACCAGCCACCGGCCCAAGGTGATGCTGCCCCTGGCCAATAAGCCCATCCTGGAACACCTGCTGCTGGAGGCGCGCGCCGCCGGCATCAGCGATTTTATCCTGGTGGTGGGCTACGGCGGCGACCAGGTGCGCGATTACTTCGGCGACGGGAAGAAGTGGGGCGTGAGCATCGCCTACTGCGAGCAGCGCCGCCAGGCGGGCACCGCCGACGCCATCGGGCAGGCGGGCGGCTTGGTTACGGGCAATTTCCTGGCGATGAACGGCGACGTCGTCATCGGCCGCAAGGATATTAAAAAGCTGGCCGCCGCCCGCGGCAACACCATGAGCGTTATCGCCGTCGCCGACCCCCGCGGCCTGGGGATTGCGGCCATAGAGGGCGATAAGGTCGTTGGTATTTACGAAAAGACGCTCAAGCCCCCCTCGCAGCTGGCCAACGCCGGGCTTTACCTCTTCACGCCGGAAATTCTGGACGCCATCGCCCGGACGGAGCAATCGCCCCGCGGCGAGTACGAGATTACCGATTCCTTAAAATTCATCATCGCTACCAAAGCCGGGCTGCGCTGCCACCGGCTCGCCGGCTGGCTGGACGTGAGCTATCCCTGGGACTTGATTACCGCCAACGAGGGCGTCATGGCCGGGATGAAGCTGGAGAACCTGGGACAGGTGGAGCCGGGCGCCGTGCTCAAGGGGGCGGTAGGCGTCGGTAAAGATACTATTATCCGCTCCGGCGCCTACATCGAGGGGCCGGTGGTCATCGGGGAAAGCTGCGATATCGGCCCCAACTGCTACATCCGCCCCGCCACCGCCATCGGCGACGGCTGCCGCATCGGCGCCGCCGTGGAGGTGAAGAACTCCATCATTATGAACGGCACCAAAATCCCGCACCACAACTACGTGGGCGACAGCGTCATCGGCGAGAGCTGCAACCTGGGGGCGGGCACCAAGATTGCCAATTTAAGACTGGACAAGCGAAACATCAAGGTCGGCGGCGTGGACACCGGCCGCCGCAAGCTGGGCGCCATCATCGGCGACGGCGTGGAGACCGGCATCAACTGCTCCATCAACGTCGGCACCATTATCGGCGGCGGCTCCTGCATCGGGCCGGGGGCGGTGGTCAGCGGGGTCGTCCTGCCGGGGACAAAGCTCTATTGAGGGGTGGTCTATGAAACAGGCGATTATACTGGCGGCGGGGGAGGGGCAGCGATTGCGGCCCTTTACCGTCAACCGGCCCAAGGCGATGCTGGACATCGCCGGCAAGCCCATCCTGCGTTTCGTGGTGGAGGCGCTGGCCGAAAGCGGCATCCGCGAGATTTGCCTGGTGGTGGGCTACCAGAAGGAGCACGTCTACGACTACATGGGCTCCGGCGAGGCCTTCGGCGTCAATATCGAGTACGTCACCCAGGCGACCCAGCTGGGGACGGCCCACGCCCTGCTCCAG
>Ga0307445_10001201_pt1 | contig 14630 bp, 12 predicted proteins | sample SalMarSW160330MG_FD_202147 | JGI IMG/M metagenome (GOLD analysis project Ga0307445, IMG submission 202147) | Salt marsh sediment microbial communities from the Plum Island Ecosystem LTER, Massachusetts, United States - SW1603-30 | ecosystem: Environmental > Aquatic > Marine > Intertidal zone >...
CCGCGCCCGAGGTGGACGCGGTCTGCGCCTGCGGCGACGTGCCGCGCGAATATCTGGACATGTTCAAGATCTACGTCAGCGAGGAAATTTTCTATGTCCACGGAGACCAGGACAAATCGCCCCGCAACATTTCCCTGGCCTATCCTTCCCTGACCGGGGAGGAGATGCTGGATACGCTCCATCAGCCGCCGGGCATCTACCTCCACGGCAGGGTGGTGGTGCGGCCCCGGGCCATCTATTGCGGATTTTCCGGGATCAAGTCATCCCTGGACCGGGCCTACCACTTCCGCGAACGCGAGATGCGGCGCATCACCCGGCGCGTGCAGAGGAAATTGCGGCTGATCCGCTGCTGGGAACGGCTGCTGCGGCGGCCCCCCAAACCGGTCATCGTGCTGTCTCACGCCCCTCCCCGGATCGACGAAAGCGGGCGGCACTCTCCCTCGGGCTTCGATTGTTTCAGGAAATTCATGCTGAAAAACCGTCCCCTGCTCTGGCTTCACGGACAGGATCCGCTCCCATCCTTCAGCACCATCCACCGCGAGGATTTCGCCGGTACCGCCATTGTCAATGCCTTTGAATTCAAGCTGGTGACGATCCAGGAGGGACAGGTCAGCGTGGATTTCAGGCTGTGATCCGGCCGGGACCGGAGCCCGCGTGTTTTCTCTGGTTGCGTTTTGAGGGTTGGCAGAGCAAAGTCCCTTTGCCCGAGTGCCTGGCACCCTGGCCTCCGCGGTCGAGTGCCCCCGGCGATGCGGAGCGAGGCAAAATGAGCTTCTATGTCTTGATGAAGATTTTGGAATCCGCCCCCGCCCGGTATGACCGGGGCCTGCGGTGGCTGACGCGGGGAAGGCTGGCACAGGCCTATGCCCGCTTGACCGCTCGGGTGCAGCCGGGGCAGAGAGTCCTGGATATCGGCTGCGGCACCGGGGCCTTGACGTTGCTGGCCGCGGCCCGGGGCGCGCGGGTGAAGGGCATCGATGTCAATGCCGCCATGCTGGAGCAGGCGCGCCGCAAGGCCCGGGCGGCGGGTCTGGACTCCAGGATTGAATTCCGGGAAATGGGAGTTGGGGAACTGGGCGGCGAGACCGGCGGGGACTATGACGCCGTCCTAAGCGGCTTGTGCTTCTCGGAACTGACGGAGGAGGAATTGACCTTCGCCCTCCGGGAAACCCGGAGGATATTGAAGCCGGGCGGGCTGCTGTTGGTGGCGGACGAAGTCAAAGCGCGCGGCCGGGTCAAAAGGTGCCTGCAGGCCGTCCTGAGATTTCCGCTGGTGCTGGTCACCTACCTGGCAACCCAGGCCACAACCCGGCCGATCGCGGACCTGCCGGAAAGAATATCCGGGGCGGGTTTCGTACTCCTGTCCCAGGAAAGCGGCGCGCTGGGAGGCTTGATGGAAGTCGCGGCTCGAAAGGCTTAGTGGACATGAAAGAGTGAAAACACGCCCGGGGCGGAAGACATGAGTCTGGATTACATTCTGATCAACATCCTGGAAACCTTGCTGCGCTTCCTGCCGGTTCCGTGCAAAACGGGCCTGGTCCGGGTGGGAAATCCCGGCCCGCAGGCGCCGGTGCTGGTTACCGGCAATTACCACCTGACCGTTCTGCGCCTGAAACGGGCCCTGCGGGGGTTGGATGCCCATGTCTTGGTCGCCAACAGCCGCGGCATCAACGTCTGGTGCGCCGCGGCCGGAGGGCACTTCACCCACCACCAGGTCATTTCTGCCTTGAAGACCAGCGGCCTGGAAAACCTCGTCAACCACCGGACCGTGATCCTGCCGCCCCTGGCCGCCACGGGCGTGGAGGCGGCGGCGGTCCGGCAGAAGGCCGGATTCGAGGTGAAGTGGGGGCCGGTCTATGCAACGGACCTTCCGGAATACCTGAAAAACGGCGGGCTGAAAACTCCCCGGATGCGCGAGGTGGAATTTTCCCTGCAGCAGCGCCTGGAAATGGCGGGCATGTGGGCCTTCCCGTTCTTTGTGCTCGCGGTCCCGGCCGCGTGGGCCTGGTGGCCGAAAATGGTCGTGCCGCTGGCGGTCCTGCTGTGGCTGCTCCCGCTCCTGGTCTTTGTCCTTTTTCCCCGGTACGAGCGCTGGCTCCGTCCCCGGCCCGGCGCGGCGCGCCCGGGCTGGCCGGGTGCGCTGTGGGAATTCATCCGCGTCCCGCTGATGATGTGGGGCCTGTGCCTGCTCGGCCTGGCGGCAGCCGGCCTGGCCGGGATATTTCGACCGGGGTTTTTCTGGTTGTGGGGCTTGACTTGTCTTGTTATCCTGATGTTCATCGGCCTGGATTTGAAAGGCAGCACTCCCGTCTATAAAAGCGCCACGCACCCGGACCACGAATTCCAGGTCGTGCTGGACCGGGAGAAGTGCCGCACGGCGGGTGCCTGCGAGCAGGTTTGTCCGCGGAACTGTTTCGAGGTGGACTACGACCGGCGGCGGACGCTCATGCCGAGGGCCGGACGCTGCGTCCAGTGCGGCGCCTGCATCGTGCAGTGCCCGCACGACGCGCTGGCCTTCAGGGATTCGCGGGGGCGCCGCATTCCTCCTGAGACCGTCCGCACCTACAAATTGAACCTGCTGGGCACGCGGCAGAAGCCGGTTTAAGGTCGGCAGGAAACTCAGCGCAGCCCCGCCCGGTGAAAGGTTCCGGGGATGTCGGGGCCAGCGCCTGAACCCGAAAGAGGGCGCGGGACGGTGGCAGCGACCGTCGGCCGTCCAGGATCACCGCAAAGGAAGTTGCGGAACCGGCGTTGCCGGGATCCGATACTCTTTGAGGAGGTGGGGACAATGAAACTGAAGGTCAGTGCTTTTGCTTTGGCGGCGGGGCTTTTTTGGGGCGGTTGTCTCTTCTTGTGCACGTGGTGGATCATCCTGCTGGACGGCGCCTCGGCCGACATCACGCTCATCGGCCGGATCTACCGGGGTTACAGCCTCTCGCCCCTGGGGAGTCTGCTGGGCCTGTTATGGGGCTTAGGCGACGGCTTCGTGGGCGGGGCCATTTTCGCCTGGCTGTACAACCTGTTCGTGGGGAAAGCCCAGGCCTGACAACCGCGGGCTAGAGCCAGGCCCGGACCCGTTTCTGGTATTCGAGGTATGACTGGCCGAAGGCCGCGGCCATGGCCTGCTCCTCGTGGGGGATGAACCGCAGCTGCATGAGCAGGCCGAAAAAAACGGGCACGAGCAAGGCGGACAGGGAACCGGACAGTAATCCGCCCCCCAGAAGCGCCAGCACCATGCCCAGGTACATGGGATGGCGGCTGAAACGGAAGGGGCCTTCGTGCAGGAAGGCGGACGGCGTTTCGAAAGGCTTGACCGTGGTGTTCCTTTTTTTGAACCAGGCATCGGCCCAAAGATTGAGAGCCAAGCCGAGCCCGAGCGGCAGGATTCCCAGCAGGCGGTAGGGCCAGGAAACCAGCCGGGCCAGCGGCAGGAGGAAATGCACGGCCACGATGGCCAGCAGGCAGATTTGAAAGTACGCCGGCGGCAATAAAGGCTTCTTGGCCATTTTATCCTCCTCGGTCAGGTGGAAAAAACGGGGCCCAAAGATCCCCGGGACTGCGCTGCGGTCAATGACACTCGTGCCGGGCGCAGGCGTCCTGAAGCGTGATTTCATCCAGCTGGCCGTTTTGGAAGCGGAGGGCCAGTTCTTCGGCGGTGCCGGGCACCGCGCGGTAGACCTTCAAGCCCGCGGCCTGCAATTTTTGCAGGGCCCGCAGGCCCATGCCCGCGCTGACCACGGCCTCCACCTTCCGGCCGGCCAGGGCGCCGAGGGGCTGGCACGCGCCGTGAACGTGTTGGTGATTCGAATTGGCGAGGATTTCCACCGTGCCGGCCTCGGTGTCATAGAGGGTGAAATACGGCGCGCTGCCGAAGTGACCGTGGACTTTCGCGCTGCGCCCCGCGTCGCTTTCCGTGGGGATGCAGATCTTCATCTCCCCTCCGGCACCCGCTCCCGCCCCGGAGGGCCGCGCCGGTCCTGGCCCAGCCGCGGTCCTGGGGAGCCCGGTGAAAATTTAGGCTCTGGCACTGCGGGCATTGCGCCGGGCGCCCGCTGCCGTGGGGCAGGGTCCAGGCATGCTGGCAGTCCGAACACAAGAATCTTCTTTCCATCATCTGTACCGCACCTCCTTCGATTTTCAAGGCCTTGCCGTTGATCAGGGAGTCGGCGACTTTTTTCCTGGCCGCCGCGACGATATTCCCGAAGGTCTGCCGGGAAACGCGCATTTTCTCCGCGGCCTCCTCATGGTACAGGCTTTCCAGGTCCGCCAGACGCACGGCCTCGTACTCGTCGAGCGTCAGGGTAATTTCCTCCAGAGAGGTGAGCGGAACTCCGATCGGCTTGAAATAGTCCGATTTGGGGCTTCCCCGCACGCGCCGGCAGGCACAGGGGCGTGGCATGTCACCTCCAAGTTATTGGCATATGCCAGAAATACCATACTCGGCATTTTCTGTCAAGATTGAAAGCTTGATCCGGCATCCGGCGCGGCGCGGCCTGGGCAGGTTTTCCCCTCCGCCCGAATACTGACCGCGTTTGGAAATAACCCCCGGAAGCGTCCGGGATCCCGGAAATATTTGCGGCCGCAGGCTTCGGGCCGTCCTGCCCGGAACCAGAAAAACCCGCAAATATATGAAACTTTTTCGCCCGTCCGGGCATATTGCTTGAGTAAGCCGGAAACGGTCCGGGGGAACTTTCGGCAACCGGGCGCGGCTGCCGGGTTTACTCTTACAGGCCTAAAGCCGCGGCCGGGCCAGGACGGGAAGCCGGGATCAAAAAGAAAATGCTCCGGCTTCGCCGGCGCCGGCCGGGGAGCGCGTACTGCCTGCAAGGGATGTTACGGGAGTTTGGCGGAAATGTGCTAGAATGGGCGTCCCTGCTTGCAATACCGGGCGGGAGATGGCCGGAAATGCAAAAGAATTCGACGGCGCCGCCGGTAATTTTGGTTTCTAATCATCACGCACACCGAGGTTGATTCCATGCACAGACGAATATCGGGCATCCTCATCGCGAGCCTTCTGCTGGCCGTCTCGACGGCGCGCGCCGGAGGGCAAGGACCGCTGACCTGGGAGGAATCCCTGGCCGAGGCGCGGGCCCATCATCCGGATATCCTGGCCCAGCAGGAAAGGCTGAAACAGGCGGAGGCGGACGCCTCCTTGGCCTACAGCGGCTTGTATCCCCGGCTGGCGGCCCAGGCGGGCGCCGTGAAAACGGACCAGCCCGGCGAATCCTACTCCGCCTCCCTGTCCGCCAGCCAGCTGCTCTTCGACGGCTTCGGAACCGCGGGCTCGGCCCGGGCCGCCGACGAAAACGTGCGCTTGGCGCAATACCAGTTGGATGCCGTGTCCGCGGACCTGCGGTATGGCTTGCGGGCGGCCTTCATCGGATTGTTGAAAACGCAGGCAATGGTGTCGCTGACCGAAGCCATCGCCGAGAGGCGGAAACAAAACGTCGACCTGGTTCAGTTGCGCTACAAAGCCGGGCGGGAGCACGAGGGATCCCTGCTGACCGCGGAAGCCGAGCTGGCGCAGGCCGAATTCGAAATCGAGCAGTCCCGGAGAGCGGTCGGTTTGGCCCGGAACACGCTCGCGAAAGCCATGGGCTGGGAAAAGCCCGGCCCCGAAACCTTAGCGGGGGATTTCGCTCCCGCGGAAGAATATGCCGCCCAGCCGGATTTCGGCCTCCTGGCCGACCGGAATCCCAACGTGCAGGAGTTGCTTTCGGCCCAGCGGGCGGCGCAGGCCAGGGTGCAATCGGCCTACGCCGAATTTTATCCCCAGCTGAATGTGAGCCTGTCCGCGGGCTTGCAGGACAATTCCTGGCCCCTGGAGGATGGCTCGTGGTCCGCGGGACTCAACCTGTCCTGGCCCCTGTTTTCGGGCGGCAGCCGTCTCGCGCAAGTCAAGAAAACGGAAGCCGGCTTCGAGCAGGCGAAGCAGGCCGCGCGCGGCGGGCGGGACGGGGTGCTCGTGGGCCTGCAGGAGGCCTGGAACGGCCTGCAGGACGCCCTGGGCCAACTGACGGTGAGAAAAAAATACCTGGCGGCCGCCGAAGACCGGGCCACCATCGCCACCGGACAATATTCCGCCGGCCTCATCGCCTTCGACGACTGGGTCATCATCGAGGACAACCTGGTCAACGCCCAGAAGGCCCTGCTGAACGCGCAGAGCGAGGTGGTGCTGGCGGAAGCCAAATGGATCCAAGCCAAGGGAGGAACCCTGTAACATGAAAAAAATCATCGTGTGGAGCATCGCGGGACTGGCTCTGCTGGCGGCGGGCGCCGCCGCCTGGCGCTTGACCCGTCCGGCCAAACCCGTGCAAAGCCTGGAGGAGATCAAACCGTTTTTCGGACCCATCCAGATCGCCATTTCCACCACCGGCGTGGTGGAGCCGCAGAACCGGTTGGAGATCAAACCCCCCATCGGCGGCCGCATCGAAAAGATTCTGGTCAAGGAAGGGCAGCGGGTCAAGACCGGACAGATCCTGGCCCTGATGAGTTCGACCGAGCGGGCCGCCCTTTTGGACGCGGCGCGCCTGCAGGCGCCCGATAAACTGGAGTACTGGGAAAACGTGTACAAGGCCACGCCGCTGCTGGCGCCCATTGACGGCAAGGTCATCGTGCGCGCGGTGGAGCCCGGGCAAACCGTGACGGCCAGCGACACGGTCTTCGTCCTGTCCGACCGCCTGATCGTCAAGGCCAACGTCGACGAGACGGACATCGGTTCCGTGGCCGTGGGCCAGCAGGCCGTGATTTCGCTGGACGCCTACCCGGACGTCAAGGTCAAGGGGCTCGTGGACCATATTTCCTTCGAGTCCACGGTGGTGAACAACGTGACCATCTACAACGTGGACATCGTGCCGGTCGAGGTTCCGGACGTCTTTCGCTCCGGCATGAGCGCGAACATCCAGATCATCTCCGCCCGCAGGGAAAATGTTTTGCAGGTCCCCCTGGCCGCCGTGAAAACGCGGAACGGCAAAGCCTTCGTGCTGGTGAAAAACGACAGCCCGCGGGGATTCGGACCCCGCCCGGTCAAGCTGGGAATTTCCGATTATCAGAATGCCGAGATCGTCTCCGGCCTGACCGCCGCCGACGTGGTGGTCGTGGTGAAAGGCAATGCGGCCGCGGGCGGGAAGGAATCCGGGGCGGAGTCCGGGACGGAAACCAATCGGGCGAGCAGCCCCTTGGTGCCGAATTTCCATCCGGGCCGGGGTGGCAGGAGATGAGTTCCGCGCCGGAGGTCATCCTGGAGCTGCGGAAGGTTTCGAAGACCTACGCGCTCGGCAAGGTGGATGTCAAGGCGCTGCGGGAGGTATCCCTGATCATCCCCCGGGGCGAATTCGTCGCCATCATGGGGCCTTCGGGCTCCGGAAAATCGACCCTGCTGCACATTCTCGGCTGCCTGGACCGGCCGGACAGCGGGCAATACTGGCTGCAGGGGAAGGATGTGTCCCGCCTCGGGGACGACGAGCTCGCCAACCTGCGCAACCAGGAAGCGGGTTTCATTTTCCAGCAGTTCCACCTGCTCCCGCGCATGACCGCCCTGGAGAACGTCCAGCTGCCCTTGATCTACGGCGACCACGAGGTCCTGCGGGAAAAGGCCGCCAAGAGATTGAACCAGGTCGGCTTGGCGGACCGGAAGGAGCACAAGCCCAGCGAACTGTCCGGCGGGCAGCAGCAGCGCGTGGCCATCGCCCGCTCCCTGATCAACAACCCGGGGATCCTCTTTGCCGACGAACCCACGGGCAACCTGGATTCCAAGAGTGAAGAGGAAATCATCGCCATTTTAGGGCAACTGCACGCGGAGGGGAAGACCATCATCCTGGTGACACACGAACAGGAGATCGCCCAGCAGGCCGAAAGGGTCATTTTCATGCGGGACGGCCGCATCGTCAGCGACGAACCCACCGGCCGCGCACGGCCGGGGAAACAATCCGCCCTCGCCGCGGCGGGCAACGGGAACGGGTCCGGGTCCGGGTCCGAGCGTTTGCGCAAGTCCAACATCCGCAAGATCACCCAGAACATCCGCCAGGGTTTTCAGGCCCTGCTGGGCAATAAAATGCGCTCCTTCCTGTCCATGCTGGGGATTTTAATCGGCGTGGCTTCGGTGATCGCCATGCTGGCCTTGGGCAAAGGCGCGCAGGTGTCCATCCGGGAGCGGATGTCCGCTCTCGGCACGAACCTGCTGATGATCCGGCCCGGCGCGGTCCGGTCGGGCGGCGCCAGTTTCGAGGCGGGCGCGGTGTCGCGGCTGACCCTGCAGGATGCCGAGTCCCTGGCCGGCGTGCCTCACGTCAAGGGGATCTCGCCCAGCGTCAACGGCAGGGCCCAGGCGGTGCACGGCAATAAAAACTGGAACACCCAGGTGCAAGGAGTGGGTCTGGACTACGCGCAAATGAAGTCCGCCGAACCGACGCAGGGCCGCTTTTTCACGCCCGAGGAGGTCGGGCGCAGGGAGAAGGTCGCGCTGCTGGGGAAAACCGTGGCCCAGGAACTCTTCGGCGACGAGGACCCGGTCGGCGCCGCCATCAAGATCAACCGCATCCAGTTCCAGGTCATCGGCGTGCTGCCGGAGAAGGGGGCGGGCCCCCGCGGGGACCAGGACGACGTGGTCGTCATGCCGGTGACCACCGCCATGTACCGCCTGTTGGGGGACAAATACGTGGATATGATCGAGGTGGAAGTCGACGCCATGCAGAACATGGACGGCGCCGAGGAAGAGATCCGCAACCGCCTGCGCCGGGAGCTGCACCTGAAAGCGGACGAGGAGGACACCTTCCGCATCCGCAACATGGCGGAAATCCAGGAGGCCCTGGAAGGCATGACCAAGAGCATGACCATGCTCTTGGGGTTTATCGCGGCCATTTCCCTGCTGGTGGGGGGCATCGGCATCATGAACATCATGCTGGTGTCGGTCACGGAACGGACGCGGGAAATCGGCCTGCGCAAGGCCATCGGCGCGCGGCGCAAGGACATTCTCCTGCAGTTCCTGATCGAGTCCATGGTCATGACTTTTTGCGGAGGGATCATCGGCATCGCCATGGGTGCCAGCGCGGCCCTGCTCCTGTCGCTGATCGCCGGCTGGACGACTCAGGTTTCCGCCGATTCGGTTACCATGGCGACCCTGTTTTCCATTCTGGTCGGGATTGTTTTCGGACTTTGGCCCGCCCAAAAGGCCTCCAAACTCAACCCCATCGAAGCCCTGCGGTACGAGTAAACCCGGGCGAACCCCGCAGGCATTCCCGGCCCGGCCGGCAGGAGAACGGGCGGCGGAGGGATCAGGCGCAGACTGCGCCTGATCGCGCCTATGCCGCCGCCTGCATTTCCGGTATTGCCTTTTCTCCGGCAATGGAGCACAATACCCACGAATTGGCGGCGGAAAGAGCCAGAGGGCCGGCGGCGTCGGCGGCCGCGAGAGGGAAGCATGCCGAATTTGAAAGGCACAGGCTGGCGCAGCGTACAGGATTATTTCCTGCAGCAGGCCGGGCCGGCCGGGATTGCGAAAGTAATGGAGGCCTTGGACCCCCAGGACCGGGAGATCTTCGCCCGGCCGATCCTGCCCATCTCCTGGATCGACTACGGCGCCTATTTCCGCTATCTCCTGGCCGCGGACCGCATCCTGGGCCGGGGGGACCTGGAAATGATCCGGGCCGCCAGCCGGCACGCGGCCCGGTATGATTTGCATGGAATTTACAAAATTTTTATTTCCCTGACATCCCCAAAATTCGTCATTCAAAATTCGGCCCGCCTGTGGCGGCAGTACTACGACGCCGGCGAGGTGACGGTCGAATGGCGCGGGGAGAAAAGCGGCGCATTGTATCTGGCCCAATTTGCGGATATGCCTCTGCACCACGAAAACAACCACCAGGCGTACATGGAGGAATGCCTGCGCCTGTCCTCCTGTAAAGAGGTGCGGGGCAGCCATCCGCAGTGCCTGGCGCGCCGGGATGCCCGCTGCGCGTTCGAATTCAGCTGGGAATAAAACCGCACCCCGCCCGCCGCGGGCTCCTCCTGCGACGGCGGCCGCCGGGGCTGCTTGTGAGGAAGCTGGCATGGGAAACGTCAAAGGCTCGGCCGTCCGGAGTTTCGTCGAATACCTCAAGAGCCGGGGCGGAGAAGCCGGCTGGCGCCGGGCGCTGGCAACCCTGACCCCGGAAGAAAGCGTGGAGCTTTCCAGGCCCATCCTGCCCGTGCACTGGTACGATTACGGCAGCGTGATCCGCCTCCTGCTCGCCGCGGATAAGCTGTTCGGCCGGGGCGACCGGCAGCTGCTCCGCGAGGCCGGGATCTACAACGCGCACCAGGACCTGCGCGGCATTTACCGGATGTTCATTTCCTATACTTCTCCGCAGTACGTCATCAACAACAGCGGGCGGGTGTGGAAACAATACTACGACCGGGGGCAGCTGGCGGTCGCCTGGCAGAACAACAAGGGCGGCGCTCTGAAGATGACCGGTTTTCCGGATATTCCGCTGCATCACGACGCGCAGCAGCTCGGTTACATGGAAGAGGCTTTCCGGATTTCAGGCGGGAAAAACATCCGCGGCCACCATCCCCGGTGCATCGCCCGGGGGGACGATCACTGCCTGTACGAGTTCACCTGGGACTAGCGCCCGCCGATAGGAATCAGACCGCCTGTCCCCCGGCTTTCCCATTCAAGGTTTTCCACCCCGCGGCCACGGTCTTGTTACCACAGGATTCCTATTCCGGCCTGCGGTAGGCCGCCTCGAAATCCCGCAGCGCGGTCGGCAGGTCCTGGTGGAAAACCCGGATGAAGATTTGCGGATAGTTCCGCGGATGCGCGAGATAAAGGCCCAAAAATGAGCGAAAGGCCTCCTGCCCGTAACGATCGATCAAATACTGGATGAAAAACCGGTACAGGGTGTAACGGAACCCGGGATCGCGGCGGGGAAAATCGCCGTACAAGTCCCGGCCCGAAGCCGTGGGGGTCAAACGGACATCGCGTAGGCGCCTGCGGAATTCGTTTTCCGTGTAGTAATAGGGGCCGCCGAAACAGGTGGCCACGCCCTCGATGACCCAGCGCTGCCGGTGCAGAGTCAGACCTTGAAAACGGGCCGTGTTCTGATAAACGAGACTGTGGGAGAGTTCATGAGCCAGGTATTCCTCGAGCGAGTTCCGCAGGCGCTTCTTGGACGTGATCAAAACCACGTCTCCGCTCGCGTAGGCAAAAGCGCCGGGCGCGCGCGCCATCCAGGGCGAAAAACGGTAGAGCTCGAATAAATTATTCAGGACCATGAGGTTGACGCGCTTTCGGAAACGCAGGCCGTGCGTGCTTTCCAGCCGGGCCGTGATGTCATCCAGGTGTTGATAGGCCGGCGACAGGCGGGCGGGATCGCGCGTGATCACCCGGACCCGGGAAAAACGCAGGGTGGCATACCCCGGCGTTGCCGGGAGCCAGGGAAACCCGGGCCCCCAGAGAAGGTAGCCGAGGAACAGCAGCGTCAAGGCAATCACGCCGGCCAGCCATTTTTTGCTCTTCCCCTGAGCCGGGAGGCGCTCCGGTCCGGGAGAATAGGGAGTTCTCAAAAGGCGTATCCCAGGTCGAAATTGAAAAACGGGTCCAAAAAGTCCCGCGGTCGGTGCTCCCCGCGTAGACACAAGCTTATTATAACGCAAGCCGGCGCCAACAGAAGAAGTCTTCCCGGACTTTACACGCGGCGGCGGCCCGTGTATGCTAGACTCCGGTTTCGGGGTGATCGCACCCGGGAGGGGATCCAATGGGGAAGGCCATGCAAAACACGCTGGGATTTCTCCTGGGCCTGGCCTTGACGCTCGGCCTGTTGTTGACGCCGCATCTTGTGCCCGGCGGCTGGGGGTACCGCGCCGCCTGGACTTGGTCCGTCCCGCTCAGGCTGCTGGTGGCCGGCGGCGGTCTGGCCGTTTTGGCGCTGACGCTCTGGTTCGCCGGCCGCATGCTCCGGGGCGCGGCCTCATGGAAAGAGCCGCGGGTCGTCGCGGCGGCCGTCTGTATCGCCCTGGTGGCCAACACCCTCTATATGTTCTTGGTCGAGCTTTTCGGGCTGCACGCGGGCTGGCGCGCGCTGATTGCGGTTCTCGGCGTGCCGGTCATCTACGGAAACCTGGTCCGGGTGCTGGGCAAAATGCCCCTCGGCCAAGCCATGCTGAAAATCTTCAGCGGCGCGCTTGCCACGCTGGGGGCCGGTTTCATCCTGGCCGCGCTGATTCGCGGTTGGTAGGCCGCCGCATGTGTCTGGCCTTGCCGCCGCTGCGGAAATCAGCGGCGAGGCCGGTTTCATCCCGGCATCCGTTCTCCTCTCCCTGCGCCACGGAGAACGGATGCTTTTTTTCAACCGGCAGGCGGGCCGAAGGGTATCCTGGCCCGAGAATCATCGGGGCGGTTTCATGATCAAGGTCGCGGATGTTTTTAAAAGCTACGGTTCGCAGCGGGTGTTCGAGGGCGTGAGTTTCAACGTCAACGCCGGGGAAAAAATCGGCCTGGTGGGACGGAACGGCAGCGGCAAAACCACGTTGTTCCGGTTGTTGCTGGGCCTCGAGGAGCCGGACCGCGGGGAGATCAGCCTGCCCAAGAACTACGGGATGGGCTATTTGCAGCAACACCTGCGGTTCACCCGTCCCACGGTGTTGGAGGAAGCCTGCCTGGGACTGCCTCCGGGCCGGGAATACGACCATTGGCGCGTGGAGAAAATCCTGTTCGGCCTGGGCTTCGAGGCGGCGGACCTGCGGCGTTCCCCCGGGGAATTTTCCGGGGGCTTCCAGATCCGGCTGAATTTAACCAAAACCCTGGTCGCGGAACCCGAACTCCTGCTCCTGGACGAACCCACGAATTACCTGGACATTCTGTCCATCCGCTGGCTGGAGAAATTTCTGCGGGCCTGGAAGCGGGAATTTCTCCTCATCACCCACGACCGGGAGTTCATGGACAGCGTCACCACCCACACCATGGCCATCCACCGCCGCCAGGTGCGGAAAATCCAGGGAGACACGGACAAGCTCTACGGGCAGATCATGCAGGAGGAGGAAGTCCTCGAAAAAACCCGCCGGCACGCCGAGCGCCGTGAAAAAGAAATCGAAGTCTTCATCAACCGCTTTCGCGCCAAGGCGCGCTTGGCCGGCCTGGTTCAGTCCCGGATCAAAACCCTGGAAAAGCGCCCCAAGATCGAGAAGCCGGAGCAACTCGCGGACTTAGACTTCGCCTTTCAGCCCCTGCCTTTTCCAGCCCAGGAGATGCTGGCCGTGCAGCACCTGGGCTTCCGGTACGGTCCGGATCTGCCCTGGCTGCCGGAAAACTTGAGTTTCAGTCTCGGACGGCGGGAACGCATCGCCGTGATCGGCAAGAACGGCAAGGGCAAGTCCACCCTGCTGCGGCTTTTGGCCGGCGAACTGGCACCGACGCGCGGCCACGTCAAGCGGCACCCGCGCTTGGAAACCGGCTATTTCGGGCAGACCAACCTCCTGCGCCTCAATCCCGGAAACACCGTGGAGGAGGAAATGCTGGCCGCCGAGCCGAATCAGCGCCGGGAACGGGCGCGCAGCCTGTGCGGGGTCATGCTGTTCGGCGGTGACCAGGCGCTCAAGAAAATCGAGGTCTTGTCCGGCGGGGAGAAAAGCCGCGTCTTGCTGGGCAAACTGCTCCTGCGCCCCGCCCACCTGCTGCTCTTGGACGAGCCGACGAACCACCTGGACCTGGAAAGCTGCGAGTCCCTGCTGGAGGCCATGCAGGTCTTCGCGGGGTCCATCCTGTTCGTGACCCACGACGAGGTTTTCCTCCATGCCCTGGCGGAGAAGCTGATCGTCTTCGACCGCGACCGGGTGCTTTTCTACTCCGGTACCTACCAGGGCTTTTTAGACGACATCGGCTGGGAAAACGAGGAAACCCAGAAGGCGGAGGGTGCGCCGGCGGCCGCCGACCCGGAACCGCCCGCGGGAAGAAGGGCAGCACCGGCCGCGGACCGAAGGGAATTGCGGCAGGCGCGCGCCAAGGTCATCCAGGAGAAGTCCAAGATCCTGCGTCCCCTGGAGGCCAAGGTCGCGGATTTGGAGAAAATGATCGGGAGGCTGGAGGCGGAAATCGCCCGCAACCAGCAGCAATTGATTGCGGCCTCGGTGCAGGGGGACGTGCCGGCCATCGCCTCCCTGCCCAAAAAGAACCGCGACCTGCAGGAGCAGGTGGATTTTTTATACCTCGAGCTGGAAAAGGCCCACCGCGACTTGGAGGTCAAGGCCCGGCGGTACGCGGCGAAGCTGGAGGAACTGGAAGGCTAGGAAACCCGCCCGCCGGCGGGCCTCCGCGGTCTTCAATCCTCCGCCCGGGAACGGGCCCGCTCGGCCCGCTTGCGCTGGAGCGCGTCCAGGATCTTCTTCCGCAGGCGCAGGGACTGCGGAGTGATCTCCACCAGTTCATCCTCGTTGATGTATTCCAGCATCTGTTCCAGGCTCAGCTTCCGGGGGGGCGGGACGGTCAGGGCCTCGTCCGCCGCCTTGCTGCGCATATTGCTCAATTGCTTGGTCCGGGTGATGTTCACCGTCAGGTCCGAGTCGCGGCTGTGCTCGCCGATGATCATGCCGGGATAAACCTCGGTGCCGGCGGAAATGAAATACGATCCCCGGTCCGCCAGTTGAAACAGGGCGTAGGC
>Ga0307445_10001203_pt1 | contig 14614 bp, 12 predicted proteins | sample SalMarSW160330MG_FD_202147 | JGI IMG/M metagenome (GOLD analysis project Ga0307445, IMG submission 202147) | Salt marsh sediment microbial communities from the Plum Island Ecosystem LTER, Massachusetts, United States - SW1603-30 | ecosystem: Environmental > Aquatic > Marine > Intertidal zone >...
GCTCCAGAACATATCAAATCTTTGGGCTTTATCGTGTATTGCGTTATTTTGGTACCTATCCCGAAACCCATATTTCTGTAAAAATCAGGTCTAAAAGGATATAAGGCGGTCAAACTTACTCCTTTCTTTTTGAAATACTCGAGAAAAAAGTAGACCATTTCTTTACAGATATGTTCCTTTTTGTGTAATAGATCTACGGCGACAAGGCCGATACCGCCAATCTTAACCATGTTTGTAAAAAGATTCATGGTAAAATCGTATAAGGCCATAACACCTGCAAGCGTATTTTCTCTATACAACCCATAATAATCTACCGTTGGATAACTCGATGATCTCTTGAGCTTGGCTATGGTTTTCTTTTTGTCTTCCGGGGTTATGATGTCCATACCCGGATAAGCATTTGCAACGATATTGACAAAGGCTGCATAGTCCTTTTTAGGGATGATTTTGATCCTGTTTTTTGTTTTCATTTGAACCTTTTATCAGATTTGACCATTGTTGCTCTGTCTACTTTGCTTCCAAGCCAACCGATGGACTTGGTTCTAATCAAATCGAATTTCGGCACATATGGCTTGATATCAAGGAGTGGAGTACCGTCGATGATATCTATATTTTCAACATACAACTGATTTTTTTGGATTTTTTTGAGTTTAACGATCGATATACCAATGGGGTTAGGTCGCTTGGGCGCCCGGGTTGCGAAAACACCCCGTTCAGTCTTATCGAGAAAAGGTTTCACTTTCAATCGATATCCCTTTGATAGATGAAAATAGTATATCAAAATTATGTGTGAAAAACCCTCGAGGTCCTTTAGACCATCAGCAAATTCAGATGCAACACTAACGATGCCCTCAATTCCCTGCCCGGCAACCGGTTGTATAGGCACACCCTGTATGTTCTTGAAGGGCGAATGGATAATGCCGATCGGTCTTAAGGAATATTCCTGAACTAAAGGTTTATCTGCTTTTCTATTGCGAGCCATCGTTATACTCATGATAAATAAAAGACGACACTTGTCAATGCTCTTTTATTTTCAAACCCGCCCAATGTCAAAACATATATTGACATTTAATGGTATATGGGTAAGCTTTACTAAAAAGAAAGCTCGGTGTTAAGGTTCACGGCCTTCTCGATTAAATAATATGAGATTGATTTCAGTGATTTTCTCGACATTTATCATCTTCTTAATTTTCCTAAAATCATTGAAATTTTGAAAAAGGAGATATGATGAAAGTTAAAACACTTCTTTTGCTTATTTTGTTCACTGTTCAATATATCTTTGCTATAGAATTACGTGAAATATTGGATAAAACAACTGAAAAGTACAATAAGATCAACGATTTTTATGCCGAGTTTACCCAGGTAATGTGTGATGAGCTATCAGGGACATGCCAGCTATATGAAGGTAAAATATTTTTCAAAAGACCAAACTTCTTCCGTATGGAAATCGGCGATCCACCGCAAATCTACGTTGGGGATAGTTCTTCGCTCTGGATATATATGCCTGAGAAAAAGCGTGCCATCAGACAAAGTCTCGGTCAAATACCAGTACAAATAAGCCCCGATGTTTTTCTAAAGGACTATGACAAACGCTTCAATGTTGAATTCATAGGCGAAGAGAATAAAATAGTCCAGATAGCACTCATCCCTAAACAGAAAACGGACGTATATTCGAAAATAATCGTGGATATCCATAAAAGCAAACATGATATCAAAGCGATCACGATTCGCGATCAGGCTGGTCAAGAAAATAAATTCACCTTCGATAAGATAGAGATGAATAAAAAGCTCTCTAAAGAACTTTTTGAATTCAAGCCGCCAGAAGGAACTCAGGTCGATGAGTTCTGAGTTCTTGATGGATAATCAATGTTTTGCATGTGGTTCGGAAAATCCGCATGGTTTGAAATTACAGATCAAAGAGAAGGATAGGGGTGTAGAAGCAGTTATCGAACCTCCCCTATGGACACAAGGATATCACAACACTGTCCATGGAGGTATCGTCAGTACGATCCTCGATGAAATGACAGTCTGGGCTGCATATCTGAAAGCAGATCTAAAATGTGTGACCGGAGAATTGAATATACGTATCCGAACCTCAATGCATGTCAACCAAAAGTATATCGCACGAGCAGAGGTCATACGGATAAAACACCGACTTGTTATCGCTGAAGCCAAGATCGTAGATAATGACAATAAGTTGATCGCCCACGCTCAAGCCAAACTGATCAGGATCGGTTATATCAGTAATTAGTTAATGAAGGTCAATCTCATCTCACTTGGCTGTCCTAAAAACCTCGTTGATTCGGAAAAGCTCCTTGGTTCGCTCGGCGCTGCGCACATAGAAATATGTGCGATTCCGGAATATAGTGATATCATCATTATCAATACTTGCGCGTTCATTGAACCTGCCATGAATGAAACCGAAGAAGTAATCAATGAAATATTGAATCATGCAAAGAATAGTCGGGTCTATGTATATGGTTGTGCGGTCAACCGGTATGAAAAACGTTTGAGACTGGCATTCCCAGGTGTTTCGGGTTTTTTTTCACTTGAGCAATATGATGAACTCCTAAAGATGATACACACACAATCCGTAAGCACCAGATCGAGACTCCTTACTACCCAGGGCTATGCCTATCTTAAGATCGCCGACGGTTGTTCAAATCATTGTTCTTACTGCACCATACCGGGCATTAAAGGTCCATTTAAGAGTAATATCATTGATGAACTATATGAAGAAGCCAAAGAACTTGCCGCACTTGGCGTAAAGGAATTGATCTTGATAGCCCAGGATACAACTGCTTATGGCAAAGACCTATATAAAAAACGTATGCTCACTCGCTTGATAAAAAGACTATCTGATATTGAGAGTATTGAATGGATAAGGATTATGTATGCGAATCCCAGGAGTCTTGACGATGAGATGATCGATGAAATAAAAAATAACGATAAGATCTGCAAGTATCTCGATCTACCGATACAACACATCAGTGACCGAATATTAAAATTAATGAATCGCGGTGTGACCAAAGAACAAATCAATGACCAATTCATGAAATTAAAGAGAGTTAAAGATATTTCTATTAGAACAACTGTTATCGCTGGTTTTCCAAGCGAAACAAATAGTGAATTCAAGGAGTTGGTTAACTTTATCGAGGCTATGAATATCGACTGGCTCGGCGTTTTTCCATTTTACAGCGAAAGCGGGACTGAAGCTGCTGAATTTAACCAATTACCAGAACATGTTGTCGAAAAAAGATATCAAGAACTTCTGAAACTTCAACGCAGCATCATTCAGAGGACGAACAGAAAAAAAATCGGCACGACCCACAAAACTCTCATTCATGAGAAGAATACGCAGTATAAGGGCCATACTCAGTATGCCTGTCCAGAAATCGACAGCAACGTTTTAATAAATATTGATGGCCTCATGCCCGGGGAATTCTGCAGTGCTCGTTTTATCGGTCTTAGCGGATGCGATATCAATGCAGAGGTTATAAAATGAAATTATTTAGATTTTCAGTTATTTTTTTGCTTAGCTGTCCCCTATTTGGTATAGAAGTACCATTGGAATTTCATGGTCGCGGGTTTCTCGGTAAATATCTAAATAGTGACACAACACGTTATAATATGGATGCATCAGTTGAGTTGTACTGCACGATCCTGAGGCTCGGCAAATTCTCATTTTTCAGTAATTATCGAGATGATCTTGATATGGCTGAACAGAGCGGCGGTGTTTCACTCGACCCGAGGTATGCACACTATTACATCGTTGGTGGTTTTGATATGGTATTGACAAAATTTATGATCGCAACATTCTTTATGCACGATTGTGTGCACGATATCGATTACGAAGATGAAGGCACGCCGGTCTTTAATCGATTCAGGGTACAGGTCGCTGACCCGGATTTCCATAAAACCCGGTACTTATTGAGCGAAAAAAAATTTTTATGGTCAATAATGCTCGGTGCATATCCGCATTGGAAATATAATGGTTGGGATATCAATGCTGGTGCCGACTATACATATGAGTTTAGTGTAGAATCAGTTTTCACCGCATGGGAAAAGGGTAATTTTGCGATTGAGCTAAACCCCAGGTTTCATATCACCCGGGGTGATTCGCTTAACTATCATCAACATCTCCTCGGATGCCGCAGTTTTTATCGAAATGATGGTAAACGCATCGGTTTGGAATTGACATATAATCTCTGGAACAATGATATAATAAAGGACCCGGATAGACTATGGCTATTGTCAGTATTTGCCGAATTTTAAGCACATTACTGTTGCTGACCAATTCAGAGTCAGCATATGAACTCTTCAGTATCGGGAATAATCTGGAGCTTGAGGGTAATATTACGGAAGCGGTCAAATATTATGAAAAGGTTTTGGAAATAGCTCCAGAAACTCCTGAAATATATAATACCCTGGCTAATGCCCTGTTTAAACTACGGAGGTTTGACCGTGGTATTGCTGTAGCTAAACAAGGTCTTGCGCTATTCCCTGAAGATATTACGATCTATAATACGATTGCTATCGGAAACATTGGAAAAAATGATCTACGGATGGCGATAAAGTATTATGAACAGGCATTACTCCTGGCACCTGACAATATCGATATTTTCAATAGCCTATCCATACTTTATGAAGGAATCCAGGATTTTAATTCAGCCTCTAAAATCCTTCTTAGCATACCCGATACCCTTAAAACACCCCAGACGTATGTTCGGCTCGGTACGATCGCTGGTAAGGTAAATGACCATCACGGTGCGATCGAATATTATCGCAAGGGTTATGCAATGGATACTACAGACATGATCGCCTTGATCGGCGTCGGTACTGGATATGATCTGCTGAATGTCAAGGACTCAGCGATATATTATTATGAACAGACTTTAAAGGATGATTCATTGGTTTTGACAGTCGGCAAGAGATTGGTCGACCTTTACTCGGATGTCGATGATTTTGCGAGATTAATAGCGATGGCTAATACTGTACTCGAATTCGATCATTTTGATGGTCATGTTCGACGAAGTCTTGGCTATGCTTTCTATAAAACAGGGAAGCTCGATCAGGCACTAGATGAATTTCTCATTGCTTCACGCCTGGATCCAGGCGATACGTATTCAAGGTTTTATACTGGAAAGATATATCTTGATAAAGGTGATTATAAGACGGCTATGCATGAGATCGAACAAGCCCTGGCGATCAATCCTGATTTCATTGAACTCTGGGTGTATCTTGGTTTTATCGCTATCGATCTGAAGGATTTTAAAACAGCTGAGTATGCTTTTACCCAGGCTGCTTACCACAATGGCGATTTAGTCCAGGTTTACTATCTTCTCGGAGTTTGCGCAGAAATGCAGGGTAATATTACGCGTGCTTATTTCCATTATCATAAGGCACTGGTTATGGATAGAGATAACCTATCGTCGCTTGACGCACTGGCCAATCTTTGTGAACGAATCGGTAAGAAAAATGAAACGTTTGGAATATTCAATAGGATCATTGAGATCGATACGACGAATGCAACAGCATTGAACTATGTCGGTTATACTTATGCTGAAAAAAATGAGCGTCTGGAATATGCACTCCAGCTTATTGATAAGGCATTACTGATAGATCCGGGTAATGCTTATTATATAGATTCGCGCGGCTGGGTATATTATCAAATGGGCGAATATGAAAAAGCACTCATTGATCTGGAACGCGCTACAAGTATTGTCGAGGATGCGGTAATCCTAGAACACCTTGGTGATGTCTATATGAAACTCGAAAAACCTAAAAAAGCCCGGCAAGCATATGAAAAAGCCCTGAAATACGAACCTGATAGCAAAGGGCTGAAAATAAAAATCGAGTTTCTTGAATAGTCACTATACTAACTGACAATATGAACCACTTAACATAATCCATATAATTTTGTCAAAATTACATGGCTAAGAGCAAGGTCTTTTTAAAAATTTGTAGGTTTTTTCCCAAAGTAGTAAAAAAGCCTGACGCCGTTAGATAATGAATTTCAAACACGCCTATGCTCTTCGATCTGTAGCAGTATGTTATTCTTGACTGATTAAAATTAACGTGTGTATTATCTAACGGGGTTGACAGAATTACAATTATGGATAGAATATGCACACTAAAGGAGGAATAGTTGCAAGAGAGATTTACCGAAAGAGTAAGAAAAATATTGCACCTCGCGCGTGATGAGGCGCTTCGAACAAAACAGAGTTTTATCGGTACTGAACAGCTTCTCCTTGCCATGATCAAGGAAGGTGAAGGTGTCGGTGCCATGGTTTTAATAAATTTGGGCATTGAACTCAATGAATTACGCAAAGGCATTGAAAACTCAGTAAATATTGGCCCGGGCGGCAAGATAGACGTTCAACTCAGTAATGAAGCCAGGCTTTGTCTCAATTATGCGATGGAAGAAGCAAAGAATTTTGGACATTCCTATGTTGGTACAGAGCATCTTTTGCTCGGGATTATAAAGACTCAAGGAAGTCTCGGTGCACAAATACTAGAATCCGTCGGTATGGACTATGAAACATTGAAAAATGAGATCATTCAGCTTCTGCGACCGGAAAGTGTTGTTCATGGCAAGACCAAAACAAAAGCCCGCGGTTCTGCTTTGGAATTATTTTCCCGCGACCTTACCCAGCTCGCGCGCGATGAAAAACTCGATCCTATTATTGGCCGGGAAAACGAGATCGAGAGGGTCATTCAGGTTCTGTCGCGCCGCAAAAAGAATAATCCAGTATTGGTCGGTGAAGCAGGTGTCGGCAAGACCGCAATAGTCGAAGGACTTGCTCAGGATATTATTGCCGGTAATGTACCCGATTGCCTCAAATCAAAACGCGTCATTGCCCTTGATATGGCTTCTATCGTTGCAGGAACAAAATACCGCGGTCAGTTTGAAGAGAGACTAAAAGCCGTTATAAACGAAGTCGCAAAGAATAAAGATATTATCATATTTATCGATGAACTCCATACTATTGTAGGAGCCGGTGCTGCCGAAGGCGCTATCGATGCATCGAATATGTTGAAACCAGCTCTGGCAAGAGGTGAACTCCAGTGCGTCGGTGCAACGACGCTCGAAGATTATCGCCGCTATATAGAAAAGAATGGTGCCCTTGAGCGAAGATTTCAACCGATCGTCGTCAATCCTCCGACCGTCCAGGAGACCATCAATATACTTCAAGGATTGAAGGCGAGGTATGAAGATCACCATCATATTACCTATACTGAAGAATCGCTCGAGGCTGCCGCGAGATTATCGAACCGATATATAAGTGATCGATTCTTGCCCGATAAAGCGATCGATGTTATCGATGAAGCGGGAGCAAAGGTAAAATTATCGAAAGTAGTTAAGAATGATAAGCTTTCTGATCTGGAAGCACAATATAATCAAGTACGGGCAGAAAAAGACAAAGCAGTCGCTGATCAGCAATTTGAAGAGGCAGCGAATCTTCGCGACAAACAGAAAAAGCTAAAAGAACAACTAGCGATCATGGAAAAAGATGAGAATCTGCCCCGTCCCACTGTGATTGAGGAGGATATCGCATTCATTGTATCCCGCTGGACCGGGATACCTGTTTCAAAGATCGAAGAGAAGGAATCCAAACGCCTGCTCAAAATGGAAGATGAAGTTAGAAAAAAGATCGTAGGACAGGATGAAGCGATCAATGCAATCGCCAAGGCAGTCAGGCGAAGTAGAGCGGGCGTAAAGGATCCCCGACGACCGATCGGTTCTTTCATATTCCTTGGCCCCACCGGTGTCGGAAAAACAGAACTGGCAAGGAGGCTCGCTGAATTCATGTTCGGTGATACGAATTCCCTGTTGACGCTGGATATGTCCGAATATATGGAAAAATTCAATGTCTCGAGGCTTATCGGTGCACCACCAGGCTATGTTGGTTTTGAAGAAGGCGGTCAACTAACCGAAAAAGTAAAAAGGAAGCCGTATTCAGTTGTTTTGTTTGATGAAATAGAAAAATCTCACCCCGATGTTTTCAATATTCTCCTGCAGATCCTTGAAGATGGTCAACTGACCGATGCCTATGGCAGAAAAGTGGATTTCAAGAATACGATAATAATCATGACGTCAAATATAGGTACATCTGAAATAAGAAAGGGTAATGGTCTAGGTTTTGCTAAAGATTCAGTTGAAATTTCATATGACAAAATGAAAGTCATGCTTTTGGAAGAGACCAAAAAACTCTTTTCTCCCGAATTCCTTAACCGAATAGACGAACTCAATAAGGAAGATATGATGAGTATCGTCGATATCCTTATCGCCGAGGTTGAAGAACGCTTAAGTGAAAGAAAAATGCAGCTCGAACTCGATGAATCAAGCAAAGAGCTTCTGGTTGAAGAAGGATTCGACCCTGAGTTTGGTGCACGCCCTGTTAAAAGAACGATACGACGTCTTATAGAAGACCCGTTATCCGAAGAAATACTAAAAGGTAAAATACAAGATGGCAAGTGTATTTGCTTGGTTAGATCGGGTGACAAAATAGAATTCAAAGAGAAGTGATACTCCTTTTTTTTCTCATCAATTACACGATAATCGACATCGATGTCAATGTCGAATTCGCCAATCCTCAATTAATAATCGAGACATCCGGCCTTAAATCAGGCGAGGAATTTCGCAGCACAGACATTCAAAATGCTCTGAACAATCTATCGCGTCTTCGATTATTTAATTATATTGAAATTGATACAACGATCGTTGGTGACGGCATATTCTTCAAGATAATAGTCGAAGAAGCGCCTTTTTTGAATGACGACCCGGTGTTCCTGGGTAATCATAAAATAAAGAATAAAGACCTTCTTAAGAAGATCGATTGGAGGGTCGGGCAAATTATTAGCGATAGGAATTTGTTTGAGGCAAAGAATGCTATCGCAGAGCTCTACAAAGAGAAATCCTTTTACAATACAGATGTGCAGGACAGCTCAGTTATTGATTCGATCAATAAGATAGATGTATATTTCATAATAAAAGAAGGCACTGAACCACGGATAGGTAAGATCGAGATTACCGGTAATAAGGCGTTTACTGACAATAAAATCACTAAGATGATGCAAAATAAACCAAAAGCCTTTTTGCGTGGCGGTAAATTGAATGCGGTAAAACTCGAGGAGGATATAGATAAGATCGAATCCTTCTACAAAGATAATGGTTATCTCGATGTTAAGATCAGCGAACCAGTGATCGAAGTCGAAGATGAATTTTTTATCATCACGATCAACATAGAAGAAAATGCAAGATACTATGTGGGCGATATAAGTTTCACTGGAGATTCAATATTCAAAGCTGAGCAGCTCAAAAAAGTTCTGAAATATGAAAGTGGAGAAATATATGACCTCAGTAAGGTCGAAGAGACATACCAGGAACTTTACGGCGTTTATGCGGATGAAGGATATATTTATTGCTCAATCGCGGCAAATGAAGATGTACGTGATAGCTTTATTGATATTGAGTACGCGATAAAAGAGTCCTCGCCAGCTACCATAAACCGTGTGATTATAACCGGTAATTATAATACCCGCGAAAATGTCATCCGCAGGGAAATAACCACAATACCGGGTGAGAGATTTCGACGTTCAGATGTCATCAGGAGTCTGAGAGAGATTTTTAACCTTGGTTTCTTTGATAATGTCGAACCTTTGACCGGTATCCCGGATGACAGCGGTTGTATCGATCTGATATATAAGGTAACGGAAAAAGAAGGGGTCGCTACGGTCGGGGCTGGTATTGCATATTCAGCACAGGATAGATTGACTGGATATTTTGAGCTCTCGCACCCTAATATGTGGGGTAAAGGACAGCGACTTTACACCAAGATTGAACTGGGCGGCAGGCTTACGAATTTCCAGATCGGTTATACTGAACCATGGTTGTTCAATACGAGAACATCGGCCGGGATCGATCTATACTATACAAACCGGTTCTGGGATTATTATACAAAACGTGATGTCGGGTTTGCCGGACGTCTTTCGTTCCCATTTTATCTTGATTATACCAGGCTCGGCTATACTCTGCGTGTTGAAAGAACTCAGTTGCTTGATATATCCAATACTTATACTGCTCCGATAAGCGGCTATAGCCTTTATGATGACACTATACCAAAGTGGACGCTGGCAAATGCTTTTACTTTAACCAGAGATTCGAGGGATTTCATATTTAATCCTTCAAGCGGTACATACCTAGCTTTACATGCTGAAATCGCCAAGAAATTTCTTTTTGCCAATATCGATTATAACCGTATAACTTTTGAAGCTCGTACATACCTTCCGATATACTGGAAACTTATCCTTATGGGCAGGATAAAAGCAGGGGTCGTAACGAGTGTCGATGAAGTGCCGCTTTATAAAAGGTTCTATGCTGGTGGTGCTGGTGATGATGGTGTTCGAGGATATGCCGACCGCTCCCTCTCCCCTAAGGTCGATGGGCGTAGTGTCGGAGGGAACGCGTTACTCATCAATAATGTCGAACTCAAGCTAAAATTATCACAAAGTCTGTCATTTTTGCTATTCTACGATGCTGGGAATTCCTTTGTGTCATATGAAGATATAAATTTGCATAATCTCTATCGGGGCGTTGGTGCAGGAGTCCGCATTGAAATACCCATGATGGGAGTACTTGGATTTGATATGGGTTATGGTTTGGATAGTGAAAACCCGGGATTCTCACCACACTTCCAGATCAACCCCTTTGGCATGTTTTAATTAGTCGGGAGGTTGTATGAAGAAATATTGTCTCGCTTTGCTTATAACATTTTTGGCATTGTATGCGGCGGAGAACACTACTGGTTTTGTCGATTCAGATCGTATTTTCAATGAATACCAGGCAACGACTGCAGCAAATATTGAATTAAATGATTTTGTAAAGACGTACCGAGATTCTGCGGCGATTCTCAGACAGCAGATCGATAATCTTAAAGCTGAGCTCAACGATCAGAAACTCATGCTCTCTGAAGAGGCAAGGCTCAGAAAACTTGATGAAATAGAAGCACAGACTAAAATTTACAAGGCATTCCTTGAAGAATATTTTGGTAACGGCGGCAAAGTAGAGCAGAAGAATGATGTCCTGATGGCACCTCTTTTAAAAAAGATCAATGATGCTGTAAGCAAGATCGCTCAACAAGAAGGTTTTGCTGTGGTCTTTGATCTTTCCGAGAATGTTTTTTATGCATCGAGTGAGCTTGACTTGACCGACCTGGTCATCGATGAATTAAATCTCGAATACGGGCCTCAGACATTGCCTACCGGTGAGGTGAAGAAGCAGATCGCGATCTTTCCTTTCCGGGAAGATAATACTGAAGCTGATAAAGCTGATCTTGGTGAACGGTGCCAGGATGAACTATACAAGATCATAAGTGTTTTTAGCAAATTCAAGTTCATCAGCAAATCCGATGTAAAGAGCGAGATGAACAAACGGCATATTGGTCTGAACTTCAGCGATAGCCAGGCGTATGCGATAGGCGTCTATTTCCAATGTAATTATATTATTGTCGGAAGGGTCACAAAGCAGGCAAGCAAGATCGACTATACAATTTCTCTAAAAGATGTAGAAAAAAATCAGGAAATAGACAAAAGGGTAACGATGGTTCCTGATGAGATTAAACTTGCAGAATTTTTGAACAACGATCTACGGGCACTTATCGAAAAAATTCAGTAGTCTTCAGAACCGCATTTAGGGTTCTCGATGTTTTTTTATGTTTTTGATCATCTCCCGGATTTCCTTATTAAATTCCTCCTGAAAGATCAGAAACTTTGCTCGCTGTATCGGAGTCAGTATTTTTAGAAGTTCTTTCATTTTATTCATCTGTTTTGTAAGTTTGTCCTGAAGCAATTTTTCATACTTCGATACCTGTTCAAGGATCGCCTCTTGTGAACCATCGTTGTCAATGAGTTTTTTTAGTTCGTTGATGATCTCCATTTTGCCTTCACCGAACTCGCGTTTTATTTTCTGCAGTTCATTCAGTTTTGGAAAAAACACTACGGCCTGTTCAGTCGTTAGATCGAGTTCCTGTGTCAACCGGTATATCTTAACCTTCTCAATGATGGCACGCGGGTCTTGATCATCGAACGGTTGGGCAAAACACACGGTGATCAAAGCCAATAAAACTAAGATTCTTTTCATACCTCCTCCTGTAACTTTTTAAGTTCTTCAGTTAAAATAGCAACAAAATGCGACCTTTCTTCATCACTGAATTCCGCGATGGTTTCATCAATATCGATAAGCAGATCCTCTTCGCCTTTCATCGTAATTAGACCCCTTTTCCGGGGTCAATGGTTTAATCGCTGGATTTTATCTTTTCCCACAAGTTTTTCGCATATTTTCGTAAAGCCGAATGTATTTCTTCGCTGATCTATCCCATGAGAAATCATAGGACATACAATTTTTGGACAATTCTGTAAAATTGTCTTGGCTATTGTATACCATCATGCTTCTTGAAAGAGCAGTTAGCAGATGTTCGCCTAAATACTCAGTAAATACAAAACCATTACCTTTGAGTGAGATAGGATCATAATCAGTGATAGTATCAGCCAATCCACCGGTCTGTCGCACGATCGGGATCGTGCCGTACCTCAAGCTAATGAGCTGGCCTAAGCCGCACGGTTCATATTTAGAAGGCATCAGAAAGAAATCGCTGCTCGCATATATACGGTGTGCTAGCCGGTTATCAAACTTGATATTTACCGACACACGCTGAGGATAGACATTGGCGAGTGTGGTTAATTTTTCAATGTATATTTCGTCCCCAAATCCTAGAATGATCATGTTAAAACCCAGTTCGATAATCGAATCAAAAACTTTGACAAGTATGTCAAAACCCTTCTGTTCAGCGACCCTCGATACAATTCCGATTAAGGCGCGATCATCTTTAAGGCAACATTCACTTATTAGTTCCTGCTTGTTTTTTTGCTTCCCGTACGGATCAGAATATCTGTAATTAATAAACTCATCTGTTTCAGGATTCCATTGGCTGTAATCGATCCCATTGATTATCCCCTTTAAGTTTGATCGTCTTGTCCGCAGTACACCATCGAGTCCGAAGCCTAATTCAGGTGTCTGAATCTCCCTGGCATAATTTTGCGAAACGGTAGTGACCATATCACTGTATAAAATACCAGCTTTCAAAAAATTAATATCACCATAATATTCAATACCTTCAGGTGTGAAATAATCATCAGCAACACCAAGCAGCGGATATTTAGCTGCCGGGAAACGCCCTTGATATCCTAAATTATGTATCGTGAAAACGGACTTCGCTTTATCCTTGCTGAGCTTCAGAAATAAAGGGATCAATGCGGTTTGCCAGTCGTGACAATGGACTATATCGTATGAACCTCGCATGACAAGTTGTGTCACTGCTTTACAAAAAAGCGTGAAGCGCTCACAATTGTCCGGGAAATCCCCTTTTTTAGTACCATAGAGTCCGTCACGACAAAAGAATTCAGGGTAGTCTATGAGCCTGTAGTTGCCATCCTTATAAACATTAACATCATAATCACTGATCATGTTGACTTTGATTTTTTCCTTAAAAGCACCATTAATACCTTTGTATCTAGGTATAAAAACGTCAACATTATGTCCAAGACTCTCCAGTGCTGCCGGCAATGCGCCGACAACATCGGCAAGTCCGCCTGTCTTAGCGTATGGTGTTGCTTCGGATGCAACAAAAGCGATCTTCATACCTAACAGATCCTGTGCAACGGAATAGTCGACTGGATAGATAGGCTTGAGCTCTCTTTCACTCTTCTTATATTATGTTTTTAAGGTATGATGCGGATTCTTCAGGACCCGTGGGATTTATATAAAAACCTGTTCCCCATTCAAATCCTGCAATATGCGTAAGCACCGGGATAATTTCCAGATGATAGTGGTAAAATTCAATACCCCGGAGCGTTATCGGCGTCGTGTGTATCACATAGTTGTATGGTGGAGTATTGAGTGCTTTTTTCATTCTTAAGAGACAATCTTTGAGTATTGAAGCCAGGTCGTCAAGCTCGGTTTTTGGAGCATCTTCAAAATTCGATATATGATTCCTCGGCAGGATCCAAGTTTCGAACGGGAAGCGGGGGGCGAACGGACAAATAAGGATAAATGAGTTATTCTCACTGATAAGTCGCTTTCTCGCTTTTGTCTCTTGAACGACAATATCACAGAAAATGCATCGCTCACGATATTCATAATAGCGCTTTGCACCATCCATTTCTTCCATAACTCGTTTTGGGATAATGGGAGTCGCAATTAATTGTGAGTGACTATGCTCGAGCGACGCACCGGCAGCTGCTCCGAAATTTTTAAAAACCATTGTATAGCGGAGTCGCTGGTCTTTTTTTAAGTCAAGCATTCTTTCTTGATAAGCATATATGACATCGCGGAAAGATTCGATCTGTAAATCAGCAAGATCCATAGAATGGTCGGATGTTTCTATTATGACTTCATGGGCTCCGATACCATTCATTCGATCATAGATCCCTTCGCCCCGCCGATTGATATCGCCTTCAACGAGCAGTGCTGGAAATTTGTTTGGGATAACGCGCAATGTCCAACCCGGTGTGTTTGGTTTAGAATCAGCAGAACGATATGCGATGATCTCAGGCG
>Ga0307445_10001204_pt1 | contig 14612 bp, 10 predicted proteins | sample SalMarSW160330MG_FD_202147 | JGI IMG/M metagenome (GOLD analysis project Ga0307445, IMG submission 202147) | Salt marsh sediment microbial communities from the Plum Island Ecosystem LTER, Massachusetts, United States - SW1603-30 | ecosystem: Environmental > Aquatic > Marine > Intertidal zone >...
CGATAGTCGCTTGTGGTTATGATGGTTCAACTTACCGCACTGACTATATCGTCGGCAATATCGATCCAGCTAATCCGGCAAACATCACCTGGGGTTCGCCAACAACGATCCCTGGTGGTTTTGAAGGCAGGTATCGTGTTTCCAGTGGTGTCGATGCTCCAGCGAGCGCTGCTCAGGAACTCTGGGTGACGTGCGGACAGGGTACTACAAACCCGCAGTGTTCAGATATCTGGTCATATGAACCGATATCTGATACATGGACCAACTGGAACATGCCTAAGAACCTTGCGATCGGTAATGTCAATTCAGTAGCTATTACCTCGACTGCGCTTGGTGACATTGGCGTCTATGTGGTCGGTGGATATACGGGTTCTTATGTAACTGATCATGAAGTCTTCCATACTGGCAAAGTCGCAGTAGAGGAAATGCCTGGTCAGCAGGATCCGTCGTCTGTCTTCGGGTTTGCCGCGAATATGAAGAACCCGACTGATGGTTATTCAGCGATCACCTATACGACAACCAAACCTGGCAAAGTAATGGTTAAGGTCTATGATGGTACTGGTCGTTTGGTCAAGACATTGGTCAATCGTCCACATGAGCCAGCCGGAACCAAGACTGTTTACTGGAATGCTAAGGATGATGGTTCACGTACAGTCGCTAATGGTGTCTACTTTGTCCGGCTCCAAGCCGATGGTAAAGTCGATACCCACAAGATGATTCTTGTGAAATAATCATATACGCGCGATTTGTAAGAAAAAACCCCGCTTTTAGCGGGGTTTTTTCTTTATACGATCATCATTTCAATTGGAACCGCACTGGTCGAGCGACCCATACCCGAACCAGTTTGTCGCGCTGTCTTGCCGGGGTAAAGGTCGATTTCATCGCCGCTGCAATCGCCGCTTGATCGAGCGACTGATTACCGCTCGACTTTAATATCTTGACGTCGATAACACGACCATCAACATCAACGAGCATCTTGACTACCGTTGTACCTTCAATGCCGGCTTTAAGTGGAAGGGGTGGATACTCCGGCACTGCACTATAAACCGGTTTAGGCTTTACCTCAAGCTTATAATATGGCACGATCTCAATGTCCGGACCGACCGGAGTTATTCTTATTGGATTTTCCCGAAGATCGGTATCCGCGATCGTTACCTGAGTTTCATCGGTCACCTGATCTGCTGCTTCAGCGACTACACTGGGACGATCCTCAGGTGGTGGCTCATCAATACGGTCTATTTCTGTGGGGATAAATTCAATGATCGTCGCGATATCCCTTTTTAATTCATAGGGTTGTGGCTCACTATACGGTATGAAAACAAAGAGCATAGCGAAGATCACAACACTGGAAAATATGCCAACTCTCAAGCGTACTCCATACATTGCTTTATGATCTTTCATGATAACCTCCTCTATCTATACATACATCTTTGCCTTTGGAATATTCCTTGTTCTTAGCACCTGCGGGCTTTACAAAATACGAAATATATATATAATTTTCTATATGAAAAGAGCTATCGTGCTCATTCTGGACGGAGTGGGCATCGGCGAGCTGCCTGATGCAGCACAATATGGCGACCAGGGCAGTAATACCCTGGGTAATCTTGCGCAGCACTGCGGTGGTTTACAATTACCAGTCCTTGAAAGACTCGGATTGGGGAATATAATACCTATTATGGGGATTACACCAGCCGATAAACCACTCGCGTCTTTTGGCAGAATGGCTGAGCTATCACCGGGCAAGGATTCAACATCAGGTCATTGGGAATTATTCGGTATCATCCTCGATAAACCATTCCCAACATATCCTGACGGCTTTCCCGAAGATATTATCGAAGAATTTGAAACAAAGATTAACCATAAGATATTGGGGAATATCGCTGCTTCAGGTACCGAGATTATTAAGAAACTCGGTGATGAACATATCGCTACAAAAAAACCCATTGTCTACACTTCAGCAGATAGTGTTTTCCAGATCGCATGCCACATCGATGTTTTTGACATATCCGAATTATATAGATTTTGTGAGGTTGCCCGTTCATTATTGACCGGTGAAAATCAGGTTGGACGTGTCATTGCGCGTCCGTTTGCTGGAAAATCACCTGATTTTTATCGGACCAAGGAACGCCGTGATTTCTCAATAGCCCCGCCTGAACCGACTTTGCTTGATCTGGCAAAAGATCGCGGTCTTGAGGTTATTGCGATCGGCAAAATCGATGAATTGTTTGGTCTTCGCGGTTATACGGATTCATACCACTCAGTTAATGACTCAGAATGTATCGAGCTAACTCTTCAGGCAATGAAACAGTCTGGTGACGGGCTCATAATCACCAACTTTGTGCAGTTTGACATGGATTGGGGTCACCGTAATAATATCGATGGTTTCAAACAAGGATTAATCGAAATCGATGAAGGGATCGGTCAGATCGTAGACAATATCGATAAAGATGACATCCTATTCATTACCGCTGACCATGGTAATGATCCAACGACACCTTCTACTGATCATTCGCGTGAATATGTTCCGATCCTGGGGCTAACTGCAAAACAGAACGGTCAGAACCTCGGTATCAGAAAGACGTTTTCCGATTTAGCCAAGACTATCGATCGCTATCTCGATATTAATGGAGTAAAAAATGGCCAAGATTTCCTCGACGCCTGCCTCGCGTAGCAGAACTCTCTCCAAGGAGTTGATCAAGGCAGTGAAGAAAGCTGTTAAAAATGCATACGCCCCTTATTCAAAGATCCAGGTTGGCGCTGGTGTTCTTTGCAAGAGTGACCGGATTTACAGTGGCGCAAATATCGAGAATAGTTCTTATTCATTATCAATATGTGCCGAAAGAGTCGCTTTATTCAAGGCACTTACCGAAGGTGAAAAGAAATTCAAGATCCTTTTGGTTTATTCACCACAAATCGATTTCATTTTACCTTGCGGTGCCTGTCTGCAGGTTATAAGCGAATTTGCCCCTGATATTATAGTGGCAACGATGAACAATAACACCGAATTTAGATTTCATCCTTTCAGCACGTTGTTAACAAGGGCGTTCGTTATTTAATTATGAACTATCATCATCGACAGGAGCAAACATGGAATATTTTCTAAGCATCTTCATTCGCGATCTACATCAGGAGAAATTCCAGGATATCATTTTTAATATAGAAAAATTTTCAGGTAATATTATTCAAACGGAAAAAGATATGATCGTTGCCCGTAGTCGTGATATCAACATCATATCTTGTTTACTGAAACTGCGAGAAAGCTACCCAGAAGCTCGCTTTGGCTTTTCCCAGTATCTCGGACTTGCCAAGGGGCTTGCCAAGATCGCTAAGTTCCAGGAAATCCTGATCTCTGAAGAAATCGAAAAGCAGGTAATCGAAAGATTCTCTTTATCATCTCTCGGTATGCTTTCGATCGAGGGGATGTCGAGTCAGATACTCGTATGCCGTGTCGACAAAGCGGTTGGTGAGCTGATTTTCCCGGTACAGGAAAAAGAAGGATTAATACTGTCGAGAAAGTCCGAGATCGATTCTCTAAAAAATCTGCTGACCGTAGCTAATGCGGTATTGGTTGTTGGTCACCAGGGGTGTGGTAAAACAGTATTCCTCGATCAGGTTACCGAACAGTGGAATGAAAAAGAGATATACAGGACTTTTTGTCCATCCTACAGCATAGGGCGCACCCTGAAACCGATAACTGATATTGTAACGCAGATACTCGGTGTCTATGATATAGAAAGCATTGAAGAAAAACAAACGGTTATCGAGAAGAGGTTAAGATCTCTTGAGATCATGGATATCGGCACAACCTATCTGGCGATATTGGATTTTCTGAATTTGAATGAAGAAGAATCGATCCTGGAAAAACTTGAAGTCAAAACCCGGGTTGAAATAATATCGCAGAGTGTTGCTGAAGCGGTAAGACGCATTTCATGGAATAACCCGGTAATGATAATAATCGAAGATGTCGAAAATATGGATGCTTCGTCAATGAATTTTATCGAGCAATTAATGAAGAAACTCGCTGAAGAGAATGTCCAGTTCATTTTTTCATCAGCAATGTCGGAAATAGGTATTTCAGGATTAAAGGAATTCGAACTAAGAAGCATTGAAAAAAAACGGTTGGAAAATCTCATCGAAAAAATAACCGACGAAAAGATCACCCTGCCACCAACTACTCCTTTCCATGTCATGCAATACCTTCAGTTGTATAAAGAAGAAAAAACCATCTATCTTTATAATCAATATCGGGGGGAAAGCGCACTGTCAAATTTCAACCTCGCTTTCCATGACATTGAAACCACGGTGAAAAGAAGACTCGACCTTCTTGAACACGACAAAATAGAATTCATATTAAGCCTTGCCGTAGCTGGAGTTGAAATAAATCCGGGTGAATTGCCGGTCGATGACAAGAGCTTTTTCTTATTCGATTATTTTGTCGACAGAGAATATCTGCAGAGATATTACAGCAATTACATATTCAAATCTCCACTGCTCCACAGTGAAATTTATAGTTTGATAGAAGATAAGCAGAACCGACACTCACGTCTCGCTGATTATTACCGACGCATCCAGGGGTTTGAAGAACAAGCAGCATTCCATTATTTAAAGGCGGAAGACTATAAAAAAGCAATAGAGTTCCTGATGAAATCAGCAAATCTCGCCATTAAAAAAGGCGGTTATGAATCAGGGATAAACTACTACACTCAAGCCCTGGATTTATGCCAGCGCAGGAAGGATTCAGTCGATCTGGAACTACTCGTTGCGCTTAACGAAGGTCTTGCCGACATATATCGTGCGCTGGGTGACGAAGAAAAAGCTTTGAAATATTATAAGGTCGTATTAGACAGCTACAAAGAAATCCTTAAGGAATGATCCTTCTTTTTTACCTTATCTTTGCTCAGGATCAAGGTACGGATATCCAACAAGACACAAGTCTGGTCGATACTTTCGATATAGTTGAATACCAAGCCAAGAAAATCATCTATGACATAGAACGTTCTATGATAATATTGATAGATTCATCGACATTCATTTATAAAGATATCCGGTTGACAAGTGACAGCGCTTACTATTATATTGATAGCAATATCCTTGAAGCATTCGGCACATGCGATCTTAGACAGCTTGATGATTCAATAAGGGGTGACTATCTTCGTTATAATATTAAGAATAAAAAAGCAATGATGTCACACGGAATAACTCAAATCGATAAGGGTTTCCTCGATGGTAAAGAAATATACTGGATAGATGAAAATACGGTAAACGCATATAACGGGAAATATACAACATGCAGTGATACGCCGCCACATTACTATTTCTATTCGCCAAAGATGAAGGTATATCTGGGCGACATGGTGATCGCACGCCCGATAGTACTGTATATCCACGATATACCGGTAATGGCCGCACCTTTCTGGTTTGTTCCCATATCATCCCAGAGAAAATCAGGTCTTTTGCCTTTTAAAATAGGGAATTCTCGCGATTTCGGGAAATATATCCAGGGTTTTGCATACTACATAGTCGTATCAGATTATGCCGATGTAACTCTGCAACTTGATGCGATGGAGAAAAAAGGAGTTATGCCCCGTTTCGAAGGTGTCTGGGATTTTTCACCTTTTACTAAGGGCTCAATATATGGTTCCTATATAAGAGAAACTGATTCCAAACGTGAAAGGTTCACGATCCAGGCACGTAATAACTCACCATATTTTCTCTTTGGTTCGAGTTTCAACTGCGATATAAAATATCTCAGTGATAACACCTATCAACAGGCATATGCTGATACAACGCCTTTATGGCTGGAACAAGAGATCGTTTCTCAAGCAACACTCAGTCGCAGTATCAGCGGTTACAAGAACAGTTTTTCTTATGAAAGAAAAGAAAAGTTCGTCGATACGACAACCACCTCGGTAACTGAAAAATTGCCGTTTTATACGATCTCGGGTCCTTCGAATTTACTCTTTTCTTTTATCAGCTATTCGCTTTCAGGACATATAAATAGATACAGAACAAGTGATTCATTGGGTGCCAATGAGGTTACCGGGGCAAATGTTCAGACAGCACCTTCAATGCAGCAAAATATCCTGAATCTGTTCACGATCTCCCCAAAGATAAACCTCGACCTCGCGACATTCGATAAAGATACTGCGGGAAATCCTATGCCCGTACGCTTCGGATATTCTTTTGAAACAACAGCGAGTACGAATCTGTATCGGGTATTTAATATACAGGTTTTTGGCATAAAAAGCCTGCTCCATAAAGCATTACCAAAGGTCACATATTCATATACGCCGGATTTTGCTTTTTCAAGATTCCCGACGGTCAGCGGCATTACGAGTTTTAATAAAAAAAATAGCATTGGTTTTGGGTTAGACCAGATATTCGAAGCAAAAATCGGCATTAAAGAAGAGAAGAAAATCCTTGCCAAGCTCGATATGAACAGCTCCTACAATCTGCTCACTGATTCGCTCTCGCTCATCAACGCCCGACTCGAGCTCCCCTACAATCCATTCCCCAAACCGATCACCAGTTTTGCAACTCAGATTAGAGGTTCACTCAATCCTTATGATAAGGGATATACCTATACAATAACTAATATTGCAGGATTAGAGACTGATTTTTTCTCGCTCAATCTAAATCAGAATTATACAAAAGAGGGACAGTATCAGGTATGGTTCAATGGTAAGGTAGAGCCGACCCATAATTGGTCAATGACCTATTCAGCACGGTATGACTGGAACGAGAAAAAATTGGTCGACTACAGCTTTGGGCTGAACCGAAATATGCATTGCTGGGAAGCAGTCTTCAATTTCACACAACTGGGCGATATTTGGCGCTATGATTTTAAAATAAGAATAAAGGAAATACCTGATGTCGAAATCGGCAAAGGATTGCTGGGTTATTTCCTCGAATGAAACACCGGATTAATCAACAAAAAACTCATCCCGGTTATCTTCAATCTCTTTTGGTGTAAAAAGATCGATCGTTACCTCCTGAAGACGGGATTGTTTTTTCATCTGAAGCGGCATGATCATTGTACTGTCAAACTGCAGCGTGGTCTTTCCGTCGCAGCGGATTATGTACCCTGCCCAATCAAGAGCTAATGGCTTGGATAACTGACCTTTTTCAAGGGTCGCTACCAAACCTGCAAACTCACCGCCTAAGCCCATCTGGAGCTGTGTAAGATTCAAACCTTCCTGTTGCCTGAAAAACAACATCGTATCATTTGCGGCGAGTTCCTCAAGTGATTGTCCGGCAGCTATTTTTTCATATGTCCGGGTAAGATATTCGGTCATGATACCTGCCAATTTTTTTTGCTCAATGGCCATTCTCACTTTCGACACGATCTGCTCAAAGCCTGGCTTATTTTTTGGTATTATTGAGTCGAGTGCCAGGAGATAATACCCGGCTATACTGCTGAACGGTCCGCCGATCATATCACCTTTGGCTTTGGCGACAAATTCGGCGAATCTCTTGGTATCACGTACCGGAAAGTTGACATTATCCGGGTCCATTGGATAGGTCTGACGTACTTGAATGCCCAGTTCTGCAGCGGTCGAATCAAAACCTATTTCACGAGCCGTTTCTTTAAAAGACAATATCTTATCATATATCTCGCCGATCGTAGTTTGAGACACTTCTATCTCTGCTTTCATTTTATATATCTTCCCTTTGTCAATGCGCTTTATTACTTCATAACCGTGCGACGCGTCGATAATCCCGGAGATTTCTCCGTTTTTCATATTCTCATAGACATTCATCAGGTACGGTTTTAAACCAGCGCTACCTTTGAAAGTCATTATAACGAGTGTGTCATCAGAAATTTCCTGGGCCAATTCAAGAAAATTTTCACCCTCTTCTATCCTGACCAAGAAATCTTCGATGCGTTCTCTCGCATCCACTGTGTCATAGTGGGCTGGTTCCCTCTCAAAAAATACGAATTTCAATATCCGTTGTTCGGGTTCGATAAACTCGTCGGCGTGACTGGCATAATACTGCTTTACCTCTTCATCAGTTATATCCAATAGAGCCCGGGCACGGAACATCGGCAGCTGCAAATAAGCGATATCATATCTGACCATCTGAAGAGCCAAACCAATACTATCCTCAAAGGGTGATGTCCAGCCAAAACTCGATAGCAGGGAGCGCAGTTTTTCCCTTGGTATTTCTTTTCGTAACCTGTATTCATATTCAATAAGCCAGGTGCGACTCTGTGGTGCTTTCAATAACTCAATGTATTTGTTGTAATCAAATTCACCCTGTTCGTTTTTCATATATTCTGACTCGTAAATTTCGCGCGGCGGATTATTTCTTATAATGGCCAATATCTCCATATCGGTCACACGGATTTTTTCTTCCCTGATCAGCTTATTCCACATCATCTCCTCAAGCAATAATGCCCAGATCTGATCCGGCGTGACATTTTTGTTTTCCGCCTCTTTAGCTCGTATAAATCCCAGGTAATCTCTAAAAGAAACAGTAACACCGTCTATCTTCGCGATATCTGTTTGCGGCTTATCCTGCCTGCCCGTAATATTAGCACCCCACTGAAAAAATATCAAAAGTAAAAACCCAGCAAGAGCAACTATTAGGACATATTTAATATTTTTCCGTAATTTCTGCATCAACATAATCGTAACCTCCTTAACAATAAATCTTAAATACTAAACAATGCTAAAAATACAAACAACCAAATTCAAAACTCTATCTTAAGACTAATTTTGACATCGACCATTTACCGTCGCGAGGACTGAACGCCCGTCAGGGACAATATATATCTTGAGATCCTGACCATGATCTTTTTTAACCTGAGCTATTGCGCTGTCAATATCCTTCACTGGTGTGAACTTCATCTGCGACAATAACGCCGGATCCAATTTTGACAACACATAAATTTTGTAGTCTTCTAAAAGTCTGGAGGTCTGAAAAGCACGGTGTCCCCCAACTTCAATCTTTGCTTCTGGGAAATGCGACAACTCTGCTATATTATTATCGACCAGATGCCTCTCGAATTCCGGATTGCCGACACCATCCGGGCATTCTGCAACCAGGATTATTGAACCTCCCCTGCGTACCGCACTGACCGCGTTATTAAGCACCTTGTGACCATTGAAGAATGTTCTGTCTTTTGGATACCCGCCAGCAGAGATTATTACACAGTCTGCTTGCCTGTCGATCCCTGACACATGTTCCGCTTTGAAATACTCAATACCCTTTTTATGAGCTTGAATTATGTCACCACAAAAAACATCAGCAACACGTTTATCATTCGTTTCAATAACATTCACTAAATAATCGACCCCGAAAAGCTGAGCTGCTTCAGCCATCTCCTGAGCGATTATATTGGACTCGATCTTACCCAGCAAAACACCCTCGCGCTTTAATTTACAGTGATTATTTCTGATCGTTTCATAAGAAGCAATCCCCGGGAGTATCGATTTCCGGCCCCCGGAAAAACCGGCCAGGTAATGAAAATTGATCCTTCCTGTAGCGATAACAAAATCAGCGGCTCTAACTCGCCTGTTAACCTGTACCTCAAGACCGCTGCTCGTTTTACCGATCGCAACAAGATCATTATGGCAATCATGAAAAGAGAATTTAAAATCGGATAAGAGGTTACTGAAAAGGGATTTATTTTCTTCAGGTGTATGTTTGCGATGGGTACCTAAGGCGACCATAAACTCGATATTCTTTTCATCGATACCGGCATCTACTATCTCACTGACTAAAAAAGACAGGATCTTATCGTAATCTGCGATTGAACGGGTTATATCAGATACGATAATGACCAGGTCGCGCGGTTTGTTTCTCTGCAACAGTTCCTTTAATCGAGGTTTTCCTATAGGGTTCAGTAAACTCTGCTCAAGAAGATATTTTAAAGGTTTTATATCGTGTCTTCCGCACTCCAATATCCCCAATATATTATGTTTTGAAACATCGCAACTAACGGTTTCTTTTCCAAAGCCAAGCTCCATAGCCTATTTTATCTAAATATGTCTGAGTGTCAATGACTGCTCTACCTCATCTCGTTGACTTACAGGAAATATAGAGTATAATATCGGGATGATCGATCTAAAACTGCTCAAAGACGACCCGGGCATTATACGCCAGGCACTATTAGACCGCCACGAAAACGTCGATCTCGACGGAATAATCGAACTCGACACGCAAAGGCGCTCGATAATAACGGAAATCCAGGAATTAAAACATCAACGCAATGCGCTATCGGAAAAAGTCGGCAGACTCAAACGTGAAAGGAAAGACCCACAAAAACTAATGAAACAAGCAAAAGATCTGGCAGAAAAGGTAAAAGGGTTGGATAGAGAACAAAAAGAAATCGACGAAAAATTTTTTGAAGCGGTAAAATGGATACCTAATATACCCCATGTTTCAGTCCCGGTCGGGAAAGGCAGTGATGACAACGGATTTATCCGCGGCCTTAAAAAAGCCCCTGATTTTGAGTTTAATGCGCTTACACACTGGGAAATCGCAGAAGCTCTCGATATCCTCGATCTTAAAAGGGCAGCTAAGGTATCTGGCTCGCGCTTTATTCTCTACAAAGGTATCGGTGCAAAATTAGAAAGAGCACTGATCAATTTTTTCCTCGATCTACATACTGTCAAACACGGTTATACTGAAATCATACCACCGGTTCTAAATCCGACCGAATGTCTGTACGGAACGGGTCAGCTACCAAAACTGGAAAGCGATATGTATAAATGTCGCGATGACGGACTTTACCTTTGCCCGACCGCCGAAGTACCGCTGACCAATATGCACCGTGAAGAGATAATACCCGAGAAGGTTCTGCCCATTTGTTATGCTGCATATACACCTTGTTTCCGGCGCGAGGCAGGTTCCTATGGTAAGGATGTTCGCGGCATCAAGAGGGTCCATCAATTCAATAAGATCGAGCTTGTGAAATACACGGTCCCTGAGCATGGCCATGAGGAATTCGAGAAACTTCTGACCGATGCTGAACAAGCGGTCAAATTACTCGGGTTACCCTACCGGATCATGCTATTGTGCTCCGGTGACATGACCTTTGCCGCAGCAAAAACATATGATATCGAAATATATGCCGCGGGCATGAAAGAATGGCTCGAAGTATCTTCAGTTAGCATCTACGAACAGTATCAAGCACGTCGCGCAAATATCCGCTATCGAACTGCAAAGGGTAAGGTAGACTATGTCTGTACAATGAATGGCTCTGGTCTGGCAACCCCCAGGGTTTTTATCGCTCTTTTGGAAAATTATCAGACTAGAGACGGACGTATCAAGATCCCTGATGTTCTGCGACCCTATATGCCTGAGCAGGAGTTTATCGGATGAAAAAAGAACAGATCGTCCGCGAGATAATAAAAACCGGCGCGATCCTCTACAAAAAAGACTATATTTACGCAACGAACGGGAACATAAGCGTACGCAGCGGTGAGGAAATATACATAACCGCAACTGGTCTGTGCAAAGCTGATCTTAAACCAAGCAATATTTTAAAAGTAGATACGAGCGGTAATGTCACCCGGGGTTTACCCTCCATAGAATTGAATATGCACCTCGGAATATATAAAAACAGAAAAGACATCAATGCGGTCATCCTTGCTCACCCTTTCTTTACCAATTTGATGGGTATTCAGCCTGGTGCCCTTAATCTTGGTGCCTTACCAAATATGGAAAAACATCTCAAGGACGTATATTTTATACCGAATATCAAACCCGGTTCACCAGAACTTGCCAAGGCAGTGACCGAAGCTGTTAAAAAAACTGATATCGTCGTAATTCACCGGTATGGTGCAGTAACCGTTGGTGAAGATTTATCCAGTGCGCGATATAAACTCGAGCGCCTGGAATACCTTGCAAAATTTTTGATCTTTAAACAGATCGTCTTTTGAAGATACCAGAGTAGCCAGGGCCGATGATCGATTACATCAACAATTGGCTTTTCCAGGTAAAAAACAACTACGGCGTCGATCCCATGATCTTTGCTGCGATCTATTGTGCGGGCATCATCCCGTTCTGGCTTTCGGTATACAAAATAGCCCGTGGTCTTGGGAAAAAAAATCGAAGGCAAGTTAAGATCTTTGCCATCGTATTGGCGATCGTTATAATAGCACCCTTTACTTATGTTGCTGTGTGGGGGCGTAACCTGCCTTTCTGGTTTTGGATCGTCGCTGCTGTGCTTATCGCTTACAGCGCATATTCAGTTTTTCGTAAGTTAAGCGTTTCAAGACGATAATCATCGACCCATAATAGTGTTTGTCTATACTCTCATAGTAATCTTTTAAATCTCCCTATCTACAGGTTGATTACAAATCAGATTTCATGATCGCCAATAGATCAACCCATGTCTTGCAGACCAATATCATCGGACAGTTTTAAATAAAGACTACTTAACCAAAATCAGCTTGTGGGTATCTGTTTTACCATCGGCTTCGAGTCTCACAAAATAAATACCATTAGCAACTGCACGTGATTCATCATCCTTGGCATTCCAGTAAACAGTCTTGGTTCCGGCTGGCTCATGGGCACGATTGACCAATGTCTTGACCAACCGACCAGTGCCATCATAGACCTTAACCATGACTTTACCCGGCTTGGTCGTTGTATAGGTAATACCTGAATTTCCGCTCGTCGGGTTTTTTATCTGCGCGGCAAAGCCAAAAACCGAAGATATAGTCTGGTGGACAGGTTTTTCTTCAATGCCAAATTTGCTCGTATGAAAAACCATATGATGACCAACATCTGAATAAGGAATAAAGAATCCGATATCACCGAGTGCAGTATTGGTCATGGCACAGCACGATATATTGTCGATTCCATAGGTCGTCATATTCCAATTTGTCCAGATATCAGTTACAGGATCATATGACCAGATATCACTACATGGACCACTACCTTGTCCAAAGGCAAGCCACAGTTCTTGACAAGAGGACGGATCGACCGCATAACACATACGATATCTACCTTCAAAACCACCCGGGATAGTTGTTGGCGAACCCCAGGTGATATTTGCCGGATTAGCTGGATCGATATTGCCGACGATATAATCATTGAGGAAAGTTACACCATCATAACCACAAGCGACTATCGCATAATCATCGATAATACCACCAGCAAGACAACCACGACCTACACCAGGGAAATTGGTCGCCGTAGTCCAGACATCAGAATAGACATCATAGAAGTAAACATTGGTATGTGGACTGACACCGCCACCCCAATTACCGCCGCCAAACATATAAATGAGCGAGTCTTGATAAACGCCGCCCGCCATATCCATATTTGGTATCGGCATAGTCGCACCTGATGACCACAACCCTGCACCTGGGTCATAAATATCAATCCTGTCCAGAGGCGTTGGCCAGGCATCAGTACCGCCAAAACGATAATATAGACTGTCAACACCAAAAGCCATACCATAAGCACCGCAGCCGTATGGATTATCCGGACCCTGCGACCATTCATCATTGAAAATATCATAAAGATATGTGTCATCTAAATACTGACCTGAAGGATGAATCCCGAATACCATATAGAATCCATCGTACAGAGTCGCGGCATAGTGACCAGAACTCTGAACTGGCAGGTCAGCAAGTATCTCCCAGTAGTATTGGATGATGTTAATCTGAAAGTACAGAGTATCATTCGCCGGGTTCATGTCACCGACAAGATAAGTATAAGCACAACCGTCATAAACAAAACCATTTGTCATACCGCAGGTAAAAGAAGCAAATGATATCAGCGTATCAATACCGGCATCAAGGGTAATATTGGCGGTTTCGTTATATATATTAGTCCCTGAAGAATCGATAGTAATACCCCCTTCAAAGGTCTCGGTAAAATCTCCGAAATTCTTGAAGGTAACGGCAATATCATCTGTCTGTCCGGGTAGCATATAAGACGGAACATGTACGGCGACAACTCCGACATCGTGAAAACCCTGGGGGATCGCCCCGTCTATCGACACATTATCAAATGCGGCATACCATGCCCAGGAATTGGCATCATCATAATAAAAATATACCTGGATGGAATCGTACGATGAATATGCCGAAACATCGAGCGAATCGTATGACCCAGAGTTGTCAGCCGTGTATGTGGCCAAAGCAACGACGTTCCATGATGCGCCGTCAAAATACTTGATACCGGCTTCAAACCAGTCACCAGTACCGATATCATTATAGCACCAACCATACCAAAGCCAGTCTGTTGATGCAAGCGGGATGAGGACGGGAGACAAACAGGTGTCGCCGATCCAGCCGGCGCCTGAACCAGCTCCATCAGAGTCGATCCACATCGAGGAATCGTCAGGTACTGGACACGCATACCCTGAACCGGATTTGTACTGAGAATCATAGACTGTCCATGCAGCCGGGAATGCTGCACCATTAGTATGGGTCCAGCCTTGCCAGCCATCCTCGAAATCCCATGTTATAAGAGTTTGTAAAGGGCTGCCGATCAACTCAAAACCCGCTTCATAAGAAATACCCCACTGGGAAGTTGCTGTGACCCAGTCCTGGGTGCCGAGTAATGGGAAGCGGAAATACAGCTCCTGGCCATTACCGATACCAGTTTCACCCATCCAGCCGGTCTGACCGTTAACGGTAAAGACA
>Ga0307445_10001207_pt1 | contig 14593 bp, 9 predicted proteins | sample SalMarSW160330MG_FD_202147 | JGI IMG/M metagenome (GOLD analysis project Ga0307445, IMG submission 202147) | Salt marsh sediment microbial communities from the Plum Island Ecosystem LTER, Massachusetts, United States - SW1603-30 | ecosystem: Environmental > Aquatic > Marine > Intertidal zone >...
GCAAGGTTCCGGTGGAAGCCAATGATTACCCGGGGTTTATCGCCAACCGTATTCTTTTGCCCATGATCAACGAAGCCGTGTATGCTCATATGGAAGGGGTGGGAAGCGTGGACGCGATCGACACCGTTATGAAGCTGGGGATGAACCACCCGATGGGACCCCTGGCCCTGGCCGACCTGATTGGGTTGGATGTTTGTCTGCATATCATGGAAGTGCTGTACGATGGTTTCAAGGATTCCAAGTACAGGCCCTGTCCTTTGCTGCGGAAGATGGTGGATGCCGGATACTTAGGGCGCAAGTCAGGGAAGGGATTTTACGACTACAGCTCCTAAAACGGTTAATGAAAGACATGGAGGCTGCTTTTTTGGCCTTAAAATAAAAAAAACGTGGTTTACTAGATTGTTACCTGAAGAATTCACGAGTTGAGATTGCTGCAACGGTAAGGCAATGGCCCATGAAGCTGTATTTGTATACCGCGAATGGGCTACAACGAAGCCGATGTGGTGAGATCAGCTTGCCCGAAGGGTAAAAAATGCCGATGCCAACCCGCCCCGCCCTTGCATTTAGAGGAGTTTTATATTGTAATGTTTTACCAGCAATGTCAGGATAACCTTCTGAAATTGTTGAAGAAAAAAATGCGTCGGCATTTTTTATGAATGGTTCAGGAAAGTAAGTCCAGGAGGATGAAATGAAACAAGACAATACCGAAGATAAACAGGAATCGAGAAATAAAGCGATCGAAGCCGCTGTCCTGCAGATTGAAAAACAGTTCGGCAAAGGCTCTGTGATGAAGCTCGGCCAGAAGGATGCCGCCATGAAAATACCGGCCATCCCCACAGGATCCATCGCTTTCGATCTGAGTTTGGGCATAGGCGGCTTTCCCCGGGGAAGGGTCGTGGAGGTCTTTGGTCCGGAAGCGACCGGAAAGTCCACGCTCGCCTTGCATGTTATCGCAGAAGCCCAAAAGCAGGGGGGACAGGCGGCATTTATCGATGCCGAACATGCGCTCGACCCGACTTATGCTGCCAGCATAGGAGTGGATATCGACAATCTTTTAATTTCCCAACCTGATTATGGAGAACAGGCCTTGGAAATTGCCGAGGTCCTTGTGCGCAGCGGCGCTGTGGATGTCGTTATCGTGGATTCGGTGGCGGCCCTCGTGCCCAAAGCGGAACTGGAAGGGGAGATGGGAGATGCCCATATGGGCCTACAGGCCCGCCTTATGTCCCAGGCCCTGAGAAAGCTTACCGCGATCGTAAGCCGATCCAAAACTTGCTTTGTTTTTGTCAATCAACTCCGTCAGAAGATCGGATTTTTCCTCGGAAGCCCGGAAACGACCTCAGGCGGACGGGCCTTGAAGTTCTACGCCTCGCTGCGGGTCGATGTGCGCCGGATCGCTGCGCTCAAAGATGGGGAGCAGGTCATCGGCAACAGGGTTAAGGTGAAAATCGTCAAAAACAAGATGGCCCCTCCGTTCCGGGAGGCCCAGTTCGACATCATTTTCGGGGAAGGGATTTCCACTGAAGGAGACCTGCTCGACTGTGGGGTCGACACTGGCGTTGTAGAAAAAACAGGGACATGGTATTCCTACAAAGGGGAAAGGCTCGGCCAAGGCCGGGAAAACGTCAAAAAAATCCTGAAAGAAAACAAAGAGATAGCGAGCCAGTTGGATAAGGAGATCCGCCAGATTGTGGGACTTTTGCCCGGGGAAGATACAAAGGAAAAAGAAAAGGAAACACCGCCTGAAAAGAATGAATAATCACGGCATCTCCGATGAATCACTCCTCTCCTTCACGTAGCGGGCAATTTCTTCGTGCGTGGCGAACCAGACATCAGCATGGCCATCCGGCTTCTGTGGCCGATGTATTTGGGATGCATGGTGACCACGAACAAGCTTCCCTCCTCGTAGGCTTTTTCGAATTCCTCGGCCCAGATGGCGAACACATCCATGGGTTTGATGTGGGGGCGATCACTGGAGTACCGTGAAAAGCCGAAATAGGGATAATCATCCAGCAGCCACTCCACAGGCAGTTCGACGACTCCCGTGGGTTGGCCCTTTTCCAGGATCTCGTAGGGGCGGTCGTCGGCCATCAGGCTGCTGTCATACAGAAGACCCAACTCCTTGATGATGGCCAGCGTGTGAAGGCTGAAATCCCAGGAGGGGGTCCGGATTCCCACCGGCGCTTTGCCCGTGAGCGTTTTGAGGGTGTCGAACGATCTTTGCATCAGTTCCCTTTCTTCTTGTTCGATGAGGAGGGAATTTCTTTCGTGGATCCAGCCGTGAAGGCCGATTTCATGGTGATTTTTTGATACGATCGCCTGGATCTCCTCCTTGTGGAGCAGAGCTGAAACCGCCGGAACAAAAAACGAGGCCGGGATTTCATATTTGTCCAAAAGATCGAGGATGCGGGGAACGGCCACGCGTGCGGCATACTCACCTTGGGAAAAGGTACCCGGAGATAGATTCAGGTCCCGAAGCGCATTCGTTTCAGCATCGAAGTCAAAAGACAGGGCAACCGATAAAAAAGACTGCCAGAACCGAAAAACCGATAAAGATCCCAAGCTTTTTTTTCATTTTTTCCTCCTCAACACAAAACTCACCAGGGATGCCCGACAACACTCATGTACAAAACGCTCTCTTCTTCTCCGTCGATGTCGAGGAGAGCGTTGACCTCCTCGTCGTACAGGGCGGCGATCTGGCAGGTGCCCAAGCTAAGAGCCACAGCGGCCAAAGCGAGATTCTGGGCGATGTGTCCCGCATCCAGGTAAACATACCGGTAGGCCCGCTGTTCGTATTTCCATTTGGCCCTCCCGAAAAGCGCTGTCCACACAAAAACGGCATTGGCAGCGTAGGCCATATCTTGATCGAGAGCGGCTTGAGCGATCTGTAAACGAAAATCCCCTTTTCGGAGTTGTTCCAGGCTAAAATCCGGGATGTTGAAGTGATAAATCCCGGTTTCGATCCCTTGCACATTGTTGATGACAAGATAGGTTTCAACAGGATACAGGGCACCTGCCGATGGGCAGACCCTGAATTCAAAACCCATGTCTCTTCTGGTGATGCCCTGGGTAGCCCATAGGAGTCGGGAAAGATCTTGTGTCGTAAGGGCGGCGTCCTTGAAATTCCGGACGCTCCGTCGCTTGGCAATGGCTGTCCATAGGGATTCTCCTCCATCGTGCGAAGGTGTTTCCAGCTGGACTTTGGGAGCTTCCGGATAATGCTTGTAGGTTTTGGGTTTTTTGTTCCAGTTTAGTTGGCGGCCGGAAAGCTTCCCCCGGGAATATTTTGTCTCTTTTTGGAAAAGATCGCCGATCGTTTCCTTCATTTTTTCCTCTCTTTTTCGAGCGCCTTGATTTTTTTACGGACATCTTCCAGTTTCCGGTTTTGGCTCAAGGCTTTTTTATAATACAGAAGAGCCGCATCCTCCTTCTCCAGGTTGCTGAGCATATCTCCCAATCCCTTAAAAATGCCCGCTGACCGGGGGCGTTGGTTTGTTTATTTTATGATAAGACATACCCGAACACGATAAAAAGAAATAAAGAGATGCCGGCCGCGATCAGGGCATACGGGAGTTGTGTGCGAACATGGTCGATATGGTCGCTGGCTGAGGCCATCGAGGAGATGATCGTGGTGTCGGATATCGGAGAACAGTGGTCGCCGAACACCCCTCCTCCCAGCACAGCCGCGATTACCAGGCCCGGATGGAGGCCGACAATACGGATGATCGGGACGGCTATCGGGATCATGATGGCGAACGTTCCCCAGGACGTGCCGGTGGAAAAGGCGATGAAACAGGAGATCAGGAAAAGAACGGTGGGGATGATGCCAGGGTTGAGCGCGGCTTTGGCGGCCTGCGCCACAAACGGACCTGTGCCCAGAGCATCGCAGGTATCTCCGATGGCAAAAGCCAAGATCATCAAGCTCGCCAGGGGAACCAGACCCCCCACTCCCTTCATGAAGATATCCGTTATCTCCTTGGTCCGCATGATGCCCTGAACCCTGTAGGCTATGGCGCCTGCCATCAAGCCAAGGATAACGGCCCAGAGGACGGATAGGGAGCCAGAACCCTCCATCAGGTTTCCCTTGCCGGTGATGATCAGGACGATAGGCATGGCCACGACCATCGTGATCACCGGGATCAGCATGTTGATCGCCCGGGGTGTCACGCCAGGCTTTTCTTCCATCATCACTACATCGTCTGCGATCAAAGGCTCGGCTCCGTCTCTTAGGAGCTTGTTTTCTTTTTTCACCCGAATCTCGGCTTTTTTCATCGGCCCGATGTCCTTCTGGGTTATGACCACGAACAACACTAAAAGCAGAGCGGTAATGGCGTAAAAATTGAACGGCATCGAGGAAACCAGTACCCGTACCGGGTTTTCCATCTTCTGAACTGCCAGAAGTCCGATGACAAAAGCTCCCCAGGCATTCAACGGGATGAGAATGCACTTGGGGGCGGAGGTGGAGTCCAGGATGTAGCTCAGTTTTTCACGCGAGACCTTGAGTTTGTCGAATATCGGGCGGCAGACAGCCCCCGAAACGAGAACACAGATGCTGGATTCGATGAAAATGATAAACCCCAAAAACCAGGCAAGGAGGCCGGCGGACCGGTGGGTACGGACCAGTCCTTTTCCCACCACCCAGTTGACGAATCCCTTCATGCCTCCCGAGCGCTGCGTGAAGGTGATGACAGCGCCGATCAGGGCGCTGAAAAGCACTACCCGTGTGTTGTCCGTATCCTGGAAAACAGCGACCAGGGCATTGACCGCCTGGATGATTCCCGCCAACGGATTCCACCCGTGAATGATGGTCCAGCCCAGCCAGATACCCAAAACCAGCGAAATGTAAACATGTTTGGTTTTGATGGCCAGAAAAATGGCCAGAAGAGGGGGAAGGATGGAAATCCAACCGTATGTGTCCATCAGGCGCGCTTTACCCAAGAGACAATATCACCACCGCCTTTTTATGTCAACTCATGCGAGGTACTTGCGGAGGAAGCGGGCGGTGTGGGATTTTTTGGATTGTACGACCTGTTCAGGAGTGCCTTTGGCCACAACTCGGCCACCCTTTTCCCCGCCTTCAGGCCCCAGGTCGATGATGTGGTCAGCGCATTTGATCACATCCATGTTGTGTTCGATGACAACGACGGTGTGCCCGTGGTCCACCAGCTTCTGGAAAGTTTGGAGAAGAACGGAGATGTCATCCGGATGAAGGCCGATGGTGGGTTCATCGAAAAGATAAAGGATCTTTTTGGCCCTTTGATGCACGAGGTTGTGGGCTAATTTGATCCGCTGGAGCTCCCCGCCGGATAAGGTCGTGGTGGGCTGTCCCAGTCTGAGATATCCGAGACCCACTTCGATAAGCGGGGATAGTTTTTTGAGGATCTTGGGGTTTTCAGCAAAAAAATCGCAGGCTTGGGTGATGCTCATCCCCAAAACATCGCTGACGTTTTTGCCCTTGTATTGAATATCCAGGATTTCATCCTGGAATCTCCGTCCTTTGCATGCCTCGCAGGTCAGGATGATGTCAGAAAGAAACTGCATCTCCACAATTAGCTGGCCAGCCCCTTTGCATTCCTCGCAGCGTCCCCCTGCGGTGTTAAAAGAAAATTGGCCAGGCTTGTATCCCATGGTCCTGGCTTCCCTTGTTTGGCTGAACAGAACCCGGATATCATCCATGGCTTTGGTGTAGGTGGCAGGAATGGACCGGGGGGATGTGCTCAAAGGGGACTGGTCTACCATCAGGATTTTGTCCAGGTTTTCTGCCCCCCCGATTTCACGGAAACCATCGGTTGATTTTCCCTGCCAACCCAAATAAAGGACGTCGTGCAGGAGGGTGCTTTTGCCCGATCCGGAAACCCCGGTGACGCAGGTGAAAATGTTCAGGGGGATCTGGATGTCGAGATGGTGGAGATTGTGTTTATGAGCATCTTGGATGGTCAAAAAAGATTCTGGTTTTCGTCTTTTATCCGGAATTTTTATCTTTTTTTCCCCTCTCAGATAGTCTGCTGTGAGAGATCCTGGATATTTCAGAAAATCCTTCATGGGACCCGAGTACACGATCTCTCCCCCTGCTTCTCCAGCGCGAGGTCCCAGATCGATGAGATATTCGGCGGATTTAATTATATCGGGATCGTGTTCAACGACCAGCACAGTGTTCCCGATCTCCTTGAGGGATTTGAGGATGGCGACCAGCCGCTGGTTGTCGCGGGCATGTAGCCCGATACTGGGTTCGTCCAGCACAAAAAGGGTTCCCACCAGGGAAGCACTCAAGGCGGCTGCAAGGTTGATCCGCTGGGCTTCTCCACCGCTCAGGGTGAAGGTCATCCGGTCCAGTGTGATGTAATCCAGCCCGACTTCCAGTAAAAACTTAAGCCTGTTCTGGATCTCGGCGACCAGTTTTTCAGCCACCTGTTTTTGGAAGGAAGAAAGGGGCAGCTCCTGGAAAAACTCCGAGGCATGCCGGACGGTTTTTTGGACGACTTCACCGATATGCAGCCCCAAGATTTTAACACTCAAGGCCTGGGGGTTGAGCCGCATCTGGTGGCAATCCGGGCAGGGGACATATTTTCTGTAGCGGGCGAGAAAAACCCTCACCTGCACCTTGTATTTTTTCCTCTGGAGCCTGTCGAAAAAATCCTGGACGCTGTGAATTCCGGGGCCTCCTTCGATGATCAGCGCCTTCCATTTTTTTTTAAGATCCTGGAAGGGAACATCGGTGGGGATTCCCAGTTCCTGGGCCTCTGCGATCAGCCTTCTCATCCTCCTGCGGGATACGGGTTTTGTCCAGGGCTCCACAGCTCCTTCCTCGAGCGATTTGTCCTTGTCGGGAATGACCTTGTCTTCGTCCAGGACCGCCAGGTCCCCGAATCCGTGGCATTGGGGGCAGGCACCCTGGGGGCTATTGAAGGAGAAGAGGTTGGGAAAAGGCTCTTCGTAAAGGATATCGCATTTTTTGCACTCCAGTCTCGAAGAGAAAAGGAATTTCTTTCCTTCTTCTGTTTGAACTCTGACCTTCCCGTCTCCCTTTTTCATCCCGATCTCCAAGGAGTCGACAAGGCGGTCCCGTTCCTCCTCGTCCAGGGTCAATCGGTCCACGAGCACATCCAAGTTTTGGCTTTTTTTGTCTTTGGCCAAATCCAGGGGAACGATTTCCCCTCGATGGATGAGCCGGTGATACCCATCCTTCTGTAAATCCTCAAGCCCTTTTTTAAGGGGCCAGGGGAAGGAGATCCAGATCTTGGTTTGAAGAGGCAACGTGTGCAATTTTTCCACGATGGCATCGATCGTGTCCCTCTGGACAGGTTGGCCGCATTTCTGGCAGTGAACCACCCCGATCCGGGCAAAAAGGACACGCAAAAAATCGTAAATTTCCGTCACCGTGGCCACGGTGGAGCGGGGATTTTTGGTGACGGCTTTTTGTTGAATGGCGATCGCGGGAGGGATGCCTTCGATGCGTTCAGCCTCAGGTTTTTCCATCCTCTCCAGGAATTGTCGGGCATAGGAGGATAGGGACTCGATGTACCGTCGTTGTCCCTCGGCGTAAAGGGTATCGAAGGCTAGTGAAGATTTGCCAGACCCTGACACCCCGGTGACGATGATCAATTTATCCATGGGTATATCCAGGTCGATGTTTTTTAAGTTGTGGACCCGGACGCCCCTGAGGGCGATGACTTGTTTCATCGTGTCAATTCCATGTTTTCTTTATTTGAAAACACCTATTATACAATGGTTTTCCTAAAGTGAGAACCAGTCATCCCCCCGCTGGAGAAGAATCCTCCCTGGCGCCTTCCTCAACGCTTTCAAAAAGACGTGATGTGCTACGAGGTCGAAAGCGTTGATCTGGCCACAGGCTTATGACCTTCGCTCCGGCTATTGCGCGGTACTGAACGGGAGAGTAGAATACAAAAAGAGGTGCAATTGAAATGAAAGCTTTTCGTATCGGTCTGCTCTTCCTTTGGACAATGGCGCTGTTGAGTTTTGCGGTCGCTCAGGCGCAAAATCCGGGCGGCTATCATCTGCTCAAGAAGCATGTGCTTGGCGGTGAGGGCGGATGGGATTACATGGCGCTGGACGGTCAAACACGCCTCCTCTACGTGACACACGGCAACGCTGTCGAGATTCTGAATATCGACACCGGCGTCAAGGGGGAGCCTATCTCTGATCTCCAGGGTGCTCATGGGGTGGCCTTCGCTCCAGAAAGAAACCGAGGATATGTATCCAACGGGCGGGGCAACTCCGTTTCCATCTTTGACCTCAAGACTCACAAGGTCCTGGAAGAGGTTCCATCATCGGGCGAGAATCCCGACTCCATCATGTACGACTCTTTCTCGGACCGAGTCTTCACGTTCAACGGCCGAACGGCGAACGCGACGGCCATCGATGCCGCTACGAACAAAGTCGTCGGGACGGTCGATATCGGCGGCAAGCCTGAATTCGCCGTCACGGACGGCAAGGGCACGATCTTCGTTAACAATGAGGACACGAGCGAAATCGTCGCTTTCGACGCGAAGTCTCTCGAGGTCAAGAAACGATGGTCGATCGCGCCCGGTGAAGGTCCGAGCGGGCTGGCCATCGACCTCAAGGGCAAGCGTCTATTCAGCGTCTGCGACGAGGTTTTGGTCGTTTCGGATTTCGTCAATGGAAAAGTCATCGCGACGGTCCCGATCGGCCACGGTCCTGACGCTGTTCGTTATGATCCCGAGACCGGATTGGTCTTCGCTTCGAATGGCGAGGGAACCTTGACCGTGGTCAAGCAAGAATCGCCGGACAAGTACACGGTTGTCGAAACTGTCCCGACGGCCCGTGGTGCCCGAACCATGGAACTTGATCCCAAAACGCACCATGTCTTCGTCGTGACGGCGGAATTCGGTCAGGCCCCGGAGCCCACCAAGGAGCGGCCGCGGCCCAGGTCCCCTGTCATTCCTGGCACGTTCATGGTGCTAGAATTCCTGAAATAAGCCGCACTATCGCCATAGAAGGAGCGGATTCTTTTCTCTTGGAGTCCGGTTTCACCATATCAGTCTTTTGTTTTCCTGAATAGGTGCACGAGGAGGAAATAAACCGTCGGCGTAGCTATGAGTGAGAGGAAGACCGATATGAAGAGAGCTCCGATAACAGCGATAGCCAGAGGTTTCAGCATATCTGCCCCTGAGCCGATACCATAGGCCAGAGGCAACATTCCGATGACTGTCGTCATGGATGTCATCAAAACAGGACGCAATCGGCGTCGGCCCGATTGCACCAGAGCTTCCTCCAATGAGAACTTTTCGGAACGCAAGACCTTGACGAAATCCAGCATCAAAATTCCATTTTTGGCCACAATCCCGACACCGATGATCGCTCCGAGAAAAGAAACCACGTTGAGTGACGTTCCCGTTAGCCGCAGGGCCAGGATTGTTCCGAACATAGCCAGTAACGAGCCAAAAACGATAGATACGGGTTCGTAAAAGGAACCGAATTCAAGCAGCAACACAGTGAAGACCAGAAAGATCGCCATAAGCAGTACAATCAAGAGGTTACGGAAAGATTCCTGTTGCTGCTCGTAGAGCCCTCCGTATTCGATTGTTCCCGGGGGAATGGATTTATCCTTGCTCAGTATGTCGCTGATCTCGCGCATAGCGCTTCCCATATCGCGGCCTTCGAGGCGTGCGGTTATGGCGACGTCCTGCCGCTGGTCTTCACGCCTGAGTTCGAGCTTCCCCGGTTCCTCGACAACATCCGCCACTTGCGACAACTTAATGAGCGAGCCTTCTGGGGTCCGTAAAGACAGTTCCCTGAGTCTGGCCAGTCGATCGAGTCGTCCGGGGTCAACTTTCACCCTGATATCCACCACTCGATCTCCTTCGAGAACCCAAGAAGCCGTCTGACCCAGCATGGCTGTGTTGAGTGTCTGGGCAATATCATTAACCGTTAGTCCGAATCGTTGTGCATCAACTGTACGCACGTGGAAGCTGATGGTCGGTCCGGTATAAACCAACCCGTCAAACGTGTCCACGACGCCTTGGGTTTTTTTCAACTGGGCTTCAACCTCGGGTGCTTTTTTCTTGAGCCATTCCGTGTCGGTCGAAAAAAGCTTCACTTCGATGGGTTGAGGCGCCCACATCAGGTCTCCGATCAGGTCGCTCAGAATCCCGGGGAATTCCCAATTCAAGCCGGGCAGTTCCGTGTTGAATCTCCTTCGTAATTCGGAGATCACATCTTCGGTTTTACGTTTGCGGCGGGTTTTCAGCTTGACAAGAAAATCGCCGGTGTTAGGTTCGGCAATAGCTAGGGCAAGCCTGGCTCCTGTGCGGCGTGAATAGCTTTCGACTTCTGGAATCGATCTCAAAATCTTCTCCGCCTGCAAGAGCTGGCGATCCGTTTCCGAGAGACTTGTCCCCGGCGGAGTGAAATAATCGATCACGAATCCGCCCTCATCCATCGGGGGAAGAAATTCACTGTCGAGCCGGCTATAGATCAAAACTCCTGTTAAAAACACAAGGCCGCAGACGCCCATAGTGAGCCAGCGATGCCGGAGTGCAGGGCGAACAGCCATTTCGTAAATCCGGATCAAACGGCGGAGCAAAAAGCCGCCTTGTTCAGCGAATGGCTTGGGTTTGGCTCCTTTGCGTATTCGAATGAACAAGGCTGCCAGCGATGGCGTCAGCGTGACCGCCAGGATAAGCGATGTCAGCAGCGATACGACCATAGTTATGGCAAGGGCGCGGAAGAATACGCCGGTGATTCCAAGAAGGAATGCCAAAGGAATAAAAACGACGACGGGAGTAAGAGTCGAGCCGATCAGCGGCCGGAAGATTTCGCTGATCCCCTCTCGGATAGCATCAAATCGGCTTAAGCCTGATATAAACTTGGTGTGGATGGCTTCCACCACCACGATCGCATCGTCGATGACAATGCCGATCGCCGCAGCGATGCCTCCAAGCGTCATCAAATTAAATGTGAGGCCTGTCATTTTCATGGACACAAGGGTGATCAACACAGTTACGGGGATCACGATAGCCGCAACGAGCGTTGCACCCCAATTTTTTAAAAAAGAAAAAAGAACAAATACGGACAGAAAAAGACCGAAAATAATGGCTTCCCAAACTCCTTCGACAGATGTTTTGACAATTTCGGACTGGTCATAAAACAAAGCAAGTTTCAAATCGGGAAGCAATTCATTCCTCAATTCTTTTATCTGTTTTTTAAGCGCCGCAGCAATTTCCAGCGTGCTCCCATCGGGCTGGCTGCGGATGTTGAGCAGGACAGCATCCTCTCCATCGGCGGTGACGATATTGAAAACCGGTTCGGGACCGCGCACAACTTTAGCTACATCGTTGATTCGGAAAGGATGTCCATCTTCTGTTTTGACGACGAAGTTTTCAATGTCCTGGATCGAGCGAACTCTCCCATCGACAACAGTCAAGTAAAGAGTGTGGTTTTCTTCATGCATGCCGGCTGAGGCCACAAAATTGTTATCGATCAATGCGTCTGTGATCTGGGAGAGTGTGAGATGAGCTGCGTTCAATAATAGGGGATCTGCAACGATATGAAATTCGGGCGTGCGGCCGCCAACCAGGTCGACACGGGCAACGCCGGGAATACGAAGGAAGCGAAGCTTGAGATTGTACCGAGCTATCTCCCACAGTTCGGTGATACTACGCTTATTGCTGGTGAGGCTGACACCCACGATGGGAAAAGCCGAGAAAGTCAACCGGAAGACCGTCGTTGTGGCTGTTGCAGGAAGCGTACTGCGGATCTGGGACAGGCGGCTGAGCACGAAGAGCTCGGACTCGATCATATCCACCTTCCAGGTGAAAAACACGTTGATCTCGGATGAGCCGCGCCCCGTGGACGATCGGATGGTAGCCGTTCCGGGAATATCTTTCATCGCTTCTTCGATGGGCCGCGTGATCGTGGCCATCATTTCGTCGGCAGGCATGACGCCGTTGTCCACAAGAATGACCACGCGGGGAAAATTTGTTTGAGGAAAAACCGATGATGGGATGTTGAATGCCGAATAAATCCCAGCCAGGCATAGCGCAATACAGACAAAGGCGATGAAACGGGCATGACGTGTAGCGAATGTGCCAAGAACGTGATTTTTATTCATGTTATTGATCGATGATGTGGATCTTTGTCACGGAAGGAAGGCTGTAGGCTTCTTCTGTGACAATGATCATTCCCTCAGCCAAGCCTTCTCCTGTGACTTCGACGAGGCCGCGTTCGCGGAAGCCGTCCTGCACAGGCATACGGACAGCCTCGTCACCCTGAACGATCATGATCCAGCTGCCTTCCTCTTCGCTGCTTATAAGGCTTTCTTCCGGCACAGCCAGGCAGTCCCTGTGTTCATCACAAATGATCCGGATATCAAGAAAACGACCAGGATGAAATTCGGTCGTTGTTGGAATGGTTGTCCGGATCGAGATGGTGCCCATCTTAGGATCGATGTTTTTGCTGATGAATGTCAGAGAGCCTTTGGCGGAAGCCTCCGAGCCCAGTTCGACAGGCTGGCCCAACTTCAATAAGGAGGCTTCCCGGCTTGGAACATCGGCGGCCACTACCAAGCGGTCAAGGTCGATTATCTCAGCCAAGGTCGCATTCGATTCAACAGACTGACCGAGTTCAGCGTTGAGCTTGACTAGCGTCCCCGTTAGAGGAGCCGCGATCTGAAGAAGGGAAAGCTGAGTTTGAGCAGCAGACAGCTCGCTCCGGGCGGTATTGAATTGACTTTCTGCCTCTTGAAAAGATTTCAGGGATGTTCCATCGCCATCGAGAAGTTTTTTCTGGCGATCATAGGTCTGTTCGGCAAATTTCAGTTTTTTTTGAGCTTCGAGGAGGGCGACTTCGGCGACGCGGCTGTCCAGGCGGAATAATATATCCCCTTGCGAAACCTGGCGGCCTTCGGTGCAATTAATCTGGACAAGGATACCGCTTATGGGCGAACCGATGATTGCTGCGGCCGGCGGTTTTCCATCTGAGGCCGGCTCCGGCTCCACTGTCCCGTAAGCCGTGACATAGCGGTGGAGCGTTGCGCGAATGACCTTTCCGACGTGGACAGCCACGTCAGTGCCCATCTCAACATTCTCCTCCGCTGTTTTAAATTTTATGACTGTTACGGAAATGACGACAACCAGCAAAGACGCGACTATTATCAAGCCAACTAATATCCGTCGTTTGCTCATCCTATTGCTCCTTTGCCAATCCGGAAGCTTTTTCCAGTGTTTCGTAGACCCCTTTTTTAAGATCGAGGAGGCTTTGAATCGGACTATCCAGTTGGCCGATCATCTGCTGTATTTTGATGAGAGCGTCCAGCCGAGAAGCGCACAAGAACCAGGCTCCAAAATGCGGCTTTTCAACAAAGCCTCAGAGGGATTGTTTGTATAAGTATTTTTTTATATCCATTCAAATGCGTTCAGCAGAATTTTATATTCTATACCATATTGCGTCTGTTGTCTTCAAGTTTGAATTTTACGAGCTTGCTTTGGACCGATTTCACGCCTTGCCGTTGTTTCGCTCTCCTTAGGCTTGCAACATGCTGATTTTGTTAATGTGGAGCAAGGAATTTGAGAATCGTTTTTGTGGATGAAAAAATCACAAAACAAAATGACAAAAAGACGGCATCGACTTAATTTGGTATAATGGCAAGCCTTGAGGAGGTCGGGATGAAAAAAGGGACGAGAATCGCTCTGATCCTCGGGGCAATCCCGTTTGTCACCATGGTTTTTGCTCTTCCGCTGGTCAACCGGATCGAACCGATCATCCTGGGTTTGCCCTTTTTGTTGTTCTGGTTATTGGCCTGGGTTGTGCTAACGCCGGTTATTCTTGCCTTGGCTTACAAGCTGGAGAAAAAATACAACCCGCCCGAGGAAGGGGAAGACCGGTGAACGCGGCGATCGTTATCATTTTGGGCACCATCCTGTTCTCTGCCCTGTTGGGCATCTATGCTGGCCGGCATGTCAAAATGAATCTGGAGAACTGGACAGTGGGAGGCCGGCGGTTCGGGATTGTCATCATCTGGTTATTGATGGCCGGGGAGATCTACACGACGTTCACCTTTCTCGGGGCCAGCGGATGGGCATATTCCAAAGGGGCGCCCACATTCTATATCTTGTCCTACGGTGCTCTCGCCTACACCCTGTCCTTTTTTATTCTTCCCGCTCTGTGGAAGGTAGGCAAAAAATACGGACTGCACACCCAGCCCGATTATTTCGTCAATCGGTATGACAGCCGGGCCCTGGGGATCTTCGTGGCCCTGATCGGTGTTTTTTCCATTATTCCGTATTTACAGCTTCAGCTGACAGGATTGGGATTGATCGTGGAAGTGGCCAGCAACCAGGCCATCTCCTCCCGCCTGGCCATCGCCATTTCTTTTGTGTTGACCTGTATTTTCGTGTACACCAGCGGGATAAGGGGAACCGCTTGGGTTTCTATCGTCAAGGACATCATGATGATCGTGGCCGTGCTCGTAGTCGGGATCGGTGTGCCGATGATATATTTCGGCGGATTCGGCAACATGTTCCGTACCCTGATCGAACAAAAACCTCAATACCTGGTTCTTCCTGGGTCAACATCCCATATGGGTGTTATTTGGGTGATGTCCACGCTGCTTCTG